>Ga0105046_10004078_pt1 | contig 23219 bp, 24 predicted proteins | sample MAT03_FD_78385 | JGI IMG/M metagenome (GOLD analysis project Ga0105046, IMG submission 78385) | Freshwater microbial communities from Lake Fryxell liftoff mats and glacier meltwater in Antarctica - MAT-03 (megahit assembly) | ecosystem: Environmental > Aquatic > Freshwater > Ice > Liftoff...
TCTTACGTGTCTGTTTGGCGGGCCAGGAGGGTAAGCGACTGGAGGACGGGTCGCATCGTAGCAAGCTCCTCCGATCGCTAACGTCTTATCTTTCTACACAAAATTCGAATGACCTCGGCTCACGAAACTCTTCCAGTTCGCCAAGACGTCAGTGTTCCACTTCCACCACACGGCCGGTTCGCATCGATTCGTAAATGGCACAAATAAGGGCCACGGCCTTGCGGCCTTCACGGCCGTCGACCTTCGGCGGGCGGTTGCCCTGGATCGCCGCGACGAAGTCGGCCAACTGGCGGGCGTGGCCCTGGTGCGAGATCGCCTTCGGGTCAGCCGCCCCGCCTGAGGCGCCGACCTTCTGGGCGAAGCGTTGCTTGATCGCTTCGTCGTCCGGCGATGGCGTGCTGAAATCCCAGCGGAGGATGTCTTCCTGTTCGATGACGGCGGTGCCGCGATCGCCATGAACGCCGATCGTCTTGGGCAGGCCGGGGTGGACGCTCGTCGTCGCCTGGATCACTCCGAGAGCGCCATTGGCGAAGCGGAGACACGCGACTGCCGTGTCTTCCACTTCGATGCGCTCGTGAGCGAGCATGGCGGTGAAGCCGGAGACGTGGGTAGCGTCGCCCATCATCCACAACAACAGATCAACGTTGTGAATCGCCTGATTCATCAGGGCGCCGCCGCCATCGAGGGCCTGGGTCCCTTTCCAGCCGCCTTCATCATAGTACGCTTGCGTGCGCCACCATTTGCAGGTCGTCTCCCCCAGCGTGAGTCGGCCGAACCGCTTCTGGACAACGGCTTCGTGCAGGGCCATATTGGAATCGAGAAAGCGCGAGGGGAAGATGGTGCAGAGCTTCACTTTGTTCTGGTCGCACGCCTCGATGATGCGGTCGCAGCGTTCGGGCGTGATTTCGAGAGGCTTTTCGACGACGACATGTTTGCCCGCTTTCGCAGCAGCCACGGACGGCTCCTGATGTGCCCCCGAAGGCGTCGTGATAATCACGATGTCAACGTTCGGCATCTTGAGCGCCGCCGCGAGATCGGTGTGGACGGCCACGCCGGTTACGCCCATTTCCTGAATCAACTTGTCCGCACTACCGGCGGAGCGCGTGACGAGGGCCGTCAATGCCGCTCCCGGCACCTCCGCGAGGGCGCGGATATGAAAGCGGGCAATCATCCCGCAGCCGACGATGCAGACACCGAGTTTTCCGTCCGAAGTTGGCATTTTGGCACCTATTTAACGATTTATCGTTTCGCCTTCAGCTTCCACTCTTCATCAAAGAACCCCGCCGTGGCGATCTTGCCCGGGGTGCGGCTATTGGGCGGCGTCGTGGTGTCGACGATCGCGTAGTCCGGCAACTTGGGGATCTGTCGGGCATTATTGAGGTAGTCGTACTCGCGGAAGGTGAAGCCGCTATTGAGGACGACGTATTTCCGAGGGTTCAGCGGATTCGGATAGATCAAGAGCGGCACATGCATGGCGCCATCGAAGCTGTCGGCGCCGAGGACGACCTTGCCATCTTTCCAGGTGATGGGTAGTTTGTCTGCGATCTTTTTCAGCACGGCGTTGCTTGACGGATCGCCCCAAAGAATGAGATTGCTGTTCTTGATGTCGTCGTCGGTGATGTCTTTGTCGTCTTTCTGAATCGCCTCGCCGCGGAACTGCTGCCGCCAATGAGTGATGGCGTGTTTCATCTCGCCTTCCGCCCATTTGCCGGTCTGTTCGTTGAGCGGCTTGCCGGTGGGGCGAACCATTGTGAAACGGCTCAGGAAAGCGTCATCGATCGGGCCTTGCAGAAACGAATGCTTGACGAGCTTTGAGTCATCCGTTTTCCGTGCTCCATTGAATGCTATCCATCTTCCATCTCGTTTTTCCAGTTCGCCGAAGAATTTCCCACCACCAGCGGTCTTAAAGGCGGCCGGAATGTTCTGACCGTCGATTTCGACCTTAATGTCCGCGTTTTCCGCCAAAAGTCCTTCCTCATTCACGAAGAAAAACAACTGAGAAATGTTCTTGGTTGAAAGCCGTATCGTCGACTTGCCGACGACTTCAGCTTCAGCTTGAGCACGCTCCCAATGTTGATCCAATCCGGTAACGACTAGCCAGAAACACTGATTGTAACGCAGAGTATAAGTGACGAACTTGATCTTGGTCGGAACCGGATTCCGCCCCTTTTCGGCGATGGCGTCGATCTGCTTGATGATCTCTTCCTTGGCCGCTTTCTCGTAGCCGTGCCCGGTCTTGGGGCCGATGATATGGTTGAGTTCCAGCCCTTCTTCCTTCATCGCCTTGGCCATGATGTCGGCCGCTTGCTTCTGCTTGTCGTCCGCGCCGGAGTAGGCCACGGTGGGCAGGTTGTAGAAGTTCAACGCGTAGTCCGTGCAATCATACATGTGCCATAGCTTCTTCTCGTACCAGGGCGGGGTGACGATCTCGTTTTGGAAGACTTTGAGAAAATCAGGCGTTTCCGAGAAGCCAGCTCCCGGAGCCGCGGCGCACCACATGGAGGGATAATGGGCCGCAAAGTGCCAGGCAGCGGCGCCGCCCATCGAGAAGCCGCGCATTACCAGGCGGTCTTCGTCGATGGCGTAATTTTTCTTGGCGTGCTCCAGGGCTTCGAAGCAATCGACCTCGCCGGCCAGCTTGTTCGCACAGCAGTACCGCCCATAGAGATTCAGGACGATCGCCTTGTCAGTCACGAACGGGCTGCCGCCGCCCTTCATGAAGTTGAGCTCGCTGAGAGTTTCGCCGCGGCCGTGAGCCCAAAAATCGAGCCGAATCTTCTTTTTGAAATCGTAATCCTTGGGAACGACGACGCTGTACGGCTGTACGGAATCATCGATCTTAGAGCGGTAGCCGCGCACCACGAGGCCCGTTTGCTTCACCCATTGCGGATTGTCTTTGTGCAGCTGCGAGAGACGTTCCTGGCCAATCTTCAGGAAGTTCTTGGCTTCCGCGATTTCCTTCACGTTGAAGAATTCGTCGTACTTCAGCGCGTCGTGGACGGCCTTGTAGTAGATCTCGACGTCGGGAAGCAGCGGATGCTTGGCGACCTCTTTTAAGCCTTTCGCGAAGGCTTTCAGGCCAATCTCAAGTTCCTCGCGGTCGGCATCGGACACTTTGACGCCCGGCGGCGGCACGCGGCGGACGTTATCGACCAAATTGTCCTTCGGCCCGTCAGCCCGAATCAGTGAGGGAATCGCGACCAGCAGAAACAGGATTAAAAAGCGTCGCATGAAAAGCTCCTCGGAAGATGCCTCGGCAGGGTGGAAGGTGATGATACCGCGCCAAGGCCGAGAAGCAAAAATGAAATTTGCCGTGGCGATGCGGACTTCATTTTGAATTTCGAACACATCAAGTCTGGTCAAATCGTCCAACTATGGATAGACTATCTTTCTCTACATTCCTGATGACTACCCTTCACCGAAAGCTTCTCGGGACCTGGCGGACATCAAGCGTGCGGAACAAGGCGTTGTGTTGACCTTGCATGCACCGAGATTCCATTTGTCCCTCGCGCATCCCTGATCAATAACAACTCCTCGGAAGAAGAGCGTTCCCGAACAAAAGGCCCGGCCGCCGTGTTATCACTCCGGCCATCGCCCTGAAAAGAAGAAATGTCGAAGCAACGCAATAATCCAACGCCTTCTGAACCTCGAGAGCCCGAGCGCCCGCCCTTGAACGCCGCGATCGCGCAGCATGTGCTCCATGCCCTCGGTCAGCCCGGCGGCCTGCAGAGCGTTCAGGTTCGCCAGCTTTGGACGGATCATTACCGGGTAAACGTGTTGGTCGGCGAGAGCGCGGTGACGACGCGAATCGCGCATAGTTTTTTCCTGGTAGCCGACAAAGAGGGCGCCATTGTCGGCGCGACTCCGAACATCACGCGGCAATATGAAAAGGCGGCGGAATAGATATGATCCGTTCTTCCCCAGCCCCCGCCCCGGCAGATAAGAAGCCCGCCGCCCGCGCACCGATCGAGCTTGAGAACATTGAGGAGATGCGGCGGCAGGAAGGTATTGACGATGTCGAACTTCGACTTGAGATTCGCAACCTCCGCGTCGGCGATTTTGTTAAACTAACATTCGTGACCGGCGCGGCATCGTTCGAGACGTTGCGCGTTCGCATCACCAGCATTCGTGGGGCGGCATTCCGCGGCAAACTGGCCAAAAAACCCACATCGAGCACCCTCGCCGAACTGGAAGAGGGATCGTCCTTGGCATTCACCACGGCTCATATACACTCGATCCCGTGATGAACCAGTGCCTGGGGCTCGGCGACGCGACCAGGCATCTTAAATTGTCGCCGTGCAAATGTTCCGTGTTCGTCAGGGCGGATGACCTTGATCGTGTGCATCAAGGACAGCGCCCTTCCCGCAGGAGTTTGGATCATGGCTAAGAAACTGTACGTCGGCAACCTGAGCTACGAGGTGACCGACAGTGACCTCTCGAAGATGTTCGAGACCTACGGCCGCGTTGAGTCGGCCCAGATCATCATCGACCGGGACACCGGCAGATCCAAGGGCTTCGGCTTCGTGGAAATGAAAACCGAAGAAGAGGCTCAAGCGGCCATTGGCGCCCTCAACGGCCAACAGTCCGGCGGACGAGCACTGACCGTGAATGAAGCCAAGCCGAAGACCGAAGGCGGTCGCAGTGGCGGCGGCGGCGGTGGCGGTGGTGGCGGCCGCAGTGGCGGCGGCGGCGGTGGCGGCCGACGCTACTAAGGTTTGATCGCAGCGCGAGTTGTCGTCGTGTCAAGACCTTGTTCATAGATCGGGAGGCAATTTAGTCCATGGCCACCAAAGCAAAGGACCTGATGAGCCCTCCTTTTCTCTCGACCAAAGAACGGGAGCGGCTCTTGTCGACTCCCGCCTTGACGATGTCGGAACGCGTGCAACGAATCGAAACCTTGGGGCAACGAATTAGCGGTTACGTCCAGTTCATGTGCCAGGTCGACAGCCTTACCGGCAGTTCGAACGAGGTCAAAGAAGTGGGCGTAACCGCCTTTTACGATCGACTGGTTATCGTTGAGAACCAGTTGCATCGAATTCAGGAAGAGCTTCGACTCGCGTGATTGCCGCTGGTCCCAGCGTTAATCAGGAGACGGGTTCCATGATCGAAACTATCGTCGTGGTAGGTCTGTTGACGGTATCCGCGGCGATCTTCGCTTGTGTAGCCATCTCTCGCGGTTGGTTGAATCTCAAATCACATCCGACGGAAAACAAATCCGACTTCATCTTGATGCGCAAGAAAGCATCTCTCCCCAAAGACGAAAAACTGCCTTGAGGCCTGGCATACCTTCGAAACGGTGGTAAGACCGGCAAAATGCACGGTCGACGAAGCCGATTCCCTTCAAATTCGCACTTGCTTGAAAACACAATCCCCCTTATAGCCCTGAGTCTTCATGCGGGGTGTTTCCCAGGGGGCGATATGTTGAACCGTCGAGTGATCGGGCTGGCGAGCGCACTCGTTCTGACCATGCTGTCGGGATGTGTCGAGCGTCGTTTCGTCATCGAAACCACTCCTCCCGGCTCCAAGGTGTACGTGAATAACCGACCGGTTGGCTTCTCGCCCGTCGATGTTCCCTACACTTACTACGGAAAATACGCGATCACCCTGGAACGCGACGGCTACCAGACCCAGCTCGTCGAAGAGAAGATTTCCGCCCCGTGGTACGCTTATCCGCCGATCGATTTCATTGCCGAGCACATTTATCCGTTCAAAGTGTCTGACATCCGCCGCTTGCACTACGATTTGACGCCGACCGTGCGCCCAAATATCGACGAACTTCGCTACCAGGCCGAGGAACTCCGCGAGCGCGGCCGTAATCTCCCGGAACCAACGATCCAGGTCGAACCGGCTCGCAACCGGAATCAGCCCCCGGTCCAGCCTCTGCCACAGCCACAGCCACAGCCCTGAACGGGTGAATCGCGATTAACTCCGCGTCCGCTCGCCGTCATCCGGATACCATATCCCCATGGCGGACTTCTTCGCTCCCAAACAGCAGGCTCTCTTCGCGGCGTTGCGCCGGCACCTGGCCGGCGAAGTGCGCTTCGACCTTGGCTCACGCCGGCTTTACAGCACCGACGCCAGCATCTACCAGATCGAACCGCTCGGCGTGGTGATTCCGAAAACGCTGGACGACCTGACTGCCGTGGTTCAGATTGCCGCCGAAACGGAGACTCCCATCGTGCCGCGGGGCGGCGGCACAAGTCTTTCCGGCCAAGCCATTGGGCCCGGCATCGTCGTCGATTGTTCCAAATACCTGAATCAGATCGGCCCCATTGATGTCTCGTCGCGAAGCGTGCGGGTGCAACCGGGCGTCGTGCTTGACCAGTTGAATCGGGCCTGTGCGGTTCACGGTCTCCAGTTCGGTCCCGACGTCTCCACCGCCAGTCGGGCCACGCTCGGTGGGATGATCGGCAATAACTCGGCCGGGTCGCGCTCCATCGTCTACGGCAAGACGATCGATCATGTCAAATCGCTCAAGTCGATTCTCGCCGACGGCAGCGTCGTCGAGTTCGGCCCAACATCCCGGGCGGAATGGAAGAAGAAGAGTGATCGACCGACGCTCGAAGGCCGCATTCATCGCGAAAGCCGGCGCATCGTCGACCTGAACCGCGACGAGATCGATCGACGCTTCCCCAAAATCATCCGCCGAGTCAGCGGTTTCAACCTGTACGACTTCGATCACGTATCGGGGTCAAGTTGGTCGATGGTGCCGCTCTTGGTGGGAAGCGAGGGGACGCTTGCGTTCGTGGCGGAAGCCGAGTTGAATCTCGTCCCGAAGCCGAAGGCGCGCGGACTGCTCGTCCCTCATTTCGATTCTCTGGCGGCGGCGCTCGATGTCCTGGCTCTTTGTCTTGAAATGAGCCCCTCGGCCGTGGAGTTAATGGATACGCTGCTCATCGACCTGGCCCGCAAGCAGCGTTCGCTCAAGAACATGATGGCTGCGATCCAGGGTCGGCCCGCGGCGTTGCTGATGGTCGAGTTCAGCGGCGACACCGCGGCCGAGGTTTCCTCCCGCGTTCACGATCTCGAGCGGCGTCTTCAGGGCAGGCCGGGCATCACGGCTCTCGTCCCCGCGGTGGAACCGGCCTTGCGCGACCCGCTCTGGAGCATGCGCCGCGCCGCGGTCCCCTTGCTTTACGGCATCAAGGGCGATCGCAAGCCGGTCGCCTTTGTCGAAGACTGCGCGGTCGATCCCGCCCGCTTGCCCGAGTTCGCTCTGCGCTTTCGCAGCATCCTGCAAGCTCATGGCACGGAAGGCGCCTTCTACGGCCATGCCAGCGTCGGCTGTTTGCACATCCGCCCGCTGATCAACTTGAAGGATGAACATGACATCCGCCGCATGCGGCGGATCATGGAAGACGTCACCGATCTCGTGCTCCATTTCGGCGGGTCGCTCAGTGGCGAACATGGCGACGGGCTCGCTCGCGGCGAGTGGAACAAGAAGATGTTCGGCCCGACTGTCTACGAGGCCTTCCGACAGATCAAGCGGGCCTTCGATCCGAAGAATCTGCTGAACCCGGGCAAGATCGTCGATTCGCCCGCCATGACGGAGAACCTGCGCTTCGGCCCCGGCTACGAACCGCCGCCCGTCGAGACCGTGTTCGATTACAGCAATCAGGAAAGCTTCTTTCAATCAATCGAACTCTGCAACGGCTCGGGTGTCTGCCGCAAGACGCAAGGCGGCGCCATGTGCCCCTCGTACCGGGCCACGCGCGACGAGCGCGATAGCACCCGCGGCCGCGCGTTTGTTCTGCGTCTGGCGTTGACCACCGAGAACGGCATGGCCGAGCGCTGGCTGCCGGAGGTCATGGACTTGTGTCTTTCCTGCAAGGCCTGCAAGACTGAATGCCCGAGCAACGTCGATCTCACTAAGTTGAAAGCCGAGTATCTGCATGCCTATCACCGTCGTGAGAAGCGTCCGCTCGGCCATCACCTCGCTGCCAACATTCACCGCATGAATCGCTGGGGCTCGCGTTTCGCGGGTCTCGCCAACTGGACGAACCGTCGCGGCTTCACCCGTTGGATGCTTGAAAAAGTCGCCGGCATCGATCGTCGCCGCAGTCTACCCGAGTTTCACGCGAACCACCTGCGTGACTGGTTCGCTAAACGTCCGCCGAACACATCGGGCAAGCGGAAGGTGCTGCTCTTCGACGATTGCTTCACCACCTATAACGAGCCGCACATTGGCCGGGCCGCCATCGACGTCCTCGAACGAGCCGGCTGCACGGTCGAACTTATCGAACCGATCTGTTGCGGCCGGGCCATGCTCAGCAAGGGCTTCCTCTGGGAAGCGCGGGCACTTGTCCAAAAGCAATTGCCCGATCTCGCCAAACGCGTTGCCGGCGGCGTGCCGATCCTCGGTCTCGAACCAAGTTGCGTGCTGACCCTGATGGACGAATGGCCGGAACTCGTGCCCGGCCCGCAGGCTCGCCAAGTCGCGGAAGCGGTTCACTTGGCCGACCAGTGGCTGGCCGAGTACGTCAAGGCCGAGGCCTTTGACTTGCCGCTCATTCAACAGCCGGGAAAGTGCCTCTTCCATGGCCATTGCCATCAACGGGCGTTGTGCGGCGTGGCGGGCTCCGCGAACGCCCTACAGATGATCCCCGGCCTGAAAGTGACGACGCTCGACGCCGGCTGTTGCGGCATGGCCGGCGCCTTCGGCTACGAGAAGCAGCACTACGACCTGAGCGTGAAGATCGCCAACCTGGAACTGGTGCCCGCCATCAAGGCCGAGCCCGATGCCTTCATCGCGGCAACGGGGACATCCTGCCGTCATCAGATCCGCGATTTGACGGGACGAGCGGCGTTGCATCCCATTGAGGTGATCCAGCAATCGCTCAAGATGAATTAGTTCCCTGCCACCGCGACTCCTATAATCTCTTCATGTGGCCCGATGCTGAAAAAACCCGTGGCATGCTTGATGACGCCCGCCAGGGCGATGCCAAGGCTGTTGATCGGCTCTTGACGGAGTTTCGCGGCCCACTGCGCCGGGTCGTCGATCTTCGGCTTGATCCCGTGCTCGCCCGCCGGGTCGATGCCAGCGACATCGTGCAGGATGTTCTGCTTGAAGCCAACCAACGCCTGACCGAATACCTGCGGTCGCCCAAAATGCCGTTCCATCTTTGGCTGCGGCATCTCGCTCAAGATCGCATCATCGACACCCATCGCCGCCATCGGCTGGCGCAGCGGCGCAGCCTCGATCGCGAGCAACCGATCGAACGGCCGGCCTGGGCGGACGATTCGTCGATGCAACTGGCGGCCGCCCTCGTCGATACGGAACAGACGCCCGCTTCGGCGGCCATCCACCGAGAACTCGAGCGCCGCCTGGATACCGCGTTGCAGGAACTGGAAGACGACGACCGCGACATCATCTTGATGCGGCATCATGAGCAACTGTCGAACCAGGATGTCGCCTCGGCCCTCGGCCTCACGGAAGCGGCCGCGTCGATGCGTTATCTCCGAGCGCTGCGGAAGTTGCGGGCGATCCTGATGCCCGAACCGAAGTGATCCCCAAGAGTTTGTTATGCGCGACATCCTGGCTGACCTGACGCAAACCATCGAGAACGGCCGCCCGTGCGTCTACTGTTCCGTCGTGGAAACACGTGGGTCGACGCCGCAAAAGGCCGGGGCGGCGATGATCGTCCATGCCGATGGCGGCCAATCGGGCACATTGGGCGGCGGTTGCGTCGAAGCCGAGGTGAAACGCCGCGCCCTGGCCATTCTCAACACACCCGAGGCGGAGCCCGAGATTCTCCGTTTTACTCTTGATGACGACTACGGTTGGGACGACGGTCTGATCTGCGGCGGGCGCATGACCATGCTCGTCGCCCCGTTGCGGATTGATGTCGAAGTTCGCGAACCGTACTACTTGCGCTACCTCGAACTGATCGAATCGGGCGAGGGCTGCACGGAAGTGGTCGCTCTCGAACGACATGAACCGGATGTCGCTGCCGGATCGCGGTATCTCTTCGATTCCGCCGGAACGCTGATCGCGCAGATCGGTCGTGGTTCGGCCCCAATCGCGATGCTCGACGGGTTGAAGCCGCTCGCGGATCGGCCGCGACCGTCGGTGAAAAACGGATTCGCGTTTTTGCCGGAACTGCCGCGCATCACGCTCTTCATCGTCGGCGGCGGCCATGTGGGCCAGGCCGTCGCCTCGCTTGGCGCTTCGGTCGATTTCGACATCTGGGTCCTTGATGATCGCGAGAAGTACGCCAGTCGCGAGCGGTTCCCGGCCGCTCAAAAGGTCCTGGTCGGCGATATCGGCCGCACCTTGCAGGAACTCGCACCCAGCATTCATCGCGGCATGTACTGTCTCGTCATCACCCGCGGCCATAACCATGACGAGGAGGCCCTGTACCATCTCGCTCGGGTGAACGCCGGTTACGTCGGGATGATCGGCAGCAAGCGGAAGATCAAGATGATCTTCGAAGACCTCATCGCCAAGGGAATCTCGGAAGAAGTGCTCGCCAAGGTTCATGCACCGCTCGGCATCCCCATTGCTTCACGGACGGTGCCGGAAATCGCCATCAGCATCGTCGCGGAATTGATCCAGATCCGCAACGGCGGCGGAAAGTCGTCCCGGCCATGATTCACGCCCTCGTCCCCGCGGCCGGGCACAGCACGCGCATGGGCCGGCCCAAACTCTCACTCCCTCTAGGCGATCGCACGGTCATCGAACAGGTCGTGCGAACGTTGCGGGAAGCCATCGATCAGGTCCTTGTCGTCGTCGGCCCCCACGTTGCGGAACTCGTCCCCCTTGCGGAAAAAGCAGGCGCGGCCACGTTGTTGTTGGAACACGAAACGCCCGACATGCGAGCCACCATCGAACGGGGATTGGCGTGGATCGAAACGCGGCATCATCCAACCAGCGCGGATTTCGTCCTTCTCGTTCCCGCCGATCATCCCGCGCTCGATGCTCAGGTCATTCGCAATCTGCTCGCAGTCGATTCCCCGCGCGACATCCGCATCCCAACGTTTCAGGGCAAACGGGGCCACCCCACTCTAATCGGCTGGCGGCACGTCGCGGCCATCCGGGCGCTCCCCAGCAATGCCGGCCTCAACACCTATCTGCGTTCTGTCCCGGCGGAAGTGCTTGAAGTCCCGGTCGACTTCGCGTCGATTTTGCTCGATCTCGACACGCCGGAAGACTACGCGAAAATTTGTGCCCCCCGCGTTCCTTCTTGATCTGTCGTCAGTTCCCCTTCGTCGCCCACGGAAGCAAGGCCAGCACGATCGCAAGGACCACGGGAATCAAGGCGAACATCCAGCAGGGCGAATACTGCTTCGCCCTGCTGGATGTTACAGACGACGAATCCGAGTGCGAGAAACGTCCAGCACATGGGAGAGCAGACGATCGGCATCCAGCCCTCTTCGACTTCGAGGCGTCATTCGGAATGCCACCCCTGACGCCGGTGCCGCTGCCGAAGAGTGCGGAGAAGTATTTGGGGCAGTGAGGGATGCCATTCCAAAACTCCAGGCCGGCTGACGTTTCTTTCCAAGCTTGCTTTGCGCCATAAGAAAAGGGTGCCCTCAAGCGAGCCCCCCAATGCACCCCACCCGCCGCGAAGCCCTCTCCCTCCTCAGTCAAACGGCCGCACTCGGCGACATTACCGGCGCGTCCAATGTTTGCGGCGCTGAGCCGATGAGCACGATGCCCGCTGATCTGGCGCGCGAACTCGCGCCGACGGGCGCTAATCTGGGCACGTTGTTTCCAACCGTGGACCGTCTCGCTGACGGGAATCAATTCGCTTATTCGTTCCTGGGAGATCGCTTTCGCACGCTGGACGAGTTCAAGCAGGCCGGGCGCGAGAAGCTTCAGGAAGCCTTTGCTTATCGGCCGGTGAAGGTTGATCCGAAGCCGGAGGTGGTGGATCGGGCCGACATGGGCGATTACGTTCGCGAGAAGGTGCTGTTCTGGACCGCCCCCGAGATGCGCGTTCCCGCATACGTCTTGCTGCCGAAGAATTTGAAGAAGCCCGCCCCGGCCATCGTCGATCTGCACTCGCACGGCGGGATGTTTCTCTTTGGCAAGGAGAAGGTGATCGACTTCGGGACCAACCACCCGGCCATGGTCGAATATCACAGGAAGAACTACGAAGGCCGGCCGACCGCCACCGCGCTGGTCCGGCGCGGCTACGTCGTGATCACCATTGACGCCTTCATGTTCGGCGAGCGGCGCATCATGATCGACGGCGATCTGAAATCCGGATGGGACCGGACGAAGTACACGTTGGAAGATGTCCGGCCGCTCAATCAGGTCTGCCGGTCGAAAGAGTCAACGATCGTGAAGGGATTAACGTTGGCCGGGATGACCTGGCCGGGCGTCGTCACCTGGGATGACATGCGAACGGTCGATTATCTGACGACGCGCACCGAGGTGGACGCCAAACGCATCGGATGTCTGGGCGTATCGTTTGGCGGCCATCGCACGTTGTTCCTGGCCGGCGCCGACGAGCGCATCGCGGCGGCCTGCGTCGTCGGCTTCATGTCGACGGTCAAGCCGATGGTCAAAGCCCATCTCGACACGCACTCGTTCGTTCACTTCGTTCCGCACCTGCATCGCTGGCTCGACCTGCCGGACGTGGTGTCGATGATGGCGCCGAAACCGTTGCTTGTGCAGCAGTGCTCACAGGATGGATTGTTCCCGCTCGCCGGGATGAAACAATCCATCGAGAAAATTGCGGCCGTCTACGAGAAGGCGGGCGTCAAGGACCGATTCATCGGCAAGTTCTATGACGTCCCACATGTCTTCAATCGTCAGATGCAAGACGATGCGTTCGCGTTCTTGGATGGGGTGCTGAAGGGGTAGGGTTTAATCGAAGTTCCAGTCTCGCTAATCGACCAATCGATCATGAAGAAGTGGATGCGCCTTCGCGTCGTTAGTCAAGGCGATCGTTTTCGGGCGGAGCTACATCCGGAACAGCCGACAAATAGCTCTCAAAGTCCGCGCGGCGTCCGGCTGCAATTTCTCGATGGAGGTAATCCATCGTCAACACGACCGCCAGTTTCTCGCCGGCCGCGCTCGCTATGAACTGGCTAACTGTATAGCCTTCCTTGCCGGCAAGCGCTTCGATGCTGTTCTTCAGCGATTCCGGCAGATGAATAGTCAGCGTACTCATGGTTTCTTTCGTATCAAACTCAGAAAATCGCGGGGAGCCATCGCGGATATTCCGAGTCGCTCTGAACCTCTAAAATCTTTGACATTGTGAGTTATTATATAACGGCAGCCGGCAGCAAACGCAAGTTCCAACACCATGTCGTCATTGGCATCGGGCAGGAACGGCCGCCAAAGGAAATGCACTTCTTGCAATTGGGACTGACTGGCCAAGTAACGCAGGAAGGCCTGCGCATCCTCGGATGTCCGATCAGGCGGCAAGTTGTCCGGACGGGTCAGCACGTCCTGCCACTCTGCGTAAAGTCCCACAGAAAGGCAGAAATCGAACGACGGATTGGGAATCGAACGAACGAGGGCAAAACTAGCGCCTTGTCGAGAGCGAGCCGCCGCCACGAGCACGTTTGTGTCAAGCACTACTCTGACCGCTTTGGAATCGCTCATTCTGTTTTTGCCCGACGGGTCACAGTCTGATGAACTCAGTAGACGCCAATCCGCTCGACGATTTCCGGTCCTTTTACCTACAAATACAACTCTCTCACTTCCCCCCCGGCTTCACCTCATATGCCATTTTCGCTTCGCGCAGCAGCTTCGGTTGGTCCTTGTTCTCCAGCAAGTCAATCAACAGATTGCGGCACGAGGCTCGCGACATGTAGGTATCCACCCAGTCGGCCGGCGAGAGCTTGACGCGTCGCGCGCGGTCGAAGGTGATGTCGACGGCGCCTTCGAAGCGTTTCAGGCGAACGGCGGTCACGCCCTCGGACCATTCGGCGCCGGCAAGGATCCATTTCTCGTTGACTAGGAATTCGATCGACGTCGGCGTGAGCTTCGCCTGCGATCCCGTGTCACGCAGGAAGACGGGGATCGTTTCATACAACTCGGCAATCATGTCCTTGCCGGTCGATTTGATGGCGGTCGCGATCTTGACTGATTCGGGCTCGTGCGTGAACGATCGCGTGTAACCGATGGCCGTATCGAGCACTTTCTCCTGGCCAAACATCGCGGTGGGGATGTTTCCGGAGACGTTTACGACGCCGCCATCGGTTTTCACATCAGGCTTGCGGATGCGGGCCGAGCTAAAGACCGTGCCCTCGGTCGTAGCGCCCGTGACGGCATGGATCGGCCAGAGTCGCCAGCTTTCGATCGGGTCGAAGTTCTTTTCTTTCGAGATTCCGCCGCGCCGGCCGAGAATAACGGAACCGGTCGCCGGCGTCCAAAAGGCGGAGAGTTGCCCGCCGCCGAAGCCGCTGAACTCAACAAAGGTGGGAGGCGGCATCAGGCCTTCATCGCCGCCGACGGGGCCGGTGTGCACGATGGTGCGATAGCCCGGCTGCTTAACCATGGTGAATGACGTCGCGAATTGATGGACGAACGTCGGCTCGCGTTCCCAGGGGGAGACGAGCATGGGCGATTTTTCTTTTTCGAGCTTGAGCCGTTGTTCGAGCGCATCCTTGGGGCAATAGTCGCTGGCGAAGTTCACCGCGAGCGGAAAGTTCCACGATTGCCAGAGGCGAAATTTCCAGGGGTGATTCGAGATTTCCTCATTCTTGATGTAGCCGGGTCCTTTGGAATTCTTCGGGTTCTCGGCAAGCTGGCCCCGGAAGGCGCTGGCACGGATCGCGGCGGCGGCCTTCAGTTCGTCGGCCGTGGGCAGCTTGATAGAGTGTGCCGCCTCGGCAGTGACAAGAGACACGGCGGTATCCCGATAGGCGCCCCAATCCCACTGGTCGCGCGTCGGGTCGCTGCCGAGCCGTGTGTTGAAATGGGTCGGTCCGAAGAGTTGGCCGCCCGGTTCGGGAAGCGAGAGGTGCCCCCGTAACCGATACGCTCTGGCAAGCGCCTCCTTGGCGAAGGGCCAATCGGCCACGAGCGAGGCCCAGGCGGTGAACAGGTTGACCGTGCCGGCATAACCGATGTCGATCCCGCCGCGATCGGCATAGAAGCCAGCCGGGTTGGTGAAGGTCTCGTCGCTCCAGAACCGGCGAGCCAGTGCCTCGACTTCCTTGGTGAACGCCTTGTCGCCCAGCGCCTGGCTGATGTACCACAAGGCCACAGGACCGACCACGACCATATTGGGCTGCAGGCCCTTGGGGTCGGCTTCGAGAAGCCGCCGGCCCATCTTGCGCAGGCCGACTTCGAAGGCCTTGCGAGCTTCTTCGGGCAGCACGTCGCGCACTCCCGGATAGGAATAGGCCAGCGTGAGCAGCGGCGGAGCGAGCGTGTCGAAGCGAGCACCACCCAGTTCCGGCGCGTGCTCGATCTGGTCGTCGAGCATTGTCAAATGAATACAGAGGGAGGCGAAGGCGCGAAGCTTCATCGCGCGCGAATTGTAGTAAGGATTGCCCGGATGCTTCCAGTTCACTAACCAGGAAACCGGCTCGGGCCAAAGCGGTAGATTCATGACGCCCTCGGACTTCTCGATGGAAGCAAGGGTGAACAACCTGGCCGGCGCGTTGACGGCCGGCGCGCCGCGCTTGGTGCCGACCAGCGGTTGCGAGAGCCGGTTCAGCAGCCAGAGACGATATTGTGTTTCGGGATCTTCGGGAACGGTTGCCGGCTCGAACTTCGCGGTAACGCCATGCTCGTAGTCCTTCTCGGTCAGTGTCGCCAGATACTTGCGTAACGTGCGTTGATACTCATGCTCATCCGGCAGCTTGGTTCGCGGCTCCGCGATGGCGAGATGGGACGCCGCGAGGGAATGGACGAGAATCAAAGAAAAGAGCAAAGCGTGCTTCATGGCGGCCTCGGTGAGTGAGGGGTGGCGAACCAGAACACTTTAACCGATCAGCGCGAGCGCTGCACATCAAATCAGACAAAAGGCGTCAGGAATACTCCTGACGCCTTCGGATTCACCAATTTTTCACATCTTTCTTGATAATGAAAGCACTATCATAATTGTTGGCTTCGGTTGCCACTCTCTCCGGATGGTCGCGACTTCACTCGCTGCGACCGCCCGTGTCAATCAAGCATTGTCGACATCGACTATTCGAATTGATCATTACGAACTCGCGGAAGTGCCGAACTAAACGGCTCACGTTGCACGCTGTTTCCAGCCCTGGAGAGGACGCATGAAGGCGCTGGCGCAGACACTGCTTTCGCACCGATCGGTTTGGTTAGGGCTAGCGTCATTGCTGTTGCTCTTGGATTATTTCACCTCCGCTGCCATTCAGTTTCCCATCACGTTTATTTTTCCAGTCATGCTCGCGGCCTGGCACCGACGGCCGCTCTGGGCCATTGCCTTTGCCATACTCTTGCCCCTTGGGCGATTCGGTTTCATTTTTCTTTGGAAGGATGCGCCGTGGCCGGTTAGCGTGAGCTTGATTAACTTGTTCATCCGAATTTCCGTGCTTTCAATCCTTGCCAAGATGACGCTCAGTGTTGCCAAACAGCATTGCGAGCTTCAGAAAAAGTATTGGCGGTTGGAAGGACTGCTGCCGATCTGCATGAATTGCAAACGGATTCGCGATGAAAAGAATCAGTGGCAATCGTTCGAGAGCTATCTGACGACCCACACCGAGGTCGTGTTTGGTCATGCGCACTGTCCGGATTGTCGGGTGAATACCTCGAGCGTTGGAGAAGAGCACGATTTGCTTGCGCATTACGAATGACTGGGCTGAGCTTTAATTTCCCGAATGAGGGGATTCATTTTGCCCTCTACTTGGCGGTGGAAGCCGCACCCCTTCGGTGCGGTTGATCGGTAATATTCATTGACCCGTCACGAAATTGCCGATAAACTAAATCAGTCCCTTAAGATCATTCCTACCTGCTCACGCCTTATCCAAAATCATCCTTGAGGTTTCCCCTCCATGCCTCGATTGGGTGCACGAATGTGGAAGCTATCGAGCGCCCTGCTGCTCGGATGGCTCGGGTCGCTCCTCGCGGCGGCCGACGCTCCCGCGGTCAAATCGAAACAACCTGCCAAACCCACGAATCCCAGTCCCGATGGGATCGCGTTCTTCGAGAAGAAGATCCGCCCCGTGTTGGTGAAAGAATGTTATTCCTGCCACGCGAAGGACGTCAAGAAACTTGGCGGCAAGCTCCTGCTCGATTCGCGTGAAGGGTTGCTGGCGGGCGGCCAATCGGGACCAGTGCTGGAGCCGGGGCAGGCTGAGTCAAGCCCTCTGATCCAGGCACTGAAGTATGACGGGCTGGAGATGCCTCCCGAGAAGCCCCTCTCCGGGGCGGTGATTGCTGACTTCGTCAAATGGGTCGAGATGGGGGCACCGTACCCCGTTGGCCGAGCACCCACGAAAAAGGGGATGACGGGCGCGAAGCCTGATGAACTCTGGTCGTTGCAGCCAATCACCAAGAAGCCGGCGCCTACGGTCAAGGATGATGCCTGGAGCCGAGGCGACATCGATCGCCATGTGCTGGCGAAACTTACATCCACGCAACTTCGACCGGTGGCCGACGCCGACGCCCGAACGCTGCTTCGTCGGCTCTCGTCCGACCTCACCGGGTTGCCGCCAACGTTTGATCAAGTTGAACGCTTCACTGCCGATTTTCGCCGCAACGAGCAAACGGCGATTGAGAAAGTCGTGAACGAGTTCCTCGCATCCCCCCGATTTGGCGAACGCTGGGGCCGACATTGGCTTGACGTTGCTCGTTACGGGGAATCGAACGGCAATGACGGCCTGAGCCGAAATGCGACCCTGCCGCACGCCTGGCGCTACCGCGATTATGTGATTCAATCCGTCAACGACGATGTTCCCTACGATCGCTTCCTGACCGAGCAGATTGCCGGGGATTTGCTACCGGCCGACTCGCCCGTGGAACGTGATCGGCTCTGGATTGCGACGGGCTTTCTCGCTCTTGGCTCGAAGCCGGCCAAAGCCATGAACATCAACTTCGACATGGACATCGTGGCCGATCAGATCGAAGTCGTCGGCACCGGCATCTTGGGGCTGAGCATCGCTTGCGCCCGCTGCCATGATCACAAACACGATCCGATCCCGACTCGCGATTACTACTCACTCGCCGGCATCTTTGCGAGCACCGAGACACTCTACGGCCTGGCCGCGAATGAACCACTGACGGCGCCGGCCACCGAACTGTATGTGCTCAAGACCGCCAAACCGGTCCAGCTTGTCAACCAGCCGACCCCCAAGACGACACCGGCCCCGAAGACGAAAGCCAAGTATCCGCCGGGCACGCCGCTGGCGATGGGGGTTCGCGAGCGGGCCGCGCCTCTGGACTGCAAGATCAACATTCAGGGGGAATCGAACAAACTCGGCGCGGCCGTCCCGCGCGGTTTCGTGCAAGCGTGCGGCGTTCCTATCCCTGAGGCGATCGGACCCAAACAGAGCGGCCGACTGCAACTCGCCCAGTGGCTGACCGATCCACGCCATCCGCTGACCGCCCGCGTGATGGCCAATCGCGTCTGGCATCACCTCTTCGGCCGGGGCCTCGTCGCCACCTGCGACGACTTCGGCGTCTACGGGGAAGCGCCTTCACATCCTGAGTTGCTCGACCATCTCGCCAGCGAATTCGTGGCGGGGAAGTGGTCCCTGAAATCTCTGATTCGCCAGATTGTACTCAGCCGAACTTACCGACTTTCCAGTCTGGACGACGACAAGGCCATCCAGATCGATCCCGACAACACCCTGCTCTGGCAACACAATCGTCGGCGGTTGGATGCCGAGTCGCTGCGCGACAGAGTCCTCGCCGTCAGCGGCAAGCTTGATCTGACAGCACCTCACGGCTCGGCGATCGCGGATCGAGATCTGCTCGTGAACATGGCCGGCAACTTGCATCGTCCCAGCCTTCATCGCAGCATCTACCTTTGCATGTTGCGTAATTCCGACCCGCCCGAACTTGCGACTTTCGATCTACCCGGCTCCGCGAAACCGGTCGGCAGCCGGCCAATTACCACGCTGCCGACCCAGTCGCTGTTCCTGATGAACAGCCCGTTCATTCTGGATCAGTCGACCCACTTCGCGACATCGCTGGGTCGAGATCTGGACTCGGAAGGGGACGACGCCGATCGCATCAAGGCCGCGTTCCGCAAAGCTTACAATCGTGATCCGCAAGCGTCCGAGATCGAGCGAGCGATCACCTATCTTCAGGCGACGGATGCCAGCATGACCAAGGCGGAGCCGGATCGCTCGAAACGACGGCTGCGGGTGTGGGCCAGTTTCACGCAGGCTCTTTTCATCGCCAGTGAGTTTCGTTATCTTGATTGAAAACGTGCGGAGTCATTGATGTTCGCGTTATCTCGTCGTGACATGCTGCGATCCACGTCGTGCGGCTTCGGCTACTTGGCGATGGCCGGACTGACCTCGAAGCCCGCCGCGGCCGTGCCGACACTCGCGCCGAAGATTCCGCCGTTGCCCGCGAAGGCCAAACGCGTCATCTTCCTTTGCATGGGTGGCGGCCCTTCCCAGACGGACACGTTCGATTACAAGCCGCAGACCGGCAGCAAGCCGCACCCCGGTTCGCTCTTCAAGTTCAACCAGTGCGGCCAAAGCGGGTTGTGGATCTCTGAACTCTTCCCGGAGATCAGCAAACACGCAGACAAACTCTGCCTTCTGAATGGCATGTACGCCGACTCGACCAATCACGCTCAGTCTTTCCTTCAGTTGCACACCGGTGAACGCCTACGGCCTCGGCCGAGCATGGGTTCCTGGGTCGTCTACGGGCTGGGGACGGAAAGCCAGAACCTTCCCGGCTTCATCAGTATTCATCCGGCGAAACCGTCGATCTATTCCAGTTCGTTCCTGCCGCCGGTCTACGAAGGCACCCCGATCGGCGTGAACGGCGAGGATATGTCGACGGCGACGATCCCGAACATTGCCAACTCTCACTTGACGCCGGAATCCAAGCGGCTGCAGCTCGATCTGGTTCAGGCCCTGAACCGCGAGCACTCGGCCGCCCGGTCAGGCGATCCAAGTCTGGAAGGCGTCATCGAGTCGCTGGAACTCGGTTTCCGCATGCAGTCGACCGCCCCCAAGTTGCTCGACACGACGAATGAATCCGCCGCGACGCTCGCCGCCTACGGCGTAGGCCCCACGAAATCGTTCGGCACGTCGTCCGAAGATGATTTCGGGCGACAGTGTCTGCTCGCCCGGCGCTTTATCGAATCAGGAGTTCGATTCGTTCAGTTGAATCATGGCAGTTGGGACCAGCACAAGAACCATCGCGCCGACTTGACGGCGAACTGCCAGGTAGTCGACCGACCGATCGCCGCTTTGCTCGGCGACCTCGAGAATCGAGGCTTGCTCGAAGATACGCTGGTCGTCTGGGGCGGCGAGTTCGGCCGACCCTCGCTCAACCCGAGTACCAAGGAAGACGCATCCGGCCACAACGCCCGCGGCTTCACCTTCTGGCTCGCCGGCGGCGGCGTGAAGCCTGGCTTCGTTCACGGCAAGACCGACGACATGGGCAACCAGGCCGTAGACGGCAAAGTCCACTTCCGCGATCTCCACGCCACGCTTCTCCACTTACTGGGTCTCGATCACGAGAAGCTCACCTACGAATACGGCGGCCGTACCTTCCGTCTCACGGGCACGGAAGGCGCCAAAGTGGTCCGAAATGTAATTGCTTGAAGATTGTCACCCTCGGCACGGTGGCAATCGCTCTCATGAAGCCGCCGGCGCTGATGAAATAGGTTCAACACCTCGAATCTCAGTTCTCTGAAGAAGCAATTTCTCGATGTGGTGGTGCCGCGCGAGAAAGGGGCGTTTCGCGGGCCGTCTTCCCGACGGGCTAGACAACTTGGCAACGCACAATCTCATCACATTCAAATCACATCAAGAGTCTCTCGACGATTGGGCGCTCAAGGAACTGACCGGGCACTATGCCAACTACCGTAAGCAGGTCAGTCCGTCGTTCGACGATCTCTTGCCCGAGGGGGAATTTCGGCTGTATGCCGTGTGTAGCCGGTTTCCGACCGATCTTGCGGCTTCGCCAAATTGGCAACTACTTCAGAATGGAGTTGCTGAAATTCACAGGGGTTCGGACTTGATCCGAGTCGTCGTGTTGGGGAAGTTGCCAGATGAAGAACAAAATGCCGTCCTGCATCTACTAAGTGCATCGCCGGAAAAAATCCGCTACGGCGCGGGGCACTACCAGAAACACTCGACTGAAACGAGTACGCTGATTAATCGATTGTTTATGAGCTACGAACGAGAGGGAATCGACATGCCGTACACAATGGAAGACTTTCGACGCGAGTACATTCGGGAGGTCTTCAACGAACAGACGCCTGAAAAACGGCTTGAACTGCTCAAGAAACTACCGGTTGAAGAACGGCTGCAGGGCCTGTAGCCTAAAGATCTGCTGGAAACCTTGTCACCTGAAGAAATCGAAAATTACCTGGTCAGCCGCAAACAAGTTATCGCTTCACGGAAACGCAAAAAGAAAAAGATTGGTCCAAAGAAATAGTGCGAAATCCGTTAGCCGCAACGAGAAGGTATTGCGAAGCGGAGCGTGTGAGGCGCGGCTTGGCTTTGCCCCGGAAAGCCCTTTTGCTCCGGAATCGCTCCGCCTGCTCCGGAAAGAAAAGCCATCAGAACGAAAGCGTAAAGGTCTGACGAATGCCGTCGTGAATATAGACGCACCTGCCAAGGACGTCGCACCCGATGATCACCTCTACGCCGTTTAAGTCACTCCGGTGTCCCGCCGCTTTTATGTTATGATGAGGTTTGTGCGGTTGGTGATCGCTGTCGAAGAAAGAAATCGAGATGGAATACGTCTCTTCTTCAGTGACGCCATGAACAGAAGTCATGGATTGCTTCCCGAGCGACTTTAATTTGAGAATACCCGCCACTTTCGCTGATATTCCAGTCATCGTAGCACCCGTATCAATCATGGCCAAAAGAGGAATCGGAAATATGTCGGATTCCTCTCCTCCATGAACTCCGATCAGCACATTAATGATCGGTTGACGATTTTCGTCAAATGAACCTGTGATTATTGGCATTCCCGGAGATTATTGAGAATGAACAGACTCGAAAAGGATGTTGCAGCGTATGAAAAAGTTTTCCCATTCCTAATTGATGATTATGAGGGCAAGTACGCCCTTATCCATGATGGCACTTTTTGGGGAGTTTTTGACGAGGAAATGGAAGCTGCCCGCGTTGCTTACGGCATGTTCAGATATGTTGATTTGCTGGTTCAAAATATCGCTTGGCTCGAAGAATGCATCGTGGCGCGGCCGTATTAGGTCAGACGCCTTCCTAGTCCTTCTTCCGCTCGAATTTCTTCGCCCGATCCCAATTCGCCGACTTGCACTTAGGGCACACTCGCGGCCGTTCCGCCCCGTGCGGAACCCATTCGTGGCCGCATCGACATCGACACCCCATCACCAGAACCATCCCGATCGGCTTCTCCTCAACCGGCGGTTCTACTGCCTTTTTCGCCATTGCATCCCCCGCAAAGAATTTACTTAAAATATATACTGTGACTCTTGTTTGCCTACAAGTTAAGTATATACTCTAAGTAACCAAAAGCAAAGGGGCTAATGATGGAAGCTCGCGAACAACGTGGTCTCGTCATCGCCGCCACTCAGAAACTCACCCAGAAGGGTAAGGTATGGCTCGTTCGCTCGCAATCTGGCGACGGCAATTACACGGTATCACCAGATGCCCTTTTCGAAGTTCTCCTGGGCGTTCTGCGAGAGCGGCCCTTTCATCGGGCCGGTGCGCTGATTCATGTGCCCATACATGCGAAAGTAACTGACGCCGAAAAGACTGAACCCGAACTTGGGGTTGGACGAGACAACGAACTTGTCCGACTCAAAGAACTTGTTGATGTCTTCGACGCGCTTCCCAAAAATCAGGGCCGGCATGCCATAGCGCACCCAGCCGATCGACTCCGTATCTTTGGTGTTGTTGAAATTGAGCTTGCTCAATCGGGCGGTGCCAGCCGTAAGGCTTGCATGCACGCGCTCCAGATAATCCGCCGGGAGATCCTTCATGTGCGAGGCCGGCCAGGCCCGCGGCGCTACCTTCTGATCGGGCGCCTTCTTGGGCCAGCACCAACGTCGAACAGAGCAGACCGAACAACAAAGCGGTCGCACAAGTACGCTTCATCGGAGATGCTCCAGGAATTCGCGATTCGAGATGATTGAGGATCAAACACCAGTGATGTGTGCTGGTTCCGAGAA
>Ga0105046_10004081_pt1 | contig 23207 bp, 19 predicted proteins | sample MAT03_FD_78385 | JGI IMG/M metagenome (GOLD analysis project Ga0105046, IMG submission 78385) | Freshwater microbial communities from Lake Fryxell liftoff mats and glacier meltwater in Antarctica - MAT-03 (megahit assembly) | ecosystem: Environmental > Aquatic > Freshwater > Ice > Liftoff...
CACGACAGGCCCGCACTTGGAGATACATCCTACCCTAAGGAGGTTTTTAAACGGAGGGCTGAATCCAAATCGAAATTTTCTCTCATCCAGATTCTTGCGTTGAAAGAATTCACCCTTATGCTGCGACCCGATCTATTCCTTCAATCGCTCGCTCTCAGGATGACTCTCAATGACTCAACAAACTTTGCACTGGTCCGAGATTTCATGGGAAGAAGATTATCAGGCCCGAATGAATCCTGAATTGATCACGTCACTGCTTCGAGCCTCCGTACCAGTACTTGAACAGTCAGACTGGAAAGTGACCAAGGTTGAAGACGGCTACAGCGAAACGATGCTTCCGCTGAATAAAGCGACGACAAACCAGCACGGAACTCATCAGGCGGCACTCGTATCGTTGTCTGCGGACTATACTGGCGGTCTTGCATTGGCAACGCTGCTGCGAGGGATCCCGTTTGCCGGTATTCATCCATGTCGCAGCGACGATTCTGCATCCATGTGGCTGGCTGGCATGAATGTGAAATACAAGAACCCCAGCACGGGCCATCTCACCGGAGTTTGCGAGATCGATCCAGCTCAGGCAGAAGAAATTCGCAATCGATATTTTCGCGGCAGCCGCGTATTGGCTTCTTTGCGGGTTCTGTTCTATTCCAATGGAGAATTGGTCGCGGAAGCGGAAATGAAGTATTTTGCACAGCCGACGATTCAATTGAATCCAGCCAGCGAAAATCCATCACGGTCTGCGTTGTTCAGCCATAAACTAAAAGCCTCTGCCCGCATGATCGCCGGCATCCGCGCTCAAAGAACAACTCATTCAAGAATTCATTCACATTGCCCGCACGCCAGCCTTGTGGCCGGACCTCACGGTGAACTTCTCGCCAATCATCTCAACGAGATTCTTCCGCAATTGAAAGACATGGTACTGACGCGGTCGCAGCACATTGACGAATTGATTCAACAAGTCCCCGATTTAAGACAGGTTGTCCTGGCCGGTGCCGGACTTGATATGCGATCAATTCGTCACGCTGCCTCTCTACGGAATGTCACTTTTTTCGAAGTGGATCTTCCGGAGATGATTGCCGAGCGTGAGCGTGTCACAAGATTTCTTCCCGACGAATACGCAGATCGCAGAGTCTTGCTGAGTGCCAATTTCAAAACGGATGATTTGGCTCAAGTGGTCGGTCAGCATCCAGAATTTGATGCAACATTGCCGACGGTCATCGTCTTCGAAGGCTGCTCGATGTACTTTTCCGCAGCCGAAAACCAACGCATCTTCAAATCGTTTCTGGAACTGATGCACAATCCTCTCAGCTGTGTCTGGGCGGATTTTGTCAGCAACACGGTCGTGACAGGACGAACGAACAACCTGCACATCAAACGTTTTCTTGAAGGTATGGATTCACTCGGCGAATCATTCATTTTTGGATCAGATAAACCATCGGAATGGCTGGAAGAAGTTGGTTTCGGCATCACAGAGACCCAATCGTCTGCAGATTATCTGAATGAGAGCGATCCCGTGTTGATGGAGTATTCATTTTCTGTGGCCAAGAGATAGACACTTCCGGACAAGTGTTTCAACATAAATCGTTTAACGGCAAGCCAGTCAAAAGTAGCAGGCACACTCCGTGTGCCGTCCGCCCGCCACTTGCGAAAACCACCGAATCTTCACGCTTGCGGCACACGGGATGTGCCGACGATTTTTGTATTCGTTGCAAGATTTTGCGTTTAGCGGCGAGCCGCAGGCGTAAGCGAATTCAAGAACACCGACACCGTCAACAGGATGTCGTCGGGATCATTTTGAAAGTGGGTCGTTTCTGCCGGAAAGGATTTTGCAGCTTGCTGCATCCCGCGACCAGATCCACGTTGATGAGATCGCAACGCCTCGCCGTTAAGCGGACGTCCGCTCTTGTGGTTCGCCTTGCGGCAACCTCAATCCCGTCGGCGGAGCGACGGGTTTACACGACACCCGTCGCTCCTCCGACGGGAATTGGACATCATCAAGTTTCCCACTGCTCGTTCTCTAACACCGCCTATTTCGCCGAAGACTCCAAGCCACCATCATAGATCGATTTGATCTCAAACACCTGCAGCGATTTGACCTTCCCGCTGCTGATCGATGACTCCGTCGAATCCACATCCGCGGGTTTGAGCGCGTTCGAGAAATACTCGAGTCCGCCGTCGATGTAGACTTCATTGAACGTACGATCGGTGAAGATGCGAGCGCTGCGGCCAGTGAATGATGCGTCAATGCCGTTGATGATCAGCTCATGTCGACCCACGTCATCGAACTCGACAAGCACTTCCGTTGATCGCCCGGCACAGGACTTCGTTGCTGGATGGCACCGCTTCCGTTTCCGCACAAGCTGTTTCGTCGTACACATGTGCTCATAGTTGGACTACTTCAAAGACGGGGAATGTCAGGTTTGTTGGGAACCGCTCCCGATTGAGAGCAAACAGCCGCAGCAACCGTGCAGGCCGTGCACAGGTTCTGTGGATGCGACTCACCACGTAACAGTCCCAACAGGAAAGCCGCCGTAAAGGAATCTCCAGCGCCGACCGTGTCGATCACGACGGTTGGAACTCCCGGCTGCTCGATCACTTCGTTGCGCGTCGCCAACACAGCACCCTTTGCCCCGCGAGTCATGATCACCAAATCAAGATCTTGAGTATCGACCAATTCACGAAGGATTGCATTGGGGTGAGTCGTTGAACAAATGCCAAACGCGATGCAGACTTCACACAGTTCGTCATCGCTCAGTTTCAGAATACTGGCCAGTTGAATCGACTCCCGAATTATCGCGCTGTCGAAGAACGGCCGACGCAGGTTGATGTCCAGAACTCGCGGAACTCCTGCAGTTCGAGCCGCTTCAACACATCGACGAATCGCGTTGCGGGAAACTTCCGACCGTTGTCCAAGCGTGCCAAAATAGACAGCATCGACTTTGGTCACTCGCGATTCCAGTGCTTCGTTCCATGAGATTCGATCCCAGGCCGATCCTTCATGAATGGTGAACGTTGGCCGGCCGCCTTCGTCGAGGACAATACCGACGGTGCCGGTGGGAGCGTCAGGAATCACCTGCAGCAAACTCACATCAATGCCGAACCCACGCAGAATCTCAATCGCTTGACGCCCGTACCGATCATCCCCCACTGCGCTGACCATGGCCACGTCGCCGCCAAGGATCGCGGCATGACACGCGAAGTTTGCCGGCGCACCACCGAAGCATTCATGATCCGGAAACAGATCCCACAACACCTCGCCCAGTGAAATAATTTGAGGCTGTTTCACTCGACGATTCCCAAGTCATGTTTCATGTGTTACAGCGAACACCCCTTCGTCTCCGGCACGATCCTCGATCACAAGCTTTTGAAGATCATGGTCGTGAGAAACAACAATTCTAGCCACCCAGAACCCCGCCGCACAGTCAACACTTTGCCAGACGAGCTTACCCAGTGCATGCAAGCCTATGAATTGCTTTGAACTTATATGTAGTCCGGCGTCCGGGACGAAGTCATCGGCATCCGACGGATCTACGCCAACGAGACGCACGACGAAGCCAAACAGATCTCGCCTGTATTTCGAGAAACGGCATTCGATGCGGACTTGTCTCGGTCTTTCAGACGCTGGAACAACTCTAAGTTCACGTCGATGATCATCAAGTCCGCCGCAGTCAAGGGTAAAGGGATGATTCCTAAACCACTCTGCGCCGCGGCAGGGAAAACCTTCGACGAATTCTTCAGAGATTGATCACATTTGCAAATTGAACTGACCGCTGTGGCCACGGCGTTGCTCGAAACACTCTGCCATAAATGGCAGGCAGGCAGGCCATCGACAGTGCGTGTTGACTGTTCAAGCTCTGGCCTCCGTTCTGTTTAAAAACGATGGCATTTTAAGTGTGAAACAGCAACTTTTGTGGCGACCGAATGATTAGGTCTGAGGATTTCTGGATGCGGGCGTCTCGTTGAATAGTACCTGTTTTATCGCGTATCTCCAACACGCCCTCCGCCTTCAAGTCTGAAATGACGCCTTTGATGATTTCACTACTCGCGGGAGTTTCGTTTGTGATTCGACTGAAAAGTTCGGAATAAGGTATCCTCTCTGACAGGTCGCAGATAAGGCGAGGTAGTTGATCCAGCAATAGGCTTTGACTCGCGGCTCGCGCCGTCTCATCGAAAAAGAAACCGGGAAGCATCCGTTGCCCAGTAATGTCCGAGTCAAGATTCTCGTCGTAGCCAAGCATATTCAACCCAGCTTTTCCGTAATGCGCGAACGAACAATTCTCTCTCCAATGGAGCTGAACCATTACATCTCGAGCTTTTGCATGGCCAGAAAGATGTATCAGCCAAAAATCCCTGTGAGCGTCGCGTGAACGAATGAAAAATGGTGTATAGAATTTAGCTGCCGTTTTATTCTTGATCTCTTCGTGCAGAAGAACCTGAATCGCACGCCGCCAGTCCTGTTGAGCCTTCATTCCCGCGAGATCATTTGTGGGCAAGCTGATTCCGACGCGATTCAGTATCTTCATCGTTTGCTTCGAGTTGCTCAGATAGTCGATGAGAGAATCAGTAGCGAACGTCAACAATACTTCTGCGTTTGGAAGCCGCTGCAGTATTGACCGAATCAGCGGCAACGGAACGTCCGATTAGCCAAACTGGTCGAGTACAAAAATTGCTCGGCCACCGCGTCCACGCTGGTCGATTCTCTCTTCAATTTGGTGGCATACTTCAGCAAAAGTAGCGTTCAAAAAGTTTGCGTGTTCTTTTGCCTCGGAAGCATATTCCGAGTTTTGAACCGTGGACTGCAGGTATTCAAAAGCTGAGCGGTCCTTCTCAATGAAGAAGTATTCCACTTCGAGTTGGAATGGCTTTATTCGCCCCTCCTGCACTGCAATGTTAGCATTCTTCATTGCCTCAAACATTACAAACGGGGAACCGTAATGAAGCTGCCTCGTGTCAGATCTTTGATAAACTCCTCCGCCCGCGAATCCATCTACAAGTGTCAACCGCATCTCTGGAATGCGTTTGTTACTTGTAAGCACGGTGACATCCTTTTCCAAATACTGCCGCAAAACTCGGTGTTTTGCGATGCTATGTGGGCGGATCTCCGGTGGTGGACTTCCGAGATCCCAAGAGTGATTTTCGTATGACATCCAGCGGCTCCTAAGGGTATGGGAATCGTATCTCAGGTAGCCGTTCTTGGCGATTGCTGAACTCCCAGTGCCCTAGTCCTCAGGTTTGCGTACAGTAGAATACGGAACTCACTTTTCAACGGAGGAATCAACATGGCTGAAAACTCGAAGATCGGCTGGACAGACCATACCCACAATTTTTGGTGGGGATGCAATAAAGTGAGTGAAGAATGCCTCCACTGCTACATTGCCCCAATCATGCGACGGGGAGGATTCGAACCATTTAAAGGCCCCATGCGAACTAAGAACTGGACCGCACCTTTAAAATGGAACTGCCACGCTGAAGGTAAGAACATACGTCCACGAATTTTTACTTGCTCGATGTCTGACTTTTTCCATCCTGGTGCGGATAAGTGGCGGGCTGAAGCCTGGGATATTATCTCCGAATGCAATAACCTTGATTGGTTGATTTTGACAAAGCGTCCTGAACTAATTGAGAATCGGCTTCCGTCCGACTGGGGGCTCGGTTACAGCAACGTCTGGCTGGGAGTTACCGCAGGCTGTCAGAAATCCCTTCGCCGCGTTCGAATCCTTCAGGACATCCCTGCGGCCGTTCGATTCACATCCGCCGAACCGTTGCTGGAAAGTGTGAATTTCTCACCGTATCTAAACAACTTTCATTGGGTCATCACCGGCTGTGAACGTGCCAAGAAAGGCGAACGTCGAATCATGGATTTGAACTGGGTTCGAGATATTGATCAGCAGTGTAAAGCAGCCGGAATTCCTCATTTTTTTAAGCAATATTATTTGAATGATGAAGGACTGCCGCGAGAAGACGGTGTCCTGGACAAGAAAGTCCTTCAGGCATGGCCAGCTTCACTGACGGTCATGGCCCAGTAGCAAATTGAGTCACCGGGTGGATGGAAGTATGGCCCATCCCATAAAAATTCTCTCATTCACAATGTGAATCGGTATTGAAAAACATTGGGTATTCGAGAAACGCGATGGGACATTTTTTTCGAACGGTCCATATGTTTATGGCTAGATCTCAGGTCCCTGCACCTTGAAGAAGGGATTTTGTGAGTGCGGAGTCGGGGGATGTTTTTGGTGCTGGGACGAGACGATACTATCTCTTGCGGATGCCCGGCGACCGGGCTGAACAAGCGTCCGAAGTCCTTGCCCAGTGTGATGCATATGTCGTTATGGATGAGATTTTCGTTTGACGGCGGGACGCACTCGGAGGGCTGACGCCCTGCCGCTCGCCGAGACGGCTACTTTGGAATCTCATTGACCGTGTAATACGCATGGCGATGGAGCAGTTCGTCGCCGTCGCGGGAACGCAGTGGGTTGAGATCGAACTCGTAGACGAAGCCCTTTGTTAGTTTATCGACAACGAGTTTTGCCGACATGCCGTCTTCGGCCAGTGACACGGATTTCACGGGAGGCTTCGTCTGGTCGACTTCCGGTCCGCCATACCCGCCATGATAGGGATGCGTAAACGTCGAAAGAATATACGACGCGGTTGAACTTCCCGTGGTCTGATCTACGGGCTTCGTGAACGTCACTTTGAAGCCATCCGGTTCAATCGTGATGCGATTGATCTCGAACGGCATCTTGCCACTCCACTGAAGACGTTCCAGTGCAAATGGCTTGATGCCTCGCACGGGCCAGCCACGATTTGTTCCGCCAGCAATGAGATTTCCGCCGGGCGAAAATTTCACATTCAGAATGCCTGTCGAAAGACCTTCACGAAACGGATAGCAGGCTCCCTGCCAAACGCCGTTGACTTGTTCGGTCGTCGCACGCATCAAAATCGACAGCGTGTAATCACCCAGAAACATCTGTCCCTCAAACGGCCCGAACTTGCCCTCGGTCTGATTCACGCTGAATGCCGTGATTGAACGTCCCATGCGGATGTACGGAAAGACCACGGCGTACGGCACAAGCTGCTTCACGCGATCCTTTTCCGTCACGATCCGAGTCCCCGATTTTGGCATCTCCGGGACGTCTCCCATCTCCGGCGCGAATTTGTACCATTCGAAGCTGGCGGGATGACCATGAAAGCTTTGCTCAGAGACCGCCTTCAAACTGCACGAACAATTCCACGGGCCCTGACTCTCCACATAAAACAGCGAACCGTGTTCATCAAAGCCTATCCCGCCGGGGCTGCGTAATCCACTGGCGAATGCGGTCGTCTTACCGTCCGGAGCGACCTTCATGACGAAGCCGCGAAACAAGGCATAAGAATTGTAGGACTCAGAAAGACCGAGACTGACGAACTGATTCCCCTTCGAATCGAAGTCTGAGCCGAATGCATATTCATGATAATTCGCGTATCCCCAGTTGTCTGAAATCGTTTCAAATCGATCGGCCTTGCTGTCGTTGTTGGTATCACTGATGCGCGTCAGCTCACAGCTCTGTGTGACGTAGAACGCGTTATCTTTCCACGTGAGCCCGAAAATCTCATCGAGCCCCGATGCAAACAGATGATACGTCGGGTTAGGTTTTTGCTCGTCGATGCCGTCGATCAGATAAATCTCGCCACGCCGAGTCCCCACGGCCACTCGATTGTCTGGCAGCACGGCGAACGAACCGGCTTCAACAACGGTGTCCGGGGGCAGCGGAATGTTGACGATCGGATAATATTCCCGTTCGCGTTCCTCCGTTCCCCATCGATCACCGACCTCTTCAGCGCCGGCACCACGCAGCCCGAAGAACGCGATCAGGATCAGGAGACACGTCAGCCGCAGGTGACTATTTTTCAAGCGGTTCATAGAGAATCTCCTGTGTTGATTTGCCCTGCGGAAGTTCGAATTTTAACAACAACTCGGAGGACTCCGGGTTGCCCGGCATCGGTCGCTGTTTAACCTGGACACCTGAAGCCAGGACATCTGGAACGGTCAGCCGCAATCGACCGACTCTGAAGATCTGATCAGACTCAGCAGTGATCTCACCCGTCAATACTCGGAACCAAACGGTTTGCTGAGTCGGAGAATCGAACTGCAGCACTCGAATCAGCCGTTGCTGTTCGTCGGAACCGGCAGCTGCCGTATGATCTTCGATCTCGATCGTTCCACTTAGGTACATGAATGTTGGGATTGAAGACTCGCCAAGGAAGTAGCCTCGAAACTGGTATCCGTGATTCTTTGGATAAAGCGGATCGGGATTCGTCCGCGCCTCTTTTGTCATGACCGGCATCAGCGGCCACGGCGCGTTTTCGTCGGCAAGTTGAGCGAAGGAAATATCCTGAGCCAGCTTGATGGGTTCTCGGGCCGGATTGAAATCGCCCGCGCCCTGGCCATTCCAGTTCACGCCGACGAACTCGCCCTGCCAGAGAGCGGTCAGCGTCCCGGTTTCAGCATTGAAGGCATAGCTGATTTTCTCCGGAAGACCAACCGCGATGCCGCGAAATCCGGCGACTCGACTTCGTCCACGATGGATCATAGCTTCGTTGCCCACCACCAGTTTTGTACTGATGCCGCGAATTCCAGACGGATCGGCGGCCGATGTCCCCAGCGACAGATAATACCAGATGGCTTCAATCTGCAGGTCTGTGTTGCCGTCGAGAATTGTCTTGTGCGACGCCACGCCGTTTGACCAGGCCGTTGGCATCAGGATTCGAGGACGAAATGCACCCGGGTTGCGAAGAAAGCTGTTGAACCAACCAGGCTGAAGTCGCTGATACGACGTCATTAGATCGATGCCCTTGTTCACGGGTGCGGACTTGCCGTTGAAGTTGTGACAGTTGATGCAGTTCAGGCCTTTGTCGCCGAGCAATTCCTGCCCGGCCTTGCGAAGCAATGTTTCGCGCTCTCGTTCCGCATCCGATCGTCCTTCCGCGCTGGGGAGTTTCATTTCGCGGCTTTCGAGGACGTCAGTGCGAGCAAACAGATCCGGCAGTTGATGAAGATTGGTCGCGCCATACTGAGGCATCCGAGTGGACATGTAAGGACGAACGCTTTCGCCATCGAAAAGAACTTTTGTCAACCACGCTGGCTGCAGCTTGGCACCGACCAGCGTCAATGGAGGCGGAATACGTCCGTCGTCGCCAGGGTTCTTCTCGCTGGTCAGGTAGAATGGATTGTATTCTTCAGGAATTCCTCCATAGTCGTCTCGAATGTGACACGCAATGCAGTTGAACGTCGTCAGCGTCTTTGCGATTTGAACAGCGTTTGAATCTGCTGGTTGTGGTTCTTTCAGTGAAGCTGCAATCGCCAGAATCTGAGCACCTGGCAAGTCAAACTGTGGGTGCTTTCCGGTTGCCTTTGATAGGCAGCCTCGCGTCGAATCGGCCGACTTCAGCGCCGCCAATGGAGCCGCCGCAGGAATCCCCTCAACCGTATGACAGGCTGCGCAGTTGAGTTCTATAAAGTACCTCTTTCCGGCCGTAATCAGGGAATCGTTTGGCTGAAGTGCCTGGCGATCTTCTTTTTGGTCGCCCAGCAGATACTCAGCGATCGCCTGTGACTCGGCCGGAGTCAGTTTCATGTCGGGCATGCGCCCCGACGCTCGCACTTTCAATGGTTGGTACAGAAATTCGCTAAGCGATTCTGAACTATACTTCTGCGGCACGTGTGACAGACTGCGAGCCGTCGGCTTGATGACATCTTCCTTCGGCTTTAATTCCTCTTCATCCTCTTCGTCAACAACGACCGCCGGTTTTGTAAAAAGAAACTCTTCCCCAAGCTGTTCCTTCGGCCCATGACAAGCGACACAGCCGACGGAGTGAAACAGTGCCTTGCCTTCCGCAATCATTGGCTCTCCGACGGCCGCGTGTTGATAAATCTGTTTCGACTGAGCCACAAGAAAGTGAGTCAGTGCTTCTGCGATTGTCGCTCGCTCCGTTTCTGATTTCGACGCCAACATATCGGGCATCATCGTCCCCGGTTGAGTTATCAACGGCGACGCCAGAAATCGCTTCAAATAATCCGGCGAGATTCGTGCCCCCACATTCAACAAATCCGGTGCTGTTTTCGCCGACAGTGTTCCCGGCTGGATCCCTCCGTGACAAGCCGCACATCTCAGCTCTGTGATCAGCAGTTCGCCCACCTGTGACTGAGTGAGCGGATGATTGCCAGGCAAAGCCGGATCGCCGGCATGCGCCGATGACGTGTTCAACAGCAACGTCCACAACAGCAGCACGCTCCGTCCTGGACCTATTCGACTGGCTGCAACATTCTGCATACGTAAGTCACCTGTTGACTGTTTTTGGCTTCATCAGAAGTGTAGAGGCTACAGGATAGATTAGCGGCCGAGTGATTGCACCTGTCGCACGATGGCTCTATCTCGGGATTGGTGTTTCTGCCCGAAAAAAATTACTGGCGCGAACTCACGCTTGTTGTAATTGAGTGGATGCCGCGCGATTGAGATTGACGTGACGAATGAATTCGCTATTCTTAGTCCAACATGGCGAATTCATTCGTCACTTTCAGACAGGAGTAAAACATGGCACGGGCAGTTTCCAGTCAGCCGACAGAGGTCGAGCTGCAAATCCTGCGGATTCTCTGGGAAAGCGGCGGCTCGACGGCACGCGAGGTCCACAATGGACTAACGGAAATCAAGGAGACCACGTATTCGACAACCGTTAAAATGTTGTCCGTAATGCTCGACAAAGGTCTTGTCAAACGTGACGAAACGGCGACACCTCAGGTTTACAGAGCTGCAGCAAGCCAGAAGGTGACTCAGAAGAAAATGCTGGGGGACCTTGTTGAAAAAGTCTACAACGGTTCGGCGATGAGTCTTGTGCTGCAGGCTTTGTCCTCGGGAAAAGCGTCTGCCGATGAACTAGCCGAAGTTCGCAGGATGGTCGATGAGCTGGAAGGGAAAAAGCCATGATGCCAGTTCAGCTGATGGTTATTCCGTTCTGGGTTGAGCGCCTTGGATGGACGCTGGTGCATTCGCTGTGGCTGCTGACATTCATTGCAATTCTGGCAGCGATCGTGCTTCGTTTTCTGCGGAGTCGGTCCGCTCGTGCGCGGTATGCGGCGGCGGTCGCGATGTTGGCCTTGATGGTGATTGGGCCGATGGCAACGTGGGGCCTGATCTCGGGTGAGTCCGTTGCGGTAGTCTCGTCGATACGGGATGCGGATGATCGTGTGTTGTTGAGTACCGTTGGCTCAGGTGTGCGCAGGCCGGTGACCTCGGAGTCGAGCGCGGAGCGTTCTGAGGATACATTCCCGGTGCCGGTGGAGGCAGTTCCTCCGCGTGTTGTGGCAGAAGGGACGGGAGCTCCCGGCTCAGGTCCCGTAGCGAGCACGCTTGCCGACGTTGGGGTGTCTTTAGACGAGAAGTCAGCATCGAACGTGTCGTACTTTAACGAGTCCCTTGAGAAGATCTCGCAGGCAATCAAGCCGCGTTTACCAGTACTGGTTGGCGTTTGGTTTCTGGGAGTCCTGATTTGTTCAATCCGGCCCGTCTGGGGACTTTGGATCCAGTGGCGATTACGTCATACGGGTTTGCTGCCAGTTTCGGAATCCATTCAATCAATGTTGAATGTGCTGATGAAAAAGTTGGGACTGACACGTGCGGTTCGAGTGGCGGAGTCGGCTCTTGTGAAAGTGCCACTGGTCGTTGGTTATCTGCGTCCGATGATTCTGCTGCCTGCCAGTGTCATCACGGGCCTGTCGTTGTCTCAACTGGAAGCCGTGCTGGCGCATGAATTGGCTCATGTGCGCCGTCATGACTGGCTGGTCAATGCACTTCAGGTGATCGTTGAGACATTGCTGTTTTATCATCCGGCCGTTTGGTGGCTGTCGTCACGCATTCGTCAGGAACGAGAACTCTGCTGCGACGACATCGCTCTCGGACTGAACGTGGACAAAGCCGTTTATGCTCGCATGTTGCTGACATTGGAAGAACTCCAGCACAAAGCCGTTTCCCCTGCACTCGCAGCAACCGGCGGCGACCTTGCGGCGCGAGTTCGAAGACTGCTGCCGCCAGCCGCGAGCCCGAATCAAGCTCGATCATCAGCCGCAGGTTTTGCAATCATCGTCGCTTCGCTGGCACTTGTGCTTGTCGCGAGTTCCATGACTTCGGTCGTACGTTCGGAACCGCAAAGTGTTGATGCCGAACATCCCGTAAGCTCGAACAGTCCGGCTGCTGGTGCCGTCGGCAACACGAAAATCGAAACCGGCGCGGCCTTTGTGACTGGGCAAGTGATCCATACCAACGGAAAGCCGGCCGCTGGCGTCGAAGTGAACTTTGGCACTAATCGCCGATCGCTCAGCGAAGGTGCATTGCTGACGGGAGTGACCGACGCCAACGGGCGGTATCGCTTCAAGATTCCCGAAAGGCATCTCGCATCCCGCGCTCGAGTTTATGTGATCCCAATGGACGCTGCTGCCGTGTCACGCGCGGTTTCGAAGAACTTCGGTGAACAACCTGTTTTTCAGTTGCAACGGGGAACACGTTTGAGCGGAAAAGTGGTTGATGCTCAGGGGAAAAGTGTTGCCACAGTTGTTGTAAAGGTCAATGGCGGCGAACGCATTCCAATGCGATATGCGATTACGAACGATCAAGGTGAATACACAACTCCACCGTGTCAGTATGGAGATTACAAAATCCAGTTGGTCAATTCGGGAGCAATTCCGTCATCCGACGAACGAGGAGTGACACTTTCGTCTGCATACCTGCGGAAAGAGCATGTGATCTCGAAGTCTGCACGATCTCAAGAACGGCTCGAGGACTTCCACCCCGTGGATTCAGTAAAGATTCAGGTTCATCTGCAGAGTTCGAACGGAAATCCCGTTTCAGACGACAGCCTGTATCTGTTCGGAACAATGAGCGGAGACTCCTGGAGTGAAAGACTTCACGAAGTCCGCGACCGGACGGGCTTGTATGAGATCATGGTCCCCAAAGGCTAGTACGGTCGATTTGGGCGAATGCATCCACATGGCTGGCCGAAAAATGACTACGTCTTAAGTGTGGCGAACGGCAATTTGGGACACTTCGTTCGCGACGAGAGTCTTGTGTTCACAATGAAAAAAATCTGCTGGCTGGAATTGACGATTGCCGTGGACGGCAACTTGATAAATCAAAGAACGCACGTTCACGACATTTCGAATGGAAACTCGGTTACCCCGTTCGATACGCATGACAGCGGCATTTTTTACTCGCTGAAAGCTGCTGGTGATCCGCTCGAAAAACGCTTTGCAAATGCGAATGTCATAGGACCATTCTCCAGAGGCCATGCGTCACTACACATGACCCTTGCACCTGAGACGGAGTATGAACTTCGGGTTGAAACTTTGTCGGGGAAATCATGGAAGGAAACGTTTATTACCAAAGAGGGAGAATCCCGGAAGATCGAAGCGAACCTTGTGTCTGATGCACAGGCAGCGACGTCTGCCACTGAAGCAAACGAGTCTTCAGAGTTGTCCGAAGCTGTAACCGAAGAGAAAAAATCCGTTGTACCGAATGAGCAGGACAACCTCGCTAAGAAAGACCTCCGAAAACGCACCGTGAAAGTTGTTGACGAAAATGAAAAACCGGTCGCTGGTGCCGAAGTTCGACTGCAGTTCATGCATGATGAAGACGGTGGATACTACGTCGGTGAATTGATTACCAAGTCAGCAAACGAAAAGGGGATTGTGGAAATCGCGGTTCCGGAAGATGCGGGATCTGTTTCAATTGCGGTCGTGGCTGACGGATTCAATGCGTTCAGGGAGCAACAGGCGGCAGCCGGAAGTTCGAGTATTCGACTTAAACGAGGCCGATCGATTCATGTGCGAGCGGTTGATGAAGCAGGAAAAGTGCTGACAAAGGCCGTTCCGCTGCTGGCGGGCCACCGAGTCGTTGGTCGAGAATTTGTTCCGCAGGAAGATGGAACTTTCAGATCTCCCTCTGTCGATCTGAATCGGCATTTGATGCGAGTTGTCACGGCCCAGGAAGATGGCCCTCTGCTCTTCAGTGAACTGGTGGACGTCGCGGAAGAACCACCGGGAGCGAACGGCGTTCTTGAGTTGGTACTAAAGGCTGGAACAAAATTAACAGGCCGGCTAGATGATTCCGTACCGCGGCCAATTTCGGAGGGCTATGCAGAATTGATGATTGTGGAAGGGCCAAATCATCAACTGACCGTGCCACTTCGAGATGCCTACGGTGAGATCAAGGATGCTGACAGGGTCATTCCATGGACTTGGGAAGATTCCGTAGCGGTTCAACCAGACGGCACTTTTGCCTTCGAATCGGTTCCTTCCGGCGGGATTGCTCAACTGCATGTTGTTGTGGATGGTTACATGTCCGCCAATCCGTCGTTGGAAACTCTTCTCGCAAGCATTGAGATACCCGGCGCAACGCCGGAAGAATCAGCGAAGGCATTAAAGGATCAAATCGGCCATCTCGACATGTGGCCGATTCTCGTGCCACTGGATGGGCCCAATATTGACGTCGCAATCAAATGCCAGCCGACGGCGTCGTGCGACTTTCGAATTCTCGACCCATCAGGAAATCCGCTCCCGAATGCTGCGGTGTTCTTTAGCCCAAACGGCGTGTTCATCAGCGGTAAACTGTTCCTGCTGGGCTCCTATGATCTGATGTCTTCAACGCTGGTTGACACTCTCTTTCGCAACGCCCCGATGTCATCGGATCTGAGTCCCGGACGAATTAATTTGCCGGAAGACAAGGTTCGCCAAAAGATGAAAGCCTGGGCAGACCGTTCATTCAGCGGATCGAAATCAGATGCCGACGGACGAGTGAAGATTCGCAATCTCCCGAGCGGCTCCCAGGAGAGTTTCTCCGTGTGGGCGACTGGTTTTGTCCTGCCGAAGTCTCAACTCTTTCCTCCGGATCACTTTCCCGATCGTGACCGGCGTGAAGCCTATGTCAACTTGATTGCAGGCGAGACGATTGAATCGACGATCTATCTGGATCGCGATCAGCCGGTGATCGACCGAGAAGTCCTCGTGATGGATGAAAAAGGGAGCCCCTTGGCAGGAGTGACAATTTCTTTGTCGGAGATGCGAGTTGGCCCGAAGGACTGGCAACTCTGGAGCATACAGCGATTTGGAGCAGTGCAAACCGCGAAGAGCGATGAGAACGGCCGCGTAGTGTTGAGCGTTCCAAGTCGAATCAATAATATTACGGTCGACCGGCTTCGTCTGGCTGTCAATTATGAGTTTGACAATGAGTCTCGGACCGTTGTTGCAATTGATGAACGTATCAGGGTCAGCGGTGGCTTGGTCGAAGTTCCCCTGAACGCTGACGATGGAATTGTGGCCATCATTCGCAATCCCGATTCGAGCCGAAGCAGTAAGGCCGTCTACGGAACTTTGAAAGATATCCTTGCAACACAGACGTCTGAACAACTCATGGCAGTGATGATGAAGACTCCGAGTTTAGCGATTCTGCGGCAGCTTTTGGCGTCGACAAAATTAAAGCAACCTGAGCCCATTGAACTGCTGGACGAAGGACGATTTAGCCGCGAATCGAAAGGGATTCGCGTTCGTACTATCGGCGTTGGCGACAAATCCTATTTGCTGGTGCCTGCGAAAGTTCGGCCTGTCGATGCTACGAGACAGGAAGAATCGGACTTCAAGCCTTTGCCGGAATGCGTCTTTGCCTTTGACGCAGATGGACAACATGTCGCGAGCCTTGGCGGTGAGATTGGAACGACGGGGGCGGGCAGTGCGGAGAATGTCGATATTCTGTGCCTTGGTCCGGAAGAAGACTGGTTCGTTCGAGTGACTCGGTTTCAGGAGAATGAGCCATTCGTTTATCAAAGCGTGTACTACCGCATCGGCGAATCAATTGTACCGTCTCTGAAGTATTACCACTATGCGAATTCAAACGCATGGTCGAACGGCCCAGAGAAGATCACTCGCCATGGAGACCTGTATTTCGAATTCCCCGACAGCCGAAACGACCGCGCTGGCCAAACCGTGGGCGTGACGCTCGACGGTGTGGCGGTCAATGGCATGATCTACTGGGATGGAGACAAGAATCAGTTCTTTGGAGTACCTGCACAGTCCGTCAATGATCGTTCGCTCTACAAGGTTGACACAGAATGGTCACAGGAATTTTCTGCTTTAAATCCCAGAGTTGATCAGATGGTTGTGTCCGGTGGGATTCGTGAACACGATCATTGGTACGGTTGGAATACTGTTGTGCCCGCAGGCTATGCAGCCATCATTCGCGTTACAATTCCGCAGTCGCCAGGCGAGCCCCAAATTATCGAGCAAAAGCTTGTTGCCGGACGTTACATGATTCAGCTTCAGGCCAAACCATCGGACGATGGCATCAGTACCAAACTGCAACTGCGATCCGGAGAAGGAGAAAATGAGCAGATTCAGAACGCAGATTTGCCGTTCAAAATACGCGATCAACAGCCAGCCCCGGCGATCGTAAATGTGCTGGATGTTAAAAAGAGCATTCGACTGGTGGAACGACCGCTGGAAGGGTCAGAGAAAACGCTGACGCTGAAGGTGAGCTTGCAGCCGTTAGCTGACATCGACAAATGAGCGTTTTCGTTTTGACAGCATGGATGCGTTCGCAATAGAATGTGTGACTCTCACAGGGAATTCACGATGACCAGAACGTTTCCGACAGATATTAATCAGTTCATTCAGGATGAACTTCAAACAGGCAGCTATGCCGATGAAGACGCAGTGCTCACAGCGGCGTTGGAGGTTTTCCGTGAAGTCAGGCAGCGGCATGCTGATTTGCGAGGACAGGTGCAAAAATCATTGGCACAGGCTCACGCTGGTGGAGCGACTCCGCTGGACATTAATGAAATCCGACAATCCTTGACCAATCGTGTCACTCAGCAAAAAGACTGAGCCAGATGTCACAGGTTCGTAAGACGCCAGTGGCGGAGGAAAGTCTCCTGGACATCGGTCTCTATATCTATCAGACCAGCGGCAGCCTTGAAACTGCTCTCAAAGAACTGGGTCGGATTGATGCAAAGGCTCGTCAGTATTCCAATCAGCCAATGATGGGCACGTCTCGACCCGATCTTGGGGAAAATGTACGCTGTTTCTCAGTCGATAGTTTCGTTGTCATCTACGAGCCCTTTGACGATGGGATTACCATCTTGCTAGCCCTTCATGGTGCTCAGGATATGCCGCGTGCGTTTCAGAAACGGCTCTGAGTAAATTGGTCAATCCAATGAAAATGGCGATGCCAATTACGGATGTTTTGCTTCAAGCCCGTCGGCACGAACCGCGAAGGATACGTTTTCGAATTTCAGCTTCTGGCACAGGTCGTAAATCAGAATAAACTGCTGAACTTCGACATCATCGTTGACGTTCAAAATAATCCGCGTCGCCGCATCTGCCGCGCCAAGGAGCGTGAGGCGTTGCGACAAGCTTTCAATCCCTGTCAGAGGCTCGTCGTCGAGAAAAACCGAGACCGGATTGTCTCCTGCAGCCGATGGCTCAATCCGAATCTGCACGGGCGGATGTTCCCATTCTTCGGGTTCCGCTGGCGCAACAGGTTCAATTGACGTTGTGCTGTTTCCATTCAATTCTGCGGGCAGTAATTTGTCTGCTGTGCTGCCGACGGAAGCGCAGATAAAAAACACCAACAGCAAAAAGACGACGTCGATCATCGGCGTCATCGTGTCGCCGTCGAGAGTGTTCGCTCCAATTTTGCGTGTAGGAATTTTCATAAGTGCTCGCACGGTCGGAAATGAGGTGTCTGGGGAATTGTCCCCTCTCCCCAGCAATCAGCTTTCCAAATTCATAACTTTGCCTCGGGGGGAGAGGGCTAGGGTGAGGGGGATTTTACCTTTTTCTGCAGCGCCATGTTGCTCACAAGTCAACCCCCTCATCCGGCCTGTCGGCCACCTTCTCCCCCGATCTCGGAGGAGAAGGGACTTGCAAACGCCTTTCCCTGAAAGCATCATTTCCGACCACGCTCGATATCATCCTGCGGTAACGCGACGGCAAAGCGAATGCTGCGTATGTTGTGTGCCGCACAATGTTCAATCAGTTTTCGGATTGAGACAAATTTCGCATTGCGGTCGGACCGAATACGTACTTCCGGCTTTTCACCATTCGCCGCCGGACTCTCATTCAGTTCCTCAATACGCCGGAAGACATGATTCTCTGACATCTGCACGCCACCAACGGATAAATGTCCGTCCGGTTCGATGGTGATCGTCAGACGATGAGGAGACGAGATGTCATCAGACTGCCCCTTTGACGCAACCGGCAGCTCGACTACTTTTGATTGATCGCTGCGAATGAAGTAGCTGGCGACAAGAAAAAATATGATCAGCAGAAACACCACGTCGATCATTGGCGTGATATTAAAACGCAATGGCGTGCGGTGGAGTGATGCATCTGGAAGTCGCATGGACGGTAAACTTATTCTTGATGAATCTGTCTGGCAGGATCAACCGATCTCCGCCACAACTTTCCCGCCTTCAATTTTAGCTTCGTACCGAGTCTGGTGAAGTCGCTGATTCAGGCAATGCTGGCCAGTGCTGACATCAAATTGCCAACCATGCCACGGACACGTCACAATGTTTCCGCAGAGTGTGCCTTTGCCGAGCGGACCACCGGCATGAGGACAAATGCCGTCCAGCACAAAAAAAACACCGTCAACGTTGAATACAGCAAAAATCCGCCCGTTTGCCACGACTTCTGCACTGGTGCCGGTCGGAACAGATTCGGCGTCGATGAGGGCAAATGCGGTCACGGTCTTTTTTCATCCTGCTTCATGGATTCTGCAACAACTTCCGCCCGGCGAAGCACTCGCATGATATTGCTCCCCAGAATTTTGTGAATAGACCCTTTGTCAAATCCGCGATTCAGAAGTTCCTGAGTGATCAACGGGTACGTGGCGACACTTTCAAGTTGCTCCGGCAGACGACCGACTCCATCGTAGTCAGATCCAATCCCAACATGATCGATTCCCGCCAGTTTTACCAGATGCACAATGTGATCGACAACGTCATGTAGATTTCCGCAAGCTTCCTTATTTTCCTTCAACTGCGCCGTAGGAACGATAAATCCGGAATAGAAATTTACCATAATCACACCGCCATTTTTCGCGACCAATGGCAGCACGTCGTCAGGGACATTTCGCGGATGATCGTTGATCGCTCGCGCGCTGGAATGTGAAAATATCACAGGAGCTTTCGAAGTCGCAATGGCGGCCTTCATGGTTTCCTGTGATACGTGTGAAAGATCAACCATCATGCCCAGTCGGTTCATTTCCAGCACGACATCTTTGCCAAATTCCGACAGTCCGTGACTCACTGGCTTATCCGTTGCGGAATCTGCCCATTGCAATGATTTCGAATGCGTGAGAGTCATGTAGCGACACCCTTCAGTGTACAGTCGCTGCAGATTGCTAAGTTCACCTTCAATGCTGTAGCCGCCTTCGACTCCCATCATGGAAGCCACCTTTCCCGACTTCACGATGCGTTCAACATCATCGGCTGTGGTTGCGAATTCAAAAGTCTCCGGGTAGCGCTGCATCATAGATTTTACGATGGAGATCTGATGCAACGTCTGCAGCAGGGCATCGCCGGTCTTGTCATGCTCCGCAGGAACATAGACGGACCAGAACTGCGCTTTCAATCCACCTTTTCGCAGCCTTGGAATGTCCGTATGAATTGCAGGCTGCGGCTTGGAAATATCGAGAGCATCAAAAGATGAATTCCCTTTCTCTCGAATTTCCCATGGCAGATCGTTGTGTCCGTCAAACAACATGCCAGCGGAGTGAATCGCTGCGGCTTCCGGCGTGAGTACGACAAGTGGGCGTGCCACGTCATCAGCCTGTAGACTTACTGTGAGAATCAGAACGAGTCCGCAGATCTCGCAAAACGCTGCAGTGATCCTGCTGATTGATGGCTGGAAGTTTTTCATAGAGTACAAGCCGATAAACATCCTGAAAAGTACGTCAGGCTCTCCAGCCTGACAGGCAGAAGGTCAAGTCAGCCTGGAACGGCTGACGTACTTTATGTCGAGACGGGCGGGTTTTTTGACAGAAACCCAGGACAGTCGTTCCAGGCAAGCAGGCTGTCGATTTAATCCTAACCCGAAGCGTCAGCGAGGGATGCTTGGCGAAAAACGCTGGAAATTTTATCCCTCACTGGCGTGTCGGGTTGTGAATACCCACTAAATCAACAGCCTGCAAGCAACGCCAGACTAACCACTGCAGTCCGATTAGTAAACTGACTGGCTGTTCTTCCTGCTGCCTTGCGGGGCACCGGAAGGTACACTCTCCGGACCAACGGGAAGCCCCTGCAACAAACGCTGCTCAGCCGCCTGGCGAGCTGTACTGCGTGGCCGTTCATAGCCGCGCGGTGAAGAATGAGTATTTGGACCGATGTCAGGATCTGGAAAAGGATCCTGGCGACCGTACGCCGCATTTTCGGCCGCAGGAAACGATGTGTTCCAGGTTGGATATCGAACGAAGTCTGGATTCATGCACCCATTGCAGCTCAACAAGCCTACAGCCATCGCGAACAGATGCCAGACCGTCGTTCGATTGCGAACGCGGCCGGATTCTGATTTATGTTTGGTCATGGGTAACATTGAGGTTTTATTTCCAACGGACACATTGCGATTCGCCGCAAGCCTCGTGTTTGATTTCGTCACGATTGTGAGCCGCGAGGCGCTAGCCGCGGGTGTTGTCCTTACTTCTCGTTCCGGGGCTCCAGCCCTGGAACGCAGTGCGCGGGAGGCTCCTGCCTCCAGTGAATACACGTGAGGCAAGAGCCTCCAGAGCAGCGTGTTCCGAGGCAGGAGCCTCGGAACAAGAACGTAGATCCCTTCGGCAAAAGCACATTATGCGGCCTTGAACGAACGAGCATTCGCAGCCCACTGAACCCATTCGGTGACTTCTGCCAGATCTGGCTTTCTGCCGCTGCGAATAATTCTTTCACCTTCTTTTGTGTTCGAGAACGGCTCAACGACGTTCAGTAAACTTGAAGGATTCTTTGCGGCAAGTTCTTCAGGAGTTTTGATTCCGCACGCAACCAGAATCTGTGCGTCATGTCCGCGAAGTTCAGGAATCTGACACACCAACCGTGACTGATGCTGCCATTGCTGAACAACCTGCGGTGTCATCCGACGGAGATTCAACTTTTCAGAAATTCGCTCAGCCGTCATGCTCATCAGATCTTCAACCGTACGAATCCCGATCGCTTCCAGCAGTTGAGCAGTGCGAGGTCCGATTGAGGGAGCCTTTTCAATATTGCTCGTGCGACTCAGAAAAAATCGCAGTCCGCCAGATTTCTCGGCGACCTCAGGAACACCGTGATCATCTTCTGTTGATTCGGTTCGAAGTCGAGATGTCTGACGACTGCGGCGAGCCATCCGACGCGCCCTTCTTTCAGCAACATCAGCATCTCCCGTAATTCTGCGACGACGACGGCTGATAGTTTGAGTATCAGTGGCCCCGTGGCTATCGTCATCGTGCGTCAACAATGCCGTTGCCCCGGTGAATGCAGCACGAGAAGTATTTGAGGTTGTGCGCGGCGTCGAACGTACCGTAAAACGCGAACGATTGTGCCGCGCCTCATCCAGTGAACGTGTGAATTGGCCAAAACGAGCCCAGTTAATCGCCTGCTGACGATCAATCAAGCGACCACCGCGACGATAACGACTGCCGGATTCCGATCGCTGGAATTCAGACACGCGATCGTAAACAGTTTCGGGTCGCAGTCGGCTAAGTTCCTCAGCGCTTTGAATTCCGGATGCGTAGAGTAACGCCGCATCACTTCGACGCAGCATGGGAACACGTGTTGTCAATTCCGCCTGACCTCGCAACGCGTGCAAACGATCAACGGACAACTGAAAACCTTTCAGTCGTGTGGCTTCCTGAAGTTGCGGAACAGTACGATTCAGCAAATCGTCGATCGTCAAAATGCCCGAGGCGCGGAACGCTTCCAGTTCGCCAAGTGTGATCCCCGCCAGATCTTCCACGCCATGATCCACTTCCAGATAGAACAACCAATTCGTGCCATTCGGATGAATTTCAGGTTCGATCGGTGGCATCACCGGCTGCGAAATCACGGGACGAACTTCCATCACAGGTTCGACGTAGGCATGCAGAATCGGTTGCGGAATCACGGGCGGTAAAATAACGGGCGCGGGTTTAGGCACCTCAACGCGGTAGTCGAAAGTTCGCACGTCCGCATTGAAGCAAGCGAACAGGTCGCGAACATCTTTCTGACATGTGAAGAAGATGACCTGAAGTCCTTGTTGGGCAAGCTCAGACAATAGACTTACGGCAGCATTAGAGCGAGCATCATCAGAAGTTACAAACACATCATCCAGAATCAAGGGCACTTGGCCCTGAGTTTCAGAACGCACCTGAATCAATGCCAGTCGCAATGCGAAGCCGACTTGATCACGCGTCCCGCGGCTCAGTTGCTGCAGTGTGAGCGGCTCACCTGCCTGAGACGTCTGCACCAAAATATGGTTAGGCATCACCACCGAAACTTTTCGGCATTCGCCTTCAGTCAGACGCTGTACGTACTGCGACGCCAGATCCAGAACTCTCGAATACGTGCGTCCTTTCACCCGTTCGATCACTTCCCGCAGGCTGGCTTCCGTCCGATCCAACTGACGACGATGATCTTCCAGCAGAACAATTTCAGCATCCAATTGGGCGACTTGTGATCGCAATGCGTCCAACTGCTCCAAAGTCGCAGTGCCCGCTAATTCCTGACGCAGGCGTTCCAACAGAGTACGTTTGCCGCTGCGAGATTCCTCCGTCGCCATGCGTTCAGACACCAGACGTACACGCTCCGCTCGCAGCCGTTCAAGTTGCGCTTCGACTTCGCCGACAGTTCGATAACCTGAAACACCCTGAAGATTTGAACTAAAAACTTCCTGATGACCCGTAAAGCGACAATTCAATTCCGATTTAGGTATCGCAGTTTCCGCAAGCACGTTTTCAGATCGAGCAAGCTCAGCGCTTAGAGAAGCGATTTGCGATTCCAGCAGCCGTTCCATTTCAGCCGCGTCAGAATGCGTCCGGGCGGCGATCATGGACTGTAACGACTCCACGTGCTTAACCGATGCCTGTTCATGCTGACTCAAATAAGAGCACAACGAAGCGATCTCGCCGCGCAACTGGCGAACAACGTCAGCGTCGCGAGTTTGTTCGGACTCCGAGTAGACA
>Ga0105046_10004083_pt1 | contig 23199 bp, 17 predicted proteins | sample MAT03_FD_78385 | JGI IMG/M metagenome (GOLD analysis project Ga0105046, IMG submission 78385) | Freshwater microbial communities from Lake Fryxell liftoff mats and glacier meltwater in Antarctica - MAT-03 (megahit assembly) | ecosystem: Environmental > Aquatic > Freshwater > Ice > Liftoff...
AAAAGCAACACTGCCGACATTGGCTACGATCCCATTGGCAAAACTGTTTTTGTGCCCACTTTTTTCAAGAAAAATGTAACGGCTTATAAGCTGGAGTTTTGATTGGTGGTGAGTGATTCGTGGTGAGTGATTCGTGGTGAGTAGTGAGTAGTGAGTAGTGAGTAGTGAGTGATTAGTGATTATTAACTATTACTGTGAAATAAGACCAATAACTTTTAAACACTAACTACTAATCGGAGACCAATAATTAATAGCCAATAATTAATAACCACAAACCAACAACCATAAACCATTAACCACAAACCAATAACCACAAACTAACAACTATTAACCAATAACTAATAACCACAAATCACTAAGCACTAACCATTAACCACTAACCATTAACAAAAACCACTAACCAACAAATTTTCAATGCAGAACACCATCAACCAAGGAGATAGAGTTATAATTTTTGGAGCTGGGCTTGTGGGTTCACTTTTGGGAATTATGTTGGCCAGAAAGGGTTTTTTGGTAGAAATTCATGAAAAAAGGCCCGATCTGAGATATAAAATATTTGCCAATTTAAGATCGATCAATCTTGCGCTGAGCCACCGTGGATGGCGGGCCCTGGAGGAAGCTGGGCTAGGAGAAGAATTGAAGAAAATCGCCCTGCCCATGTTTGGTCGTGTGCTGCATCCTCTCGATGGCGAGCCAGGTTTTCAAGGCTACGGAAAAGCAGACCAAGCCATTTATTCCATTTCGAGGTACAAGCTGAACTGCTTTCTGATCAACCAGGCCGAAAAGGAAGAAAACATAAAAATCTACTTTGAAAGTAAGGCTGAAAAATTCGCGTTCGACAAATCTTTGGCCTATGTTTCAGACATTGAAGGCATGAAACACAGGCTCGAAGCGAAGGCTTTTTTTGGTTCTGATGGGGCCTTTTCAGCCCTTCGCTATGAGATGATGCGGGAAGATAAATTTTTCTACCAGCAGCATTATATTGAGCACGGCTACAAGGAATTTACCATCCCTCCTACCCGGGATGGAGACTGGGCAATGCGGAAAGATGGCCTGCACATTTGGCCTCGTAAGTCCTTTATGATGATTGCTTTGCCAAATCAGGACAAGACTTTTACATGCACGTTATTCTTTCCTTTTGAGGGCAAGAATTCATTCCAAAAAATTAAGAAAGAAGATGAAGTGGAAGTGCTTTTTAAGGCAGAATTTCCAGATTTGGTTTCGCTCATTCCCGACTATATTTGGCAATACGAAAATCACCCGATTGCCTCTCTGGTCACCATTCATTGTGCGCCGTGGAATAACAAAAATTTCTTGTTGATCGGCGATGCGGCCCATGCAATAGTTCCATTTTATGGCCAAGGAATGAATGCCGGTTTTGAAGATTGCAGGCTGCTTTTAGATAAATTTGATACGGCAAAAACATGGGAAGATTTGTTTTCTGATTTTGAAAAAACAAGGCGGCCAGATGCAAATGCCATTTCAGAATTGGCTTTGGAAAACTTTGTAGAAATGCGGGATCTGGTTGCCAATCCTGAATTTATCCTCAAGAAAAAGCTTGAATCTGTCATAGTCCAAATTGAAACGCCCAACTGGATTCCACAATATACGATGGTTACTTTTTCGGATATTCCATACGCAGAAGCCCAGAAGCGAGGTAATAAACAGAGTGCGATCTTGAATAAACTTCTTAAACTTGAAGATTGGAACCAAACGGCTCCTGAACTTTGGGACGCTAAAATCAAGCTACATCTTGAACATTTATGGCATTGAACTTAAATTGATTTTGCCTCTTTTTAGAGAGAAAAAATATAATTTCCAGCAATTCCATACAGGAAGTTGAATTTGTAATCGCTTTTATTGAAATTTGACCGAATTCAGCATTTGTAAATATTCATTCATTGTGGAAATTTTAAACACTTTTTAATCCAAAATGCCATCCGCAAAATTAAACTTGTAAACTTTTAAAACTACTTAGCCATGACCCTCAAAGAGCAAACCGAAGAACTGGTAACCAAGCCATTAACCAAATTCGTTGATCGAGTACTATCTTATACCAAAGCCAAGAATCCGGATAAGATCAGCAGATCTATTGGAGAATCTGATTTTATCAGTCGGGATCTGAGCTGGCTTCAATTCAATTTCAGGGTATTAGATCAAGCCAAAAGCGAGCATAGAAACCTTTTTGAAAGGTTAAAATTTCTTGCCATTACTGCCTCCAATTTTGATGAGTTTTTTATGATCCGGGTTGGTTCTTTATACAACTACATTGATTTTGGAAGAGAACGTCTGGATTATTCCGGATTGAGGGAAACCCAGTTCAAAAGCATGCTGCTCAATGAGAGTCAGGAGTTCTTTAGCTCTCAGAATCAACTATTTAATCAGGAAATACAGCCGCTGTTCAAAAAAAATGGATTCATAATCGTTGGCATCAATGACCTGGAAGACGGGGAAAAAGACATTGTTTTCGACTATTTCAAACGTACGGTTCATCCCATGCTGACGCCTATGTTGCTCGATGTGTATCATACGTTTCCCATCGTGTTGAACAAAACGCTAACATTTGGCGTGATCACCAAAATGGAAGACAACCCCAAAAATCCATTGCGTCTTTCGTTTGTTCAGGTACCGCAAAATCTGGGACGGTTTTTTGAAATCAAAAGAGGCGAGCTCAAAATTCTTTTGCCTATTGAAGAGATTATCCGTTGGCAGATGGATAAACTGTTTCGAAATATTGAAATTGTAAGCATCAATCTTTTCCGGATTTTGCGCAATGGTGACATTTCTATTGAAGAAAGTGATGATGTTGAAGCAGACCTTGTTGATGAAGTAAAAAGACAACTGAGTCATAGAAAAACAGGACGTGTGGTGCGGGTAGATGTCGAAGACAATTACTCAGCCTACATGATGAAAATATTGAAAGAACGATGGGACGTTGACAACGACAACATATTCGTTAGCAACAACTTATTAGATTATTCTGCCTTATGGCAAATCATCAATCACCCTGATTTTAAGGACAGACTTCCTCTCAATTCACCCCAGGTGCTTCCTATATTCTATCCAACAGAAGCTAGAAATGGGAGTATTTTCGAATTGCTAAAAAGGCAAGACATTCTTTTGCATCATCCTTTCAACAGCATGGAGCCTGTTTTGAAAATGTTGGAAGAGGCAGCTACAGATCCATTTGTGCTTTCTATTAAGCTGACCATTTATCGACTTGCAAAAAACAGCAGGATTATAGACGCACTATTGAAAGCCGCTGAAAACGGAAAGTACGTGTCGGTTTTATTCGAAGTAAAAGCCAGATTTGATGAAGAAAACAACATTAAACAAGCGCAAAAATTGCAAAAGGCGGGATGCTTTGTAATTTATGGTCTTGGTAGTTATAAAACACATACCAAGCTTTGTCTTATTGTAAGAAAAGAAGAAGACAAAGTTACCCGCTATGTGCACCTTGCCAGCGGAAATTACAATGAAGAGACCTCTAAAATATATACGGATATAGGTTTGCTTTCATCTAAAGAAATTTATGCAAACGATGTTTCGGAATTTTTCAATGTAATTACAGGACACAGTAAACCCGATAAATACGAATATTTGATTACGTCTCCCCGAGACATGCGCAATGAACTTATTGCCTTGATCAGATTAGAAGCAGAAAATGCAAGAAAAGGTTTGCCTTCCGGAATCGTATTGAAAATTAACTCTTTAGAAGACCAATCCAGCATAGAAGAACTTTACAAAGCGAGTCAGGCTGGGGTCCAGATCAAATTGATTGTTCGAGGCATTTGCTGTTTGCGGCCTGGTCGGCCTGGATTGAGCGAAAATATCATGGTCAAATCTATTGTTGGAGACTTTTTGGAGCATACAAGGTTGTACTATTTCAACAACGGCGGTTCGCCTAAAATATATGGTGGAAGTGCCGATATGATGAATCGATCGTTTGACCGACGACTGGAATCTTTGTTCCTGCTTACGGATGGAAAACTTAATCAACAAGTAATCAGCATTTTGCATTACAATTTGATAGACAACATCAACAGCTATGTGATGACTGAAGACGGTTCATATGTAAAATATCAACTTCAGGAAGATGAACCAGAAATCAATATCCACAAGTTATTTTACAATTTTACTGAAAAGGATTTGTTAAAAAACTGTCTTTTTTAGGCATTGGTTTGATCGGAAAAGTGATAGGTAATTTGATATTTGAGCAAATCTGATAATGCAAAAAACAGATGTCATTTTATATTTCTATCCACAAAAAGCAACTTTCGTTCAAAAAGATTTAGACATTCTCAATCAGGAATTTACAGTGTATGAATGTGGATTTCAGGCATCGCAAAAATGGAAAACGCCAATCCTATTCTTAAAACAAATTGCATTCCTTCTTACCCACTTTGCTAGTTGGAAAAAAGCTACTGCTATAGTGCAATTTGCTGGCTATCATAGTTTTATTCCATCTCTTTGGGCGAAACTGTTTTCAAGACCATGCATTATTGTAGCAGGAGGGATGGACTGCGTTTCGTTTCCATCTTTGGGGTATGGAAATTTTCAAAACAGATTATTGGCTTTATTTTCTGCCTGGTCTTATCGATTGGTAAAAGTGGTTTCGGCAGTTCATAAATCACTGTTTATCAGAAAAGACAATTATTATTTAGAGTCAGAAAGTGAGCAAGGCATTTTACATTTTGTGCCCACAGCAAGATTCATCCAAAACGAAATTCCAAATGGTTTTGACACCACTCTTTTCGCAATAAAAAGTCAATGGGCTGAAAGAAAAACGAATAGTTTCATTTCCATTTCCGCTTCTTTGGATGATCCGATCCGGATGAAATTGAAGGGGATAGATATGGTTTTAGAACTAGCAAAAGCCTGCCCTGAACTTAGTTTTACACTTGTAGGATCTAGCGGTGGTGTAAATTTGAATATCCCAGGCAACGTAAATTTAGTCCCGTTTGTTGCGAATGATCAATTGCCGGATTTGTACAATCAGCACCAATTTTATATGCAACTTTCAATTTCTGAGGGATTCCCAAATTCAGTTTGTGAAGCAATGGCATGCGGTTGCATTCCCATTGTAAGTGCTGTTGCGAGTATGCCGGAAATTGTAGGTGAAACGGGTCTAATTATTTCTAAACGAGATATTAATGAATTGAAAAGCAATGTTTTATCCTACATAAAAACTTCTGGCCTTGATTTGATTTCAAGTAAATGTGCAGATTCGATTCTCAAAAGATATCCATTGGAACGTAGAAACGAAGAGTTAATAAAGCTGATCAAATCTTTGAATTGACATTCACCCAATCATTATCCACTCCCTCAAAGCCCAAATACATTAACCATCTAAAATCCTGGCAATGCAGTATTTCATATTGCTTCTGATTCTTATCTTTTCTGCGCTTGAAAACTCATCGGCACAATTTGGCTCAGAACTTTTCAAAAGTAAACTCCAAACTGCACTTCTTAATGGCGATTCTGCTATCTGCTGGTCATTAATTACAGAAGCTAAAATAGAACGAGGCAGAAATTTAGGGCAAGCCAATAGCGAACCTGAACTTAAAAAACCAGACAGCAGTGGAATAGATGAAGCAAGTTTAGATAAATGCTGGAACAATGCCCTTGATCAGATCATGGCATTTGATCTCAGTTGTCCGCAAACTGCTACAGAAACTCCTGCTTCAATTCTCGGCGTTTTTTATGCCCAATTTGCTCAAAATCAATTGATTCCAAAAGAACATTTGAAAGCGATTGGTCTGATGTTGGAGGCACAACAATTCAACGAGAAGAGAGCGATCAACAAAAATGGATTGCAATTCGGGGCCTTTGGACTTTGTAAAAAAGACAAAGAAGATGATTGTCATTCATTGGAATCTGTTCAACGCCTGGCAACAACAATTTGCAAAAAATATCCCGAAGCCTGCCTCACGTTCACAGAAGGCCAATTTGCCGGAAGAGAATTTTTGGTTGCAGATCAAGGCAATTTTTTCGAAAAATGGGATGCACCGCTGGCATACCATCAAGCTTGGGCGGTAGAAGAAATGATACATGGCCATTTGATTCTACAAGACTCTATTTTTTACAAATCAGCTATGCTCGCAAGCCAATGGTGCATGGAAGAAAAACCAGTAATCAACCAACAAGCTGCAGCAAAGCTGGTCTGGGCTTTGGCTGCAATGTATGACCTCACGGGAGACATTTCCATTCGCGACAAAATGACTAAACTACTGAATACAAGTATTTTGCCGTCTATTCTTATGGATAGAAATGAGGACAGAATCGTTGACGGTACAAATTTTCTTTATGACAGTTTGGTATCCTATGCCCAAATACCAGGCAGGTGTTGGGATGCTGTAAATGCAAATTCATGGAACACGGCCAATATTTCAACTGCACTAATCAATGCCTATGCTGCCCTTCGAGATCGAGGTGATACACAAATTGCCTATCTGTTAAAACCCTATTTGGAAGCTACGCTGAACAATATTTCCAGAGAAATAAACCAGTTTGGCACACCGCCAACGGGCACAGGCTTTCGAGATCTATCCTTTGCCATTTTTGATGCATTGTGGAAAATCGATCGATCAGAAAATGTAATGCACCAAGATTGGCAAAAAAGTGCAAGGATTCTCTGGAATTCTGGTGCCTTGCAAACAGGCGGTATTTATAGTGTAAATCTTGGCCAATTGATCAGGCTGATGTCGCAAAAGCCATATCGAGCCAGGCACAAATTCTAGCTACTCTTTTGGCTTCAATATAAATTCGGTTTTTACAGCCACTTTTTCGGCTATTTCTACCATAACTACTGTTGGTCGTTCTATTTTATGGTCAGCCAATAGAACATCAATTTCGCTAGCCAAAGTTGCTGATTTGTCTGTGTTGATAGTTATGGTGCCCGAAAACTCCCTATCTACTTCTACACCATGCATTTTCAATTTTCCTTTGGCCTTTACCGGATACGTTCCAGGTTTTAAGAAATTAACCAATGGATCCATTTTCCCCGAAAAAGTTGCGTCAGGATACTTTTCTGATTCCATGTAGTTTTCATTAAAGTGCTCCTGCATCAAGCTATTTGGAAAAATAAAGCTTTTCATCGGCACTTTGAATGCCAATTGTCCTGTCTCAGAATTGACAATAGCACCCGCAGCTTTGCTATGGGCTTCAATATCTTTAACCGGGGTTTTTGAATAAAAATCAATCTTTCCATTAGGGGTATGCCAAAATCTTTGGGCATAGGTGTGCAATGTGATTGCGAAAAAAAAGAAGGCTAATGTGCTTCGAATTTTCATAGTATATATTGGCTTAAGTCTCTGTTTTTGACCAGATCTTTCAATTTCAAATCTACCAATTCTCCAGTAACTTGCAATACAGATCCTATTGGTAATAATTCCGGCATGTTGAATAAAAATTCATTCAAGACCTGGCTCAAAATAGTATGCAATCTTCTTGCACCAATATTTTCCACTTGTTCATTGATCACCATTGCGGTTTCTGCAAGCTTCTCAATTGCATCCTGATTAAAGGAAAGCTCAACGCCTTCGGATTTGAATAAAGCTTGATATTGTTTAACAAGTGAATTCTGGGGCTCAAGTAAAATCCTCACAAAATCATTTTTGGTAAGGTTTTCGAGCTCTACCCTGATCGGAAATCTACCTTGAAGCTCTGGTATCAGATCTGAAGGTTTTGCAAAATGAAAAGCACCCGCTGCAATAAACAAAACGTGATCGGTATTGATCACGCCATACTTTGTAGAAACGGCAGAGCCTTCCACAATAGGCAATAAATCCCGTTGAACGCCTTCCCTACTCACACTCCCAGATCCTCTTTCAGAACCTGATGCTACTGCAATTTTGTCTATCTCATCAATAAAAATAATGCCTGAATTTTCTGCCCGTCTTAAAGCCTCCTCCTTCACTTCTTCCATATCTATGAGGCGATCCACTTCTTCATCCATCATTACCTTTCTGGCATCAGAAATAGTCATTTTGCGCTTTTTTGGACCTTTTGGGGCCATTCCACCAAGCATTTCCTGAATATTCATTAAGGCACTTTCGTCCATTGGGCCTGCACCCATAATCCCAATATTAGGACTTGATTTCTTCGCTACCTGAATGTCAATTTTTCTATGGTCTATCTCGCCTTTTGCAAGCTTTTCTCTAAACCTTTCCCTGGTTTGTTCATTCTGCTCAACTTCTGCCAGCGTATATTGCTCATGGTTTTTCTTATTTTCCTTCAAAGGAGGAATTAAAATATCCAGAATCAGCTCATCAACTACAGTGCTTGCCCTTTCCTTTACGTCTTCCGTCTTTTCATGCTTTACCATCCGCACCGTTTGCTCCATCAGATCGCGAACCATACTTTCGACGTCTCTTCCCACATATCCCACTTCGGTAAACTTTGATGCTTCCACCTTTACAAAAGGTGCTTTCGTTATTTTTGCAAGACGTCTTGCAATTTCAGTTTTACCTACGCCAGTCGCCCCAATCATGAGTATATTATTGGGTACGATCTCATTTTTGATTTCCTCTGAAGCATTCATCCTTCTCCATCGGTTTCTCAAAGCTATTGCTACATTTTTCTTGGCTTCTTGTTGACCAACAATATATTTATCCAGTTCCTTAACAATCTGATGAGGTGTAAGTGATTCGATATTCATGAATTTTTGCTAAAATGACTATTTATCTTTGGTTAGAAATTGAGAAAATCTACAGTTTAAACTTATAAAGTGATAACCGCCAGCACTTGCCAATCCAGAATAGGTATAGCTTATATTGATGGGTTTGGTATTGATCATAAATCCAAGCGAAAAACCGGTAAGGCCAGCGCCTGATTCAGTTCGGAGTTCTTTTCGCCTAAGGTGATTGTATCCAACCCTGATATTGAAACTTCGGTGCAGCAAAAATTCTCCTCCAATAGTTAAATGTCTGGCAATTTGCTCTGAAATTTTCTTCTTGTCTTTGACCTCGGCTCCGTTGATGTCCAACTTACCAGGAGTGGCAGGATCCAGATATTGAATGTTTGTTTCCTGAATGTAAAAAGCTGAAGCAGAAAACCGCAAAGGCATGTGCGCCAGCCTGTATGATAGACTTGCCTGAATATTAAATGGAACAGGCATGGCCTGATCAGTATCAAATTTTTTGATAGTGGCGCCTATATTTTTGATTGCCAATCCAAAACTTAACTGCTTGACTGGATGTTGATAATGAGCACCCAAATCTACTGCCAAAGCAAAGGCTTGATTGCCTTGAACCTGAAAACCAACTAGTTTTAAAGCTGCACCTAAATGAAAATTACCTTTTTTCTGACTAAAGCCGCCTGCAACTGCAAACTGGCTTGCATTAAAATTTCCCAATTTATAGCCAGATGGATCTGTTTCATTAAACTTACCATAATCCAAAAACTGCAGGGTGGCGAACACATTGCCTAACTTCTTTGCAGAATCTGCATAAGCAAGATTGTATTGAACAATATTAGCAAAAGAAGGATTGACCGTCATTCCTAATGACTTTGCCATTTTTCCATTGGCAACGGCAGGATTACCAGCCACCAAATGAACATCGTCGTCTCTTATGGAATTATTTAGCCCTCCCAAAGCGGCTACTCTGGCATTGGTTTCTTTAATTAAAAAATCATAAGAGCTTCCAAAGTTTTGTCCTTTGGATATATAAGATACTGTTATACAGATGGAAAGAAATAATATTTTCGGCTTCTGCAAGGCGGTGCAATTTTCGTTTAGGAACGGCAATATATATGAATGCTTGAAACGAATTTAAGTTTTGAAAGATTTGATTTGGCCTGTTATAAATTTTTGGTCACTTCAAATTGGATTCTTAGCAATTTTGCAGGTATGAAAAGTAGGGCTTACTTCCACATCAACCCAAAATCGGAACCATTAGATGTAGATTTAAATATTGATATTGAAGGACTTACATTCTCAGGAAATCGTGTCATTTTGCAAAAGTGGAGAAGCGATGACCTAATCATCCAAAAACTTCAAGGTGCAGACAAATGGAAAATAAAACATACTTCAATCCTTGAACAAAGTTTGCTGATAGATGATAAACCTTTGATTGATCAGATTCGAAAAGCATTTCCAGCCAGTTTTTCTATCAAAAACTCGAATCCATCAGTTTCATCCAAACATAGCATCACAATATTTTTCGCCCTCATAGTCCTTTTTGTTTTGATTTGCTTGCTGTTCTGGAAGGGCACTCCTTTGGTTGCAGATTTTGTTGCTACCTCTGTTCCACAACAATGGGAAGACGAGCTGGGAGAAAAGCTTAGTAAAGAAGTACTTACAAAAGAAAAGGTAGATCTCAGGAAAACAGCTTTAATTCAAAAATTCTATAACAAGCTGCAGCCAAACGAAGCAGTTGGTGAAAAGAAAAAGTCGATAGAAATCACTGTGGTTCAGAAGGATGAGTTCAATGCTTTTGCAATACCTGGGAGAAAAATCATTGTTTATTCGGGAGCAATAAACCGACTATCGACCTATGAAGAGTTGATCGCACTAATCGGGCACGAAGCTGGCCATGTTGAAGGGCGACATTCTATGAGAACACTTTTTCGTTCTTTATCTACGTACACGCTGATTTCCATTTTTGTTGGCGATGTTTCTGGAATTGCCGGCGTGATTTTTCAAAATATGGAATCAATCTACGCATTGAGCTATTCTCGGGATTTTGAAAGAGAATCTGACAAGCAAAGTCATGCATTTTTATGCTTAAATCATGCCGATGAAAATGCGATTTTGCGGCTTATGATGACGATGAAGCGTCAGATTGGGCTTTTTGAAAATAAAGATTTGGCATTTTTGAATTCTCATCCACTCACTGATGAAAGAATCGAAAATGCAAAAAATGAAATCCTAAAAAATGGATGTAGGAACTCACAAAAAGACCCTTTTTTAGAAAATATTTTTAGCGATTTGAAGAAATAATTAAGACAAAATCATTGCAAAAAATTTATAAAAATCTGGTTAAAACAACGGCAGCAGGGCTAAAAAGAGTATTTGCTGATGGACAACATGCCGAGCAAGTTTTAGAACGACTGCTTGCCGGTGATAAAAGGCTAGGTTCTCGGGACAGGCGTTTCATTGCAGAAACTTTTTATGATTTGATTCGCTATTGGCGACATTTAGAGATTCTGAAACAAAGACAAGTCATTGAAAAAGAAGACGATTACTTCCTACTTGTTTCCCTTTGGTTGGCGCACAAAGGCCATGATCTGAAAGATTGGCCAGAGACTGCCCATTGGAATTTCAACTTTTTAAAAGAAAAAATCGAGGCAGAAACAAAAATCAAAGAATCTTTTCCTGATTGGCTTTGGGAATTGGGCCAAAAAGAAATAGGAGAAAGATGGCCTGAAGAACTGCATGCACTCAATGATTCTGCCCCAATATACTTGAGGGTAAATCGGCTAAAATCAGATCCAAATGCTGTAGCAAAAATCTTAGAAACCGAAGGTGTAGAAACTGAATTTTTACCCAATCATCCAGATGCTTTACTTTTAAAAGGCAGAACAAATGTGCTTCGCCTGGATTCATTCAAGAATGGTCTTTATGAAATTCAAGACGCAGCCTCCCAAAAAATCGCTCCTTTTCTTCAAGCAGAGCCGGGCCAACTGATAATAGATGCATGCGCCGGTGCGGGAGGAAAAGCACTTCATTTAGCGGCTCTTATGCAGGACAAAGGTAAAATAATAGCAATGGATCTTGAGGCTTGGAAATTAGAAGAATTAAAAAAGAGAGCCAGCCGTGGCGGAATAAAATGCATCCATTCTGAAGTTATAAAAAACAACAAAGCGATTAAATTCTGGGAGGAGAAAGCAGATTGCGTTTTACTGGACGCCCCTTGTAGTGGACTCGGCGTTTTGCGAAGACACCCAAGCACAAAATGGAAGCTACAACTTTCTGATTACAATGCGATTAGAGAAGTTCAAGCAAATATTCTGGATCGATATTGTGGCATGGTTAAGCCGAATGGAAAACTTTTGTACGCAACTTGTAGCCTGATGCCTGGTGAAAATGAAGATCAAGTCAAAGCCTTCCTTTTAAATCACAAAGAGTTTGAACTCGAAGATACCATACGAACTTGGCCTTCAGAAGGTTGGGACGGATTTTTTATGGCAAGAATGAAAAAGACAACGTAGAAATCCAGTGAAGTTTAAAATACAAGAAATGGGAGTGAATTAGCGAATTTGCATAAATACCATTCCTTTATACATTTGCCGTTAAACTAAAAAAATAAACAATTCATGTTCAAAGCAGAAATACAAGCATTTGATAATTCAAGAAAAGTAGTTTTGTCTCACAGCTCTGGCCTTAAAGCAGAGATCTTAGCTGATTATGGAGCTGCATTAAACGCCTTCTTTATTCCAACCCGAAATCAAACCTATCTAAACATCATAGATGGATATAACTCTGCGAACGAGCCGAATGAAAGTGGAGCACATTACAAAGGTGTTTTTCTGTTTCCTTTTCCAAATCGATTAAAAAATGGAGAATGGATGCACGAAGGCAAAAAACTCCAATTCCCTATCAATGAGGGAGCTAGAAACAATGCTTTGCACGGCAATCTGTTTAATTGCAGTTTTGAAATAGTTGAAACTTCTGAAAGCGTAGAAATGGCAAGCGTCCTTCTAAGCTATAAACCAAAAACAATTCCAGATTATTATCCATTTGATTTTCAAATTGATATTGAATATATTTTAACAGAATCAGAAGGATTAACTGTCAAAACAACAGTTCACAACCTGGCGGATAAAAATTTGCCATTTGGTCTTGGCTGGCATCCGTACTTTAAAACAGGTAGCCTGATAAACGATCTTGTGTTTTTATTGAAGGATGTAAAAGCGATCGATGTAGATAGCCAAATGATCCCGACCGGATCAACTTTTGACTTCAGAATTTTCGATAACCCACAAACAATAGGTGAGGTTAGTTTGGATACTGGTTTTGAGTTACAAACTAAGGAAATCTATAAAGTACAAATTTTAGACCCTGAAAAGAAGCTCAAATTTACTGTTTGGCAAGAAGCAGGAGAAGATGGATATCAATATATTCAAATTTACACACCGCCTCATCGTCAGTCTATTGCAATAGAGCCAATGTCTGCCAGAGCCAATGCGCTTCAGGATAATTCTGGAGGTCTTCAATCTTTGGCACCAGGAAATTCTCTGACATTCTTTTGGGGAATAGGGCTTTAATTTAATGCTTTGGGTTAAGCATTCTAAAAGTTCGCTTTGAAAAAATGGCCAAAACATTAAAACAAAAAATTGGCTTATGGGGCGAAAAAATTGCCGCCGAATTTTTATTTCAAAACGGACATATTATTTTAGAAAAAAACTGGAGATCGGGCAAAGCAGAAATAGATCTTATCACCAAAGAGGGCAATACTTTGGTTTTTGTGGAAGTTAAAACCCGAAAAAATGCAAGCTTCGGACATCCGGAAGATTTTGTTGGAAATCAAAAATCAAAGCTTGTAAAAACAGCCTCAGTTGAATATCAATACTTGAACCAGTACGAAGGCTTCATCCGATTTGACATCGTTGCCATTACTGGAAATGAGAAGGAATATGAACTCATTCACCTAAAAGATTCATTTTAATACTAAATCAATTTGGTTTTATTTCAAATCAATCAATACGTATTGTTGGTGTAAGAAAAGTGCTTTATTCTTTCAAAAAAATTGAATTTAATCTCAAAATCAAAGTAATTTAGATAATATTGAAAAATAAGGGAAGAATACTTGGTGTAATGTTTTATGCAGTTCAAAAGCACTTAACCTAATAGTTTCTAGGAGTATTCGTAAATTCAAATTATCAACTTTAATAAATCGACCAAAGGCATTAGCTTTGTTTCTATATACCAAATGTAATGGACAAATATAGCTACATTTCAAACGCCCATGTTGACTACATAGATGGGCTTTATGAGACTTACAAAGCAAATCCATCTGAACTTGATCCATTGTGGCAAAAGTTTTTTGAAGGCTTTGAGTTTTCGAAATCTTTTTCAGATGGAGAGCAGGCAAACAAAATTCCAACCTCAGTAAACCAAAAACCCCTTGTCAATCCAAGCGATCTGAATAAGGAATTTGCTGTAGCCGCCCTAATCGAAGCATATAGAAATAGAGGCCACTTATTGGCAAATACCAATCCGGTAAGAAAACGAAAGGACCGAAAACCGAGACTCTCACTCGCTGATTTTGGCTTGCAAGATCAAGATTTAGGCAAAGTTTTTGAAGCATCATCTCTTTTGGATATGCCTGGAAGCACGCTCAACCAAGTAATTGAACGGCTTACCAAAATTTATCAATCAACAATAGGATTTGAAATAGGCTACATCCGAGATGTAGAACAACGAAATTGGCTAAAACAGAAAATCGAAAAAGAATGGCCAACCTTCACCCCTAGTTTGGAACAGAAAAAAAGAATTTTCTCCAAATTGAATGAAGCGGTCGTTTTCGAGAATTTCCTTCACACAAAATATGTAGGGCAGAAAAGGTTTTCGCTTGAAGGTGGTGAAACAACTATTCCGGTGCTGGATTTTATGATCAACACGGGAGCTGCTTTTGGCGCAAAAGAATTTGTGATTGGAATGGCACACAGAGGCAGGCTAAACATTTTGGCCAACACGATGGGCAAAACCTATGAACAGATCTTTTCTGAATTTGAAGGCTCTTCCATCCCAGACCTTACGATGGGCGATGGCGATGTTAAGTATCATATGGGCTATACCTCAGATCAGATTACGCCTGATGGCCATGCAGTCCACTTAAAACTTTGTCCCAATCCATCTCATTTAGAAGCAGTTAATCCAACTGTGCTTGGATTTGTAAGAGCAAAAATGGCAATGGAATATGCGTATGATTACAAAATGATTATGCCCATTCTTATCCATGGCGATGCTGCACTTGCAGGTCAGGGCATCGTGTATGAGGTTACTCAAATGGCCAAATTAAATGGATATTCAACTGGCGGTACTATTCATGTAGTGATCAACAATCAAGTTGGTTTCACAACCGATTTTGATGATGCAAGGTCTTCTTCCTATTGTACTGATCTCGCTAAAATAATAGAAGCACCTGTATTTCACGTCAATGCAGATGATCCGGAGGCGGCAATTTTTACTTCAATCCTTGCTTCAGAGTTTCGTCAAACTTTTGGCATCGATGCTTTCATTGATTTGGTTTGTTACAGAAGACATGGCCACAACGAAAGTGATGAGCCTAAATTCACGCAACCTTCTTTGTATAATATCATTGCAAAACATCCCAATCCGAGGGAAATATACAAAAAGCAATTGGTTGAAAGAGGCGATGTTGATGCAACGCTTTCTGAATCGATGGATAAGGAATTCAGAGATTTGCTTCAGGAAAGATTGAACATGGTAAAACAAACACCTTTGCCATATTCTGTCCAAAAGCTTGACAAAGAATGGCTTGCACTAAGAAAATCCAATCCGGAGGATTTTGAAAAATCGCCGGAAACAGGCGTATCAAAAGAAACTTTAGAAAAAATTGCCAAGGCACTCATTAGACTTCCTGAAGGATTTAAACCTGTGAAGCAGATTGAAAAGCTTCAAAAAGAAAGGGAAGAAATGGTGTTTGAAACAGGGCAAATCAATTGGGCTATGGCAGAATTGATGGCTTATGGATCCATTCTGATGGAAAAGAAGCTTGTCCGGATTTCTGGTCAGGATGTTCAAAGAGGCACATTTTCGCATAGACATGCTGTTCTACGAGATTCAGTGACCAATCAACCATATAATTCTCTTAACTTTATTGAAGAAGGGCAAGAGCAACTTCGCATTTTTAATTCTCTTTTATCTGAATATGCTGTGCTGGGATTTGAATACGGTTATTCCACAGCAAATCCACATGCATTGATTATTTGGGAAGGGCAATTCGGCGATTTTGCAAATGGCGCACAAACGATGATTGATCAATTTATTACCAGCTCTGAATCGAAATGGAGGCAAATGAACGGGCTTGTAATGCTTTTGCCACATGGCTACGAAGGCCAAGGGCCGGAACATTCAAATGCAAGACCAGAGCGGTTTTTGCAACTTGCTGGTGAATACAATATTATTGTTGCAAACATTACCCAGCCTGCCAATTTTTTCCATGCCTTGCGCAGACAGCTGGCCTGGCCTTTTAGAAAACCATTAATTGTGATGTCACCAAAATCTTTGTTGAGACATCCGAAAGTGGTTTCTAATATCAAAGAATTGACAGAAGGATCGTTTCAGGAAGTTATTGATGATGGATATGCAAATCCGAAAGAGGTCAAAAAAGTGCTTCTATGTACAGGGAAAGTATATTTTGATTTATTAGATAGACAACAAAATGAAAAAAGAAAGGACATTGCAATCATCAGACTAGAGCAGCTATTTCCATTCCCTGAGAAAAAATTAAATGAAATATTAACTCAATTCAAAAAATCCAGCTTGATTTGGGTTCAGGAAGAGCCGGAAAACATGGGGGCCTGGAGTTTCATTCTTCGACATCTTCGGGATAAAAATATTCAGGTGGTGGCAAGAAAAGAATCTGCTTCTCCGGCAGTTGGATATTTCAAAGTGCATAATCAGGAACAATTGCAGGTTATTGATTCTGCATTTTCTTAAATTATTCTCCAAATTACGTTTATAAAAAATTAGAATTCAATGAGTTTCGAAGTAAAAGTACCAAGTGTTGGTGAGTCCATCACAGAAGTAACAATCGCTAATATTTTAAAAAAAGAAGGTGAATTTGTCAATCAGGATGAAATTCTTTGTGAATTGGAATCTGACAAAGCCACTTTTGAATTGACGGCCCCGCAGGCTGGTATTGTACACTGGAAAGCTGCTCAAGGCGATACCATTTCTATTGGAAATTTGGTTTGTAAAATTGAAAGTGCAGAAAACAAGATTCCTTTATTGGCTACAAAAAATGAAGATGTTGTGCCACAAAGCGATGCAGCTGAAATTCATTTTGATGTTAAAATTCCAACAGTAGGCGAATCAATCACTGAAGTTACCTTGGCTGTTTGGAACAAAAAGAATGGTGATCTTGTCAATCTCAACGACATATTGTGTGAGATCGAATCTGACAAAGCCACATTTGAACTGCCTGCAGAAGCATCTGGAATTCTTCAAATAAAAGTAGAGAAAGGAACCACAATCGCAATCGGAACTGTAATTGCTTCTATTATATCAGGAGGCTCAGACTCTAAAACTGATGCAGGCCCCATTGTTTCTGCGCCCGTCAGTGCGGTTTTGGAGAATACGAAATCAAATAGCGCCACCACACCTTTGGCAGCTGCGATTCTGGCCGAAAAAGGGATTAATCCAGCAAATGTTTCAGGAAGTGGCGAAGGCGGAAAAATCACAAAAGAAGACGCACTGAAGGCAAATATTGCCAAACCTGCAATTCCGGCGGAAGCATCATCCATCCAAAGCAGCTCAACAACAGTTTCAAATGGAATTAGGGCTTCGAGGAGGGAAAAATTGTCATCTCTTCGTAAAACTGTGGCCCGCCGATTGGTAGCCGTTAAAAATGAAACGGCCATGCTCACTACTTTTAATGAAGTGGACATGAAGCCAATAATGGACCTTCGAACGAAATACAAAGATAAGTTTAAAGAAAAACATGCGGTTGGCTTGGGCTTTATGTCCTTCTTTACCAAGGCAGTATGCGTGGCTCTTGCAGAATTTCCTTCCGTAAATGCCATGATCGATGGTGATGAAATTATCTACAACGACTTTGCTGATATCTCAATTGCTGTTTCTGCGCCAAAGGGATTGGTGGTTCCAGTGGTGCGAAATGCTGAGCGAATGAACTTTGCTGAAATTGAAAAAGAAATTTTACGATTGGCAGGAAAAGCAAGAGACAACAAGCTTTCTTTGGAGGAAATGACTGGAGGAACTTTTACGATCACAAATGGAGGCGTTTTTGGTTCTATGCTTAGCACGCCTATTATCAATGCGCCACAATCTGCCATTTTGGGGATGCATAATATTGTAGAGCGGCCAATGGCGGTAAATGGAGAAGTAGTCATTCGGCCCATTATGTATGTGGCTCTGAGTTACGACCATAGAATAATAGATGGAAGAGAGTCAGTTGGATTTTTGGTTAGGGTAAAGCAATTGCTCGAAGATCCTTTGCGACTTTTGCTTGACGTATAATTTTCAATACAAGTCCTTTACTTCAGGAATTAAGATAAAAAAGCAGGAAATGATTTCCTGCTTTTTATTTTTCAGTTCTCCAAAATTCATTCTCTGTCATAATTTCCTGAAAGGAGTCATTCCTTAAAATGTCTTATGTCCTTTTGGCATTTTAGATATTTGAAATATCCCAACACGTTTAATGGCATGGCATTTGGTGATCCCCATTTGCATTCATTTAACATGCAAATTCATAATTTAATATATGTCAGTTAGCATAAAGCCTTTGGCAGACAGAGTCTTGGTAAGACCCGCTGCCGCAGAAGAAAAAACAGCTTCAGGTATCATCATTCCAGATACGGCCAAAGAAAAACCACAAAGAGGTGAGATCATCGCCATCGGTGAAGGGAAAACTGCCGATAACGGCACCTTAGTTAAGCCTCAGGTAAAAGTTGGCGACAACGTATTGTATGGCAAATATGCAGGAACAGAAATCACCGTAGAAGGTAAAGATTTCTTGATCATGCGTGAGTCTGATATCTTTGCAATTCTTTAATTTTCAATCATTTATCTAATTAACATTTATAAAAATGGCTAAGAGAATATATTTCGATACTGCTGCAAGGGAGAAATTAAAATTTGGTGTTGACACTTTGGCTGATGCCGTAAAAGTGACACTTGGACCAAAAGGAAGAAACGTTATCCTTGACAAAAAATTTGGTGCACCAACCGTTACCAAAGATGGTGTTACCGTTGCAAAAGACATTGAATTGAAAGATCCTATCGAGAACATGGGTGCTCAATTGGTGAAAGAAGTTGCTTCTAAAACTGCTGATTCGGCTGGTGATGGAACTACGACTGCTACCGTTTTGGCTCAGGCCATCTTCACTACAGGTATCAAATCTGTAACTGCAGGTGCCAACCCAATGGATTTGAAAAGAGGAATTGACAAAGCTGTAACTGCTGTTGTTAAGAACCTTAGAGAGCAATCTAAACCAATCAGCAACAATTCTGAAATCGCCCAGGTTGCCACCATTTCTGCAAACTCTGACCGTGAAATTGGCGATATGATTGCCAATGCGATGGAAAAAGTTGGAAAGGATGGCGTAATCACTGTTGAAGAAGCTAAAGGCCGTGAAACTGAAGTTAAAACAGTGGAAGGTATGCAATTTGACCGGGGATATTTGTCTCCATACTTTGTGACCAATACAGATAAAATGGAAGCTGAATTGGAGCGTCCATACATCTTAATCTACGACAAGAAGATTTCTTCAATGAAAGAATTGCTTCCTGTTTTGGAACAAACTGCTCAATCTGGCCGACCTCTTTTGATCATCTCTGAAGATGTGGACGGAGAAGCTTTGGCTACTTTGGTTGTCAACAAAATCCGTGGATCACTGAAAGTTGTAGCTGTTAAAGCGCCAGGTTTTGGAGACAGAAGAAAAGCAATGTTGGAAGACATCGCAGCTTTGACGGGAGGACAAGTTATTTCTGAAGAAAGAGGTTTCAAACTTGAAAACGCTACTTTGGAATTCCTTGGTGTAGCTGAGAAAATTTTAGTTGACAAAGACAACACAACCATCGTAAACGGTTCTGGGAAGAAAGAAGATATTGTTGCGAGAATCAACCAAATTAAAGTTCAGATCGAGAATACAACTTCTGATTATGACAAAGAAAAACTTCAGGAGCGATTGGCTAAGTTGTCTGGCGGTGTTGCCATCTTGTATATAGGTGCTGCTACAGAAGTAGAAATGAAAGAGAAAAAAGACAGAGTTGACGATGCACTTCATGCAACCCGTGCTGCTGTAGAGGAAGGAGTAGTGCCTGGAGGTGGCGTTGCTTATCTTCGTGCAGTTGAGGCTTTAGGAGATGTAAAAGGATACAATGAAGATGAAAACATAGGTGTAAATATTATACGAACTGCGTTGGAAGCACCAATCCGAACCATCGTTGCCAATGCAGGTGGCGAAGGTTCTGTGGTCGTCAATAAAGTAAGGGAAGGAAAAGGCGACTATGGCTTCAATGCCCGTGACAACAAGTATGAGAATTTCTTTGCAGCTGGTATCATCGATCCAACAAAAGTAACTCGACTTGCCCTTGAAAATGCAGCATCTATAGCTGGATTGCTTCTAACTACTGAGTGTGTAATTGCTGACGATCCGGATACCAAAGATTCCATGCCTTCAATGGGCGGCGGCGGAATGGGCGGAATGATGTAATTCCAACTTAAACGTGAACAAAAAAGCCTCTTCAGAAATGAAGGGGCTTTTTTGGTTTATAGTCACGAAAAAAGTTTATGAAATAGGCCGTTCATTCTTTCATCTGCTAAGATTTAAAATTGGCTACACCCCTGGCGATTGACTAGAGAACTGGGAGGATAGTTCAGAAAAATTGATTTCTCTTATCTTTTCAGGCTTAAAAACCAAGACCGGCCAATAGAATTCTCTCGACTTGGGAATAGAAGTTAGAACGAGATCTATCCCATTTTTGACAGCCAAATGCTTGAGTAAATAGTCGTCAAAATCTAATTTAACTTTAGAAGCTTCCATGTTGTTGATCGCCAAATGAAGATCATTTCCATCAAGTTCGATTAGTTTTACATTTGAAAGCCAATGTTGAATTTCTTCCAATACCAAATCTGCAGGAACCAAAAGATCACCCAAGATTGATGCCAAACGCCCAATAATACAAGTAGTGCAGGTTGTCTCAACGTTCTTTTGAAGGCTGATAAAAAGCAATGCCTCATGGACAATGGCTCTGTACGATTCTACTTCTTTTAACTGTACTGGATCTTGAATGCGTTGAAATCCGAAATCAGGGTGGCGATGAAAGAAATCATTTAATAAAACATTGGTATCCAATAGTATTTTCATCTTTCGAGTAGTTAAATTTTAAGGACTTTAACAAAACATGCAAGGTTTAAGTCTATATGAAACCAGATCTTTTAGACTGTCGGATTAAAATGAGTTCTGCCAATACTTCGTTTTGAGGTCCTTGTAAATACAGCAGGTGACTTTGTAAGAATGTAGAAATTCGGCATCTAGGCCATTATCCAAACCATATGCTCACATAGGCAAGCCAATATGTTAATATCAAGAATTTTATGCTAATTTTTTTCTAAGAAAATTATTGAGTGGTTCCTCTATGCAATAGAACAGAACAATTGAAGTGACTATCAATCCTAGAAATCCTAAGATATAACCAGGAAAAAAGAAGAATAAAAAATTAGGCATAAATCTCCACATAATAGCAGAAACTATACCCATATGTGCAAGGTAAAAAATATACGAACTTTTACCAAGCAGAACAAATAGTTTAGTTTCCAGAATTCTGGAAACAATTGTTTTTTCTGTAAGTAGGCCATAAAAAAAGGTAGCAATTCCAAATAAAGGCAGGAAGAACGTATTGATCACTTTTCCTAACGGAAGCCTAATCCCAGTGTCATTATTACCCTTTATTGCCGATAATAAGTATATAAAAAAGATCATTAAAAAAATTCCTGTGTAGGTGAAATGCTTAAAACTTGGCCTCCTATTGCCTTTTTTAAAAATAACGGCCAAAATAATCCCAATAAAGAATTCAGCGCATCGACCGAAAAAAGTATAAATGAACATAAAATCGTATGATCCAAAAAAAGAGGTTGATAAAATTTGGGATATTTTCACCATGCACACACCAATGGAATACAATATGATAGGAAAAATAATTAGAAAATTCATGCTTTTTCTAAGGCAGAAAAATATCAATGGAGCGAAAATATAAAAACATTCCTCGACTGTTAATGACCAACCCTGAGGTATGCCTGTAAATTTATGGCCTGAATAGAAGCCCTTTATGAAGCTTATATTAAAAAGATAGAGCGTTGGTGTTTTTAGAAATTCAAAATCTAAGCTTAAATTTATATCAAAAAGAAATGCCAAGGTTGTGATGATAAAATACATAGGATAAATCCTTGCAAATCTGTTTACCATGTATTTTCTAAAACTGAAATTGGTAAGATCAGAGTATCGATATGCAATCAAAAAACCACTGAGCACAAAAAATATGGTTACCCCTACATGAAATTCAGCAAAAAAATCATATACAACGCTGCCTTTCATTTCCTCTCCAAAAGGAAGATAATGATGTAAATAAACCATATATGCAGCGATTGCTCTTACTCCAGTCAGTGCCGGAAAATAATTATTGGCACTGCTTTTAATTGTATTCATTTTATGTCTTATTTTTTAGAAATCAGAGTTTGATCAGCAGATTAATTTTCCAAAACCAAAAAATCTTTGGAGCACTCTCAGAATATTGGTTTGGAATTCAGTAGAGTGCTTTTTTGAAATCCGAAAAATCAAATAAGGCTTTCGTAGGGAATAAAAAGATTTGGGGAAAGAAATATTCATATTTAATTGACGGCAAACTAAATACCATGACCCTCAACTTACAAACCCAATGGTCATTCTGAAGTTCTTTTCTTGAAACCAAATCTATTTTTTTAGGTAGAATTTAATACAGCAAAACCCGTTATCCCCAACTTTTTCCGCCAACCCAAAAATGACTTCCAATACAAAAAAATGAAAACAACTGAAATTCAAATTGCCTTTTTTGGAGTTAAATAAAATACTGTCTTAAGAGCCATTACAAATAATATAAGAATCAAAGGAACTATCATAATTCGATATCTGTTGTTTTCGGCCAACTCAAGGAGTGAAGAAACTGTTACTAGATAAATAATGTTATAACCGATGAAGGCCGCAACTGTATTGAAAACTTTTGAATTTTGCTTTCGTTTAAGTGAAAGCAAAAGTGCAGATAATAAAAGCGGAATTATCAAAATTAAGCCTTGCTTTTTTGACCCAGGATACTTATCAGAAACGAAGAGTCGCATTATATTAATGTTCATCACATCTGAATAAGCTTTCAAATTCTGATGACCATATGAAATTAAATAATCAGAAGCGGGATTGAAGAATATAAAAAATCCCCAACTTGATATCTCAATGTAAGTTAAAGGCCTTTCCTTAAAGAATGCTTTAAAGTCTGCCAAGGATGATTCGGAAACT
>Ga0105046_10004084_pt1 | contig 23198 bp, 17 predicted proteins | sample MAT03_FD_78385 | JGI IMG/M metagenome (GOLD analysis project Ga0105046, IMG submission 78385) | Freshwater microbial communities from Lake Fryxell liftoff mats and glacier meltwater in Antarctica - MAT-03 (megahit assembly) | ecosystem: Environmental > Aquatic > Freshwater > Ice > Liftoff...
CGGGGCGCGCATGTCGAGTACAACCCGAGGAGCGATGTCTACCAACTTGGCGCGACCCTGTATCGCATGATTGCCGGCGTTACGCCGCGCCCAGGCAATGACGTTCCGCAGATCATGTCGCTTACCGCCCGCGGAGCGCCGATAACCGAGCCCAGTACGCTGGCCGGCAAACGGGTGTCCGGGGAACTGTGTGCGATCGCCATGGCGGCGCTCCATGCCGATCCGACCAAACGCACCCGAACGGTGGCGGATTTCGCCAAGGCCCTGCATACCTATCTGGAACACCGGGAAGTGCTCGACCTGGTCGTCGACGCCCGCCGGGAACACACCCTGGCCAGCGCTGGAGGCGCTGAGGCCGAAGACGCCTTCAGACGCAGCCTGTGCGCTGCCGAGCAGGCGGTACGCCTGTGGCCCGAGCTGCTGGCCGCGCAAAAATTGCTCGTGACCATCGGCATCGACGCCTCGCAGCATGCCAACGAATCCGGAGCCTTCCTCAGCGCACGGCGCCATGCCCAGGCCGCCGCAGCAGCTGCCGCGCGTCTTGGCGATGAGACCTCGGTTCGGCAGGCGAGGAAGCTGCACGCCGCGGCCGCGGCCAGCGAAAAGGTCGCCGGCCAACGCGAGCGGCGGGTACGCACCCTGAGACGCGCCGTCATCATCGCCGTGTCGATCGCCGTCCTCATCCTGACCGTCGGCTCGCTGATGTTGTCGAACGCGCTATCCAAGGCCCAGGCCAATCTTGACGTCGCCGAACGTGAACGCACAGCCCGCGTGGCTGGCGAAAAGCTCGCAGGCCCTGCCCTGCTGGCGCAAGCGCGAGAACTTGCTGGCAAGCGTCAGTTCGCCGCTGCGCTTCCTCTGGTCGATGCGGCAGCTGGGTTCATGCTTGGCGACCCAGAACCGCTGCGACAGCGCGCCCAGCTGCTGATCGCCCTGGGACGGCGGCAGGAGGCCATCCCGGTACTTGATGCGGCACTGACCTTCACCACCGACGCTGACACCAGCGAACTCCGCCGTCTGTGCGCCAAGCCACCTGCAGATGCCGAAATCCGCTTGGCGGAAGTATTGGTGCGCATGGGCGCCAGCGCGGTGGCCGGGACGCTCAGCTTGGCGGGAGAGGAGCGCGTTGCGACCGCCATTGCGCAGCTCAAGCGGTACTGGCCAACCCTGCCAAATGGCTGCGTGACACCCGCCCAGGACGGGACGCTGTCCATCCGGCTGACTGGACGTGATCTCAAGATCGACTCGCTTGAACCACTGCGCGGGATGCCCATTTCAATCCTGGACATCAGCGGTCAAGACAGGGTGCGCGATCTCGCTCCGTTGACCTCGCTTCCTTTGCTCCAGCTGACGGCAAAGGATACCGGAGTGCGTGATTTCAAGCCGCTTCGTCAATTGAAACCCAGCAGATTGTACCTTGGCTGGTATGACACCGGATTCGACCTCGGCCTCGTTCACGGCATGCGCCTGGAGGCACTCGACGCCCCTGGCACGAATGTTACCGATTTGGCCAGCCTGGCGGGCATGCCGCTGAAGGAATTGCGACTCTACGGATGCAACAGCCTGGTCGACATCAGCGCGCTGAAAAGCATGCCGATCGACACCCTCACCCTTGATGCGCCGCTTAGTGGGTGGGACGGCCTGTCGGATCTGTCTCCGCTCGCCAGCACGCCGTTGACCGAACTGTGCCTATCGCGTCAACGTGGCGTGCATGATATTGCTCCGTTGCGTGGCAAGGCGATTGGACGCTTGGTCCTCAACGGGACTTCAGTTAAAAGCCTTGCCGGCGTCCCCGGAGCGCAACTCCGCCATCTGGCCATCAGTGGAACGCCGATTTCCGATCTCCGCCCAGCCTTGGTCGCCCCATTGGAGACACTAGAATGTTCGCCACAGACTATCACCACCGGCCTGGATGCGATGCTTGAGCTGCCGACCCTGCGAGTGGCCTGCGGCCTCCGTCCAGTCGACTGCAAACGATGGATCAAGATCTCTCAATCCATCGCCGAGGTGAATCCCGACTACTCGTGGATGGGTACCTGGATCTTCAACGATGGCAGGCTGGTTGAACTCAGACTAGCGCATCCAATCGGGAATCTGGCTCCGCTGGGCGCACTTAGCGATCTCCGTATTCTGCAGTTAGCTGGTCCGATCGCAGATCTGCGCCCGATCCTGGGACTGCAGCTGACCGAACTGGTCTGCAACCCGATCCCCAATGCATTGGGTCTGGATGGACTGCGCACAATGCGCACGTTGAAGAACATCGGGCCAAGCACGCAGACCGTCAAGCCGGCGGCCGACTGGTGGCGCGAGCGCAAGTGACGGCTGGCTTCGAAACAGCACCCACAACGATTTCACAGCCGTACAGACCATCGCGCCTAAGAGAATGCACAGAACCTCATGACCAACGACAGTCGGGCGCCATCGTCGCCAAGCGATAGGACTTTGAAGGCACCGCTGTTTGACGCCACATACCCGTCACAATCGACTTCAGCACGTCCGACGATCTTCAGTCCAGCGACCGTGTCAGACTGGGATATCAACGCGGTCATCTCCTCGGCAGCGGAGGCGAAGGTGAGGTTCACGAGGCCGATCAGCTGGCATACTGTCGCAAGGTGGCGATCAAGACGCTGCGGAGCGACCGCACGGATCCGAGACAAATCAAGCGCTTCCGTGCCGAGGCTGCGATCACGGCTCTGCTGGAGCACCCGAACATCGTCCCCGTGCATGATCTGTGCTACAATGCATCTTCCGAGCTGCAGCTCGTGATGAAGCGGGTAACTGGTAGGACCTGGAGAGGACTGCTCAATGACAACGCTGCAAACTTTGACGACAACATCCGCATCCTGCTGAAGGTCTGCGACGCCATCGGATTCGCCCACGATCGCGGCATTCTGCCTCGCGACCTGAAACCCGAGAACGTGATGGTTGGCGAGCATGGCGAAGTGCTGGTCATGGACTGGAGCTGCGCCATTCATCTTGGGCCCATCTCACCGCATCCCGACATACCGCTGCGCGACAGCTTGGTCACCATTAGTGGCACACCCGTCTACATGAGCCCCGAGCAGGCGCGCCTGAAACGCATCGGTGCTACGCCGCAGACACTGAAGCCAGCAGCCGAGTGGTGGCGCGACCGCAAGTGATCACTTGGCTGACGGTGGGAAACGCCACCTATCGATCAACGGTCACGCCGCCAGGCCGGCCCCCTTCGTCCGTTCGGCGAGCACAGCCAGGGCATGCCGGCGATAATGCCCACGCACGTCGGACACATAGCCATTCAGGATACCGGCCGCCATCTCGGTATGATCGCCGCAACGCAGCAGTCCTGCAGCAAGGACAATCTCCCGGAGACTACGGTTGCGCGCGATCGTCTCCTCGCTGTCGCTGGTTTGAACCCGCTGGCTGTCGCGCACATCTCCCTCGGCATGGCCGGACATTCCAGCCTGGGTCAGCACCGCCGCCAGCGCGGATGCGGCAGACTGGATCGCAACGCCACGAGCATGCATCAGTCGGAGCGCTTCGGTGACAGCCCGGCAGTGACTGAAGCACGGCTCTGCCCCAAGTTGCCCAATCTTGGCGATGATCGCGCCCAGTGCCTCTGCTCCACCACAGCTGCCGAGACTGATCACTAGGGCATCGACCGGGCTGGCACTCATGCCGAATTGGCCCATACCGCGATAGTTCCAGCCGGTATCCCAAGCGACGCCCTGGACCGCCTCGATGAGCATCGGCGCAGCGGCGACATCGCCAGTCAGACCAAGCACAAGCGCCGCCCGTTCCCGCCGTGCTGGGTCTGACATAGCTGCACGCAGCAGCGGCCGGGCCAGGTCCGGCCGATCGAAGACGATGCCCAGACCCAGGTGAAGATCGAGCCCGTGTGCGACCGCCCAGGCGACCTCGCGCCCATCCGGGCCACCGCTGTCACCGTCGATCAGGACATGCTCGTCGAGGACACCGGCCTGGACCAGCCGGCGCTGAAGTGCACCGACGTCGATGCGACGGACTTGTCCGCCAGTCTGGCAGGCCATGGCAGCGGCCTGTCCGGCGGCATAGCCCTGATTCTGCACATCCGGTTGCATCCGAATGACTGGCAGGGCATCACGATGGCTGGAGATGCCGAGGCCAGTGACGATCACTCCTTCGATACCTTTTGGCAACATGGCGCGCAGGGGTATGTTGGCCCACAGTGTGCGATGGTGCATCGCCTTGGCGAGGAACACCGGATGAACGGTGAAACCATGCGTATCGAAGTTGGAGGTCGCCTGGACCACGGTGTCGTTCCAGGTGCGCAGCCGCAGGATGTCGACCGGCTGGACGCAGACCTCGCCACGGATGCGGCGACGTTCGCGGGTGTCGACCAGCTGGCCAAGATCGAATGCGCCCGAGAACTTGACCTTGGCCGCGACATGGGCCCGGGTGCTGTCGGTCAGATCATTGTCGTCGACGAAGGTGTGGTCAGTGTTGCGGTAGAACTTGAACGGGTCCTTCGGGCCAAGTCCGGTACCCTGTACCGCGACATGCTCTGCGCCGATCGTCTCGGTCTCGGCCCCTGCTGCCGCAGCTAGATCGGCCGAGCCGCTGGCATCAATGCAGGCCTGTGCTGCCACAGTGCCCACACCCCATGGTCCAGCCACGACCGCACCGCACACCCGGGTTCCGTCGACCACGGCGCCGGCTGTCGCGTAGGCGAACCACACCGTGCCACCCGCTTTGGCCAGTTGTTCGAGGTACCAGCGGCAACGCCATTCCGGGCTCCAACTGTCGCTGCGCCGGCAGAAGGCGAGGATATCATCGCAGCCTGCCCCCACGGTCGGCCAGCCTCGGTCGATCTCGCCGGTGAAGCCACAACGGTTGCCGTAGTAATATCGGCAGATCTGACCCAGAGTGCCGACTCCGCCAAGACCGGTCATCAATTCCAGCACCACCGTACTGGCTCCGGCTCGGGCCGCGCTGATGCCTGCTGGGGCGCCGCCGGTGCCGCCACCGCAAACCACCACGTCAACGCAGCCGATCGCTGGCAGTTCGTCGAGATCCGTCGCGACCGTCCCGCTGAACGCCGCCTGGACGCGCAATCCGTCGGTGGGTACGCGGACCTGACCGGCACATGAACCCGAACGCGCTGGCCAATGCACTCTGACTGGCACGCCGGCTGTTGGCAGGGCAGCGGCGATGCGCGCACCTACGACCTGCCCACCAGCCAGACCGGCTGCCGGTTCGCGCCAGGCGGGTTTGGCGCAGGGTCCGACCAGCCACAGCGCGTCTGTGCCCGAGCGACCATCCGCATCGAGCGCCGTGAACTGATCCGGCCAGGCAACCTCGACCAACTCACTGGTCAGGATGGCCCGTGGATGCCAACATGCCAGGGTGGTCGCCTGATCGAGCTCCGCCAACCGAGTTGCGCTTGGCGCATCGACCGCGGCCGTCCATGAGGCCGACCAGATCGGAGTCTCTGTACGCACACCATCGAGCCCAGCGACACGTAGCGATCCGGTCTGCACAACCTCCGCCCCGGCCACCGTCGGCGCATCAGGACCGCACAGGGCACGACGCACCCGCACTGTGCCGGTCCAGGGCGAGCGAGAAGTGCCAGCGGCGTCACCCAGCAGGCCGCGCTCGCTGGCGTCGACCACGCCACGCGCTTGGACCACCTGGAATCCGTTGCGATCAGCTAGTACGGCCCCAGCGATGCGTCCATCGGCATCGCGCACCAAGCCAGCTGGCTGGACGGTAACCAGGAACGGGATGCCAGCGGCTACCAGTGCCTGTTCGAGGGTGCGCTTGGCGTGCATCGGCGACTCCGCCCGGCCGCCATCGGCGAACAGCTTGGCCGCCAACGGACTGATCGCGGGATCCCCGCCATAGCGCAGCATGCCGGCCACATCCTCACCGAGATACGGCCTCGGCGCAGCCAGGAGCACGCGCAGGCCGGCGCCGCGCGCGGCCAGCGCGGTGGCGACGGCGGCGCAGGTGCCGCCCATGATGAGGAGATCGCAGGTGTCGACGATCGGGAGATGGTGGAGGCTGGTCATGACTGCAGCATGCCTTGGCATCGTCTCCGCCGATATGAATTATAATGGTATAGATTGCTCATTCGCGGCCAGCTGCGATCATCCGACATGGCTACGTATTCGGCATTTATCCGCTGTCGATTCGAACTTACATCTTTTTACGACCGCCCGGTGGCGAGCGCCAATCGGATTGCCACGTCATGGGACTTCCTGCTCACGTCTTGGCAGATTCGGCGCGGCTCGGTCGAGCTGTTCCACGCCGGAGGACGCATACAGGGCACGCCCGGGGACTGGCTGCTCATTCCGCCCGGCCTCGCCCGCAGGCACCGTTTCACCGACGACGCCGAGATCCGTTCCATCCGCTGCCAGATCGCCGATGCCAGCGGCCAGCCTCCAGGGGTTGGCTGGCCACCACGGATCCTGCACACCGATCCGACGCTGCAGGCCGCAGCCGATGCCTTGGGGCGGGACGTCCCGCGCGACCAGGACTTGCGCGACCGCGATCTGCCCGCTGCCGCCTGGGCGGGCATTCAGGGCGCCCTCATCACCTGGTGCACGCTGGCGTGCGAGCGACTGGGCATCGCCGATCAGCCATCGCCAACTGAACCACGCGTCGCCGCTGCACGACGTCTGCTGCTGGCCCGCCGATCGCCAGCGGCCCTGCCGTGGGGCGATCTGCGCCGCGCCACTGGTCTGTCGCGACCACACCTCGACCGCCTGTTCAGGCAACATTGCGGACGCAGTGTCCGCGCCTGGAGCGAGGATCGCCTGCTGGCCGAGGCCTGCACCGCCCTGGCCGATCCCGCCGATCCGGTCAAGGCGGTGGCGATGCGCTTGGGATTCGGCGATGACAGCCATTTCTGCCGGTGGTTCCGCCAGAGGACTGGAACGAGCCCGGCGGCTTGGCGGAAGAACGGGGGCGTCTGAGCGATGCCGGTGCACCGTCCCGCGATTCACACCGGCGCCACGGTCGTCACCTGGACGGTCAGGACACCGAACGATTCCTGCAGCTTGCCTTCAATGCGCAACGCCTGGCCACGAGCGAGTAGTTCGCCGTATGTCCGATAGACTTCCGGAAACCACACCGTCTCGATCAGACCCGTCTCGTCCTCTAGGGTGACGAAGGACATGGCGGCACGCTCGTCACGGCCTGGCACATGCGCATCGATCTGCTTGCTGGTGATCGGCAGGCCGAACAGCGTGACCGTGCGGTTGCGCATCGCCGGGGCCAGTTCGGCCGCATGCAGGCGGAGCTTGGGCAGCGGGTGCAGCAGCAACGGATGATGCTCAGGCAGGAAGCCGAGCAGACGCAAGCGATCAGCCCGCGGATCGATCTCTGGCAACCCGGGTGGCAGCGGGTCGGCATCGGGGGCTGCCGCCATCGCCAGGTCGATCCACTGATCGTCGGGAAGTGCCTCGCGCAGACGCGGCAGCGGCCGCAGGGACAGGGCCTCGACCAGCCAGCGTCGCTGGGCGTTGGACATCGCCGGCGTCAGGGCGTCGAGCGCTCCGGCGCGCTGCAACACGTCCAGCCGCGTGGCATCCAGGCCACAGCGCCGACGCAGGTCGGTGATGCCGGCAAACGGCGCGCGGGCGCGTTCAGCCACGATGCGTTCAGCGGCCGGATGGCCGAGGTGCGGAACCAGGTGAAAGCCGCAACGGATCGCTCCACCCCCCTCCGGCGCCGTCTTCCAGCCACTGCGCAGCACACATGGGCCGCGGATGGCGACCCCGCAACGGCGGGCCTCCTCTAGGTAGGCGCCTGGGTCGTAGAAGCCACCTTCGTTGGCGATGACCCGGGCCAGGAACACCGCCGGATGATGCGCCTTCAACCAGGCGCACTGGAAGGATACCTGGGCGTAGCTCGCCGAGTGCGCCTTGCAGAACGAGTAGCCGGCGAACGAGGCGATCATCCCCCAGACGTGCTCGCACACCGTTGACGACACGCCGTTGGCAGCGCATCCACTGCGGAAATCGTCGGCGAAACGAGTTAGGCGTGAACCACTGTCCCAGTGGCCAAGGGCCTTGCGCAGGGCGTTGGCCCCGACGTCGTCGAAGCCGGCCAGACGTTGCGAGGCCAGCATGATGTCCTCCTGATAGGACAGCACGCCATAGCTGTCAGACAGGAGTTCGCGCAAGGCCGGATGGGGAAACCACGCCGGATCGATATGGCCCGTGCGGCGATGCTGGTGCAACCTCGTGAGGTAGGTTTCGATCCAGGCGCTGGCCGCTGGGCGGATGATCGAACTGTGCACCACCAGGCGGTCGAACTCGCCGCTGCCGGCCTTGGCCTGCAGCTGCCGCATCGCCGGGCTCTCAATGTAGAAGCAGCCAAGGGTGTCGCCGCGGGCGACCAGCGCGCGGGTCAGTGGATCGTCGGCGGGCTGCCAGCGGTGTTCGTCGATGTCGATGCCTGCTGCCCGCAGGTCCTGCAGAGCGTCGCGGATCACCGCCAGCGACCGGTTGCCGAGCAGGTCGATCTTGACCAAGCCCATGTCCTCGGTGCCGTCCTTCTCCCACGGCAGGGTTGGCAACCCCTCGCCGTCGATCTGCTTGGCCGCCGGATGGATCGGCGCCAGGTCGGCAATCGGCTCGCGGGTGATGACGATGCCGCCGCAATGCAACCCCAGGTGGTGCGGCGTGTCGACCAGACGCGCCGCAGCGGCCAACACCGCCGGCCACGGCCCGTCGAGGCGGGCCGGGGTGCCGTGGCGCTCTTCGGCCCGGATGCGGCCGCGGGCGGCGCTGATCGCGCGCTCGTCGAGACCGGCCACCCGCGCCACCGCACGCAAGGCACCCCAGCGCTTGAGATGCAGGTGGTTGGCGACCGCAGCAACGTGGTCGGCGCCATAGGTGGCGATCGCCGCGCGCAGCACATCGTCGCGCTCGTCCCAGGGGAAGTCGATATCGAGATCGGGCGGATCCATCCGCGACGGAGCGAGGAAACGCTCGAACAGCAGATTCCAGCGCACCGGATCGACGTTGGTGATGCCCAGGCAATAGCAGACTAGGCTGGATGCGCCGCTGCCCCGGCCGCAGGTCCGCCGCGAACCCACCAGGTCGGCGACTGTGAGGATGTAACCGCAGAAGTCCTTCTGCCGGATCACCGCCAGCTCGTGATCAAGGCGTCGCTGCACCGCCAACGGCAGCGGCTCGCCATAGCGTGCCTGGGCACCGACCCGGGCCCGACGGGCCAGCTCGGCAGCAGCATCGACATGCAGCGATGGCGGCATGTGCCAGCTACCACCCGGACGGTACATACACCGCGCAGCAAGCTGCGCGCCGGCTGCCAGGAGATCTCCGCGCCCGGCGTAGGCGCAACGCATCGCGGCAAGGCCGGTAAGATCGCCGGACGCACCGCACGGACGACCCTCGCGGACACGCAGCCGCTCGATCAGCGGATCGCTGGCGCGATCACCGGGCGCGATGTGCGCCAGCTCGGCCACCGCAGCCGCCGGACAATCGCCCGGGCCGTCGTCAGGTACCGCTCCCGAACGCCACCACGTTTCGACCCCGGCCTCCCGCCATGGTCGCGGATCGCTGCGCACCAGCGCGATCAGGCCATCAAGTCCACCGCGTACCCGGCCCTCGGCCCAGGCCGCGCGCTGATGATGCTTCCAGGTCAGCAGGTGGCACAGACTGCGGTAGCCCTCGGCGCTGGGCGCCAGCAGGATGATGTCGTCATCGTGGCGACGGACGGTGGCACCGGGCACCACGCGATCACGGCCCCACGCCTTCTGCGCTGCCGGCAGGGCGGGGAGATCATCACGATCGCACAGCACGGCGCGCGCGGCGCCCAGCCGGGCCAAGGCCTCGCCCCAGGCCTGCGGACTGCCGCTGCCTTCCAACGGACTGTGGTGGGTGCGCACCGCCAGCAGGGGTAAGGTCCAGTCGTCAGCAAGCGTCATGATGGTACTATGGGTCTATTATGACCCATTCCAGGGCAAGTCTGAAAGCGCGTCTGCCTTCACGCAAACCTAACGTCCGGTTGGTAGCGAACGGCATGGTGGTACAGACCGGTCTCGACCTGGAAACCGCACAGAAGCTCGCGGAAACTGGACGCTGGCTACATGCCCACGGCTGGGCTCCGGCGACCTCGGGCAACTTCTCGCAGCGCACAGACGCTGGCATCGCCATCACCAGCAGCGGACGCGACAAGTCACAGCTAACCGCAGAACAGATCCTGCTGGTCGACCTCGACGGGCGTCCGCTGGGCGAAGGCCGGCCAAGCGCAGAGACCCTGCTGCACTGCCAGCTCTACCGTCGCGATCCCATCATTGGTGCGGTGCTGCATACCCACAGCGTGGCCGCCACCGTGCTGTCACGTCGCGTCGGTGCCGGCGGTACGCTGGTGGCGGCGGGTTACGAGCTGGTCAAGGCCTTCCCCGGACGCAGCAGTCACGAGATCCCGCTGCGCCTGCCGGTGGTCGCCAACAGTCAGGACATGCAGGTGCTGATGGCGGCCGCCGAGAGCGCACTCGACACCGAGCCGACCGCTCCGGCCTACCTCATCGCAGGACACGGCAGCTATGTCTGGGGCCGCGACCTGGCGGCTGCCCGCAGCCAGGTCGAGGCCCTGGAATTCCTGCTCGCCTGCCTGCTGAACGAGTGACACCGCCATGGCCACCCTGCGCATCTTCGCCGCCGATCATCCCGAGGCATCGCCATCGACGATGACTGCCCCGGCCGACGTGGCGATAGCGCTACGCGAAGCCGGCATCATCTACCAGCGCTGGACGCCGCTGCCGGACATTGCACCTGAGGTTGACCCCGCCCTGGTCCTATCGGCCTACCGCGAAAGCATTGCCGCCGTCCAGGACCAGGGTGGCTACCGGGCGGTCGACGTCGTCAGCATCGCTCCGAATGATCCTGACCGCGCCGCCAAGCGGCTGAAGTTCCTGCCCGAGCACACTCACCGAGAGGACGAAGTGCGCTTCTTCGCCGCAGGCGGCGGCCTGTTCTGCCTGCATGTCGGCGAGCAGGTGCTGCAGGTGAGTTGCACCGTTGGCGACCTGCTGGTGGTTCCGGATGGCACCCGCCACTGGTTCGACATGGGCGCCAATCCGGCCTTCGTCGCGATCCGCTGGTTCACTGATCCGGCCGGCTGGATCGCCCAGCCCACCGGCTGGGCCGAAGCTGCCCGCTTCCCGAGGCTGGAGGACTGACATGGCGATCACCTGTGTTCTCACCGATGTCGAAGGCACGACCTCGTCCATCGCCTTCGTCAGCGAGGTGCTGTTCCCCTACGCCAGGCTCCATCTGCCGACGTTCCTCGCACAGCGGCAATATGAGCCGCATATCGCCGCTCATATTGCCGGAGTCCGGCGAACCGCACATATCGGAGACGAGGGGATCGACACCGTCTGCGCGACGCTGCTGCAATGGATCACCGCCGATCGCAAGGATCCCGATCTCAAGGCATTGCAGGGCATGGTCTGGGCCGACGGCTACGCCACAGGCGCATTCACCTCCCACGTCTATCCCGATGTACCCGCGGCATTGGCCCATTGGCGTTCGGCGGGTCTGCGCCTAGCCGTCTACAGCAGCGGTTCGGTGCAAGCCCAGCGACTGTTCTTCGCCCACAGTGGGCACGGCGACTTGTCGAGTCTGTTCTGTACGCATTTCGACACCCAGATCGGCGCCAAACGGGATCCGGAGTCGTATCGCCGCATCGCCGCCGAACTGGACGGCGAGATCCTGTTCCTCAGCGATACGGTCGCCGAACTCGACGCCGCCGCCATGGTCGGACTGCACACCCATCTGATCTGTCGCGACCACGTTCAAGCCGTTGCCGGGCATCCCATGGCCAAGGATTTCCACGACGTCGAACGGCACTGGGCACTTGGATCCATGCTGACAGCAGTACAGGCATGAGCGGCGTACTGCATGGGGTGACCTGGGCGGGCAGCTACACCGATGGGCACCTAGTGATCGTCGACCAGACCCGACTGCCCGGAACCATCATCCATCGTGAACTGTCCGACCTGGAGGCGGTACGCGAGGCCATCGTCAGCCTGGCGGTGCGCGGAGCGCCAGCGATCGGCATTGCTGCGGCCTACGGCGTCGTCGTGCATGTGCGTCAGGCTGGGCATAACGATCCCTCGGAAGCCTGTTCGCACGCCATCGACCGTCTGGGATCCAGCCGGCCGACGGCGGTGAACCTGGCCTGGGCGCTGGCCCGGATGCGGCGGCGGTGCGACCTTCTGGCGGGCGGACCGGACGAAACGGTCGGTCGGGCTCTGCTCGATGAAGCGCAGCGCATTCATGACGAGGACGCCACCCTGTGCAATCGCATCGCGCGACACGGGGCCGCCCTGCTGCCCGCGGGCGGGACGGTCTACACCCACTGCAACACCGGCGCCCTGGCCACCGGCGGCGTCGGAACCGCCCTGGGCTGCATCGTTGCAGCGCATGCCGCCGGGGCGGGCATTCATGTGATCGCGGGCGAAACTCGCCCCCTGTTGCAAGGCGCACGCCTCACCGTGCCCGAGTTGATCCATGCCGGCGTGCCAGTCGCCCTGGCCTGCGACAGCGCCGCCGGGGCATTGATGTCGCAGGGCCGCATCCAGGCAGTGATCGTCGGAGCCGACCGCATCGCGGCCAACGGCGATACCGCCAACAAGATCGGCACCTACGGTCTCGCGGTGCTGGCCCGGCACCATCGCATCCCGTTCATCGTCGCCGCCCCATCGAGCACCTTCGACCTGTCGATGCCGGATGGACGCACCATGGTGATCGAGGAGCGCGCGTCCGCCGAAGTTAGCGCACCTTTTGGTGCGCGCTTCGCCCCGGCTGAAGCGGTGGTGCTGAATCCAGCCTTCGATGTCACCCCAGCCGGGCTGATCACCGCGCTAGTCACCGAACACGGCGTGCTGGCACCGCCAGATGCGGCCGGCATCGCCCGCCTGACCCTCGCGAACTAACCGCCTTTGCGGAACCTCCCGGTCTTGATGCGCTGTGAAATGCGCTTCGTTTCGACGTCGGCGCTACGGCTGCAATCCAACTGCACGCGGCAATGCAGATCGTGGGTGCCGCCCTCGGGGGCAAGGTGGAAGCGTCCGTGAGCGATCTCGAACTGCCCCAGTTCGACGCGCTTGCCGTCGTGCTTATCGAAAGAGAGGCGATGAGTACCCAAGTCGCGACCATCCTCGACCACCTGGACGACGCCGCCTCGGACATAGAGCGCCTCGTCGAACTCATTGACCACCGAAACGATGATTTCACAGCCCTTGGTTCCGAGATCCTTGATCTCTAGGTGCTGGCTGATGCCTTCGTGATCGTCCATGGCAACCTCCCGTTGGGACCATCCTACGCACCTGTCCGGCCACGGACAAGGCGCGTCATGCGGGATGTCGAACCTCAGACCTGACGGCGGGCCTGGTCGCGAACGATCGACGACGTCAGGAGATCGGTCAGCGCAGGCATTAGATCCTTGGCTGGCCCACGGATCGAGCACGCCACCACCGCCGACAGCGGCGTCTCCTCGGGATTGATCTCGACCACCGGATGACCGTGCTCCTGGATGTCGAGCGGGATGCCGGCCGCCGGCTGGACTAGGCATGACGAGCCAATCAGCAGGCAGCCATCGGGATCGAAGCCATGCAGGTGGTCGAGGGCGGCGCGCGGCAGCGATTCGCCAAACCACACCGAGCCGGGACGCACGCGGGCTCCGCAACGCGGACACGGCATCAAGCTGAGGGCGTTGTCGACATGGTCGTCGTCGCTCCAGGCACACACCGTGCAACGGGTGGTGAACAGGCTGCCATGAATGTGCACGACGTCGGTGACCCCGGCTCGCTCCAGCAGGTCATCTTCGTTGGTGGTGGCGATCTGCACCTGAGCCGCGGGAAAATGACGCTGCAACAGGGCGACCGCACGCTGTCCAGCATGCGGCTGGCACGAGGCGATGTGCAGACGTCGTTCGCGGTACCAGTCCCACACCGTCTCGGGATCGCGGGCGAAGCCCACATCGCTGGCCAGATCCTCGGCCTTCCAGTCATTCCAGATCCCTCCCTCGCCACGAAATGTCGGTACGCCGGCATCGGCCGACAAGCCTGCCCCGGCGAGCAGCAGCAGCCGCCGGCACGGAGCCAGCAGCTTTGCCGCCTTGGTCAGGGTCTCACGCTGGCCGGAATCGCCCAATCAGCGATCCGTGCTCTGGTCGGCAGGACCGGTCTCAAGCTGGGGGATGAGCAGCCCATCCTGCGGGAAGGCCGGAACCTTGGCCCGGATGGCGGCGACCAGCGCATCCTTAACAGCGACGTGATCGGGATCGAGGAAGATCGACGGTCCCATGCCGCGCAGGGTGGTCAGCACGGCATCCTGGATCACTGGGGCTTGAGGCTCCATCGCTTTCGCCGCAGTCGCATCCGGGAAGGCCAAGGCCAGGGCGATCGTCAGCTGACGACGGCCACTGCCTTCGACGAGGCGCGTAATCGTGGCAGGAGGCAGCCGCACCAACACCGGACCGGCAGCAGCCAGGGCCGCCGGCGCAGCGCCAGGGGCAGGCGCACGCGGATTGGGTTCGGCCCGATAGGCTAGTAGGTCGTGGACGATCGCATCGCGGGCAGTCGGCGAGACCGAAGCCGGCAGTCCAGCAAGGGCCGCGATCAGCGATTCCCGTGCGGTAAAGGCCTGGATCAGCACCTGACGCATCTGCGTCTCGTCAGCGCTGGAGAGCGTCGCCGACTTGCCGTCGGGGGCGAACAGCCTGTTGCGGGCATGGCGCATCGAAACCATTAAAAGGGCATCCAGATCGCGCTGCCGATAGATCGACGCACCCTCGGCCACGACCGACAAGGATGGATCCGGGGCGATGGCTGGCCCAGCCGGTGCGGCAGGAACCGCAACGGCCTCGCCAGCGATGAGCAAACCACCGGCAAGCAAAGGCAGGAGCATGAGCAGGCGCATGGCCGTGGTCTACCGTGCCTCCGGCAAGACAGAAGCGACGGATGCTACGGGCTCACGCTTTCCAATACTCTTCGACGAGGAACCCGCCCATGCCGAGTTGACGGGCCGGTTCCCGCAGGTGGTCGATCATGCCCGGGTTGCCGCACACCATCAAGGCAGCCGGCTCAGCGCGGATGACGTCGCGCAGACGCTTCTTGTCGACCCCCTGCGGCAGAGTGACCGGCTTACGGGCATCGGTCGGCAGATCGAAGAGGCTGCGGAACACCTCGTTGACCCGTCCTGAGCCGTGAGCGTCGGTCCAGCCATGACCTGCATCGGCACGACTGGCCGTGGTCAGGTAGGTGAAGTCGAAATCGGCCGCATGCGCGTTGGCATAGGTCAGCAGTTCATCGCGGAAGCCGAACTCGTCGGCATAAGCGCAGCCGTGCATCAGCACGACCCGATATCCAGCCGGCACACCGACTTCATGCAGACGGTAGAGCGTGCGGATCTGGCCGAGGAACGGGGCCAGACCAGTGCCGGTGGCCACCATCACCACCGTACGCGCCTGCGCCTTGGCCAAGGTGAAGTGGCCCTTGGGCAGCATCACATAGACCGGGGCGTCGACGGCGGCCGCAAACAGGTGCGGAGTCAGCGCGCCGCCGTCGACACGTACCACATACAGTTCAAAGGCGTCGCGGTCGAGTGGGCACGAAGCTATGGAATAAGCGCGCGCGACAAAACCGGCAGGCGTATCCATGCCCAAGGTGATGTACTGGCCGGCCTGGTAACTCGGTACCTGACCGCTGTCGAGCCGGACCGAGAATACTCCCAAATGATCGGGCATCGCCGCAGTTACACGGCGCAACCGGGCTGGGAGCATCTTCTTCTTGAGGGCTTCTGTGGCGGCAGGGCTGAGGACACTCATGCCGGCAGGCTAACGCCCCGCGGCCATCTGCCACATACGCAGTGCCTATACCCTACCTGCATCGGACAGCAGCCATTCGCCATCATCGTCGGACTCGTAGGCCCGCCAGCTGCCGTGCACGCCCTCGGCCAAGGCCCAGGCACGGAAACGCTCGATCGAGGGCCACGTCTCCTCGCGCTCTTCGCCGTCATGGCTAACCCATGCAATGCGGATATCGGCCATGCCTGGCAGCCTGACCGGACTGGCGTGCCACGGAAGCGGGCAATGCTGGGACGCCATGGACTGGTACGCGCTCGCCAAACCCTTCATTTTCCAGCTGCCGGCCGAAACTGCGCACCACGCCACGGTCGCCATGCTGGCAGCCGGTCTTGGCCCACGCATGCGCATACCGGATGACCCACGTCTGCGTGTCCGGCTGGGCAATCTGACCTGCGCCCATCCTGTCGGCCTGGCTGCCGGCATGGATAAGGAAGCGGAGGCCGTTCGCGGATTTGCCGGTCTGGGTTTCAGCCACGTCGAAGTCGGCACGGTGACCGCGCGGCCGCAGCCCGGCAATCCCAGGCCACGCGCCTTCCGGCTTGGCGACGATGCTGCGTTGATCAACCGTTTCGGCTTCAACAACCAGGGCGCGGCGGCGATGGCGCTCCGTCTGGATGCGCTGGGGGCAAGGCCCTGTGTGCTGGGCGTCAATCTGGGCAAATCGAAGATCGTCCCCAACGACCAGGCTCTTGAGGACTACCGTGCCTCGGTCCGCCTGCTGGGTTCCCGAGCCGACTATGTCGTGGTCAACGTCAGCAGCCCCAACACCCCAGGATTGCGTGATCTGCAGGCCGAAGGCGTGCTGTGCAACCTGCTGACTGGCGTACGCGCCGAACTCGACGCCTGCGCGCCAGGTCGACCGCTGCTGGTCAAGATCGCCCCCGACCTAGCCGACGCTGGCATCGATGCCGCGGTCGACGCTGCCCTGCAAGCCCGGCTCGACGGCATTATCTGCACCAATACGACGATCAGCCGTGCTGGCCTGTCCTACGATGCGCAGTGGGTTGCTGAACGTGGTGCGGGCGGACTGTCCGGAGCGCCGGTGCGCGCGCGTTCGACCGCCGTGCTGGCCCGGGTTGCGCGTCGCCTCGACCGGCGGCTACCGCTGATCGGAGTCGGCGGCATCGACAGTGCCGAAGCCGCGTGGGAGAAGATCGGTCACGGCGCCAGCCTGGTCCAGGTCTACACCGGCTTGGTCATGCGCGGCCCGACCCTGGTACGCGAGATCGTCCGCGGACTGTCCGAACGCCTCGACCGCTACCGCCTCGCCAGTATCACCGACGCCGTCGGCCGCGAGTTGTAGCGCGGCAGACCTACGGGACGCCAACCACTTCGCAGCGACCGCGCAATCCGCAGAGGATGTCGTAGGGTATGGTGCCGGCGAGGCGGGCCAGCTCGGTGACGCTGATCTGGTCGGTGCCCTGCGGGCCGAACAGCACCACCGGCTCGCCCGGGCCGACTGCCGAGGGCAGATCGGTGAGATCGACGATGATGTAATCCATTGTCACCCGCCCGAGCACAGCACAGCGACGACCCTGGATCAGCACGCTGCCTTTGCCTGACAGCGCGATCGGATAGCCATCGGCATAGCCGACCGGAATGATGCCAGTGACGGTGTCGCGATCGAGGATGCGTGTGCGGTTGTAGCTAACCCCATGGCCCTTGGGCAAACGCTTCACCAGCGACAGCGAACTGATCCAGCGCACAGCCGGAGTAAGACCCGGATCGGGGCAGCCTGCCGGCACCGTGCCGGTCAGGAGGATGCCGACACGCACCACGTTGGTGCGGTCGGCGGGACGGAGCAACAGACCCTCGGAGTTGTGCCAGTGAATCCAGATGTCGGCTGGCAATGGCGGCAAACGATCGAGCAGCGCGTCCATCTGCCGTTCCTGGCTGCCGGCGATTTCCGGCTTGTCGGCCATCGGATAATGCGTGGAAATGCCGGCTAGGCGCAGGCTGTTCCAGGCCAGCACCTCACGGATCATCGCCTCGCCGTCCTCAGGCACGGCACCGAAGCGGCCCATGCCGGTGTCGATGTTGACGTGGACCGCAAGCGGACCGCGTGGACTGGCCAGCTGGGCGAACTCATGCACCTCATCGATGGTCGACAGGCTTGGCTCGTAGCCGCTGGCGACCGCGGCCTCACGTTCTTCGGGCAGCGGGCTGCCGAGCAGAATGATCCGCGCTTCGGGCACGACGCGGCGGATCTTGTCGGCTTCGCCGATGGTGGCGCAGGCCATCGCCGCCACCCCGGCCTCATGATAGATGCGGGCACAGCGCTCCAGCCCCAGGCCGTAGGCATCGGCCTTGACCACCGCGATGACGGCACGTCCAGAGGCAGCCGCACGGATCGCTCCGACGTTCTGCCGGAGGGCGCTGTAACTCACCTCGACACGATTGCGCCAAGCCATTAGGCGAGCAATGCTTGGCGTGCGGCCGCCCGCTGCAAGACCGGGGCCGGTTCCTGATGGTATTGGGGCAGCACCTGATCCCAGTTGACCGCGGGCACCTGACCAGCCAGTTTGGCAACACCACGCGCATCAGGACCGGCCGGATCGCCAGTGGCTAGACGCGGAAACCAGCGATCAACCAAGCCTGGCTTGCCGGTAAGTGCAGGGCCGACGACGACCGCGCCAGTGGCGTCAGGCAACTCTGGCATCGCGTCGTCACGACAGGCGCAGGTCGGCGACAGCGTTTCAAGAACACCAGCCGTGATCCGGAAGAGACCATGGAAGGTAGTGTCGCGCTTGAGCGGCATGACGACCAGCCACAAGCCGTCACCCTGCTGGACTGCGCAAGCGGCCAAACTGTCGACCGGATGCACCGGGAGGGCATCGGTCCAGGCAATGGTGCGGGCAGCCATCGCTGCGACGCGCAATCCGGTGAACGACCCCGGCCCGGAAGCCACCGCCAAGGCGGATACCGGCCCATGCGTCCGCATGAACCGATCAATCAATGGGACGAGGTGCGCTTCAGCGTGGCCGGCACACCGCTCGAAAGCTCGTTCGGTGCCGTTCCAGGCGCACACCGAGCCAGTCCGTTCTACCGCTTCCAGGGCGATCAGCATATCCTGGAGGTTGCCTGCCCCTGGCTGGTTGCCAGCAGCACCAGTGCCTTGACCCCTAGTTCAATCAGCAGGTAAGGCTTGGCGATCAAATCGGTACCGGTGCCTTCGCCGGCAGCAAAAAAGGTCGGAAAATCATCCAGCCCGGTAACGAAGAGAACTGGCAGGACTGCACAGCCCGGCAGGGCGCGCACCCGCGCAGCCAGCTGGAATCCGCTGATATGATCCATCACCACATCGGTCAGTAGCATGGCATAGCGGCCACCGGCCAGACGTTGCAAAGCTTCCTCCGCAGTGGCCACGACGTCATGCGGAATGCCAACTCGGTCGAGAGCCGCACCGACCAGAGCGCGGGCCATGCGATCATCATCAACCGCCAACGCACGCTGGCTGCCAAGCGGGCAGGCCGGCGAGATGATCATCGGTCGCAAGGCTGCGACGGCATGCTGCAGCGTCCGTCGATTCGAAACGCTGCGACGCTGCGGCTGGGCGATCAGTTCACGGGCCAGAGTTTCTGTGGCGGCTGCGAGGGTTGCTGCTGCACTGACGCCGGCAGCTCCGGCAGCGGCTGACAAGCCGCGGGCCGCGGCGGCCAATTCGCTGAGCGTCGCATCCTCGCTGGCGGCTCCATCGAGTCGGCGCACCAACACCTGCATACGGGCAAGAGCGGTGTCTGCCGTGGCAAGGGCCTCGGCAGGTTCTGAAACCGCGGATACAGGCAGGGCAGCGGTGCTGCGGTTGTCCGCATTCGACCTGGGCAGCATCGCCAGGAGCTCGCCCGCGAGAATGCTGGGAGGCGTCTGGGCCTTGGCGAATACCTTGGTGGCTCCGGCCCTTTTGGCTGCCGCCAGTTGGCTGTCCCCGAAGGCGTTGGACAGCACGGCGATCGGCAAATGCGGGTGGGCCAGACGTAACCGGCGGACCACCTCGGATCCATCCATGTCGGGGAGGACCAGATCGACCACGGCAATCGCCGGATGCATACGGGCCGCCAGGTCGATGCCCCCTGCCCCGTCGGCGGCAGCGATCGGAATCAATCCGCGTGATCCTAGGCCAGAAGCATAGATCCGCCGGACTAGCGGATCATCGTCGATGATCAGGACGATCGGCCCCGTAGGTGCCGGGGCGGCGGCCAGCATCTCGGTTGATGATCGCCAGCGGGCATGCACCGGCGAGCGACCAGCCACGACCAGTACCAGATCGTCCAGGAGCACCTGGGCATTGGCATAGCGCTCGTTACGTGGCTTGGCTCCCAGCTTGCGCATGACCGCACCAAATCCGGGACCAAGGTCGGGGCGCATCACCAGGACATCGGGAAACGGTTCGGCCAGCACGGCTCCGAGAACCGCCCAAGCGGTGGACCCCTGATGCGGTGGTCGCCCAGTTGCCAGATGGTAAAGCGTGGCAGCCAGGGCATAGAGATCGGCCCTGCCATCGAGGGCCTCGCCACGGGCCTGTTCTGGCGCCATGTAGTCGGGTGTGCCAACGGTGAAGCCGGTGCGGGTGATTCCCGGGGCACCATCATCAAGATGGGCCAGGCCGAAGTCTGCTACCAGGGCATGGCCAGCTTGATCGAACAGCAGATTCGATGGTTTGAGATCGCGATGGATGATCCCCGCGGCATGCAGGGCGAGGAGGCCTGAAGCGGTGTCCTGGGCAATCGACAGCAGCACGTCGCGCGGAATTCGTCCCTTATGTCGCCGAACCAGACCATCACCGTCGCCACCGGACACCAGATCCATGACCAGGAACGGAACACCGGCGTGTTCGCCGACATCCAAACAGCGAACTAGACGCGGATGCGACACCGTCGCAGCAGCGCGGGCCTCGGCGAGCAGGCGCTCGCGCAGATGGCCGGTGCGAGCGGGATCAAGGAGCTTCAGGGCCACCTCAACCGCGGCCGGACCATGTGCGGCGTAGACCGACCCCATGCCACCGGTGCCAAGTTCCCGCACTGCGGTCCACGGACCGACCTGGGGCCAGGTCGCCGCAAGGCCAGCGAACGGACAGATCGGCATGGCCATGGTCTAACCAGCTCCGGGCGGCAAGGCTAGGGCTTGGGCGGCCAGTCGGAGGTGTTTCTCCATCTCCAGCAGGCACGACTTTCCGGTGGTCAGATCCCCGGAATTCCCGGCCGTCTCCGCCTTGGCGCAGCTTCCAGCCAGCGCCACTGCGCCGACATTCAGGGCGGATCCACGCAAACGATGCGCCGCCTTGGACAAAGCCGATCCGGTATCGGCGGCGAAGCATTCTGCCAATTGCGCAGCCGTATCCTCGCTGAAGGCGATCAGCATCTCGCTGATCACCAGATCGGCATCCAGACCCAATTCGTGGCGCAATCCGGCCAGGATCGTCGGGTCGATGATGACCTCAGGTGATACCGTCGAAGGGACGGCAGGAGCTGGATCCGCCAGTCTCACTGGCGGCGGCGATGGATCCACGCCGTGCAGATGACGGGCAGCCACCCGGCTGAGTTCTTCGATGCGGATCGGTTTGCTGAGGTAGTCATCCATGCCAGCCGCGATGCAGCGATCGCGGTCACCGCGCATGGCGTGGGCAGTCAGGGCGATGATGGGCAGACGCGAAGTGCCAGAGGTGGCCTCGCGGGAGCGGATCGCAGCGGTTGCTGCGTAGCCGTCCATCTCAGGCATCTGGCAGTCCATCAGCACCATATCGTAGCTGACCCGCGCGCTGACCGAGACGGCCTCGGCACCATCGGCAACAGCATCGGCACGCAGACCCAGCTTGGCGCACAGCGCCAATGCGACGCGCTGATTGATCGCGTTGTCATCCGCGATCAACACCCGGCCGTGAAGCCGCTTCAGCGTGGTCTCTCCTGACATCGCGGGTAACTCGGCGCTCCTTGCCGGACCGATCGGACAGCGGATGGTGAAGCGGAAGACGGATCCGCGGCCAGGCTCGCTGCTAACCGAGATGCCACCGCCCATCTGCAAGGTTAGCTGACGGCATATCGACAGGCCCATACCGGTCCCCCCAAAACGCCTGGTCATCGATACGTCAGCCTGGGTAAACGGCTGGAAGAGTCGGGCTGCACCTGCCGCGTCCATACCGATGCCGGTATCCCGGACCACCCCGGCCAGCTCTACCTGTCCGTCGGCCATCTCGGTTGTCCGAACTTCGACCACAATCTCGCCCTGCATGGTGAACTTCACAGCGTTACCGAGCAGATTGACCAGGATCTGGCGGAAGCGGCCTGGGTCTCCGAGCAGCGACCCATGCAATCCCGTGGCGGTCACGAGCCGCAACTGCAGCTGCTTCCCAGACGCCTGCTGGGCAAAGAGTGAGACCGCATCGGCACACACCTGGCACGGATCAAAGGGGATGCTTTCGAATTCCAGGCGTCCGGCCTCTATTTTCGAGAAATCCAACAAGTCATTGACCAGACTGAGTAGCGAGTCGGCGCAACCACGTACGGCATCGGCGTGCTCCCGCTGCGAGACATCCAGCCCGCTGTCGAGAAGCAGGCCAGTCATGCCAACGATGCCGTTGAGTGGCGTGCGGATCTCATGGCTGACGTTGGCGAGGAAAGCGTTTTTGGCTAGGTTGGCCGATTCGGCAGCGGCCTTGCCCTCGCGAAGGGCGGCCGCTGCCTGGTGCCGCAGCGAGATATCGCGCACCGTGCAGATGACCACCAGCCGGCCGCCAATCTGCGCCTCGGTAGCAGTGATCTCGGCAGGGAATCTGGTCGCGTCCCGCCGTTGCATCACGATTTCGCGAGTCACCGACGCGGCTTTGCCGAGCCACAGTGATTCCAGGGCGGTACCGGATTCAGCTTCAGGCATGATCAGGGCGATGCTGCGACCCAGCAGTTCAGGAACCGACCAGCCGAAGCATGCGGCCGCGGCAGGGTTCAGATCGATGATGTCTCCGCGCCCATCAAGCACGTAGATGCCATCGGCGGCGGATTCGAATACGGCGCGAAAGCGCTGTTCGCCTTCACTGGCCTCGCGCTCTGCCAGGCGCAGGGCAGAGACGTCGCGGGCCACTCCAAGGTAGCCCGTCAACGTGCCGTTGGCATCGCGCACCGCGGTGACAGACAGCAGCACTGGAACCCGCCCGCCATCTTTGCGAACGTAGGTCCACGGACGTTCGTCGGCAACCCCCTGCTCGCGGGCCAGCAATACAAAGACCTCAAATCCTGGCAGCACTGTGCGACCCAATTCGGCCGTCATCTCGGCAGCACGATGGACGACTTCTGTCGGGTCGTGGAACACACCGGGGTTCTGCACATCGACTAGTTCCTGGGCCGTCC
>Ga0105046_10004085_pt1 | contig 23194 bp, 12 predicted proteins | sample MAT03_FD_78385 | JGI IMG/M metagenome (GOLD analysis project Ga0105046, IMG submission 78385) | Freshwater microbial communities from Lake Fryxell liftoff mats and glacier meltwater in Antarctica - MAT-03 (megahit assembly) | ecosystem: Environmental > Aquatic > Freshwater > Ice > Liftoff...
ATAATTCCAGTAACTCCACGCCCTTCAATCGACTCATCGAACTGGTCTCCTCGGTCAGGATTTCGAAACTCGAAACCCATCACGGTAGACCATCTGTCAATTATGGAACTGGTGTACGCTTACAGAGTTCTGACAATGATGACGACAAATCTCATTTGCCTCGTGTTGAATTCGCTTTGCTGAAGTCACTTGCGAAATTCATTGCTTCGTTCTTCGCGACCCCTACAGAATGTGAATTTGGGGTGTCGTTGCCAGATGCTCAGTCCGCTTTTGCCGAGACGACTTTCTCTCCTCTTTTGCAGAAAACAAAGGTGTCAGGAACGGGTCAGGAACGAACACTGCTGTCGATTGCTGCAGTCTATTTTAAAGACGCTGCTGGAACTGATCAAAATTCTGCAGGGCAAAGTAGCAGGGGATGTGGCATCGCAGCTAATGCTGCTGGGCGCGGTAATCAGTTTTGTGATCGGTGTGCTGGGTCTGCGCTGGCCGATTCGCTTGCTGGCGGCCGACTGCCTGCACTGGTTTGCGATTGACTTTCTGATCGTTGGAAATCTGACGATTGCGTGGCAATCCGGGTGATTGATACGTTGACATCAGATCGCATGCTTTGTCCGAACGCGGCACCGGCGATCGCCAGAAATCCGGCGGCAATCGATATGACGGTCGGCCACTGCAATCGTTTACGGCTGAACACTTCAATCTTTGAGCTATCGTGCGGAAGGCAACTGGCCATTGCGAGAGTCGGCTGATTCGACTTGCCAGTGAATCCCTGAATGAATTCCGCGCGTGAGGCACTCAGCTGCTTTGCCATCTCGTCGGATGTGGCGAGTGGTTCGGTCGCACCAACGGCCGTCGCATCGTGTGGCTGTGAGCGAGTCAAACCGGCGGCCAGTTCTGCGCGCAGCACTGAGTCCAGTTCGCCGACCGGAACGTTTCGCACGTCTCCGAGGAACTGTGGCCGTTCGCCTTCGGAGCTGACCACTGTCACGCTCCGGCGAGTTTCGCAGTCAGCGGGAAATGGAGCGGCAAACTGCAGCGTCGTGGATGCGAAACCATTTTTCGCACGTACGCTCATCCAGCGAATCTGGATCACGGTCACCAATTTCGTGAGGTCCACAGTGACTTTTTCGCGCGCCACGTCTTCCCAACGGATTGCTTCTGCTGTCTCCAGTTCAGTGACGACAGTTCCGTTCGGGATAATCAGCGAGCAGCGTCCAGGCGTACGGGTAGCGAAAATGACGAGCGTCGTCTGACCAACTGCGGACTGATTCGGATTGGACCAGAGCATAGAATCCGCCACCGCGAACAGGGCACGCACGGGTTCTGTGTCGGGAACTTCGGTAACCGTATTCAAGGGAATGATCAATTGCGTTCCGGAACCAGACAGCTCAACCACCTCTTCAAAAATACGTACTTTCAACGCGGCCAGATCCTTGCCGAATCCCATCGCACTGGAATCCTTCAGCCATGCAGGAATCGCCGTGTTCGCTGCTGCAGTGCTGATCGTGCCTGGGGTGGTGTCAAGCGGAATCAGCCATCGTTCGGTCCATTGAATGCGGTCGGAGATCTCCGGCCATGGAAAGGTGATGGATGCTGCACGGCGCTGAGATTCAGGAATCGGCATGCTCCATACGATTGCGAAATCCGGCTGATCAAAGAGTTCCCGAATGACTTCCTGACCAGCGATGTATTCATTGCCTTCGCGAATCAAAGGGAATTGTCGGCCATCGACGAGCACAGAAGGTTCTGTCAGAAACTCCGTAGCGTCTGCGAATTTCATTTCCAGAGGGCCAAGGCTGCCGGACCATTGAGACAGTTGGATTGCAAAAGCAGCCTGATCGACAGAACGAATTACGGCAATTGAGCCGAAAGGTTCGACGGGCCGCATTCGTTGCAGAACAATGGGGTCGGATTCATCAAGGATCTGCATTCTGACGGGAATGCCGGGCTGAAGCAAATCATTCACTGCAAGACGTTCATTCGGAACTGCGGTGCCCAGTTTTTCAAACGCCAGCCCCAGTCCGTCCTGATCGGTCAGCTCCAGGCTGGATTTTTTCGGAATCTGAGCATCGTGGACATGAGGGCTGCGGATTGCGATTCTTGTATCGTCCGGACGCAGAAGTTGACGTCCGGAAATCTTGAGAATGTGCAGCCCCGTAGTGCCTTCCTTCAACTGTACGACCAGTCGATCGCCGCGACGATGCCACGTCGCCAGGCGATTCGCTTCACCGGCCGTGACCTGCACATCGGTAATTTGAATCTCGGAACTGATCGTCAGACGATGTCGAAATACGGGCAGCACCGTGGTATCAATATCGACTTGACACTTCCAGTCAATACGCTGATTCCGGATTGTGAAACTCTGATCGATCCGCACTTCGTTCAGGCTGTTGCGAGCTGCGAGGCGGACCACGCATTCGGGAATTCCGCTGGGGACGGTAAACACGCTGTCGGAACGACGCAGCCATTGTCCCCATGCGGCCTGGGCGTCGGCGAAAGCCAGTGTGGTGACCCGAACGTCGTCGATGGGCAACACAGAGAACACAGGATTGACTCTTACAGCCAGCAATAGATTCGGAGAGACCACACAGTCTGCGAACTGAATCAGTTCGGCGATCGGAATTCTACGCTGTTGAAGTGGTGACGAAACTGGCGACTTGAGTTGCAACGACAGCACAAACTCGTTTCCGATGGCGTTTGGCAGCAGAATTGTGGCGATACGATCCTGCGTGGACCACAACAGGTCTCCTCCGTTGACACTATCGACACCGACCAGTTGATAGCCCTGAGGCACATAATAGCGCACTTCAGGGGCGAGCGGATTCCAGCGGGAAAAGCGGCAGAAGCAGGAGAGTACCGGTTGTTCGGAGATGACTTCGGCAATGGTCAGTATCTCGACTGTGGCCAGTTGCGGACTGCCTTTTTCGATGCCCGCCTGAAACAATCGAATGTCGATGCCTTCTGACATTGCCAGGCTGTTGAGTCGAATTGCACCATCCGTCGGTTTCCATTGCAGGACGCCTGCCGGAGTCTGGGCGCGGACGCCGGTAAACAGTCCGTCTGGCGCGGAGACTTTAATTTCAGCGATCGGGCAGGGCAGAGCGGGCAGGCGAAACTGCAAACCGGAAGTCTGGCGTGTGGTCACGGGCCGCAGGCGACATTCGATCTGATGCAGGGTGAAGGCGGCGAGTGGTCCCGCATCGACAGCAGCTGATGTCTCTGTGTCGTTGGCGCGTTCTTCGTCAGGCGTGCCATTCTGCGTGCTGTCGTGGCCAGGATTGCTGCGCGCATCGTCCACAAAATTTGCCAGTGTGCGAGTCGGCAGCAGTGAAGAAGCAGGGACGGGAATGAGAATGGCGTCTGGTCCCTCAGGTTCAGGCAGCACCTTGTTGCCGTCGATCGTACATTGCACAAGTCTGGAATCCTGCAACGGAATTCGCAGGTAGCATAGCTCGTCTCCGCTGACGGCAGCGACTTCCAGTCTGAGCAGCAATTCGACCGATTCGGCAGATTCCGCCACGATCTCCGTATGCAGCGACGTGACGACCGCAGCGGGCAAAGTTGATTGTTCCGCCGCGAACTTCTTCTGCCATTTTTCAAGGATCGTTCTGCGGACATACGCGACGTCGCTGTCCGGAAGCGGAGTATCCGGTAGCAGCACATCCGGCAGAATCCCAGTGCCTTGTTGAACAGCAACAGCGATTGCGGATGCTCCTGCATCGGCGGGCTGTTGTCCGGAAGATGGAGGGATGGCGATCAGCAGGAGAATGGCCGCCGAAGTCGATCGCACAAAAGTCTGCCTGCTGAACAAGTGCAACCACTGCCAGCGCGCCACGGTGATGATGGTCAGGCCGATCAGCAGTCCCCAGAATGTTCCTGTGAGGATTGCTCCTGCGATTGAATCGGTCATCAGGAAACTGAGTCCCAGCAAGGTGAACGCCGTGAATGCAGACGCCAGCCGGTATTCCAGCACCGTGGCTCGCAGCACGATGCAAAGCGCCACCAAAAGCAACGCCGCGCCGACGGCAATCGCAATTCGACGACGCAGCTGCGTGACCTGAATCGTAATCGGCATCTCAGACTGGACAGTGTCAATGAGAGTACGCTGCTGCCAGTCCCGCGTTTTCGCGAGTTGCCAGCTCGAGACGAAACTGCGGATTTCCGATGGCGCGTTGGTGTCTGGAATCGGCCGAAGATTTCCAGATTGTGATTCAGTTGCGGTCAACAGTCGATCCAGAATGTGCAGCACATCGGTCGAATCTGAGGCTGCAAACTCGGTTTCGGTGGCCCGGAGTTCCAGTTGGGGACTCACGAGTAAATGATGTGTACACTGCGGCACAGACGCTTCGCGCAGAAACAGTCGAGGAAGTATGCGATTGCCGGTGACGGTGTCTGGACGTTCTGCCGGTTCGGTCCATGTCAGCAAAACCTGACAATCAACAGAAGAAACAGGCAGCGGGATGGCAAACCCTTCGTCCGTTTCCTGCAACTGCACTCGATGGCCGTTCACAAGAACCAATGGCCGTACGCTCGCAGGCAGCGCGAGTGGCAGGGAGTTCTGTCCTGCACGGCGGCTGACGTTGGCGACGGCGAGAACCTGCAGATTCAGGCCACCACGATGTTCATCGATCATGTGCAGCATATGCACGTCGATTGTCTGGCCGAACTGAATCCTGGATTTTTGTCCCAGCACCAGCCGCACGGCTTCCGGTGCAGCAGGAAGTTCCCAGGCTGTCGATTGATCGTCAGTACCTGAGTTCGCTGAATTCCGGGATCCAGCCGGCTTCAGTCCCGGCGATGTAAGGTGTCCTTCATCAGAGGAGAACAGTTGCAGCGTTCCGTGAATCGGAAGGTCCGTGGCGGGCATCGGAATCGTCGCGACGATGTCGTGCCCGGCAGTTTGTCTGGATTCACAGCGAATGACAGTTGCGATTCCCGATTGTCGGCCTGTCAGTTTCAGCGACCATCGCCGCCATTCCTGCGGTTCGCCAGCCGCGTCGTCGCGTCGTACGGGAATTGGTTCGCCGTCGATAGACCATCGCAATTCGTCTGCGGCGCGAGACGGCGTCAGCAGAGTGAGGAATTCACCAAACTGCTGATCGGCAGGTAATACGATGCGGGATGTCTCGACGATTTTTCCCTCCACAATTCGCACGGCATGTTCCAGTTCAATACCGCTACTGTGTGGCGTGTCGGCAGCGACCGCAGCGACCAGATTTGTGGATTGGGAAGCACTGACTGCGTAGAACTGTCCGCCGTTGCTCAGTCTCGATTCAGGCAGCCATGTCATTGAGCGGCGGACTTCCTCCAGTGTGAGCAAAGGTCGTCCGGCGGTCCAGTGACGCTGCAGATCAGTGTTGAGCGTAAACGCGGGAGGAAACAGAACGACAGCATTGATGCGTTCGATGCGGCGATTTTCTGCGAGCGGCAGATTAATCGTGCCCGTGTCTGAGTCATCAGACTGGCGAAACTGAATCTCGATCACACGAGACGCTCCGGGTTCCAGAGATTCGGGCAAATGCAGAGTCAATGGTGAGGTGGCTGCTTCAGGATCTCTCTGCGGAAACTCAAAGAACAACGCGCGGGAATTGGACGCATATCGAGCCGCGATCACCTGCCAGTCCTGCGAAACAGGCCACTGCAGTTCCACCACCGAGGCTCCTTCGCACTGCACGTTGACCAGACAGCGAACCGTTGCGAGGCGCCCGGCGGGTTCGACGAGCGTGACGACGGAATCCGTCAATCGCGGTTCACTTGTGGACGTTCGCGCTATAGCTGAGGCTTCGGGCAGGAACTGCGTGAGCTGATACTCGCGACTCTGATCGGGGCCGGTCACAATATCGCGTTCCTGAATGCCGACGAGCGTCCATTCGTCCAGGTGTACGGTTTTCGGCATCAGTACACTGATCTGACCGATGGGAGACTGTATCGGACCTCGCTGTTCGTCGTTGCGGCTGAACCACTGAGCCAGTGACAGCATGGGTAGTTCCCAGGATTCAGTCTGAGGCAACACTGAGGCAGCAGAAATGTTCAGGATTGTGGATTCTGAAGCTTCCGGCAACAACATGCTCAGAATCTGTTGATGGTTCTCTTCCGTAACCTGCCATTCGACCGGACGATTGTCTTCCAGTGTGACGTCAGCCACGCGCACTTCGCCGGAGATCCTCGCTGTCAATCGAGCGCGGCCATTGAGTTCAGCCGGCAGGCCAATCGTCCAGCGGGACTTCAGGATCTCGCCTGCCAGCTCATGAGCCGCATTGAACGATGCCAGCGGCATCGGATCCAGCGACTGCAACTGGCGTTGTTGGCGGCAACTGAAGGTCAGCCGGGCGGCATCGCCAGGCAGGATGGTCCACTTCTTAAGCTCACCATCGTCGCTGGTGGCTGGCACGGGTTTCGGATCAAGCACCAGACTGCCAACACTCGTCAGCAGGATGTTTGGATCAGCCAGCAGTTCAAACCTTGATATCGTCGCCGCCGGCAGTTCAAGTCGAAACGTGACAACGTCGCCCGTGACCAGGCCATCCGACGTCCAGGATCCCGTCAGATTTCCCGGAAACCCTGGTTTGAGCAGAAACAGGCGTCGCGCCGAATCGGAAGCCAGCTCGATGAAACCCTGCTGATCGGCGATTTGCAACTGTTGTAAGTTCGTCTGGCCGATCTGCAGGGGACCGGTTTCGGATGAGCGTGATTCGGGATAGATGTCAAATTCCAGATGACCCTGATCCAGATGTGTTCCGTTCAGCCGGGCCACATAACGTGCTTCGCGAATCCGCGGCATTGCTTCAGTGACCGGTGCGGAGCTGCGGTCGTTTTGGAGCAGATCCTGAAGCTGACTGCGAGGTACGGGAACATAGTCCTTGTCGGCAACTCTCTGCCGCAGTGCAGCCAGTGGCATGCGTTCCACGAGCACACCCGGGAATTCAGCGTCGCGCGCAGCAACTGCGTCGCTCGACACAACGGTCGGGCCTTGCAGTACTGCGAACAGCAACAGTTGCCAAAACGTCATCATGTGAATCCCGAGCTTGACTCTCTGAATCGGGTATCGACGCAGTGAATCATATGACTTCAGACGAAGGAACTGACGTTAACATCAGATTTCGTTCCGGACGGAGTTGCTGCGGGTTCGGACCGTTCTGTGATTGCATGAGACAGCATTCCGGAATAACCAAAGACCGTTGGATACTCACCCACCTGCGACGCTTTCGGGAACCGCATCCGCCGGTCAGAAATCAGCCGCTGAAACGTTACCGATACCGCGCCAAACACAACTCCCATCGCCACATACGGTGCCAGCAGTGAAATCCATTCCGGAACAAACAGCCAGGCTACGAGTCCCCCGCATCCGATCAGCAGCAGCGGGACGACGATCGCTATCCGCCGCAGCACTGACAACACTACAAAGAAAGTGACGCAAACAGCCGCACTGATGAGTAGTAACGAAACGAAGGGAATCAGATTCAAGCGCAACGCTCCGGATTCTGCCGAGCCGTAGAATAAGTCGTGGTGGTCAGACGCTGAAATCCAGCTGTCCAGATTTTCCGTCGCTACCAGCTGCATTTCAGTTGGATACGGCGACAGAATCGCTTTCAGTTGTCGATCCGCAATCAGACGGGCACTTTCGCCCCACGGCAACAGAGTCGCTCCGTGATGCGTGAGTGAAATGAAGTCGGACGAGGCACTGGCTGTCTGGAGTTTTTCCTGGGATCCAGTGTACCACACAACAGGAATAGCAGGTGATTCGCTCGAAATAGTCGCACGCTCCAGGGTGGCAGTCAGCCAGAGTGATGATTGCTGCGGAATGCGGTCACGGATTCTGAATTCCACAATTCTCGGGCCGACCTGGGCATCAGTTGTGGGCTCTGTCGGCAGCACCGCCCCGAACGTCCGAATCGTCCAGCGCCATCGACTGATTCCGCGTTCGACAATTTTCTCCCGCTGTACGTTGCCACGCAGCAGGGCTTCACGGGATGTCAACGACTGCTGATCAATCAAAATTGCGTCGAGGCTGGCGCTGAGCGGTGTTTCCACGGTGAGCACGCCGGGAAGCGTTTCATAAAGCGCCAGGGTGGTTGTGAAGACCTGTTTTCCAAGGATCTGAGTCCGCGCGAGTATCAAATCCGGACTGTCGCCGGATGTCAGCGCCAGGCCCTTTAACCAGCGAAGAGGAACCGACGTCACGGGTTGGTTGGTTTTCCATGCCGCATCGAATTTTTCAGAATACACGGGTTGCCAGTTTGCGGCATCCTGCACCGTTAATCCGCTGCCCGATCCAGTCCCCACTTCGATGCTCAGCACTTCCGCAGCCTCCGGCAGAATCAGCGGCAGGGGGTCCGTGGTGACAGTCGGCGTCCAATGGTAATTGACTTCGAAAGTCAGACTTCCACGGCGAGCTTCGGGCAGACGGAAACTCCAATGCGTTTCAGAATCAATCGTCGCACGCAGAACGTCGCTCTGTCCGGAAATGCGTACAGTCGGTTCAATGCCAGCGGGAACGGTCAAAGACAAACTGGCCAGGTCTCGGTGTTCAATTTCAAAACCGATTGTTTCCAGGACCTCGATTCTGGAACCGCGCGGCTGCATTCCCAGACGCACGTTTGCGCGCACCGAAGGAGCTTGCGCCGGAAGTTCCAGTCGTACCGGAATCGACGCATCGTCGTGCAGCCAGCTTTCTGATTTGAGTCCTGATTCGACGGCAACTGCTGCCGCTGGAGTCGGCAGGGGAACCGTCGGCAACAGTTCCCCTGTCCCCATGCTGATGGGACGAATGGAAAACTCGTCGGATTCGATCGTTGTCAGGACAAACGGCTGACCGAGTCGTGCCTGAATTTCCGGACAACGCAGCTGGATTGCTCCTGAACGCACTGCCGCCAGTGGAGCATACGCGCGAAACTCCACAATGAATTCTCCGGACTGCCGTTCGCGGAACGTCATCTGCAGCACGTCCGTTTCGCTGTCGGACTGCTGCGGTGAAAGCGGCACGCTGGTCTTTCCGGAAATCAGCCGCGTCGTGCCTGGCACAATCTGCCATTCGCCGCTTGAATAGCCAGGCCAGTAAATTGCCAGATCCAGAAGTGAACCAGTCAAAACGCTGATCGGATATCGCGCGGTCAGGATCACGTTTTGCGCGTCGGGTTGCAGCGTAATTTCGGGCGAGACAGCAAACTGTGACTCTGTTTCTTCGACATGCAGTACGATATGTGATTCTGTGGAACGCATCCGAAACGCCGTAGCTGCGACACTGAGATCCGTCTCAGAAGTCACGCGTTTTCGCTGGGCTCCTTCAACGACAGTCTGCTGCACCAGCAGGCCCGTCGGAAACAAAATGTCCAGATCTCCGGTCTGCACGTTGGCATCCTGAATCGCAGGCAGCGACACGCGGATATCCTGCGGAAAGACGCGATTCGCAAGTTCCAGATCAAACGAGAGCGTCAGCGCACCTTCCGTGGAAGTCGTCAGTCGAACCAGCGCTGTCACGGGACCTGAAGTTGATGTTTTTTCGAAATTGTTGAGTACAGAGATTCCGCTCGAGTTTCTGGCATCGACTTCCTGCAGTTGAAATCCTTCCGGGAATGTGATGCGAACTTCGTTGATCGCACTGCCGCTGATCTGCAGCTGCTGAGTCCCTGTGAGGTTCACCGGAATTGTTGTCAAATCCAGCTTCATGCGATTCTGAACCTGAATTACGGGCTTCTGAGCCACACGCTGTACAACATCCGACCACGACAGATTGAACGCCTGCGTCAGCCCCCAGAACTCTACCGAACGCACACCTTTGTCGTCGCGGGCGGGCTTATCGACGGAACCAACAGGTAAATTCTTAAGTTCCACTGGCCCCGCAAACCTGATATCAGCATGCGACGTCGTGGCGGATGGCAGATTCAGACTCAACTGACGTACGCCAGGCACCAGCGATCGTGCCTTGCCCATCATTTCCAGCGTGATTGTATGCAGACCAGCACCGAAAAGATGCAACTGCCGCGCGTTCTGCTCACCAAATGTCGGCACTGCCTCTGTCTTCGGCGCGTCTGATTTGTGATCGAAGCGCTTGACAAACACGTCGCCAAATGACATCGGGATCGTCACCCATTCGTCCGCCGCGTGGACCTGAATCTGCAACTCAAGCTTGATCGTGATTTCATCGCGATCGATGGTTGCGGAAAGTTCCTGCTGCGCGAACGTAAAGCGCGGCACGGTTCGCTGTTCCAGGCCTCGCAAAAGCAGCTCATCGATGAGTCGATCACCGAGCAGTTCTCGCAGCGGAATGAGATCACCGGATTCCGTGCGAAGCAGCACATCAGATTTGCCGGGTTGCGGGACTGACGCAGGAGGCACATTGCCGGAGGGAGCAACGGGCGATGTCGCAGGCGGCACCGTTCCTGAATCCTGAGCGCGAAGCTTCACAGCTCCGGTAAGCCCGGACAGCGAAAACAGGACCAACAGCAGAAATCGAACAATAACCATACTGATAGTCTACGCGGTATTCGGCGGTTGGAGAAGACGTTGAGGAAAATCAACGCAAGGCGGTTACGAGTTCTCGACCGAGAAGCGTAGTGGCGGCAGACAGCAGGTCTGGAACGAAAATGTCGAATGTGCTGCCGTCAAGCTTTGTGATGGTTCCGCCGGATTCCGCGACCAGCAGGGCACCGGCTGCAACGTCCCAGGGATGCAGGCTGCTGGACCAGAAGCAGTCAATGCGACCGCTGGCCACATACGCCAGATTCAATGCCGCCGAACCGCTCCGCTGAACAGTCTGCAGTTTTGTGAGTGCGTTCAGAAAACGTTTGACGGCGGGATTCTCAGGGTCGGTCGCCACAGGCAGGCTGGCCATCGCCATGGCTGATTTGAGGTTGCTTTCTCCGGAAGTTCTGATTGGTTGACCGTTCAGTGTTGCTCCGTTACCGAAGGAAGCTGCGAATGTTTCGTTTCGCGTCGGGTCAAAAATGACACCGACTTCGATGTGGTCGCGAACCCAGAGTCCGATAGAAACGGCGTAATACGGAAAGCCATGAACGTAGTTGGTAGTGCCGTCAAGTGGATCGATGATCCAGTAAGCTTCGCTGGTTGCGTCACGATCGTTGAGGTTTTCTTCTCCCAGAAAACCGTGTCCAGGAAACCGATTTTTCAGAGTTTGCACAATCGCCGACTGTGACGCTTCATCGGCTTCTGTCACAAGATTGGCACGACTCTTTTCCCGCACGGAAAAACGACCGATCCAGTCCTGAAGCACGCGCCCGCCGATATGGGCCGCGTCGATGGCTGCTGAAAGGTATGTGTGCTGAGCCGACGAGCCCGGATCTTTTGCATTCATAGTCAGGATTTCAACGATAGTGTGGATTGAACAGTTTCGACCCATGGTGCCGATGACAGTGATTGTAACGATCGTCGTGCCTGCGTCCTTTGTGTCAACAGATCTGCAGTTGGATTCGTCAGAAAACACGTCAGTCGTAAGTCTTCGGACACAACAATTGAAAAAACACGGTGGCCAATGACTCACTTCGCCTTGAATTCAACAGAAATGTCGTGCAATGCCTGAACTGACTGCTGCCCATGTCGTGTTGCTTCTGTGTGTCGGCGTGTTTACGCTGGTTGCGGCCATTTGTGACCTGCGGTTTCGCAAGATCCCGAACAGGATGACAGCACCCATGTGTCTGACAGGCATCGTCTATCAGGTCGCATTCTACGGAATGGACGGTTTGTGGGCGTCGTTGCTGGGGTTTGCCGTCGGATTCGGAATTTTATTCGTGTTGTGGGTCATCGGATCTGCTGGCGGTGGGGATGTGAAACTCATCTCTGCGCTTTCGACATGGCTGGGTTGGCTGATGACGCTCAAGGTTCTGTTAGGCAGTCTGATCGTTGTAACGACAGGCACGATTGGAATCGTCGCAGTCGGAATGATGTCGCAAGGATTTCGCCGCACCAAGGCACAGTATCTGACAACGAATGACAAAGGCAAAGGAGGAAGAGAAACGACCGATCAACGGAAGAAGCGGCGTATCATGGCATTTGCAGTTCCCGTCGGATTCGCCACATGGTGTGTCCTGCTGCTGCAGTTATTCGGAAATCGAGGGTAGTAACGCCAATCCACAAAATCCTCAGATTGAGCGGCAGATTCTGCCGAACAACGAGAGGGGCGGGGCCTGGTCATTCTGCGCCCATTCGTTCAGCAACATTTTCTCAGAGAGTCTGGCCCATGAAAGTTCATCGCTCCAGATCATCAGATCGCACAGGTGCGATCTTGTCGATGGAGTTGGTTCTCATTTTGCCGGTCTTTCTGCTGCTCATTTTTTCTATTGTAGAATTCTCGATGCTGATGTCGGCTCAGACCCGCGTGGCCAATGCCGCTCAGAACGGAGCCCGCCTGTTGAGCGTCTGTGGAATGCCGTCGGCAGCGGCAGAAGCCGACGTCAAAGCCCGAGTTGAACAACTGCTCGGCCCGGCGCTGGCCCGGCAATGCGTCATCACAATTGAACCCGGAAACTATGCGTCGGATCTGGGTCATGTTTATATTCAGGTTCCCATGCGAAATGCGTGTCCGGACCTTTTGTGGATGACCGGATTCAGCGTGGCCAACCGTTCAATCAACTGCAATGCCGCAATGGCGATGGAGCGCATCGCTTCAGCTGCTGATGTTCAGCTTCAATAATGTTGAGTGTTGAACTTCGTCTGTGTTGAGCTGAATTTGTCTGGAGAATCGTCGTGAAGTTGACTCCCTGGATGCTCACTGTCGCTGCATTTGCCGTCATTTGTCTCCTGGCCGTGACCTTTTTCTTCAAGAAACTGTGGGCGACGGAAGTCGTTCAGATTCCGCCGATTCCTGCTCGAACGATGCCGATGGCGATTACTGAAATTGAGCCTGGTACCGTGATGACACTGAAACACATCGGCAACGGTCCTGTGGGCTCTGATGCAAAACTGGCACCGGACACGATCATGAATCTGAACTCTCTCGTTGGCCGCGTTGCCAAAGAGAGAATTCCATCTGCTGTTCCGCTGCAGGGATCGATGTTCTACGCCATCGGAGACTTTCCAGGATTGCAGATCGGAGAGGGCAAACGGGGTGTTACGATCAACGTCGATGACGCTACTGCGATCCTCAGTGGAATGATCAAGACGGGGCAGTATGTTGATGTGCATATGACGACCGACGCCGCCGCGGGAAATCGCCTGCAGTCGACTGGCGGATCCGTCGTGAGCGAACGAACGGGTATGACAATAACGCTGTTCAAAGGTGTCAAAGTCGTGGCCATGAATCGTGGAGGTGCGAGCTCCGCATTGCAGGGCAGCGCGATGTCTCACAATGTTACTCTCGAACTGGACGAAAAGCAGGCACTCTACATGCTGCTTGCCCAGCAGAAGGGCCAGATCGCTCTGACTTACAATCCCACTGGTGCCGGACCTGGTGGCGTCAACGTAAGGACGGAAGGTGACCGTGTCACCATGAAACAACTACTGGGGCTGACTGACGAACCTGCAGAAAAGAAGCCGTTCAAGACGGAACACTATCGCGGGGCCGGACGGTCTTCGTCGTACTGGCGTGACGGCGAACTCATTGAATCTCAAGGCAGCGGCAACGACGCTGGAGGTACAAGTCTTCAGAACACGGGTGGTTCTGTCGGCGACTTTCAAACCAACGCAGCTCCCGCGGACAACAAGATCCTGACCCAACAACAGCTGCCTGCGGTCAGCGGCAGGTTGTGATTGTTTCTGTCTTCATTCGCTTGTCCATGACTCGGGACTGAGCCTGGTTTTGTTGAAAGCTCGGTGGCTCTCTTCAAGCGGAAGGCTTCCAGGTTCAGAAATGAAAATCAGCCCATCACATGAATTGCAACGTGAATTGCGAAAAAGATATCCCGGGCACCATCGTTCCCGTCGTGGCACGTTGATGCTCTGGAGCATCTGGGTGTTCCTTGCGATGCTGATGATTGTGGCGTGCTTCTTTAATGTCATGTGGTTGTCGTGTGTTCGAGCCGAAGCGCGGCGTCATGCGGAATCAGCCGTGATCGTGGGAGGGCATGCGTTTCTGTCCGATGACATCCTGCGACCGACGCAACAGCCGTTTGAGAATGATGGCCGAGCCGTGCGGTGTCGCAATGCGACGGTAGCCCATATCCGCCAGGCGTGCGACCGTTCTCTGATTCCCATGATCAATGAGAACGACGTAGAACTCATTCAACCCCTGGCAGCAGTCCAGCCCGGCGACATTGACCTGACGCAGTCGGCAGCCACGGTGCCTGAACAGATTCGTGTTACGTTCGGCAAGGGTCAGTCGAACGATCAACTGCGAATGTTCTTCAGCGGCCTGACCGGCGTTCGCAATGCACGTCTGGGCGTTTCGGCTGCGGCAAGGATCGAACATGCGCTTGTAAGTTTTCTGCCGGGTGGAAATGCCACGATTCCCGTGCTGCCGTTCTCAATTGTCGATCAAAGTCATGGCGATGGTTCGACGCTGAACGCCGGTGGACAATGGTCACAGCAGATTGAGTCCGGAAAAGGGTCCGACGATCTGAGCTGGAATCCGGAGCAACGAATGGTTGAAAACGGACCGGATGGACTTCCGGAAATCACGCTGACGCTTTCGCCGAATTTCGCCGGCAACAAGCCTGGCAGCTTTGTCCCGTTAAAGTTTGCCGCAGCGGCTCCAACAAGCAATTCGTGCCAGACCGTGAACTGGATGCAGCACGGTGTAACAGCCGCAGATCTGAAAACACTGGGATTGAACCAACTCGCCTTCCCGTCCACGATGTCGGCATCCATGCTGTCCAGTACGGAATGTGTTGAGATCGCGGCATGGTTACATTCACATGCAGGGCAGTCGTTTATTGTGTGTTTATGCAATCCAACATTTAGTTCAGCAGGTTCTGAGAATGAATCGGATGTCGGCTCCGCATCATCAACTGTACAGTTGAATCGTGCCGTCGCCGCCAGAATCATGGCTTCCGGGATTTCTGCAGGCGGTGAAATCCGGATCTGTCTGCAACCATGTGTGCTGATTACTTCCACCGCCGTGATGTCTTCGTCTGCGCAGGCGACCTTGAATCGTTATGTCTACAGTGTTCGACTGTGTGACTGATCATGATGCAGATCCTGCCGTATTTGTCTGTTTCCCGGAACAGGCTGCCTTCGACGGCAGGGGTGGACATTCTGGATTTTCACGTGCTGATGAATCGATAACTGATTCCGGTCCATTGCGCTCCGCCTTGCAAGCCAGTCGCTGGTTGACGGCATCGCAGCCATTCATTCCGAACTGAGGACACATCATGGTCGCTCCAACTGACGCGATGGACAACACGGTCCGCGATTTTCAGAAACTGAAAACGTCGCTCCATCGTCAGATGGTTGATGTGATCGACTTCAACAAGGCAGAAGGTCTGTCCGAAAGCGAATTACGAGGACAGTTGCGTTCGCTGGCCGATTATCTGTGTACTCAGCAGTTGCTGAACCTGGACACTCAGCAGCGCGAAACGATGGTGTCGGAGATCATGGATGAGATCTACGGCTTCGGCCCGATCGAGTCTCTGATGGTCGATCCGCAGGTCACCGATATTCTGATCAATGGACCGGACAGGATTCTGGTTGAACGCAATGGCCTGCTGGAATCTACGAACATCCGGTTCGCGGATTCAAATCACCTCATGCAGTTTATTCATCGTCTGGTCGGTCGGGCCGGTCGTCGTATCGACGAATCCAGTCCGTTTGTCGATGCGCGTCTGCCGGACGGTTCACGTTTCAATGCAGTGATTCCGCCACTCGCACTGTGCGGTCCGACTGTTTCCATTCGTCGGTTCGGCAATCGCCGCCTGCAGATGGAGGATATGATCAACTACGGCTCATTGGCACCGGCAATGGCCGACTTTCTGATTCTGGCGATTCGTGGTCGCATGAATGTGATCGTCAGCGGAGGCACGGGTGCTGGCAAGACGACGCTGCTGAACTGCATGAGCCGGTTTATTCCCGATTCTCAGCGTGTAGTGACGATCGAAGAAACAGCTGAACTCAGTCTGCAGCAGACCGACGTAATTCCATTGGAAACCCGTCTGCCGAATCTTGAAGGCAAAGGTGCCGTAACTCAGCGCGATCTGCTGCGGAACGCTTTGCGTATGCGACCTGACCGCATCATCGTCGGAGAATCCCGAGGCGGTGAAGTGCTCGACATGCTGCAGGCGATGAACACCGGTCATGATGGTTCGATGAGTACAGTTCATGCAAACGACACGCGCGAAACTCTTGACCGGCTGGAACTGATGATCGCGCTTGCAGGCGTCGATCTGCCTTCTCGTATCGCTCGACAGTACATCGCCAATGCGATCGACATTGTGATTCACGTGACACGTCTGCATACAGGTGAACGTCGCGTCACGCGAATCTCGGAAGTCTCCGGACTGAAAGACGGCGAGTACCGTATGGATGACATCTTTGTTTATCGGATAAACGGAGAAAGCAAAGACGGTCGCCCCGTCGGGAGCTTTTTTGCCACCGGCTATCAGCCGGTTGCGCTGCGACGTCTGGCACTGACCGGTGCAAATATTGAGCAGTATCTCCCACTGTTCGAAGCCCGCGAACTGAAAATGACAAAGAACTGATCGAAGCAGCCCGCCTGACCGAGGCTGCGATACTGAACATATTGCTTTGTCAGGCTTTAAAAAAGGGGTCAGGAACCAATAGCCAAATGGCCCGGAGGGTGCTCCGCACTATTGGTTCCTGACCCCTTTTTTAAAGCATCAACCCAAAGATTTAACGTTGACAAAGCAATCGTTTTTCGACACCTCGGAAACAGACGTCATGATCGCTCCCAATCATCCTTTGCCGACGCTGGAACGACGGCCTGAGTTTGCCGGTCTGCTGCGCGAGAATCAACGGTTCGCGACCGGTTCCGGAAAAGGGATGGGCGAATCGATCAACGGCTGGTTCGATTGTCTGATGATTCAATCGGGCATTCGAACGTCTCCGATGCTCTGGCTCGGATTGTGCCTGTTATCTGCGTTGACATCAGGCGGCATGGCATTTGTACTGCTTGAGCGTGCTGTCCCGACGATATTCTTTACCGTTTTGGGTCTGCTGCTGCCGGTCGGCATCACGATCACCCTGCGAAACCGCCGTCAAACTGCCATCATGGCGCAACTGCCGGGCATGGCTGACGAACTGGCCCGTAGCGCGCGAGCAGGGCGTAATCTGGAACAGTCTTTAATGCTTGTGGCAGGCGACACTCCGGCTCCCCTTGGAAGCGAACTCAGGATCAGCGCGCGACGCATTGAGATGGGGCTGGATGTTGCAGGTTCTGTACGTGACCTTGCAGACCGCACCGGTGTGTCAACCTTAACGATGTTCTCATCGGCCCTGGCTCTGCACCAGGACACCGGTGGTAACCTGATCATGGTGCTGGAGCGACTGGCCACAGCGGTGCGCGATCGGCTGCACTTTGTCGCTCGGCAGCGGGCTGCGACTGTGGCCAGTCGCTGGGGCGCGGCCATGATGGTGATCATACCGTTTATCGTAATGATGATTTATACAGTGTGGTATCCGGATTATCTGGTCCGTCTTACGGATTCGTATGCGGGCCGGATCTCTCTGTGGCTTGGCATCACGGGACTCCTGACCGGCAGCTTCTTCGTATATCGGATTCTGGCCAGAAGTGCGAGGTTCTGATGCCGTCGCAGGCGGTTTCAGACTTTGACAGACATTCACCGATGTCTGGTGTGTTGAGTCCATCGTGCTAAGGCGCAATGGCGTGGACTTAAGGCGAGCGGGGGATGTGAATCCCCTGATTTGTTGCGAATGATGCGGAAATCAGGGCACTTACGTACCCTGCTCGCCTAAAGAAATTTCAGACCTGACCACATCAATACGACCGATGCCGCAGCGACTGTGGAGCAAATCCTATGTACTTCATCTGGTTACTTGCAGCAGCTGGTGTTCTGGCTGTTGGCCTGGCTCTGAAGAAGCTGCTCTTTCCTGCCAAAAAGCGGATCCTCAGTCCGTTTCAGCAGTCACGCCCGATTCCCGATCTGCGTTCTGCATCGGATCCTGCAATGCAGGCAAAAGTGCAGGCAGGACTGTTGAAACTGGCCAACACACCCGACGGCGAATTCATCCCGGCGGCGCATAAAGTCGGCATGCAGACGCAGACGTTTGCTGCGCAGCGAAGTGTCGAACCTTCTGCCGCTGCAATGGCTGGTGGTGCAATGAAGTCCGCGAGAAATTCGGCAGAGCACGGCGTGAACCGAAATTCGACATGGGGCGATCGCCGCCTGTTTTCGGAATTTCGTGGTATTCTGTCCAATGATGCCGATCCAAAGAATCACATCGTACCGGAAGATCTTCCGATGCGAGATGGTGAAATGTTTTTCGGACGTGTCACACCGGCGGTGGCTCAACTGCTTCCCGAATCTGCAGCCCGACGTGAAGTGCAGAGAAAAAATCTGATGGGTGCCGGATACCTGTCCCGCGCGTCGTGGATCAATCTGACCGCAATCCGATTTGTGCTGGCGTTTCTTTCTATCGTGCTCGTTGGTTACTTTCTGGTCGTGCTCCCACCCGCTGCGGAACCGTGGCTGGTCGCGATGCTGGTCATGGCACCGTTGCTGGCATGGGCGATTCCGCCGCTGGTTGTGTCCTTCAGAGCATCGGAACGTAAAATCGACATCGAACGCGGACTGCCGGATGTGCTGGACATGATGAACATGGGCGTCAGTCAGGGGCTCACCGTCCCGCAGTCGCTCAAACGCATCAGCCGGGAAATTGGCAGCGTACATCCGGCGCTTGCGGAAGAACTGCAACTGGTCAATCAGCAGGCGGAAGTCGGCAGCATGCCTCAGGCACTCCGAAACTTCAGCCAACGCATTGATTCTTCGGAAGTGAATTCGTTTACGTCGTTACTCATTCAGTCAGAAGTCACCGGCACGAGCATTTCCCGGTCACTGACGGAATACAGCGACGGCATCCGCAGTTCGTTGAAAGAACGCGCGGATGCACGCGCGAATCTGGCATCGTTTCAACTGCTGTTTCCCGTCGCGTTGTGTCTCATGCCGTCCGTGTTCCTGTTCCTGCTCGGACCGGCCATTGTGCAGTTTTCTGACTTCTACGACAATCAGGCTCAGCAGCTTCAACAAAGCCGCCAGGACGCCATTCGCAGCCTCGACCAGGCCCCGACCCTTGACAACATCCGCGTTACCGATCAGTAGAACCCGCAATGTTCGTCGTATGCTCGGTTCCGAGTTGACGATCCAAATCGACCGGGAACAGGGTGAGATTCCAGCGAGGCATCACGGCTGCGCCGCTCGCCTCAGACCGATGGATTGTAAGGGGGATTCGCTTGGCGACGTCCTGTCGAATCGCAGTCGCGGCGTCCTGCCGGGAAAGTTTATCGCATTCTGGCCAAATCCGGAGTGGCTGCGATTCCTGTAGCTTGGACATTCATGTCCGAGATCCTGGCCTCATGTGCAGGGCTCCCCATAGTCTGGTTGAATTCATAATCTTAATCCTACTCTTAATCTTAATCCCACATTGCAAAGTGAGTCGTGCAAGGTTACCGGGAAATGGGGGCATCTGGGGTGTAAGTGAATTGAGGCGAGAGTACAATCGGCGCATCAGCACTCTGTCATTGGGCTCACTGATGTCCGACGTCACTCATATCCTGGCACAGATCGAGTCCGGCGATTCGTTAGCGACCGAGCGGCTATTGCCGCTGGTGTATGACGAACTGCGAAAGCTGGCGGCGTTTCGAATGCAGCGCGAGTCGCCTGAACACACGCTTCAGGCGACCGCTCTGGTCCACGAAGCGTATCTGCGGATCGTGGATTCGAGTCACGCACAAAGCTGGAACAGTCGAGGCCATTTTTTCGGCGCTGCGGCGGAAGCCATGCGACGCATTATGGTCGAACGTGCGCGAGCGAAGCAAAGTTTGAAGGCGGGCGGACAGCGCACGCGACGGGAATTGCCGGAAATTGAAACCCCACCGGAACGCGACGCGATTGACTTGATTGCATTGGACGACGCGCTGCAGAAACTGGCGATGAAAGATGCGCGCAAGGCGGAGCTTGTGAAACTGCGTTTCTTTGCTGGCCTGACGATTGAGGATGCCGCCCAAATTCTTGGTATTTCCACGACGACTGCCGACACCGACTGGGCATACGCAAGATGCTGGCTGAAACTGGAGATGTCCGGACAGTAGGATTCGATTGCGAAGGGAAACTTTCGTTTCTGACTCGTCCGCGAATTCTTTCCGTAAAATCCGGTTTTCTACCGGGTGAACCGGGCTGCGATTTCGCACTGAATTTGAACGGCAGGGCAGCCCGCCGTGAGAATAGGCAGTTCATGAATGGCCTCAAACGTCAATTATTCAGACAAATATTGAATGAACCACCGCGAATCGAACGAAGAGACAATTTTCGGGCAGGCGCGCCTGATTGAAGAGCCGAGCGACCGAAATCGCTACCTGCGCGAGGCGTGTGGTGCGGATGACTTGCTCGAACAGCGGGTCCGCAGCCTCCTTGATGTGGATGCCAGCGACACCGAATTTCTGACAAGCCCTGTCGAGACATCGTCGTCCGTCGATGTCTTCGACCGGGCCATTGAACAGGCCGGATCGGTTATTGGGGCGTACGAGCTCATCGAACAGATCGGCGGCGGCGGCATGGGACTCGTGTTCCTTGCACTGCAGACGACGCCAGTGCGCCGCAGCGTTGCGCTCAAGATTATTCGACCTGGATTGGATTCGATCGACGTCAGCCAGCGTTTTGAAGACGAACGGCAGACCCTGGCTCAGCTGAATCATCCCAATATTGCGCGACTTCTGGACGCTGGAACCACAAACAGTGGGCGTCTGTTCTTCGTGATGGAACTGGTTCAGGGGGATTCGATTACGCGATTCTGCCGACAAAATTCCGTTCCACTGCAGGAACGCCTGCGGATGTTTGACGCCGTCTGTGATGCTGTCGAACACGCCCATCAAAATGGCGTGATCCATCGTGACCTGAAGCCATCCAATATTTTGGTCACCTCGCTTGATGGTCGGCGAGTTCCAAAGGTGATCGATTTCGGCATCGCCAGTGGCGTCAGATTCAAAACTGGGCCAGAGCCGGAAAGCTCAACGATTGACTCCCAACCGGTCGCCACCATCATTGGCACGCCGGTCTATATGAGTCCCGAACAGACGCAATTGCCGGATCACGAACTGGACGCTCGCAGCGATGTCTATTCGCTCGGAGTCCTGCTGTATGAACTGCTGACTGACGTTAAGCCGTTTGAAGGCATTCCGTGGAAGGAGTTTTCGTTCACGCAGATGCAGCGAACGATCCAGGAGAAATCACCCCTTCTGCCAAGCCAGGCTGTGGCGAACTTCGCAAAAAGGCAGAGAGTGACTACCACCGAAGTCAATGCAAATGCCGGAAATGCTTCCAACACAGACCGTCCGGACGCTTCAGGTGCGACTGAGGAAATTGCAGCACGGAGTCGGCGGCAAGAAGTTACATCGGCTAAATCGTCACAATTGAAGGGCGATCTCGACTGGATCACGATGAAGGCTGTCGAAAACGATCGGGAGCGGCGATACGTCTCGGCTGCGGCATTGGCGGCGGATCTTCGGCGATACCTGAATCACGAGCCGGTAACTGCCCGCCCGCCGTCGAAATTGTACCGCCTGAAGAAGTTCGTGCGTCGCCGCAAGTCGCGAATTCTGATCGCAACACTGTCGGTCAGCGTTGCGACACTCGTAAGTTTTTCCGTCGGAATCGGTTGGTCATTGCTGTCGAATCAAGCAGAGCTGGAGCAACAACGAAAGCTGGCTGATCAGGACCAGAAACTCGCCGCGGTTCGCAATCAGACGGAGCTGGAATCTGCGTACGCCAATGACCTGAAAGCCGCGTGGGCGGCCTTTCTTTTTGGCGATCTCAAGCAAGCACGGTCGCGTCTCGGAGAATACACTGGCACGGCTGAGCAGGCGGCGGTCACTGGATTTGAATGGCATTATTTGAGACGGATCTGCAATGACAATGCCGCCATTCTGGCGAACAGCAACGGACACATATTTGACGTCAGGTTTTCACCGGACAGTCGCACACTGGTTTCGTGCGTCGGCAATGAAGCAGTGCAGCTGGACGTCTGGGACGTGGCATCAAAAAAACGATCGCACACCATCCGGGACTTTCGCAGCGACGTTAACTTTGCCTGCTTCAGTCAGGATGGCTCGCTGCTTTTAACAGCGGAAGAAGACTGTTGTGTTCGGGCATGGGACGTCAACTTATGGCAGGAAGTTTATCGCGTAGACGGTTTTAGCATGCCAGTGGGGCAAATTTTTCTGGCGTCCGACAATCGGACGTTGGTCGCTTCGGAGATGAAATGGTCGCCGCCGCAGTCCGCCAGAACCGTGGTCCGTGATCTGCAGCAGAATCCGAATCTGGATGTTCGAGTTCTTCCGGGGACGCGTCTGCTGGACGTCAATGAAAAACGAAAACTGGCGCTTTTGGCAACTGACACGGGCGAGATCAGCATCAGGACGTTCCCGGAGCTCGAAACCATCAGCGTTCTTCCAAAGCCTCTGCTCGGAGTATGCTGTGGTCGAATCTCCGCGAGTGGTGAGCTTGTGGCCTGCGGAACGACTATTGGATTTGCGGCCACCTGGCGATGGTCCGACTGGAGCGGCGATGTACTTCCGTCTCGCACTTCAGATCCCAAGGCCGTTCGCGGCGTGGTATTCTCTCCGGACGAGAAGTTTCTGGCGGTCTGTTCGAGCGACGGAATTGTCGAGGTTTGGGACGTTCTCAGCAGCACGCGGCAACGCATCTTTCACACGGACAATGGAGAGTGCTGGTCGATTGACATTTCTCCGGACGCTCAGCATCTTGCTGTTGGTGAGATCAATGGGGTCGTGCAAATGCGTGACTGGTCCGAAATTGTTAATTCGCGTCATCGCATCATCGAAACCCAAACGGCATTTCACGATATCGCGGTGGATCCTGCGGTTGAACGCATCGCGATCATCAGTTCAGACCAGAAGCAGCTTACCTTGCACTCTTCACACGATGGACAGCAAAGTTCTTCGATTTCCGCAACTGACGGTGCGTTGTTTTTCGGACTGGCGTTCGCCCCCGACGGGAATTCTTTGTGGGTGACGGACAGTGTTGGATCGCTGCTGAAGGTTGATGTGGAATCGATGACGATCACGCGCCGACTTCCTATGTACCAGCGAATGCTGATG
>Ga0105046_10004088_pt1 | contig 23193 bp, 24 predicted proteins | sample MAT03_FD_78385 | JGI IMG/M metagenome (GOLD analysis project Ga0105046, IMG submission 78385) | Freshwater microbial communities from Lake Fryxell liftoff mats and glacier meltwater in Antarctica - MAT-03 (megahit assembly) | ecosystem: Environmental > Aquatic > Freshwater > Ice > Liftoff...
CAGGTTCTCCGTGGGCGCCGTAGCGTTAAAAAAAGTAGGTTGGTTCTTCTCGCTCCAAACGAATCTTGGCTTCGAGCGCCCCGACTTCGTCCAGCCGCAACGTAGTCACTCCGTCGAGGGTGATGGACGGCAGTGTGTTCTGGAATTCCTCATCAGGATCGTTCCAAAAGAAAATGCGTTCCCCTTCCTCATTGAAGAGGCGGTCGAGTGCGGTATGGATTTGGTTCAAGTCACTCATTTGTCACTTACTTTGCCGATCAGGTTTAAGCAATCACTTCCTCAAGTCGTTTCCGAAACGCCGTAAAACTCGACATCTTGATCCTATCGATGTCGAAGGACTGGCTGACCTTTTCGCACAACAACTCCGGCGTCACTTCCTCATCCAGAAGTTCCTCTAGTTCGTCTTTCAGGTTGTTCGGCGACTTGTCGTTGCCGGACCTCTCTTCCAATGCCTTGCATCCCTGATATGGCTGAGTCTTCCAGGCACAAATCAACCACGCCTCCGACTTCGGCTTCGGAATCATGGGAACCCCCTTATCGAATCCTTCTTCCCCAAAACTATCCAACATGGACTCTCTTTTCTCATCCCAATCTCCACGGCCAGCCGATGCGGTCCCGTCTGAATCACGAAACAAGACAGCGACCACTTCGTCCTCAAGGGCCGTAGCTTTCTCCTTCGCAAATCGAGCAAGGATTCGGGCATTGTTGAAGAAATAACGAGTCTCTTTCGCCTGCTTCTTCCCCGGCAAACGCAGTTGCTTCCTGGCCGCTTTGAGTTCCCCGGCTCGACTGACAACGTTGCTTTCCGAAAAGAACCCACACGCTCCATCAAGGATGGAGTAGTCATGCTGAGCCTCAACGATCTTCGCCACGACGATTGCCATTGGGCCAACGTAAAAATCGTCCCCTTCGCAAATAGTCGTCGCAGATTCACTTGCACCGATGTCGGTTACCCCTTCGCCGCTGAGAAGGAAGAACATTTACGCCCCCTTCGTCTTGATGTCATCAATCTCATCGGCAAGTTCGCTCAGGTTCGTATCAACGAACGCCTCACCTGGCCCCATGACCTCCAGCTTTTTCCTGAGAGACGGGATCGAGAAAAACGGGATTGACTGCGTAAGGCCCTGCGGGGTTTTATAGAGATAAATGACTCCATCTCTTGCCACGTCGTCTTCGAGATAATTCAAAATCATCGGGCTGTGGGTCGTAACCAGGACCTGCTTCTTGGTTTCGACCAGAGTTTCAATGACAAACTCGACCAGTTCCGGGTTGATTCCGTTTTCGATCTCATCGAACAGCAGAAACCGATTCTCAGACTGAAGTTCAGCAAGGATGGCGATCATTCGCAGCATCCCGTCGTTGACGTGACGAGCTTCGGTCGTCATTGCTGGAAAGAACCCCGATTCCTGCCCTTCGTAGCTCTCACTTATCTCTAGTTGCTTCCAACCAGATCGAAGCGACTTGGCATGTAGACCTGTAAAACGTGGATAGGCCTTCATGAGCAGCGAAATCAAGTCAAAGCGCTTCGAGTCACTCATTTCATGCAGAAATGACGCCAAATTCTGACCGCCAAGGCCCAAGGTTCCCGATGATTCACGAGTTCGTTGCCGCAGTTGCTCTGGGGCCAGCAAGTCGAGCGATTTGATCTCCGCAATCCGTTTTTTGCACTCCAGGATGCTGGGAGGCAGCAAGTCTTCCTTGAGTGAAGATAAGATTGAACCCTCGTAGCTGAAAGTGATTGGCGACTTTAAGTCTTTCCATCCCTTTGGCGGCGATGACTTGGCACAGATGATCTCAATTTCGCCGCTTGTCGTCGTAAGCACAAAATCCAGTAGGTCAATGCGTTCCTTCGTGCAGTGGTATAACCTCGTTTAACCGTTAGCCGACAGGCGTACGCTTTCCGCACTTGCGTACGCCTGTCGGCTAACGGTTAAACACTAAAACTTATGTGCTGGTGCTTAATTTCACGATCTCCCAAACCGTATCATCTATCTTCCCAGAAAGCTGATACACCTCCAAATTCTCAAAATTACTTCGCGCCATCTAAGTCGCTCCCCCGTAACCACCAACAACTGACCACCAACAACTGACCACTGACCACTAACCAGCTTGAAGGCCCGGTAGTAGTTGTTGCTTTTGATTTTGCCGAACAGCCGAAGCGATTGCCCGTCGTATCGGCCTGGGTAGAACATCACGAGTGGTGTCTTCCCCATGACTGGCTGAAGGTTATTCAGCAGGGTGCGTGAACGAAGCAGCGGCCGAACGCTGCCGACGCCAGACACGATCACCAGATCGTGCTGCTCCGGCTTGGCGACCTCGGCAAACACGGCACTGAGTCTGGATTCGTGAAGCGGGCCAGCAAGGGCCTTCCTCAGAGCCTCATCACCTTTCTCACGCTGCATCTGAATCGCCTTGTCGAGCAACTTGCGGCTCTTGAGGTAATCCATCACGAAGTCGAACAGGTTGATGTGTTTGACTCGCAGGCCGTGCTTCTGTTTCGGAATGTGGTCGAGCAACGTGCGCAGGTAATCCCGCACTCGCAGTTCATCTTCGGGTGGGTAATCGAAGATATAGAAAGCAATCTCATTACCGATACCACTGCCGCTGAGGAATTCATCGAAGATGATCCTGGGCAGAATCTTGTTGAGTCGTTCGTTGAGGGAATCGCTCATGGGGCCACCTGGATACAACGCAGGACGTAATCTTCTTGGTTGGCCTTCAGGTAGCGAAGCACCTGATCGGCAACGTGGACCGTTTGCAGCTTGAGGCTGCGAGTGTTCTCGATGTATCCCGCCTGGGCGAGCATCCGGAATACGGAGGACCGGAGCCGCGTGCGAGTCGAGTCATTCCACTGCGGCATGTCAGGATCACGTTCCCGACAGCCTTCAAGAAAATCGTTCCACATGCTCCCGGAGAGCTTCTTGCTGAAAAGCCGGTACTGCTCACCAACGACGATCTCCAGAAAGTCACCCAACAACTGGCTGTGTTTGACGGCAGCGGAAAACACTGCATGTGTGCCTACGTCACCTTTGCCGTCTCGGATCAATTTCCAGAGGTCCGGACCCATCGTCTCCAGTCGTCCCCGAATAAGTTTGGTCAGTCGTCTCGCCATGGCGGGATTGCGGACTTGAAGGACGTTCTTCGTCACGATGGCGTCCTTCAAGCCTTCGGCATCGACTTGGCGCAGCAGTAAATCGGCAACGATCCTGCTTTCTGGCAGCTTAAGCGAGCCTGCCGTGATGTCGGCTCGATACTTCAGCATGGCCTCGCAAATCACTTGCTACTTCGGCTTTCTTCGGTGGACTTCGCTGGACTCATCACGCTGCTGGACAACTTGATCCAACAACGCATTAAGTTCTTCACGCTTGAACAATCTGTAGTCATTCACCGGATGCCGATGCGCCACGATTTTTCCTGCTCACTCCCAGTTGCGGAGGGGGTTTGGGTACACACCCAAATACTCCGCCGCCTCAGAGATGCGAAGGTAGTCACTTAACTTTATCGCTTGACGGTTCCTCCGACGTGACGGAACATAGTTTATGATTGGTTGACCTTACCGAACATTTGCCTGTAAAGGAATCATGTCGAGCGGCATTTTCGGTGTGCGTAGGCGGTGAACCCATGAAAATTCTCTTCCTCCACGGCTGGCGCAGCGTTCCAGGCGGCGTCAAACCGACCTGCCTGTAGAAGCACGGCCACACAGTCATCAATCCTGCTCTCGACGACGATGTCCCTTTTTCCTTCTTCCTTCGTCAATACAGCAAGCAGCACATCAGGCATACCGTCGGGGCTCTCTGAGTCACCAAGTGGTGCAATGGCCGTAATTGTGAATGCAACCTCAAGGCTCCAGAGGCTGACTTCACCGGTGCTGCTGCCGAATAATCTGTGTCTGGCCGCCAACTTGATTCACCCACAAATCATATCGGGCGGCTCCATCGACAGGGCGCCATGCGAACGTCGGCGTTGCTTCGTTCGAACTGCCAGCGGGGCCCACTCGAATGTGCCGATCAACGTTCACGTAGACCGTAAGCGCCGTACAGATTGCCGGCACCCCCTGTCCTGCGTCGTCAATGAATTCATGCCCTGCTCTCCGAAATGGAACCTTTGCCTGAGTTCTTTCGGGAGATTTTTGAGCCCGCAAATTCGAATTGTTCGGCACGATTGTCACAGCCGATATTCGAGGAACCACTCGGTTTAATTCGCCTTTGCGCCGTTGCAGGTCAACATGAAACGCTGGTTCCTGATCGTCGTCACTCTCGCAACGATCGCAGCGGCAGAAACTGCCGAAGCGCAGGACGCTCCAGCTCCGTACATGACGCGGCTGTCAGCGCGGCATGTGTCGGGGGCGGGTGTTGGACACACGATGGGCTACAGTTCTCTTGACTGGTTTCTTCCACTGTCCGCCGAATCCGATTCCACCATGTGGTTCGGTGACTTTCGCGGATTGATTTTCAATGACGCAGAATTTGGAAGCAATGTGGGAACCGGTTACCGCTGGTTCGTAGAAGATCAGAATCGCATCTACGGCATCAATGGTTACTGGGACACGCGCAACGAGAATATGCTGCTGTTCAATCAGGCAGGAATTGGCGTGGAATCTCTCGGTCAGATCTTTGACTTCCGAGCCAACGGTTACACTCCAGCGGTCAACGATACGTATCAGCATCAGCCGTGGAACGCCTACTTTCTGGACAACGGTCTCATCCTTCCCTCCACCGCCGCGCTGTCTGGTATGGATGCGGAAGCAGGGATCAATTTACCGACGTTCTATCAGATCTCCACCAGTCTGTTTGGCGGTGGCTACTACTACGACTCAAACCATACGATTGCAGCCGCCGGGTGGCGCGTAAGGGCTCAAGCCACGTTTCGAGACAGCGTTGTTGTCGGCGTTTCGGTTCAGGATGACGACCTGTTCGGCCAGACTGTGAATGGAATGATCGAACTGCGCCACACAGTTTTCCACCGTACGACTCTTGCACGGCGTTCCATGCGGCACAAGTTTCGCCAGGCTGACGGATCCGGCGACGGTGAAACAGTGCGGCACCGTCTCGCGGATCCAGTGTATCGTCGGCAGAACATCGTGCTGCAGGACGAAAGCAACCGACTGACAACATCCAGTGGTACTCCGCTGAACTTTTTGCATGTTGTCCCGGACGGAACGGGCACCACCGGCACGTTCGAAGATCCCTACGGAACAATTTTAGACGCGATGGCCAATCCACTTTCAGCATCGGGGGTGGTCTATACGCCAAACGGAGGTACGTTTGCCGGACACGTGAATATGACAGCGGGTTCGAGGCTGTTCTCCAATGGCCCGACTCAGTTCGTCAGCACCAATTTCGGCTCCGTCAAAGTGCCTCTCTCGGGAGCTAACAGTTCCCTCACGGCACTGCCGTCAAAGATTGAGGGCGATGTCACGCTGGCAAACAACACAGTCCTGAACGGGTTTGATGTGCAGGGTGGCATTTCCGGTACAAGCGTGACGGGTGCTTTTCTGATAAACAATCGGATTGCGTCGTCATCGGCGGATGCGATCAGCATGACATCATCCAATGGTGTGAGTCTGAATAACCTGTTGATCGAGAATCCGGTGCATCGCGGGATTCTGCTGAATGACTCTTCGGCAATTCTGTCGTCAGTCACGATTCAGAATTCTGGCGACACGGCACTAGAGATCAACACGACAGCCAACAACAGGATTGTCACGGCATCGGGTCTCAGGATTACAAATACGGTGGGAAGCATCAAGGGCGTTGATGCCAACGTAACCGGGGCCGGCGGTCTGCTGCTGAACATTTCCGGCACCCAGCTGTCTGCAACCGCATCAAACTCAATCAGCGTACAACAGGATGCCGTCAACGTATCGACTGAAGTGGGTTCAACCGGCAACGCAATCGTACAATTCAGCAGCCTGAGTGTTTCATCGACTGACGGATCCGGAATTGTCGTTGATGGCTCAGCCGGAACCGGGACAACAACGGTCACTGGATTCTCCGGCAACTCAGTCACCAAGGCGGCAACCGGGGGTGCATTGTTCAACACGGTCACATTTGATTCCAACCCTGTGACGCCGGGCATTCAGCCGGTTTCTGCGGGCATATTCACTGTTGGTGCAGTGCCCGGTGATGTGAAAGGGGCCGGTGTCTCCATTCAGAACTCCAACGGCAACCTGAATCTCGGCCTGGCGAAGATCTTTAACAACAACGGCCCGGGGCTATTCGTGGCCACTTCACCAACCCTGACTGTCAGCAGCACAATAGGGAGCACGATGGAAACTCAGCTTGGTCCTGTACTCGACCTGAGCAACACAAGTACGGCATTGAACTTCACATCGCTGAAGTCGGAATACAGCCCAGGTGCGAATCACGGCATCCATCTGAACAACGTCACCGGAACGATCAACAGCACGACGACGAATATCGTGGACTCGCTGGCTCCAGCCGCGATTCTGATTGAGAATATTCCTTTCGCCGCAAACTCTCTGATACCAAAATTCGGCGCTCTCAGAATCGAAAGCCTGTTTGACAACACTGAGGCGACCAATATCAGCCTGCCTGGCGTGAACACCGGCATCGCTCAGCCGATTTACACGGCACCGCTGACAATCGTGTTTCCATGATGTCTATTGTCCCTTCGCCTCACGTTTGTCCCGGTATGCGTTCAAATCGGCGGCGATGGCATCCAGATCGGCGTCCGTCAGTCGCTTGCGAGCGTCACAAAGCATCGTGATGAAATGAACGATTTCGTTCGGCTGGTACGGATATACGGCTTTGCAGTCGGTGCAGTCTTCCGTCATGGATTTCCGGCCCCCAGTCCTGAGTGGCAACTCCGGGACATACCGCAATACCGACGCCAATCAGAATCAACTGCGAAGTCACAGCAAATCCGCTGACCTACGATCACGAGATTTGTAAATTGTGCTAAAACTTGTAACTTTTTCCGGGTAAGGATGAGTCTGTCGGAAAGGACCTACAGAAATCGCCAAAGCACGTTGCCGTAAAATTGCTTTTCCCATACGCCACCCGGCGTCGCTCAACCAACGGGCTTCTTGAACAAGTGCCTTGAGCTTCAGCTCGAATAACTCTCATCGCCACAAGCCCACTCCGCTCAACCTCGGTCGTTACTCCGCGCTCTCTGGCCTTCTTCGCGAAGTCAAAGCCCTATGAGTTATCCCGATCGAGCCGGATTGGGTCGCGTTCACCACATGCGCACGAATCCAGGCTGCCATTTGATCGATGTCGATCTGGCCAGCAGCCAATTTCATGATCGTCTTGTATTTTTCGTCATTCGATGCGTCCAGGTTGTGACCGTTGAGTAGCAGGAACGTTCGGTAGACGACCAGCGCGGTTCGTTTGTTGCCGTCGAGAAAAACTTGATTGCACGCGATGGCGAACGCATACTGCGCCGCCATCGCGGCGATGTCCGGCGTTGGGCTTCCGTAGGCAAACAGATTTCGTGGACTAGCAATTACAGACTCAAGTCCGCTGCGATCCCGCAAACCGTCTAGACCTCCATGTTCAGCCAGTTGGGCAGCATGGATGGCCAGAGCGACGTCCAGCCTGATCCACTGCGGTTCGATCATTTTGAAAGCGCCCTAAGGGCGTCACGATCTTCGCGCATCACCATTTGGGCGGTTTCTATTTGCTGCTGGAATTCAGGATCGTAGGGGGTCAGGCGAATGCCATCGACCGTCTCCTGGACAAAAAGCTTGTCGCCCTTCGACACTCGCAATCGCGCAATCATTTCCTTCGGAAGGACGATACCCAAGGAATTGCCGACATCTCGGATTTTGATCGTGGTCATTGCGATGCTCCTGTGTTGCTACCACCGTAGTAACGTCTGTTGACACAATAGTATGCACTTAGGATCGGCGCGGGTAGCGCGAAAATGGAGTTTTTCGACACTTTTTGTCAATTTTTAGTGAAACGCAACCCTGCGTGCACCGGGGAAACGCTGTAGAGCACACAAATCACATTTACGTCCACCACATAACCAATCCGCCCATCGACAGCACTCGCGCACATGATTAGTCGTTGAACCGTTTACACGTGTCGTCTACGAACGCGATGCGTGGGACGATCGGCTGGCCGAGTGGTCGCACAGCATCGATATTCGCATTGGCTGGGTCTTGTACCTGACGCGACTTTGCGTCTGGCTGACTCGAAAAGTGCTCTGGGTGCTGATGTTGCTGGGGCACCTGGTCAGCGGCTATTTGCTGCGTCAGATGGAGTTTGACGCGGACCGGCATGAAGCACGCCTGGCCGGAAGTCGCACCTTCGCGACCACCGCGCGGCAGCTGGCTGTTCTGAACGTCGCGTTTCGCGGAGCCATGAACGATCTGGGCGATTTTTACAGCGAAGGAAGGTTGGGCGACAATCTGCCGAAGCTGATTCTTCTCAACGCGGATCAGTTGCCAGAGCCAGTGCATGCCAACATCGATGAGATGATTCTGGAATCAAAATCCGGTCTGCTGGACACTCATCCCGCCGACAGCGAACGCATGGCGAGCGCGGCTCAGGAGAATACCGACGGGATCTTCCAGCTTCACCTTCCCGCGGCACATTTATTTCGACGATTTGATTTTCTGTCGCGTGCCGTGACGTGGGATTATTACAGGGAGATTTTCGGAAAAGAACTCAAAAAGTCGGACATTCATCCGGTCGATGAATTGATGCAACGGCTGAAGGTTCAACAGGCAGCGTGGAAGGCGCTGCGGCGGTTTTTCCAGGACCATGTTTCGGGGTATCGAGCCCTCCCGACTCCGAACTGCGATGAGGTTTTCGATTTCCCGGCATCACTGATCCCAAAGGCCCGTGCTGAGGTATTTCAGACCGGTATCGCAAATGCTCACGGCGATCGTCTTTCCGGAGAATTCGCCATGCAGCAGCTGTAACGCTGCTGCCACGTTCGCGCCTGCGGTAAAGCCGGCGAAAATGCCTTCCTCGCGCGCCAGTCGTCGCGCCAGTTCGATGGAGTCTGCATCGCTGACGGCGAGGTAGCCATCGACATCCGCCTTGTCGATCAGCGGCAGATCACGAGCGTAACCCGCGCCCTGCATGACGTGACCACAACACGTCGCTAGACACCCGGCCAACACCTCCGCCCCTTTAGGCTCGACCACGAAGCATTGAATCCCGCGATTGTATTCCTTGAACGCTCGCGCGCAACCCGCGAACGAACCGCCCGTCCCTACGAGATCGCAATATGCGTCGATTCGGCCGCCGGTCGCCCGCAGGAAATCCGGCCCGCTGATGAGATAATGCGCGCGGACGTTGGATTCACGTCGGAATTGATCCACACGAAAAGCGTGTCGATCCTGCACGATTCGCACGGCAGTTTCCTCCACACGAGACAGATCCTCCCCTGTGACGTGTCCCGCGACTCCCGCGACCTGATCCACCAGAATCACTTCGCCGCCGAGCGCGCGAGTCATGGCCGCGCGCTCCAGTGAGTTGCCGCGCGACATGATCGCGACGAATGGATAGCCCTTCACAGCGCACACCATCGCGACCCCGTTGCCGGTGTTGCCGCTGGTGACCTCAACAACGGTCTGGCCCGGCTTCAGCCAGCCTTCCTGTTCGGCTTCCTCAATGATGAACCGCGCGATAATGTCCTTCTTCGAACCGCAAGGGTTCAGGAAATCGAGCTTCGCCACGATCCGACCGTCCAATCCATGCGTCAGTCGTGACAGTTCCACGACTGGCACACCGCCAATCGCATCCAGAACGGACGGATAAACTTGATCGGTTTTGCGCATGTTCATTTCCTTTCAGGGCGGCGACAGAGCCTCAGACCGCCCGGCTACGAAACTCAGCCTGGCAAAGCGACCGCCTGCTTTGCCCACGTCGCACCAATACAGCAACGAAAAAGCCTCATTCGCAGTAAATACGAATGAGGCTGGTCAAGGGTGGCTAACCGGGCTTGAACCGGCGGCCTCCAGAACCACAATCTGGCGCTCTAACCAACTGAGCTATAGCCACCATGCACTCGGCGAATCGTAGCCGTCGAACTGCGGGCATTCAAGTTTCTACCCACTGAATGAGACAGCTTTCGGCGAGTCGGGGTTCGCGACTGCATCAAAACTGCGTCTGCTCGGTCTTCTTGTCTAATTGACAGGACAGGAATTCTTCCCTTCGACGGGAATTCACCGCCTCTGTGTCCAATCGCGTTCCCGTTGTGAACTCTCGGTAGACGCCAGCCGACATTTTCGGAAGAATCCAAACCACTGTTGGCTGGGAAGAATTGATGGAAAGGCACGAATGTCGGTTATCGTCGCAAAAGACCTTTGTCGCACCTACGGTTCGCGGCGCGGGATCAGCGACGTCAATCTGACCATCAATGCCGGTGAGATCTTTGGATTTCTTGGCCCAAACGGGGCTGGAAAATCGACGACGATTCGAGTCCTCATGGGGCTGTTGCGCGCCAGTTCGGGGACAGCCAGGATCTTTGGGCAGGATTGCTGGAGCGATGGCTCGACCATTCGCAGGGATGTCGGTTATGTGGCTGGCGATGTGCGTCTGTATTCCTGGCTGACCACCCGTCGCGGACTCAGCATGATTTCGAAGATTCACGGTCGCGACCTGCTGCCCAATGGGCTCAGGCTGGCTGAGCGATTTCGACTGGAACCGGATCTTGTCGTGCGAAAAATGTCACGAGGAAATCGTCAGAAACTGGCTCTTGTGCTGGCGCTCGCTCATTCGCCACGACTTGTTATTCTGGATGAACCGACCTCTGGACTCGATCCGCTCATGCAGGACACGCTGATGATGTGCCTGCGGGAACTGGCGAGCGACGGGCGCACGGTGATGTTTTCCAGCCATACGCTGAGCGAAGTGGAAACGCTTTGCGATCGCATTGCCATCGTGCGCGACGGACAGATCGTGGAAGATGCAAAACTGATCGCTTTGAAGGCTCAGGCCCCGCGACAGATCGTAATCACGTTGGACGAACAGCAACGGGTGTCCGACCTTAAATGGCCGAGCGGTGTCGATGTGAAATACGAGCCGAGTTTGAAACCTGAACAGTATTCATCGACGATTGCTTTGCTGGTGCCGCCATCGCTTCGAGACCGAACCTGTGTACTGGAACTGTTGGGCACGTCGGCACCATTCATGCAGTGGGCGGCAGGGCAGCACTTTGCAGATGTGGTGATCGGCTCACCGGCGCTGGAAGTGTTGTTTCGTCGGTACTATCAGGAATGACCAATGACCAATGTCAAATGACCAATGAATCGCAAGTGCCCCAGGCAGGAATCGACCGTATGACATCGGTCATTGCCTCATAAACAAACTGCGATTCGTTGGACATTGAATTCATTGGACATTGGGATTTGGACATTGGGATTCAAATGTATGTCTGGGTTGTTGAACAAAATCTGGTTGGAAGTGCGCTGGCCAGTCCTGTGGTTCAGTCTTGGACTCTGCGCGATCATGGGACTGCTCACCGCACTGCTGCCGAAGATCCTGGGCAACATTCATACGATGTTTGACAAAATGCCGATGGTCAAACCACTGATTACGGCATTACTGGGTGTTGATCCGGGAGACCAGATGTCCTCGCAGCTTTCCCAGGCTTTCCTGTGGGTACATCCGACGGTATTGACACTCATCTGGGCGCATGAAGTGATGTATTGTTCCCGAATGCCAGCCGGGGAAATTGATCGAGGCACGGCCGATTTTCTGCTGTGTCTGCCGGTGTCGCGCTGGAAAGTGTTTTCGGCAGAGACGATTGGCTGGCTGGTTTCCGGTGTGTGTATCCTGTCATTTGGTTATGCCGGGCATCTCACCGCATCGTTGACTGTACAACCTGAAATGCGATTGTCGGTCGCTCATACGATGATGGTGATGGCCAATCTCGCCGCCGTCTATCTGGCCGTGGGGAGTCTGGCATTCTTTCTGTCAGCATTGAGCGATCGCCGTGGTCGCGCAATTGGTGTGATCTTTGCGATCATGCTCGCGTCATTCCTGTTAAATTTTCTGGCCCAGTTTCAGGACTGGGCGAAAAACGCCTCGTGGCTGTCCGTCATGGAGTACTATCGTCCGGCGATTATCATTCAATCGGGCACGTTTCCCCGGTTCGATATCGGAGTACTGCTGTGCATTGCTTCAACATTCTGGATCGCCAGCGGCCTGACGTTTCGAATAAGAAGTATCTGCACCGTGTGAGTCTGGTGGCTCGGTGCGTCAAACATTTCGCCGCGTTTTAGCAGTTCTGGTGATTCCGATTGAATGGGCCATTGCCGAGAATTTGCGGCTCCTTTCGAGCACTTACCGGAAAATCTGTCGGATTCCAGGTGAATTTCGATCGCGAATGCGTACAGTACAAGTGTCACCCCTAACAGGGATAATCCTTGTTCGGGACACTGGGCATTTGTGATGAGAAAAATGGCACCATTGTCTCTCATTTGGAACAGAAACTCATCACTTGCGTAAGTTTTGTGTGAAGTCCATGAGGAAATCGTGGCACTTCGCGAAGTTTCTAAGACACTGTATTTCCGTTTACTGCTGTGGCATTCGGTTTGCATATCATCGTTTTGAATTCCGCTACGGAACAGGGAAGAAATTCTCTGCCGCTCGTCTTGCGTTGCGGCGCGAAGACAAGCAGCTTGTCGAATTCAGCACAGGGGAGAAAATTGATCATGATTAAAGCCATAGCAGATTATACTTCAGAAGATTATCAAAGCAGCGTCCAGTCAAACGGATCCGCCTCTGTGATCCAGGGAAAAACTCGAATGCAAAGTCTGACGAAACGAATCGCGCTGACGAAACGCCAGCGTGAAATCTACGAGTTTCTGCGGGACAAGATTATCAATCGCGGCTACGGTCCGACTGTTCGGGAAATCGGACTGCATTTCAATATTCGTTCTCCCAACGGCGTCATGTGTCACCTGAAAGCGCTGGAACGTAAGGGGCTGATCAGCCGTGAACAGAATATGTCGCGCGCGATTCAGCTTTCAGATGCTCCGCAGAATCGACTGTCAGTGACTTTGATCGGTACTGCGGCGACCGGTGGGCCGATTCAGCCGTCGGTCACAACGGACGAATCCGTTTCTTTCGGCACAGTCTTTGAAGGCCCAGAGATTGCCTGTATGCGAGTGGAGGGTAACGGTTTTCTGCCGCTCAATATCGCCAGCGGTGATTTCATCGTCGTGAATCGCGAATCGCCGCCACAACCCGGCTGCTTAGTCGCTGCGATGGACGACCGACATGCTGTCATTCTTTGCACAGTGCAGGATGGCACGAACCATCTCATTCCAGCCATTCCCGGCACGCCGGGTTTAACGCCTCGTCAGGTGCTCGGTGTGATTACGGGGATCATCCGGAAGTTCCGTGTTCCAGTCGCAATGACAGCACCAGAAACACCGTGAACATGTATCCTGGATCTCAAAAAAGGGGTCAGGAACGAATAGTGCGGAGCACTCTCTGGGGCATTTGGCTATAGGTTCCTGACCCTTTTTTTACTCTGTTGCAGAGTATGCTGACTACCTATGGACCCGAATCCGTTTGCTGTGCTTTCCCTGATTGTGGCACCTGCCATTCTGACCAATGCGTCTTCCGTGCTGATCATGAGTACCAGTAATCGCCTCGCTCGCGGTGTGGACCGAGCCCGGGAATTGTCGAAGCAGTTGGAAGGGACGACGGATCTGAGCTGCCCCGACGCACAACGTCGGCTCCGGGAATTGAGGGCTGCGGAAGATCGGACGCTGCTTCTGCTGCGATCACTGCGAAGCTTTTATGTGGCGTTGGGAGCCTTTGCGTCTGCAGCATTCGTGTCGCTGCTGGGCGCTGTCACCGCGTCGATTCAGCTGCCTGCGGTCGTGCTTCCGCTGGAACTCGTCGGCGTCGCTGCAGGCCTGGTCGCAGTTGCCGCACTGGTGTACGGTTCGATGCTGCTGTTCCGAGAGACGCGCATTGCCGTGCAAATCATCAGCGAACGAGCTGCCACCGTGCGCGAGCGATTCGGAACCTCGCAGAATTTCAGGAATCTATAAGCGTTTTGTCGCTTCAGATCTCAGCCAGACGTCGCGTGGAATCGCCGAACTGGTCGGTCTTGACGCCGAAACGATTCAACATGCTGACATACAAATTGGACATCGGTTGAGGATCGACTTTCAGATAGCGTCCCGTCTGAATAGCGCCGCCCGCATGGCCCGCAAGGATCACCGGCAGGTTTTCGTGTGTGTGCCGGTTGCCGTCAGCAATGGCACCTCCGTAGACAATCATGGAATTGTGCAGCAGCGAATTGCCATCGACGTCATCGGTCGTCGCCATGCGTTCCAGAAATCTGGCAAAGCGACTGATGTAGAACTGATCGATCGCGGCGACCTTTTTCGCAAGATCGGTCTCGCGCTGATTGTGCGTCAGATAGTGATGGCCTTCGCGAATGCCGAGCTGAGGAAACGTCCGATTGCTTCCGTCGTACGCCAGCAACAGTGTGGCGATGCGCGTCGTATCCGTCTGGAATGCCAGCAGCAGCATGTCGAACATCAGGTCAATGTACTGACTGAAGTCACCAGGAATGCCGACAGGAGTTGATCGCTCAATCTCAGGGATATCCTGATGCGATTCAGCCGACTTCAGACGCAGTTCCAGTTCCCGTACGACGGTCAGGTATTCATCAAACTTCTGCCGATCACTGACGGCCAGCGAACGTTGTACATCGGACGCTTCTTCCAGCACGAAGTCCAGCACACTGCGCTCTGTCTGCTGACGCAGGGCAAAGTTCCTGCGGCGTTCCGATCCTTCGCCTGCACCAAAGAGTCGTTCAAAAACCAGGCGCGGATTTGCTTCCGGAGTCACGGGCGTCGATGCAGAACTCCACGCCAGATTGTACTGATACGCACACGCATAGCCGGAATCACAACCGCCCGAATTGCGAATCAGATCGGACGACAGTTCGAGTGACGGAAAGCGAGTCAGATTTCCTACCTTCTGCGCAGCAACCTGATCAATCGAAATTCCCACATGAATATCGTTGCCGGCAGTCTTGCGGGCGCGGGCACCCGTCAGAAACGTGGCGCTGGCTCGAGCATGGTCACCGGCACCGTCACGGCCTGCAGTCGCGTTTTCATGATCCAGGCCACCGATCACCTGAAAATGCTCTTTCAGTGATTTCAGAGGGGCCATGGATTCATTCAGTTCAAAATCGGTTGTCGGAAACCAGTGGTCCTGCTGAACGCCGTTGGGAATGGACATGAAAGCCATGCGCAGCGGAGCCCCTGTGCTGGTCGTCGCCATGCCTGCTGCCTCGAGTTCCTGGACGCCAAACAATGAGCGTGGTTGGAGCGACATGAGTGCCGGTAACGCAATCGATACGCCCACGCCTCGCAGAAAACCGCGGCGATCTGCAGATTGATGTTTCATAGTTGATCTTTCAGCCTACCAGGAAAAAACGCATAAACTAATTTTGGGTTTGTGTGGGATTTCGGATTTTCTGAAACGGTGCCGACGCGATTACACCGTCGATCAGGTCGCTGAATCTGCCACCGCTGTGTTGCAGACGTTCGACGATGAGATCCACGGTATGTTCGTCCGTGCGTTCGAGTCCTCGACCGATGGCGAACGTCAGCATTTTTTGGGTGACACAGCGATAAAAATCCACAGCATGGTGTTCGCGGAGAATGTGCTTCAATTCACGCACATTCTGGAACGATTCACCTGTGATCAGTATACCAGATGCGTCGATCACCTCACCCTTTTCTTCAGTTCGCCAGCTTCCGAGTGCATTAAAATTCTCCAGAGCGAGTCCCAGCGGATCCATCCTGGCATGGCATGACGCGCACAACGCCGATTCCCGATGAGCGGCCAATAACTCGCGCAGAGTGGGCTCGCGATCCCCGAATTTCTCCGCCGCCGCTTCGAGTGCAGGAACTCCCGGCGGGGCAGGGGGGGCTGGCGTTCCGAGGATGTTGTCCAGAATGAACAGCCCGCGTTTGACAGGGGATGTCCGCGTCGGATTCGATGTAATCAGCAGCATCGACGCATGACAAAGTATGCCGCCACGAACGCTGTCCGGCGGCAGTTCGACGCGCCGCATGTCGTCGCCCTGGATATCCGGAAGCCCATAATGCTTTGCCAGTTTCTCATTGACAAATGTGTAGTTGCAGTCGAGCAGATCCAGCAGGCTCAGGTTCTCGTGTGCGATATGTTCGACGCACAATTCGGTTTCCCGCTGCATCGCACGTTTGAGTTCGTCATCGAAATTGTCCGTGATGTTTCGCAGTTCACGAAAGCGATCGCGCGACTTCTGTTCTTCGGGGCTCAATTCCTGACCGAAAGATCTGTCACGTCGGCCGCGGAACTGAGCCATCAGCGCTTCATATTCTTTCTGATGTCCCAACACCGCAATGGGATCGACAGTCGCCTGCGTCACATCGCGCGTTCTCAGCCATTGCCCGACAAAATTTTGCAGAAACTCATTCGCGCGTCGATCCCGCATCATGCGCGCGACTTGCGACGAAAGTTGGGTTCGCAGTTGTCCCTGCTGAGCCAGCTCAAACAGTTCCTCATCCGGCGTCGTGGACCACAGAAAGTAGGAAAGCCGCGAAGCCAGATCCAGTTCATCGACATCCGCGAACGGCTGTGCGGCATCGGCTTCACCAGAGGATTCTAACCGAAACAAAAATCGGGGCGACGCGAGTACGCCGGTCATAGCGTGAGCAATGGCCGATTCAAAAGTTGCCTCCGGTTGCTGCGCGGCCAATTCAGCGATCTTCACCAATCGATCGACGGTCGGTTGTTTCACTCGGCTGCGAAACGCACGAGTAGCAAACTTTCGGAGGATCTCTTCAGCGTAGGCGTGCCGTTCTGCAGCGTCCACCGGCGGATTGTCGCGTGGGAAGAACGTCGAGTAATTCGGAGGATGCACGAATTCGGTGGTCCCTTCCGGGCCTTCGATGCGGACAGAATTGACTTCGAAGCGAGCGTAGGTGGATTCTTCCGATGCCTTTGGTTCGGCAGATTTTTCGCCCGGGATCGGCGTGAGTTCAAATGACAATTCATGGTCGCCAGCGCTCCAGTCTTCGGAGAATTCATAGCTTAGCAGTTTGTTCTCGTCCCAGCCGTATTCGTGTGTGGTGCGGTCCTGCCCGTCGATGCGAAATACGATGGTATATCGTGACGCATCAAATTCAAACGAACCATGCAGCTTCACGGCGACATCGACTTTGTACGTCCCGGTTGTTTCGATCTTTACTGTACGTTTCAAATACGCCGGTTTCGTGGATGACAAACGATCGCCTGAGACATTTTCATCAGAGTCACGAAAGTCGCGTCCGGAAAACTCCTGAGCCGGCATGACCCATGTCGCTTTCGGGATCGCTCGATCCACGATGGACTGCGCCGCGTGTAAATACTTCTCCATCAATAACGGGGAAAAGCTGAGTGCGTCACCGACGTTGTCAAAACCGAAACCCGAATCATCCGGCGGGAACAGGATCGTAGCGTCGAAGCGAATCCCCATCAAATCCGAGACTGTATTTCCGTATTCGGTGCGGTTGAGCCGACGGACGGCCATTTGGCCAGGATCGATATTCTCGGGATCAATCTGAAACGCACGAAACTTGATCCAGTTCGTGAGCGTGGCCGCTTCGGCTAGCGATGGGCGATCATGTCCCGCCGGAGGCATCAACTGCGATCGCACATTCTTCAGAACATTCCACCACACATCTGATCTTGCGAGAGCTTGGTCTGCGGTCGAAAACTGATCCAGCGTCAAATCACCTTCCTTTTCGCCGCCACCATGACATTCGTAACAGTATGTCTTCAGGATCGGAACGACCTGCGTGTCGAAATCCGGTGTTTCTTCGGTCGAGGCCTGCGCAGCGTGGCAGGCCGCAAGAAATACGACAGAAATAACGAATCGGCCAGAGAGCCAATTCAATGCCACAACGACATGATGCATGCGGTCAAACTCCCGATCTGTGATCTTCCCTCCGGATAGTGCTTTGTCAAGAGTATATCGAGCAATTGTGCATCGAGTCCAGCGGTGCGTGCCGTCGCGGATTTCTGCTGGCCGGACCGAATGGAGTGAGATCCGGCAATTCGGCGCTGGCGGAACTCGCGTTGCTCGGTCCTGCCTGCCGACTATACTCCAAGTGGCCATGAGTTAGAGAATTGGCGAGCGGCATACGTCAGCCTGCCGGTACAAAAACGAGGTACCGGAGGGCTCACGCCGCTCCGCTCGCCGGACTCATTTCTGGCCGCGCGAAGTATACATCAGCAACGCCAACTGCTGATCACTCGGTTTTCAACTGCTGAAGAACTTCGACAATGCGACTTGCCGGAACGACATACGAACCCGGCATACCGCGTTTCATGAATCGGGTTCCAAGCAGAGTGATACCGGCGAGTTCGCCATCCTTGAAAAGCGGTGTGCCTTCGGGGAATCGCTGGTCGATCTGGATGAGTCCGGTGAATTCACGGTTCAGTTCGTGGCTCGGAAGCTGCCAGGTGGCCTTCTGTTCGACTGCAGTGATGCGTGCGGCATTCGCTGTCACTTCAAAATCGGCTTGCCCGCGCATGAGAATGGCGGACAGAATATCGCCGGTCTTGACAGCCACTGGATTCTCGAGACGAAACGAAGTCAGCTGCTCCTTTGCAACGTGCAGAACGAGATCCGGCGTGCTGAAGTCTGCATACGTCGTGGGAACATTTTCGCGATCGTAGAATTCCAGAAACGTGCGATCGATGGCATGCGCGATGTTCTCAGGAACGATCGTCGCCGGTCCGGCGGTCAGTGCGATCGTTTCCTGGCCATGCTGGATCAGCAGGGCTGGCACGGCACGCCGTGCTTGATCCTGTGAGAACACAAGCACAAGTCGACCGATCGCTTTCTCTGCGTCTGATCTGGGACGCCAGGCCGATTGAAAGTACGTACCGTCTTCAGCAGAGGCGGCAGCCAACTCAGGGATTCGTTCAGAAACGGATACCCCGGAGGCCGGTTCAATGCGTGACATCCGAATCACGCCGATGACCATGCCATGCCCTGACGCCACCTCGTCGACAGGAACGACGCCATTATCTATCGCAAATGTTGCGATGGCGCTGACACTCGTGCTTCCTGGCGAGACACACAATACCTTTGTCACCTCCTTGCCATCTTTCAATTGATCAATGTCTGCATCCTTGACTTCGATCACCATGGCGTTGTGCTGCAGAAACTGAAGAGCTTCAGGAGAAGAATATCGCGGCTCTATCGCCATCCGAACTTCAAGGTCGTCTGCACCCTGGATCCTGCACATTTGCAGTTCACTAGTCTTGTTGGACGGGATCTCAAATTCCGCAGTGGACGGCGACCGAACGATCATTCCACGCCACTGCATCTCGAAATTCCGATCGGACAATAGGCGAATCCTGATGGGAGAGTTCGAGACATCACGTACAACCTGATCTCCAACGCTGATCCTGAATTCCTCTGACTCTGTCAAAATCCGAGCAATGCTGCAGTCCTGTTGGATGACAGTGATCTCGATCACATTTTCAGCGTCGAGCCCCGATAAAACAGCGAATCTGTCTCTCGGCTGGATACCATCATCGATTCCAAGTGAAATCTGGACCTCCGTCCCTGAAACACTCTGAACAAGCCCGCTGACTGCTCCCCGGCCCTGAAAGGGCTTTGGCTCGGCAACCTTTTGTCGAAGCAGAGAACCACTCGAACGCCCCGAATGATCGTCCCATGAAGCCTCCGGATTCAACAACTCCTCCAGACGCCGATCAATAACCTTATCCGCAATACGATCACGGGCGTCGATGGACTGCTGCATGCGACTCAGGCGGCGAGCGAACTCAGTGAGTTCAGCGCGCTGGATTTCCTGGCGGGTTGCGAATGTCTTCTGAATTGATTCGCGAAGTCGGGCCCTCTGCTTCAGACTCTCCGGGTGGTCCTTGCCGAGCGAAGTTTCAACGTTGCGTGCTTTCTCCGCAAGCTGCAGCAGAGGAATTTCCAACGCGTTCAGGCGACGGCGATACTCGGCGATCGGCACGATGGGCTGCTCGGGCGGTTCCTGCGCCATCAGCATTGACGATGTCATCAATGCGTTGAGAAGGATTGTCGCGAATATCCAATTGAAGACATCAGACATGTGGGGCATCCTGAATTCGAGTGTGGAAAGCATGCGGGTTGAGAGAGCAAAGTCGCCGGGTTTTCGAACGCAAAGTTTCTTGCTGGCCACAGATGGCCGCAGATGAAACTGCTTGTGTGCTCGGCATTCGCATGGAGTTTTTTGATATCTGCGTTTAACTGTACTACGAACGCTTGAATTCTTGTTTTCCCGCGACGAATTCCAGGCGGCAGTTTGTAGAGGTTGTTCTCGTGCATCGACTTCGTCCTCACCAGGGTTCGGTCTCGTTGACGGGTAGATTGCAAAGTAGCCGTCACGCTCCGCCGTGACGAGCCACGAACTGGGCCACATGAATGGAGCCCCCGCGCTGGCTGTCCTTCAGCCCATGCAGGGGCAGATCGTGGATCTCTTTCCTGGTTGATGAATGTCAATTGACAAATGCTCATCACGGCGGAGCGTGATGGCTACTTTGGGTTGCGGGCGAAGCCCGCGGTGTGTTTATTCGCGGCAATTCTGCATATGTTTTCTGTCGAGTTTGCATCTCGGGGTCATGGCGGTTTTGCCTCCGATGGCAATTGCCAGAGTTTACCAGTATCCGTTTCGGATGGGCCGAGTTCTTTGTCAAAGGCATCAATGTCCGTCTGTGTCGAATCCCACTTTGTCATCGAATCATCGTTCAATAATGCCATCTCTGACTCATCGCTGTTCTGTGGAACTTCCGGGTTCCCTGGTCCGGCAGACTCATCTTTGGCGGCCCCGTAAAAATAACCTCGCAACCCCAGGTCAAATTGAATTTCCGCAATACAAAAACATAGAAACAGCACCAAAGCTGCACACACAGTCATCAACCTGATCGGCGACCTGGCGGCGCGGGCAGGCATGCGACATTCTTCCGGCAATTCCACAATCGTCGGCTGCTGAAGATGAGCGAGGCACTTCTGCAGCAATGTCGCCACGTGATCGGCCGTCGGAATTCGATCATCGAGCGATTTCGCCAGCAGTCGCTGAATGATTCGTTCGAGCCATTCCGGAATGTTTGGATTCACTTCCCGGATCGCACGTGGCTCTGTGTCGGTGATTCGTCGCAGAACGCCATAGCTGGTTTCGGCTCGAAACGGCGGGCGACCGGTACACATCGCGTACATCACGCTGCCGAGACTGAACAGATCGCTGCGGGCATCTACGTTATCGCCGCAAGCCTGTTCGGGAGACATGTACTGCGGCGTTCCCGCAATGACTCCGCTACGAGTCAGGCTCGCATCATCGACGGCTCGAGCGAGTCCGAAGTCCGTCAGAGTGACTCGTTCGACACCGTCTTCCAGAAGAATATTGGCTGGCTTGATGTCACGATGAACCAGACCCTGTCCATGTGCCGCCGCGAGACCCGAGGCAACCTGTTGAGCAATCCGAATGATCTCTTCTGTGGGCAATGGCCCTTGGCGATCGAGCCGTCGCTGCAGCGATTCACCGCGAAGATACGGCATGACCAGAAACGGCAGCGGGCCATCATTCGACACGCCATGAATCACGATCACGTTCGGGTGCAGTACAGTCGCGGCGGCTTTGGCTTCACGAGCAAATCGGCGTCGAGCCGCTCCGCTTGAGGCCAGACGCGGTGCCAGCACCTTGATCGCGACGGTGCGATCCAGTGGCCCGTCGAAGGCCTTCAACACAACCCCCATGCCGCCGGAGCCAACGACTCCCGAGATTTCATAGCTGCCAATTCGTCCCAGCATCTGTGGATCGTCGGTGGGATTCAGCAGGCCCAGCACCTGAGCTACCTCTGCCGATGCCGCAGCTTTGCGGTCTCGCGCATCGTCGTGTTCATCGCGAAGCGCAAACGAAGACGTACTGAGTGGTACCGCATCGTACGGCTGATCGTGAAGAAACTCTTCGGCGTCACTCCAAGAGGATGGCTCCGCAGCCGCAAGCTGAATTTGCTGACGACAAGTCTCGCAGGTTTCCAGATGGCTATGGAATGTCGCTTCCTGCGCAAGGGTCAGCAGGTCAGCCAGATAGCGTTCAATCAGCGATGGATCGCAGGTTTCAGGTTGCGTGTTCATATCGTGTCTTCAATAAAGTAGCCGTCACGCTCCGCCGTGACGAGCCTTGTTCTTTCGCATACAAAATCAATTGCCATTTCGCTATCAGAAGGACCCTCGCATGTGGTATGGGCCAGACACAAAATCGTCGGGTTGTTGAAGGCTCATCACGACGGAGCGTGATGGCTACATTTTGGTGAACTCTCATGAGAAATCAGACTCGTCCTCCAGTTGTTTCACGGCATCTCTCAGTCTTCGAATGATGCGGCTGCGCGCGGCGTAAATGACTGCTTGCGATCGGTCCAGCTGGGCGGCCGCATCCGGAATGGAAAGGCCGTCGATCATGGTGATGGCAAACGCCTGCCACGTAATGGCATCGGCTCGTGCCCGGACACGTTCGGCTGCCTTGCGAAAGAGTTGCCGTCGATATTCGCGTTCCAATTGTGAATCGAGCCCGCCATCGAACTTGTTTTCCGCCTGACCGTCAGCCCGTATATCATCGCCTCCGACCGCGCGGTCCCGGGGTTGTCGTGTCAACATGTTGATGGTGGCGTTGCGGGCCATGCGACACAACCAGTGCCGAAACCGTGTGGACTCGTCGCGTCGCTCCCACGTCGGCAACGCTCGAGCCACGGCAATCAGGACCTGCTGAACAACATCCTGAGCATCCGCGTCCTGCAGGCCGCGCATCCGAGCGACGTTGTAAACGACCGGACGATAAATCCGCGCAAACTGCTCCCACGCACCTTGATCGCGCGGATCGGCGATCCGCATCAGCAGGCTGTCTCGCGTATCCGGAACATCATCCACAAGCAGTCCTCCGGACCTGAAACACAGGTCGGCGACTATTCTGACAGGTCAATTACGGATTTTCCGGTTCCCGGAGACAATTTGGCAACTTGAGCCGTCCAAAGCCACTCCATTTCCGGCGAGAGTCGTGGAGAATGGCAAATGTCGAAAATATCGAGCTCGTTTCCTGCAATTTCGATCGATTTATGGCTAACCTTGATGGGCCGTCGGATCTGCCATCAGCGGCGTCGGAATGAGACGCTGTCTAATCATGGCCGTGATGGATGTCTCACTGGGTGCGTC
>Ga0105046_10004089_pt1 | contig 23188 bp, 18 predicted proteins | sample MAT03_FD_78385 | JGI IMG/M metagenome (GOLD analysis project Ga0105046, IMG submission 78385) | Freshwater microbial communities from Lake Fryxell liftoff mats and glacier meltwater in Antarctica - MAT-03 (megahit assembly) | ecosystem: Environmental > Aquatic > Freshwater > Ice > Liftoff...
ACGCCAAAATGGCAGATTTCAGCACTGCATGTTGTGTCGCCCGAAAACATCGCCGCAACATTTAGCGTAGTCTTCGGAGTCCGTTTGAGTTTTTCAGCACCCTGCTAGCGCCCTGCCGCTCAGGTCCGGCGCAGCACTGCGGAGAGTGCTGGCGGACGGCACACGGAGTGTGCCTGCTACTTTACGCCTCTGCGGAGGCGGCGTTAGTCGCGCTCGAGATTGCTGAAGAACTGGTCGAGCGATTCATCGCCCGAGCCTGAGCTCGACGGGGACGAGGGCTCGCTGGCCGAGGGTCCGCCCAGGTTGCTCAAGAAGTCCGTCACTTGATCTGCGCCGGAGCCGCCGACCGACCCGCTGGGCGAACCGGAGGGACGCGAAGGGCGCGAACCCGAACCGGGCCGGCCAGGTTCGCCTGGGTGCGCGGACTGCTCAAGGAACGGAATGCGGAAGTAGGCTTTGCAGTGAGGGCACTGACCGCGGCGGCCCTGGAGCTTCGTCGGTCCAAACAGCCGATGGCCGTTGGGACAGATGAACTCCATGTTGTCGGCCTTCTTCGACGGGGTCGGCGTCGTCGATTGCGAGGGGACGCGTGTCTCGACCTTGCTTGGGCTGTCGGAGTTGGCCGGCTTGTTGACGACTGGCGGCTTTGAGCCCGGCGGACGAGCAGGCGGCTGTGAGCTGGCTGGCTTCTGCTGCGCGCCGAAGAGGAACATCTCGGTCGAGTCTTCGGCCGACTTGCGCGAGTCGGCGCTGGCTCCGCCCAGGCTGCTGAAGAACGTCTGCATTTCGTCTTCAGCGTCGCTGGGGCCCTCGTCAGCTTCTTCGGCCTCGAGGAACATCTCTTTCTTTTGAGCCGGAGGCGAGGTCTTCTGCTCGTGATCCTGATTCAACTGCGACAGGAAATCGCTGAGCTCTTCGGCCTCGTTCTGCGTGCGCTTGCCCGACTGCGTGGCCGACCAATGATCGTCGGCCTGCGCCAGCCAATCGCTGAGCGCTTTGGCGACTTCGGTGCAGTTTTGGTAACGGTTGGCTGGATCCTTGGCCATCATCTTGCGATAGATGGACTCGAGCACGCGCGGGCAAGGGCTATCGTGCCGATGGGCCGAGACCGGCTTGGGGTCCTGGGTCTGATGCTTCAGCAGCACCTCGGCCAGCGAATTGCCCGCAAACGGCGGCACGCCGGTCAGCACATAGTAGAGCGTGCAACCCAGGCTGTAGATGTCGGCCCGCGAGTCGAGATCCGTCGAGCCCATGGCCTGCTCAGGGGCCAGGAAGTCGGTGGTCCCCATCACGTTGCCTTTGCCCAACTGCGACTGGCCGTCTTCCTCGAGATGGGCCAGACCCATGTCCAGAATCTTGACCGTGCCGCCGTTGTCGACGAGCAGATTGGCCGGCTTGATGTCGCGATGAATCATGCGCCGTTCGTGCGCGTGAGCCAGCCCTTCGGCCGCCTGGCGGATGTACTCGGCACACTTGTCGTAGGGGAGCGCGCCGTTCTTTTTGACCAGCACTTCCAGGTCGCTGCCGTCGACGAACTCCATGACCAGGTAATGGATCTTCCCCTCGTTGTCGACGTCGTAGGCGCGAACGATGTTGGGGTGATCGAGCGCGGCCGTGGCCTGCGACTCCTTATAGAAGCGACGCAGGTAGCTTTCGTCTTCGACCAGATGCGAGGGGAGCACTTTGAGCGCCACGCGACGACGCATCACGGTGTGTTCGGCCAGGTAGACGCTGCTCATCCCGCCGGTGCCGATGTGCGCCAGAAGCTTGTACTTGCCGATGAAGAAGCCCTTGCTCTTCCCCTCGGAGAGCTTTGAGTTCTGCCAGGGGGTGATCAGCTTGGTGGCGATCAGCAGCTTGGCAAACGGCACGTAGTCGTCAGGCGTTGCGCGAACGGTCTTTCGAAAATCGCTTACGACCTCGGCCAGCTTGCTCTTTTCAACGAGCTTGCTCTTGAGGACGGCGTCTAGATAGCCTTGAAGCGTCAGCTTGGACATGCCGGATCGCGCTTCCTAACTCACCCCACGGGGTGGAAGCGGGCGAATGGACAGGAACGTGGTCAACCTCGGATGACCCCAGAACCTAACCCCCCTACTGGGGTCGCGCCGCTGCCGAGTATCATAACAATGCAAAGGGACAATGGCCAAATCAAAAGAGATAGGGAAGCGAAATTCGTGCCGTCTGCCTACGGTTCGAATTCGAGAGTTCAAAAACCTCGGAACTCGCGCGATCCCTGCACCTTCCGCCCACGTGAATGATAACTGGACGCCATCGATTGTCAACTTACTTTACCTAAGTCACTGCCGCTAAAGAAGGGTGACACCCCCTGGCAGTGATATTCGCCTGGTTGCGATACGACCATTCTTCGGCCACACGATCAACGGCAATCGCAACGGGCACACCGCCGTGGCCGAGTGGTTTCGTGAGCGGTAAAGACTAGCCGCCGGTGAATGGGCGTTGTCGCGGGGACACCCGGCGATTAGCGCCTTGCTGCGTGGTGTTGCCCAGGCGGCATGAACTTTGCAGGGTAAAAGGGCGACCCCTCTTCATTCCTGGACCGGAGTTCATCCCATGACCAGCCCACGCTATTGCCTGTTTGGCACCAAGCCCAGCGGCGATCGAAAGCTCGTCGCTTTGTTCGGTTCTGAGCAACAACTGCTGGCCTATATCTCGTGGGCTACCTTGCAAGCCACGCCTGAGGGGAAGCGCAAGTTCGAGCAGGGAAGTGCGCTGGTGGGGTGCGACAGGTTCGACTACGGGGTGGAGAGCGACTCGATAGGGGATGTGGATGTGCCCTTCAACCCGTCCCCTTCCATGCTCTAAGCCGAAGCTTGTCCACAACTCAACTCCACGAAACAAGGAGACTGAAATGCTTACCGCTACTGTGAATCGTGTCCGCGACAATACCTCGGACTGCGTAAACCAGGCGATCGATCAAGCGACCGAAGCGCGCGTTCGCCGCATCTCCCAGGGCGGGCCTCACGCCATTCAACAACGGCTGGACGAACTGGATCGCGAGTGGGACATCGAGCGCTTGCTCGAGACCGTCGCGCCAACGCTCTCCCTCACCGGGTTGGCGTTGGGTGTGCTGCGCGACCGGCGGTTCCTGCTGGTTCCGTTGGTAGTGCAGGCCTTCTTTCTGCAGCATGCCATCCAAGGCTGGTGCCCGCCGATGCCGGTGTTGCGGCGGCTGGGCGTCCGCACGGCGGAAGAGATCAGTCAGGAGCGCAACGCACTCAAGGCGCTGCGCGGCGATTACCAATCGGCCGAGATGAAGCAGCCGAATTCGGCCCAGCGAGCCGTCGAAGCGGCACGAAGTTAGATTGGCCCGAAGAAGTTCAACGATGCTCGTGTAAAGTAGCAGGCACACTCCGTGTGCCGTTCGTTTGTTGTGGTGCAGGCGTTCCGCCTGCCTTGAAGTGGGACCGATCTTCCAGCAGGCAGGACGCCTGCACCACAATAGATCACAGCCTCTCCGTGTGCCTGCTACTTTACGTTACGAGTAGATCACCACCAGGGCGCTCACCGCGACATAACCGATCCCCATCAAGGCGGCCGACCACATGTCCATCTTCTTGGACTTGGCGATCTGGTCTTCCTCTTCGCTGGCATAGAGCTTCAGCGAATACACGCTCTCAGCAATGGACATGAAGATGAAGGCAAAGGCCACGATGTGCAGCGAGTCGGCCATCGTCAGGATGCTGGTGTCGGGCAAGCTGGAGGTGACCACGTACTCGCTGGCCACGGCAGCAAAGATGGCGCCGGCGCCCAGGCCGAACCGCGGATCGACTTCGGTCGGCTTGATGAAGAACACCAGCAGGGCGATGGCAGTGGCCGTAAAGAGCCCCGCGAACATCTTCATGAAATAGCCCCAGCCGACTCGCTTCAGCTCGATCGACAGGATGAACCGCGAGTACTCCGACTTCTTGTCTTTGGCGTAGTCGGTGAACCCATAGTTGGTCTGGTAGGTGTGCTTGACGACTTCGGCCGTGTGCCCCACCACTCGGTAGCCCGGGAAGCCGGTCAGGTCTGGGCTATAGCCCGAGTTCTCGGTGTCGGGCACGAAGACCATCTTGTCGAGTTCTTTGTCGCCATCTTCCAGTTCGATCTCGAGAATGTGATTGTCGAGCGGAAAGCGCGAGACGTCCCAGAACTCGGTGATCGTGGTCGTCCCTCGACGGTAAACATAGTTGGTACCATCTTTTAGTTTCTGCGGCTCGGGTCCGGTTCCTTCGAACTTGCCGTTGATGATTTCGACATTCTCCAGAGGGTTGAAGTCGTCCTCTTTCCAACGGAACCAGACGTAGTAGTCGACCGTAAAGTTGTTGTCCTTCAGGCTCACGGCCACGATCTGACTGACATAGATGCCAACCGTCACCTTGATCGGCGGGCGGTTTCCGTCCACGGGAAGTGTAGCGGGATCGGTCTTGCTCGAATCAATGCCCTTCTTGGCAGGCGCTTGCGCATCCTTCTTCGCGACGTCCTTCTTGGGCGCGTCCCCGTCTTTCTTGGCAGGGGCGTCTTCATCCTTCGACGGCGGGTCCGCGTCTTTTTGCGACTCGTCCTTCTTGGCGGGCTCGTCCTGCAACGCGCGGCCCAGCGCAGGAGCCATTCGAATCGAGAACAGCCCTAGCGAGAGGACCAGCAAACCTACGAGTGCAGCGACGTGCCGCGAGGTCGTTCGACGCATAAAGCAGACCCTTCCAGGACATGCGAACCAATACCGAAGCGGCCATTCTACGCGGGTGGAAGCGGCGAGCAACCACCTTTCCCGCCGCCTGAAATATCCGGAACGATTCGACTGGAGCACCACGACGCGGGGCCACCGGCGGCTAGCGCCGTGCCGCTCAGTCCCGGGGTTATGCACTCCTCGTGCGACCTGCAGGGCGCTAGACGCCGATGGTGCACGGATGCGCCTTGAGGCTCGTTCGGTTCCTCGTCATCATCTCGTCCGCTTCTTGACCTATGCCGATCGCCTGCCGGATATTGGCGGCATGCTCCTTCTTGAAGTTGACAACGCCTGCGAATACCTCCGCGCGCAGGGACGCATTCACGGGGAAGACGACGTGGCGATCGAGTTCCTCCCCGGAGGCGTCTCGAACCAGGTGCTGTATGTCCTCATTCGCAATCGGCCGGGGGCAGAGTTCGTGCTCAAGCAAGCCCGGGCGCAGTTGCGCGTTCCCGATCCCTGGTTCAGCCGGCTCGATCGGATCTGGCGCGAAGTCGAAGTCATGCACCACTGCCGCCGGGCGATCGATCGAGCCCAGGCGGCTTCTCCTTCTGCTGCGCTGGGCACGCTGGAAACGCCGCGCGTGCTGTTCGAGGACCGCGAGAACTTCGCCTTCGCCATGTCGGCGGCCCCGCGTCAGCACCAGGTCTGGAAGCAGCGACTGCTGGCCGGCGAAGCCGATGCCGATATCGCCCGCCAATGCGGAAGGCTGCTGGGAACGCTGCACGCCGGGACCTGGCACTCGGCCGAAGTCGCTCAGGCGCTGGATGACCGCCAGGTCTTCGACGAGCTGCGCATCGATCCCTATTACCGCCACGTCTCGGCCGCCCATGCCGATCTTCGCCCCGCGCTCCAGCAACTCATCGATTCGGTGGCCCGCGAGCGTCACACCTTGGTACACGCCGACTACAGCCCCAAGAACCTGCTCGTCTGGCCGACGGGGCTGATGATGGTCGACTTCGAGACCGGCCACTACGGCGATCCGGCCTTTGACCTGGGCTTCTTCCTGTCGCACCTGGTGCTGAAGTCGATCTACCACATACCGCGGCAGGCGCCGTTCCTGGCGCTAACCGTGGCCTTCTGGGAGGAGTACCAGGCCCAACTGTTGCCCCTGATCGGCGACTCGGCCTATCAGGCGCTGGTGACGCGAAGTATTCAAAATCTCGCCGGCTGTGCGCTGGCGCGTGTCGACGGCAAGAGCCGTGTCGACTATCTGAACGCTGCGCAACAAGACCGCGTGCGGGCCTTGTGCCGCGGCTTGTTCCTGTCGCCCGTTGAGACGTGGGGCGAGGTACTCGAGCGGTTGAAGAGGACGGACGCGGCGTAGTGTTCTCGCCGAGCGGCTCAGCTCGGCTCTGCCGCGGGCTCGTCCTCGGCGGGCAGTTCTTCCACCTGTACCTTGGGCGCGTCGGGGAAGGTGTTCCCCACGGCGATCTTGGCGATATGGTCGCGCATGGCTTGATCGGCCGCGGCCGGATCGCGACGACGGACCGCATCCAGGATCCGCTCATGATGCGAATAGGCCACGCCGGCGCCGTCGCGGCCCAGCGTCTTGCGGCGGCTCTCGATCAGCAGTTCCTGAATCGGCGCCAGCACGATCTCGAAGATCGAGTTGCCGCTGGCCTCGGCCAGCGTGGCATGAAAATCCAGGTCGGCCTCGACGTGCGCCTCGAGCGAGCGGCGCGGATTGCCCAGCACCTTCTGCTGCTTCTCCATCTTGGCCAGATGGATCTCGGTCCGGTGGAGCGCAGCCAGACGAGCCATGGTGGTCTCCAGCGGCAGCCGGACCACGCTCAGATCCTCGAGACTGAAGGCTCCGATCCGCAGCATCCGCTCGTAGCCTTCGGTGACCGTCTTGGCCGAGGGAGTCGCCACGCGCGTGCCCGAGCCGTGGTGGCTCTTCACTAGTCCGACGCTGGCCAGTCGGCCCAGCGCTTCGCGCACCACGCTGCGACTCACGCCCAACTGAACGCAGATTTCGCGTTCGGGGGGAAGCAGATCGCCGGGTGAGAACTTGCCCGAGAGAATCTGCTGCTCCAGATGGCTGACAACGTGCGAAACGCGATCGACAGTCGACATAGCGGTACGGTCAAACTCTTGGAGGAAAGATCGCGGTCAAAACAGGTTGTTGCGCGATCGCGGCTACGAATCCCTCTTATTGAACTCTGCCGGGTAGGTTTCGACAAGTCTATTGAGGGATCCGATCGGGTGGGTAGGCATTTCCCTGTTTAAGCACGCGTGGTCTGGTGCAAGTGAGTGCACCAGGACTAGCACACCTGCCCGCCTGTGGTAAGATTCGATGCATACAAGATCCCTGCCTGCCAGCCATTCTGGCAAATCAAGCTTCCGACCACGCACAAGATTCTCTTGGAGAGCCGCTCGATGGTTTTGACCCCGAGCACCATGCTGCCGCTGGGAACTTCGGCCCCTGATTTCGCGTTGCCGAATATCGACGGCAAGACCGTGAAACTGGCCGACTTCGCCGGCAAGCCGGCCTTGCTGGTGATCTTCATGTGCAACCATTGCCCCTACGTAAAGCACGTGGCCGAAGGTCTGGCCGCTTTGACCCGCGAGTATCAGGCCAAGGGGGCTGGCGTGGTGGGGATCAGCTCGAACGACGCCAAGAACTACCCGGACGATTCGCCCGAAAAGATGAAGTCCGAAGCCGCGATGCGGGGTTACACGTTTCCGTACCTGTACGACGCCGACCAGTCGGTGGCCCGGGCTTATCATGCGGCATGCACCCCCGACTTCTACGTCTTCGACGCCCAGCAGAAGCTGGCCTATCGCGGACAGATGGATGCCAGCCGCCCGAAGTCCGATATCCCGGTGACGGGCGTCGACTTGCGAGCGGCGCTCGATGCGGTGCTGGCCGGTAAACCGGCGGCCGCCGAGCAACGACCCAGCATCGGCTGCAACATCAAATGGGTGGCCGGCGCCGAGCCGGATTATTTCAAAGGAAAGTAGCAAACGGGCAGAGTTCGGATTATTGTGCGACACAGGGGTGTCAACGGGGCATGTGTTGAACTGGCCTTCGCCTTGGGGCGAGGCATGATGTGTCGATCCGCCGCGACCTTGCTGGGGGGCAAGGAGACGGCCGCGATAGCTGCGGAGATTATGAAACACGCCCCGATCGCCCGGATGCCCCTCGAACAACTTGAAGTCTTCTTCGGACGTGCTACTCCGGCGGAAGCTCGCATCTATGCGCGCATTCCGGCCGTGGGCTTGCCCGCAGGCGCTCGCCTGACCGGCAGCGTGCGCGGACCGAAGTCGGCCTTCAGTCACACGCTGTCGGCCACGATCCCGCTGGTCGATCTGGGCCCGGGTGCCGCACGCGTGGCCGAAGCCGTCGTGCCCGAGCCCTGCTTCTGGACCCCCGGCATGCCGTACCTGTACGAGGTCCGCGTGTCGCTCGAAGTCGGCGGCCAGGCTTGGGCCCAGAGCGAACAGATGCTCGGCATCCGGCCCATGGGCTCGAGCCATCGCCGGCTGGTGCTGGAAGGGAAGCCCTGGATTCTCCGCACGGTCGAGCCGTCGGACTTTACGATCGAGTCCCTCATTCCCTGGCGCGAAGCCAAGGCCTCGCTGGTCCTGTCGCATCCGGGCGATGCCGAGTGTCGGGCCGCCAGCGAACAGGGGGTAGGCTTGGTGGCGATGGTGAACGAAGGGGACATCGCGGCCGAACTCCGCCGGCTTTCGCGCTGGCCCGCGGTGATGCTGGCTGTGGTTCCCGCTGATTTCGATCCGGGGCAGGTTCCTCCGCCAGCCAACTTGATGCTGGGGGTTCGCATGCCGTTGGGTAAGCCGCCCGCCTGGGCCAAAGTGGTGCTGGCCGAGCCGACTGGCAACTCGTCCGAGGATTGGCGCGGGCAAGTCGGGGCCGATGTGTCGCTGATCGCGGTGAAGACGACCGAAGACGAGCGAACGGTGCAGAGCGCGGCACAATCGCTGGCCGAGTTCGAAGGCGCCTTTGCCGCTGGCGAATGGGCCGGCTACGCGCTGCTGGGAAAGTAGCGCCGTGGCGAGGGAGCTAGAACACATCCGCGCATCCTTGAGCAGGCTTTGCGAACGGACGCCCTAGCCGCTCTTCGAAAAGGAGACAGTCCCAGTACAGCCCTGGGACCGTATTTCGCGTCACGCTTGTCACCGCGGTTCTCGCTCAGCGCAACCCGCCCGAGATAAACAGTGATTCGCCTGTCAGCCAGCCCGAATCGCTCGACGCCAGGAAGACGACCGCCGGAGCGATGTCTTGCGGCTGACCGATCCGTCCCAGCGGTGTCGTGGCTTCGGTATGCTTTTGCATGTCGCTGTGGGCAATGCCCCCCGCGTGCGTCCCTTCGGTCTCCACCATGCCCGGGTTCACGCTGTTGACGCGGATCTTCCTGGGCCCCAGTTCCTTGGCCAGCGAGCGGGTGATCGCGTCGACCGCCCCCTTGGTGGCGCTGTAGACCGAGGTATTGGCCGGCGCCAAGGTCGAGACGACCGAACTGATGTTCACGATTGCCCCGCCCTGGGAACTAAAGTGCTTGGCCGCTTCCTGGCTGGCCAGCAGCAGGCCTAGCACATTCAAATTGAACTGCTTGTGGAAGTGCTCGACCGTAACGGCTTCGAGCGGGGCGAACTCGTAGATGCCGGCGTTGTTCACCAGGATGTCGAGTTGGTCATAGGTCTTCTTCGTCTCGGCGAACAGCCGGCTGACCTCCGCAGGCTGGGACAGGTCGGCTTGGACCGCAACCGCCTTGCCCCCCTTGGCGACGATCTGCGAGACGACTTCGTCCGCCCCCTTCTTGCTCGACGCATAGTTCACGACGACCGCGGCCCCCTCGGCGGCCAGGTGCTTGGCGATCGAAGCTCCGATCCCCTTCGAGGCGCCCGTGACAACCGCGACTTTTCCGGCAAGTTTCTGGGACATGGCTGACTCTCCTGGAAGTTTCGTGAAGGAACTGGCTGAAAGTGTTTTGTTCGGGCTGCGAGGTTTCGTTCCCGCGTCCCTGATAAGAGGAATAGCAGGTCACGGGGACGGTCCTTACACGAGATTGAAGAAGAAATCTGGGGCGGGACGTAAAGCGATACGGCGAAGGGGTTAGGTTGTCAGTAAAAACAGAGGGAAGGGAACCGCCAAGAAGCCAAGAAGAGAGACAACGTCTTCTGGCTTTGTCTTTCTTCTTCCCGTCTTGGCGGTTTACCTCCTCCCTGCCGACGGATCACCCCCTGACGTATAATGCTTCGACACTCCATCCTTTGACGAACTTGCATGCCTTCTCTCCCGATCCTTGTCGACCGGGGGCCGGTGCCGCGGCCCACGCCTGCTTCGCGCCTGCATCGTTTCTCGGTGCGGCTTTTTCGCGCGGCGGCCTTGCTCGCGGCGGCTGGGCTGATTCACCTGGCCTTTGCGCGGACCATCCCCGAAGAGATACCGCGTATCACGCTGGCCCAAGCTCGGCTCGTTTTCCCCTCGGCGACGCGGATGGGAATGCATGATCCCGAGCGGAACTCCTATGCGGTCATCAATGCGGCCGGAGAGACGTTGGGCCACGTGCTCACGACCTCGCCCGAGACGGACGGCCTGATCGGCTACTCGGGGCCGAGTAACCTGCTGGTCGGACTCGACGTGCAAGGTCGAATCGTCGGCGTGCGGCTGGTGAGCAGCGGAGATACGCCGGCTCATGTGGGCGAAGTGCAGAAGAAAGCCTCGTACTGGGGCAGCTTTATCGGCTGGTCCGCCGCCGAGTCGACTCCGCCCAAGGTCGAAGCAGTGGCCGGCTCGACGCTCACGGCTCTGGCCATGGCCGAGGCGGTGCAGCAGCGGCTCTCGGGTCAGCATGTTTCTCTACGTTTTCCCGAGCCACTGACGGTGGAAGAACTGCGCGACTGCTTTGTCGGTGCGGCCAAGATCGACAAGAACGACCCTCGACTCGGCTGGCACCGGGTGCGCGACGCCGATGGACAGACCATGGGCTTTGCGCTGCGGACCTCGCCTGCTTCCGACGACCTGATGGGCTACGCCGGACCGACCGAGTCGCTGGTGGCCATCGCTCCCGATGAGAAGACGATCGTGGCCGTGCGGCTGCGGACGAGCTACGACACGCGGGAGTATGTCGATCGCGTCCGCGATGACGAGCGCTACCTGGAATTGCCCAAAGGGAAGACGATCCCTCAGTGGGCGGCCATCGACTTCAAGCAGGCGGGCATTGAAGGAGTCTCCGGCGCGACGCAGACCAGCTTCGCCGTGATGGAAGGAGTCCGCCGGCGCATGGCAGCCGAAGCAGCCGCGGCCAACACGCCGGCGCCAGTGGCGCCCCCGCTCTGGAAGACGCTCGATCTGGGGCTATTGCTGGTAGTCATGGGCGGGTTGGCCATGGCCTTCACGCGACTCAAGGGGAGAGGCTGGCTGCGCGTCGCCTGGCAGATCTTGCTGGTGGCTGGCTTTGGGCTGTGGTTTGGCGATTTGCTGTCGCTGGCCATGCTGGCCGGCTGGGCGCGCCACGGAGTTCCCTGGCGATCGTCCCCCGTGCTGGTGTTGCTGGTGGTCGTGGCGCTGGCGATTCCCTGGGGAACACGGCAGCAGATTTACTGTCATCAATTCTGCCCGCACGGCGTATTGCAAGAGTGGCTTGGCCGCGTGAAACGCTGGCGCGTATCGCTTCCTCCGGCGCTGAGCCGCGTGCTGGGATACCTGCCGAACGCGCTGCTGCTGGCAGCCTTCGTGCTGAGCCTGACGCTGGTCACCTTCGACCTGTCGCAACTCGAGCCGTTCGACGCTTGGATTCTGAAGCAGGCAGCCGTGGTGTCGAGCGTGATTGCCGTCGTTGGACTGATCGTTTCGCTCTTCATCCCGCAGGCCTACTGCCGGTTCGGCTGCCCAACCGGGGCACTCTTGAAGCTGGTGCGCTCGCACGGGGCTGGCGACCACTTTGGCCTGAGAGATGGCGTCATCCTAGCCGCACTGGCGGGCGGCGGAGGGTTCCTATGGTTCGCCGCGCCCCATGCTTCAAGCCATGTCGAACCGATCAATCCAGCGATTGCGACGACGCTAGTGGGCGAGGCCTTCGGCACGACCTGGTCGGTGAAGCTTCGCCAGAAGCCCGCCGACGAAAAGCAACTGCGCGACGCGTTGGCCGCTGAGCTGGAGCGGATCGAACGTACGCTGTCGCACTGGCGAAAGACGTCGGAGACCTCGCAGTTCAACACCAGCACTACCACATTTCCTATGGAGTTCTCGCCCGAGCTGTTCGCTCTGGTCGAAATGGCGCAGGGACTGAGCCGCGCTACCGATGGCGCCTTCGATATCACGGTCGCGCCTCTGGTCGATTTGTGGGGCTATGGGCCAACAGGTCCGCGAGCGAATCCCCCTACCGACGCCCAGATCGCCGCCGTGTTGGAACGGGTGGGCTATGAAAAGCTGAGCTACGATATTCGCGACAAATCACTGCGCAAAAAGCAGCCCGAGTTGACCTTGGACCTGGGGGCCCTGTTGCAAGGTTACGCGGCCGATCAGCTCGCGGCGTTACTCGAGAAAAATCGGGCAGGCGATTGCCTGATTGACGTCGGCGGCGAACTGCGAGCGCGCGGCGAATGGACCGTCGCCATCGAGAACCCCGCCGCGCCGGGCGTGCCGTTGGGCTCGTTCACGCTCCGCGATGCGTCGCTGGCCACTTCCGGGATCTATCGCAAGTCGAGCAACTCCGGACCGCCCGAGACGCGGCACATCCTCTCTCCCCAAACAGGCCGACCGGTCGAAGCTGCCTGGAAGCTTTGTGCGGTGGTACGCCCCACGTGTCAGGAGGCCGACGCGTGGGCGACCGCACTGTTGGCGGTTGCCTCGGAGCGCTCGCTGGAGATCGCCGAGCGCGAGAAGGTGGCGGTGTTGCTGATCGATGCTGCCGGCCAGCGAAAGACCAGTGCCGCCTGGCGCGAACTGCCCCACTCGCCGCGGTAGCCTCGCAGTCGCTGTGTCTTAAGGAGAACCCGTCTATCTAACAAAGGGTGGGTGCTCCGGCGATCGACCCCGGAGGGGTCTCAGCGATTAGCCGGTGGTCAGCGAAGCGCCACCACCGGTTCGCTGCCAACGCTTTCATCTTGACCCCGGAGGGGTCACAGCCTAAATCGCGGCTCCCAGTAGGCTGCGACCCCTTCGGGGTCGGATGGGTTCCTCGTGATCGAGTTCCGGTGGTGGCGCTTCGCTGACCACCGGCTAATCGCTGGGACCCCCTGCGGGGTCAGTTGCTAAAGCGCGAAACGGCCGATAGGCCTACGGCCCGCCGACCATGTTGCGCTCGTCGTACTTATAAACAACCCAAGGTCCGTTCGGCGTATCGCGTCGATAGTACAGCACGAATCGCCGGGGATACGGCCCGCTGGCGCCGGGCTGACCCTTGTACTCGCCCGTGATGATGCCGTCGAACTCGGCAGTGGCCTCGCCCGATATCGGCTTCACGTTGACGGTCAGATTGCGGATCTTGGTCTTGGTGATGTGGACATTCGTCATGGCCCATTCGACCTTGCCGCGGATGTCGCGGGCGTCGGCCCCGGCGGAGATGCTCGCCAGGACTCCGCGGGCGTCGTTGGCCTCGAGCGCCGCGGCCAGCGCATCGAGCTGCTGTTCCACTTCTTCGCGCGGGGTGACCACGATCACTTCCAGCGCCATCATGCCCAGCATGCCCACAAACACCAGCACCAGGCCGACGGCCAGACGCTTATCGCGCGTCTGGGCCAGAGCGATGGCCAGCCCGGCCAGCAGGAAGATGCCGATGAACAGGGCAGGATAAGGGGACTCGAAGAGGTACATCATGAGAGGCCGCATCCCCTGGACTGGCAAAAGTCGTGCATCGGAATCGCGTCGGTTCGTGGGATGAGGCTTCGAAGCGCGAAGCCCCGCCCGCTACCACTCGCGGCCAAACGTGCTGAACTCGTAGTCCAGAATGGCGTCGATCCGCACCACCGGTTCGGTCCCCTTCAGCTTGTAGATCGACAGCAGCTCTTCGATCTCTTCCGGGGTCGAGTCTTCCAGTTCTTCGCGGCGATGGTCGCGGCTGACCAGCTCAAGCTGATCGAGCGGCACGGTCACGTCCCGCCACACCCCAGCCGCCGGGCGGACAAGTTCCGGCTCGTCGTCGAGCGGGATCAGACCTTCACGTCCGTCGGAGAGCCGCACCGTAACCTGGGTGCTGTTGGGGCGATGGACGATGTCGCAGATCTGGCTCCGCCCGCCCGAGGCACCGATGGCGTGCTCGATCTGCGAAGGCTTCAGGAAGTAGGCGAATGTCTCGCTCATCGGCGGCGCGGCGCCCAGGGCGGGAGGCTCGAGCTTGGGGGCCAGCGCCCGTTCTTCGATCCGCTCAATGCGGGCCTTGATGCGGACCAGGGCCGAGGTGCCGCCAGCCTTCAGGACGTCTTCTTCGGTCTTGGTCCGCAGCTCGCCGATGGTGGCCACGCCCAGCTTGCGGAAGCAGTCCGTCAGTCCGTCGCCGCCGAACCACAGGGGCAGGTAGTCGCTGTTGAGCAAAGGGGGCGGGATCATAAGCTTGGTGCCGCCCGGCTTGGCGGTCTTGCCGGTCGGCTTGCTGGTCTTGGTGGCCGGCTTCTTGGCGGGCGACTTGGGCGACGGCTTCGATTTCTTGGCGGGGGCCTTGGCTGTAACCACCGGCTTGGGCCGCTTCTTCAGAGCGGACTTCTTCGGCGAAACCTTAGCGACCGACTTGGAAGTCTTGGTTTTCTTGACAGGTTTCGAGCCTTTGGCCTTCTTGGCCTTGGATTTCGCGGCTCCCTTGGGCGCAGCGGCGCTGGCTTTCTTTTTCTTGCTGGGGGCTTTCTTCGTAGGGGCGGGCTTGTTCTTAGCCTTCTTCGCCTTGCGCTTGGCCATCCGCTGACTCCGCGTTCCGAGAGGAAGTTACCTGTGGGCTAATGTAATCCCCCGTGGGAGAACTTTCCAAGCCTTATTGCCGGATGGCGAGAAAGTGCCGCAATTCCGGTCGCTCGAAGCATGCGAGCGGCTACTTCAGCAGGATCGTATCCACGACCAGGTCCGCGGGAGCCGGCCCTTGGATCTCGATGCGATCGCCGACCCGCTTCCATTCCAGCTTGCCTCGCAAGGCGCTGGTCACTTCGCGAATCGGTCGGTCGGTGGCCACCGAGAGCAGCGTTCGCTCGGTCGGCAGCTTCGCACCCGCCGGGCCGAAGTTGGCCAGCGTCACCGCCAGGCCCGACTTGTGCTCGAACAGCGTGGCTTCGGAGGCCGGAAAGCTGAACTCGACCTTCTGGCGTCCCAGGTGGGCGAGCAGCGGTTGGATGAACCAGGCTCGGTTCGGGCCCAAGGCCCGGCCGGTGTCGCGAAAGACATAGCCCGGATAGAAGCCGAACAGGATCGTCCGTCCTTTGCCCAATGCCTGGGTGACACAAGCCGCGTTGCCGCTTGAATAACTGGCAGTACGGACGGCGCTGCCAGTGCTCTGCTCCATAAGCTCGTAGCGGATCCGCGTCCCCGACGCCGCGAACTTGGCAGCGGGGAACCATTCGCTGGCCGTAAACGTCACGTCCTGATCGGCCCTGCCGGGGTCGACTTCAGACACCGGAATCTGCCGCGCGCCGAACAACTCGACCGCCAGCGGATTCGAATCGTTGTAGGCGTCCAGCGACGCGCTGCCACCGGTCCCCATCAGCAGCCCCCCTTCGCGAACCCAATCGGCCACGACACGTAGATGCCGACTTTCCAGATTCAATCCGCCCAGGTAGAGGGCCCGATACTTGGCCAGTTCGACGCGGGTCAGATCTTCTTCCAGAATCACGTCCACCGGGATCTGGGCCGACTTCATGGCGATGTAGGCCCACATCCAATCGTGGTTGAGCGAAACCGTGGAGCCGTTCATGATCTCGTGCGCGCGATTGTACAAGATCGCCGTGCGGCGCGGCTCGCGCTGGCCGTGGGCGATGATCTCGTCGGCGGGGCCCAGTGCGTGCGTCCCCATCAGGACCGATTTGTACTCTCCTTCGTGCTCGCTCCAGGCGTTGCTCCCTTCCGCCCAAGCGTCGATAGGCCCCCAGTCGTACAGGTGCATCAGGTGTACCCCTTGGGCGACGCACGAGAAGATCTTGTTGGCCGAGTTCCCCGTGTTGGAGCCGACATAGAAGCCCGCCGGATAGCCACGCTTGCGCACTGAACAATCGACCAAGGCCGCATAGAAGCTGACGCACTGCGCCCGGTCGGTCCCCAGCGCCCAACTTCCCGGATAAGCCCAGTCCTCGCCCCAGCCAAGCGTCTGCGCTCCCCGCCGAGCGAGCAAGAACCAGTCGCCTTCGTTCATCGTGTTGCCGGTCAGGAACACAGGATGCGGCGAATAGTTGTTGTAGACCGCCGCATTCTTGAACTGCGCCTCGGCATCGCGGACCGACTTGAAATAGGGATGCAACGTAGCCAGGTGCGCGTAGCGGTGCGAGTGATAGTACAGGCGGCGCTCGTAGCGGCCCGGGTTGTCGGGCATGCGCTCCAGGCAGCGGATGCGGTCGAGATTCGGGACGCCCAGCAAGGTCTCGATCGGCGTCTCTTCGAGCGTGGACTGTGCCATCAGATACTGGTGAAACTCGGCCAGCAGCCGCGGGCTGCCATTGATGACGCTGGCCGGCGTGCGCGTGCCGATCTCGTCGCCGTTCTTGATCTTGGTCATCCGGCTTCCGTCATACAAGCCGAGCTGCGAGATGGTCTCTTTGGAGGCCCCTTCGATCCAGTTGATGCCCAGCCGGGCCAGCATGGCCGTGGCCCGTTCGCGATGGGCGGCGCCCACCCGGCAACTGCTCAAGAAGAGCAGGTGCTCGGGTCGCGGGTGATTCTCTGCCAGGCCCAGCGAGACGGCCGCTTCGCTGGCCCATTGGAAGTAACGCTCCACGAGTTGCTCTTCCGCGGCGATCCCTTTCACAAACTCGGCGTTCCACAGTCCCCATCTCGGTTGCGCGTCTTCGGTTGCAAACGCGGGCGAACCATTGGGGATGCGAAGCATCGCCTGCTTGCCGTCGCAGGCGGTCTTCAGTTCGTGAACCACGGCGGCCGGATGCGGATACCAGGCGAACTGGATTTCGATCGGGCCGGCCGGAACGCCTGACAGGCCGACGCGGCAGGTCGACCACGGTCCAGGGCCACGGACGACAGCATCCGTGGCGTCGAGGAACGGGGACCACTCGCCCGCGACGATGTCCTGGGCGGCGCCAATGTCGCAGCCCCACATCTCCACTCCGGCGCGCGTCGACCGGCCGCGCCAGTGATAGGTCAGGCCGGCCGAGACGCCGGTCTTGGGGGCCTTCTTGCTCGCTTGGGCAGCAGTGCGAACGCGTAGAAGAACCCGCTGCAGGCTGTTGTCCTTGGCGATCTCTGAATAGCTGGGTCGAAACGAAGTGCTTTGCGTCAGGAACAGCGAGTCGACCTGGACGTTCTTGCGGGTGCTTTCCAGGGAAGCACGCCAGGCTCCTTGGCCCAGGTCAATGTCCCAGAACTCCCAGACAGGCATCTTCGCGCCAGGGAACGTGTTGAGGTGAAGCTCGGATTCCATGCGGATCGGCAACTCGGCTTCGAGTTCCTTGCCGTTCTTCGCGGCATCCAGCTTGAGGGCGCCATAGATGTGTTTTTGCTCCAGGCCCGCACCCTTCTCCATGGGTTCGAACCGCAAGGTGACGGGGCGAGCCTCGTCTTGCGTCAGCACATGCCGGAGGTAGACGCGATACTTGCCGGCGGAAGGGACCTGAATCAAGGTCGAGATCTTCTGATCGCCGAGCGGAACGACGAAGCCCTCGGCCAACCCCCAGGAATACTTCGGCGTGTCGGTCGGCTTGGCCGTCGCGGGGCGAACTCCCTGCCAGCTCCTGATGGGCGAAAGATGGCTAGCCGCGATGCGATCGAGATCGGCCTTCTTCGGGCCGCCGGAGACTTCGTCCAACAGGTCCAACAGATCGTCGGTCTTGGGAGCGCCCTTCTCTTGCGCCGATACGGTGACTGCGAGACTGGCCCCCATCGCCAGACACACCAGCCCGACGATCACCGAGGAAGCTGCCGGCCGAGAACGCAGCCCTAGACATTGCACGACGACGTACTGCATCACGAACTACTCCGGCTTGAAGAGCGGCAGGAAGTACACGAAACCCTGATGGTCGGCGGCGAGCAGCAGGGGGCCTTTCTTAGGGGCCTTCTCCTGGATCTCGGTCAGAAGATCGTCTTGCTGTTGGGCGGGGGCACGCTCCACCGGCCATTTTGAGGCCAGTTGCTCCACGTAGAGGATCGGACCGGTCAACTCAGCGGACAGCTCGAACGTTTTCTGGGTCTTCAGATCTTCGAGAGACAAGAGCGAAACCGTTCCGGCGATATCGGTGCAGACGAGCAGCCGCTGCGGTGAGGTTTCGATCTTGGTCGCGCGGACCAGCCAGGTGGGCCATGGGCGCTCGGCCAGAACGGCTCCCGTCTTGGTGTCCAACAGCGACAGTCGGTTCGACTTGGTCACGACCAGCACACGCTGGGCGTCGGCGATCGGCGCGTGCAGAAGCACGTCCCCGACCGTGCGTCTCCAGGCAACTTCGCCTGTGGAGGCAGTCAGGGCGATGAGCGTTTCGGTGTCGTTGGCAAAGACCAGCAGCAATTCCCCAGCAGGCACAGGGCGCCCCTGCAGTCGGCCCAGCCCATCTCGTTTCCACGCTCGAACTCCGTCGGCTCGCGCGCGGGCGACCAGTTCACCCCCCGTGTCGCCCAAGACAACATGCTTGGCAGTAAGGGTCGGTCCGGCGGTGATCGGCGCGGACTGTTCCGATTTCCAAACCGAAACGCCCGAGCGCAGAAACTCGGTTTTCATGCCGCGGGCCACGACCCATTCGCTTCCACTTCCGTCCAGATGGAACGGACTGTCCGCACCGCCCCGCGCGATCACGGTTCGCTGACCGGTGGCCCCATCGAACTGCGCCAGCTCCCCCGCGAATTGCAGCAACAGGACTCCGCCTGGCAAGGTGCGGCACGCAGTGTAGCGATCGCTCGGGCGACGGGCCGAGGCCGGCGTCTCGGTCGTCCAGAGCCGCTTGCCATTCTGCAGATCGAAGACTGCCAGCTCCTGATTTGAAAGGACTGCCAGCCGGCCCGCATCGACCGACAGCAGTTCCAGCGGACCTCGCTTGAGCTGCGTGAAATCGCTGACTCCTTGGCCGGGCTGAGCCAAGCGGAACAAACGGACCAGATGTTCGTGGTAGGCCTCGCAGGGAACGCGCTCTTGAATCATCTGTCGCTGGCCCTGCCTCCCCTCGAAGGTCAGACGGAACGAGCAGGTCTGGTCTTCGACGCGGATCTCGCAGGTGGCTATGTCTTCGCTCTTGGCCGGCGTAGGGGCCCAACCGGCCTCGAACGCGGCGGCCTGCGCCATCACCGAGACCGCATCGAACACGCGCTTGGGGTCCGTGGCCCTGGCTTCCTCGAGGTTGGTCTTTTCCGCTTGAGCGTCGCCTGCGTCCTGTCGCCAGGGGATGACCCGCAGCGCCAAGGGGCGAAGCGGCGTACGACGCGCGGACTCGAGCTGCACGCGCAGCGCGCCGAAGAGCTCCTCTTGCGGCCAGATCCAGGCCATCGTTTCGTTGGGCATCCAGACTTGGCGGAACGGGACGTGCGCCGCCTGCGACATCGCCCCGTCAGGTCCGTTGAACTGGAACGCGTATGCGTCAGCCTGTCCGTTGAAGCCTAGCGTGACCACGCTCAGCCAACTGCCGCGCGATGAGCCGGACGGGAGTTCATTCCACAGGCCTTTGGTCTCGCGCGGGGTTAGGGTGCGCCAGCCATCGGCCGAGACCGCTTGCGCGAGCGCTTTGGCGGCGGGCGGGGAAAGATCGATCGCCTGCAGGGGAAAGGTCGAGACTTCCAGCGGGGGTTCGGCCGCTTGGGCCCGACTGTCGAGCAACAGCACGATCAGCAAAGCCGAAGCGAATTTTCCCAGCGGTCGGTCGATCATCGATAGCTCCGGTAAACTTGAAAGTGAGTTCACCTAAGCTAACCGGCCGCCAGTGGTCGGACAAGCCGCTCGATGGGATGGAGGATTTCCTGTCATCCGACATCGTTCGGACCCGCAGAAAAGGGTGTAACTGAGTTCATTTTCGTTCACCCACAGGCTGTCATGGGCCTCGTCGTTTCGAGAGGACTCGCGACAGCCCACCATCGATTCCAATCACTTGGCCCGTTATCCAGGCGTTCTCGGGATCTAGTAGCCAGGCGACCAGAGACGCGATCTCCTCAGGCTCGCCCAACCGGCCTAAGGCATGCATCTCCGTCGAGGCCGCACACATGGCAGGCGTTTCCCAGATGCGGCGGGTCATCTCCGTGCGCACCAGGCCCGGGCTGATCACATTAAAGCGGATGCTGTTGGCGGCGTACGTCGCCGCGGCGGAGCGGGCCAGACCGATTACGCCAGCCTTGGCCGCCGCGATCGCCTCGTGATTGGCAATGCCGATCTCAGCCGCCGCCGAGGCAAACAGCACTACGGAGCCTCCTTGGCTGCGGAACAGCTTGCCCGCCGCGCGAACCGTCGCGAAGGCGGTGAACAGGTTGGTTTCGACGATCTGTCGAAACTCCTCATCCGAAGTGGCATGAGCCGGCTTCAGCAGCACCGAGCCAATGCAGTTCACCAGCCCCCCTAATTCGACCTCTTGCCGCAACGCCTCTTCCAGCGGCTGCGAACCGCTCAGATCGACGGCTGCCATCGGTTGCCCCAGTTCGCGCGACAGGGCCGCGAGCTTCTCGGCATTGCGGCCCAGCAGCAGCAACCGCCGCCCGGCCTTGGTCAATCTCCGGGCCAGGGCCGTGCCTATCGTGCCAGTCGCCCCCAGGATCGCGACGCTGTTCATCGGTGGTCTCGTTTCTCTACGAATGGATCGGAGCAGGGGGCAAAACCGTCATCCCCACCAGTACCGCGCGGACCGACCAGGCGATCGTCCGCAGCCAGTTCGAACGGGCGAGCTGTCGGATCGCTTGCGGGTTGAAGCCTTGGGCGAGCCGGGCATGCAACGGGATCTGCCAGACGGCAGTCGAAATCCAGATCAGCAGCAGCAAGAGGATGGAGGCAAGGAACGGACGGATGAGCAAGCGCTCGGGATACCAGGCGATCAAAGCGGCCGCCGTCAGGGCTTCCAGCAGCATCGGCCCGCCGACCACCCAGGTGGTCCGCGCTCGATTGGTGTCGGAGTATTCGCGGAACCGGGCCTCGTCCACGTAGATCATCAGCGGGTAGTGGACGATCTGCACGAACCAGATGATGCCCACCATCAGGAGCGTGGATACGAAGTGCGAATTGAGCAGCGTAGATTCGTTTGGAGACATGCTTATGACCTTGCCCACCCGGCGCTGCCGGCGCCGAGACGCGGCATTCTAGGGGCGACTTTCGAATCGAACAGTCGTCTGCCAGGCGGTCGCGGACCCTTGATTGCAAGTGGGCCAGGAACCACCTCCTGCCGCCTGACGCATGCTATGATCGAACGGCCATGTCGGCATCTGTAGAAAGGGCCTTCCATGAAATGCCTCGGTCTCGATATCGGGTCGACTTCGCTGAAGGGTTGCGTGCTCGATCTGGAGGCCCGCAAGCTGAGCCCGATCGTCGGGGCGCCGTTTCCGATGCCCGTCGCGGGCCTGCTGCCCGGAAGGTTCGAGATCGACCCCGAGCTGGTGCTGGAGGAAGTCCAGACGCTGTTGGGCAGGCTGTTAAAGTCAGCCCCTGACGCCGAAGCGATCTACTTCTGCGGACAGATGGCCGGCGTGGTATTGGTTGATATGGACGGCAAGCCGCTGGGCAACTATCTGTCGTGGCGCGATCAACGAACGCTGGGGCCGCATCCCGAGGGGGGCAACTACCTGGATGCGATCGCACGGCGTTGGACCTCTGGCGAACTGGCCGAGCTCGGGAACGAACTGAAGCCGGGCTCGACCAGCAGCCTGCTGTTCTGGCTGGCCGATCACGGCCAAATGCCGGCCGGGTTGATGCCGGCCACCTTGGGAGACTTTGTCGCGGCGCGGCTGGCTGGCGTCCCGCCGCGTATCGAGCCGACGCAGGCCATCGGCCTGCTCGATCTGCGCACCGGCGATTGGCATCGGGCCGCGCTCGATCGTCTGGGCCTGGGCGGATTGGCCTGGCAGCCGTTGGCCAAGGCCAACGAACCGATCGGTCACTGGCACACGCAAGGCCGGAAGCTGGCCATCTATCCCGTGCTGGGAGACCAGCAGTGCGCCCTCCGCGGGGCGGGCCTGACCGAAGGAGATCTGTCGCTCAATGTGTCGACCGGCGCGCAGGTCAGCCAGGTGACGAAGGCACTGCAACTGGGCTCGCACCAGACGCGGCCCTACTTCGACGGGCAGTACCTGAACACCATCACCCACTTGCCGGCGGGGCGTTCGCTGAATGTGCTGGTGAGCCTGCTCACCGAGCTTTCCATGGCCCAAGGCGTCACGGCCGCCAATCCGTGGCCCTACATCGCGCACGTGGCCGAGACGGCCGAGGGAGACGGCTTGTCGTGCAACCTGGCTTTCTTCCCTGGCCCGATGGGCGAATCAGGAAGCATCACCGGCATCACGACCGAGAACTTCTCGGTCGGCAACCTGTTCTATGCCGCGTTCCATAACATGGCGCAGGTCTTTGAGCAGTGTGCCGAGCGGCTTTGTCCCCAGCAGGATTGGAAGCGAGTCGTTCTCTCCGGCGGCCTGACGCAGTCGGTCCCGGTGCTACGGCGGATTCTGGAAGCGCGGTTCGCGGGCAATCCGCCGGGCAAGGTGGTGGAATCCTCGGAGCGGGAGGAGACGCTGGCGGGATTGCTGGCCTCTGCGACTGGCTCCTGACGGCTCTGAAGGCATCCGTCTCTAGCTTGAGGCGCATAAAAAACGGCGAGCAGGGAAATCCCCGCTCGCCGCAATCGCTTCAATCTCAAGCAAGTCCGCTTAGCGAGCGAACTTGTTGCGGAGCTTGGCCCGCAGACCGACGTTCTTGGTCGTGCGGTTGCGGAAACCCTTGGCACGGGTGGTGCTGGGGGCGGTGGTCGTGGGGGCAGCAGCGGCGGGGGTGGTGGCTTCGGGAGCCGCGGGCTCAGCGCCGAAAACCGAACCACCGAAAGTCAACGCAACAGCCAAAGCGAACATGGAAGCAAACTTCATTTTTCCGTTCCTTCTTCTGGCATTCTGGATCGAAAACCAAGGCCTGCCAGCGACTCTTGGTCTCGTGTCGGAAGCATCGTGACTTCGACTTGCAAACCTCCCCAGTTTGGCCAGGCGGGTGAGCCTCCATGGGCCGCCCTGGTGAGGACCGTATTTGGAACGGATTCTAAGCTAAAAGTAAAGGGGCTGGACGCCGAGGGGTGCGATCACGGTTTATGGGGGTCAGTTTGGGTTTGCCCAATAGTCCCCCCATTGGTCTGCATAAATCAACGATCCCACCGTCGCCATCCGATTTGCGTTCGGAATCAGCCAGCGGGCCC
>Ga0105046_10004091_pt1 | contig 23182 bp, 19 predicted proteins | sample MAT03_FD_78385 | JGI IMG/M metagenome (GOLD analysis project Ga0105046, IMG submission 78385) | Freshwater microbial communities from Lake Fryxell liftoff mats and glacier meltwater in Antarctica - MAT-03 (megahit assembly) | ecosystem: Environmental > Aquatic > Freshwater > Ice > Liftoff...
CCGCGGTCCGCGCAACGATGACCGTGGTCCGCGCAATGACGACCGTGGTCCGCGCAATGACGACCGTGGTCCGCGCAATGACGACCGCGGTCCGCGCAATGACGACCGCGGCCCACGCATCGATCAGCAGCAGCGTGATTCGAGCCGTCCAGGACGTCCGCGCCTCGAAGGTCCTCAGCGCCACGTCGGCAGCGTACTCGACCGCTTGTGCACCTTCTCACGCGGCCTGATCGAGCTATGCGATCCGCAGACCCCGAGCTGGGCCCAGGCCCGCATCGCTGAACTGCTTGCCGAAGCTGGCGTTTCGCCGACCCCATGCGTTGGCGTGCCGCACCCCGATTTCCACCACGTCATCGGCACGGTTGCCGGTATGGCAGTGCCTCCTGGCCACATTGCAGAAATCTCGGCGCCAGGCTTCAGCCTGCGCGGTGATCGCGGCGATCTCTTCCCGCTGAAGAAGGCCCAGGTTCGTATCACGGAAGGCGCACGTGTGCCCGTTCCAGCGCCAGAAGGCGTTCCGCCAGTGATCAATCAGCCTGCCGCTGCTATTACGAACGACGTTCCGGTTGCCTCCATTGCCCAGACCCCGGTGATCGACAACGCTCCAGTCGCTCCAGTCGCTCCAGTCGCTCCGGCCATCCAGGACGCTCCTGCCATTCAGGTTCCGGCGGCCAACGAGCCGCAGGACATCAGTGCGGTCGAGGATATTTCCGCTCCGAATGTGCGGGACGTCCGTCCGCCCCGCCCGGTCATCGCCTCGCCCGCCCAGGGCCGCGATCCACATCGCAGCCATGGCCGCGAATCAGCCCAAACCGCTCCCGCGCTGCCACTGGCTGCCCGGACGGCGGAAGAGTTGGCCGCTACGCCCAAGGCCGAAGGTTTTCGCGTTCTGGGACTGAACGACCAGATCCTGACCGATCTGGCTGCGATGGGCTGGAACAACCCGTCGCCGATCCAGGTCGAGGCAATCCCGCATGTCCTTGCTCGCCGAGATGTACTGGCTCAGGCCCAGACCGGCACGGGCAAGACCGGTGGGTTCGCCCTGCCGATGCTGCAGCGCATGTACACCCTTGAGCGTCCGCAAGGTTCGCCCCCCGCCGTGCTGGTACTTGCACCCACGCGCGAACTGGCCCGGCAGGTGCATGACCAGTTCGTCAAGATGGCCGGTTCTAGTGGCGCCCGCATTGCCCTGATCTACGGCGGTGTGCCGATGGAAGAGCAGTACCGCGCTCTCGAGCGTGCTCCGCACGTCGTCGTCGGTACTCCAGGGCGCGTCATCGATCTGATGAAGCGCCGCTCGCTCGATCTCAGCCAGCTCGAAGCCTTGATCCTCGACGAGGCTGACCAGATGCTCGACATCGGGTTCTGGCCGGACATCCAGTACGTGGTCGGCCACACCCCGCCGACCCGTCAGATGCTGCTGTTCTCGGCGACCTTCCCGCAGCCAATCCTCGATCTCATCTCGCATCACATGAAGGAGCCGGTGCACATCCGCATCACTCCGAAGCAGGTGACCGTTGAACAAGTCGACCAGGCCTACATCGCGGTGGCCCACAACCGCAAGAACGACCTGCTCGACCACTTCATCGGCGTGCAGGATCCGCCTCAACTGCTGGTCTTCTGCAAGACCAAGCATCAGACCGATCGGGTTGCCGAGGTGCTCAAGCGCCGCAACAAGAGCGCCGCCGCCATTCATGGCGATCTGCCGCAGTCGCGCCGCGAGAAGACCCTGCAGGCCTTCCGCGACGGTGAATTACAGTGCCTGATTGCGACCAACGTCGCGGCACGCGGCCTCGACATCCCCAGCGTCAGCCATGTGGTTAACTACGACGTTCCGGAAACCCCGGAAGAGTACGTCCACCGTATTGGCCGGACTGCTCGCAATGGAGCCAAGGGCATAGCCCGGACCTTCATCACCCCCGAGGACGGCCAGTTCCTGCTCGAGATCGAGAAGCACATTGGCCTCTTGCTCGAAGAAGAAGTGGTCGACGGGTTCAGCAACGATCCGGCGGCTGCGGCCAGCGCTCCGAAGCGCATCCTGGCTGAGACGCAACCCGGCAGCTTCCAGATGCTCAAGCCGATCACCGGCTCGATCCGTCTCGGCCGCCGTCGCTGAACAGCCTTGCTGCCAACCTAGCGGCTCATCGCCCCGGGCAGTTATGCCCGGGGTTTGGTGTTTTTTGACAGTTCCACCTATGGCTATGCCTTGTTAGTATGGCCAGGTGACGTTGATTGTATTGCCTATGCATGGCCCTGGGTAGATGCTGCATCCCATGACCACGACCGCCCTTCCCGAGATCGTCGAACGCGAACTGCAGAAGTATGCCAGTACAGTGCAGGCCCTACACGCTGGCGCCATCGATCCGGACAAGGAGTTCAAACCCTTCCGGTTGGTGCACGGCGTCTATGGCCAGCGCCAGGGCGGCGAGAACCAGATGGTCCGTATCAAGCTGAAGTACGGCAAAGTCACGCCGCACCAGATGCGTGTCCTGGCGGACACCAGTCAGAAGTATAGCAATGGCATCTCCCACATCACGACTCGCCAGGCCATTCAGTATCACTTCGTCAAACTCGATGATACGCCAGCCCTGCTGCGCGAACTTGAGGATTGCGGCCTGACTACGCGCGAAGCCTGCGGCAACGCAGTGCGCGCCGTCTGTGGCAGCCCGAACGCCGGCACCCGCAGCGATGAGCCGTTCGCGATCGAGCCGTACGCCGAGGCAATCTTTCAGCATTTCCTGCGTGGGCCGCGCAGCTCAAACCTGCCGCGCAAGTTCAAGATCGCGCTGTCGGGCGCGGACGCCGACCCGCTTCAGCAGGTCAACATCCAGGACGTCGGCATCACCGCCGTGGTCAAGGATGGCAAGCAGGGCTTCCGGGTGGTGGCTGGAGCCGGTCTCGGCGCCTCGCCGGTTGCTCCGTGCCTGCTCGCCGAATGCCTGCCCAAAGAGGAGTTGATCCCCTTGTGCGATGCGGCTGTCCGGGTGCACCACAAGCACGGCGACCGGCAGAATCGCGCCAAAGCGCGACTGAAGTTCGTCCTGAAGGCCAAGGGTGAGGAAGGTTTCCGTGCGCTGATCGCTGAGGAATTGATCAACGTGCGCGCTGACGGTATCACCGGTCGGGTCCTGCCCGATACCCTGCCCATTGCCGCCCCGACCCCGATCCCACTGGTTGACGGATCCGAAGGCGCCTGGCGCAAACTGAACGTCCGTTCACACCGTGAACCCGGCCTGGCCGTGGTCAGCGTCACCGTTCCACGTGGTGACATCCCAGCCGCCATGATGCGCACCTTGGCCACCCTGGCCGAGCGTTTTAGTGAGGGCGATGTCCGGTCTACCAATGACCAGAATCTGGTCTTCCGCCGCGTTGCGCACCAGCACATCTCAGCGCTCTACCGTGGCCTCGACGAACTTGGCTTGACCCGCTTTGCCCACGGGCTGACCGATGTGGTCAGCTGCCCGGGCGCCAGCACGTGCCAGCTTGGCATCACCCTGTCGAAGAATCTCGCCAAGGAACTGGAGGAGCGCCTTGCCGAGCGTGGACTTGATCCGACAACTGTCGGCGGCCGGATCAACATCAGCGGGTGCCCAAACTCGTGCGGCCAGCACCACATCGGCACCATCGGCCTGCACGGAGCGGCGTCGAAGATTGGCGACAAGCTGGTCCCGCATTACGTGCTGATGGTCGGCGGCGGCGACGAAGGCACCAAGGTCTATCACGCGTCCCTGGTCTGCCGTATTCCAGCCCGCAAGGTCACCGAGGTCGTCTCATCACTGGCAACGTGGTATAAGGCAGAGAAGAGCGACGCTGCCCAGACCTTTGCCCAGTGGCTGCGCGTCCAGGTTGGATTCGGTCTGGAAAAAGACGTCTCACGCAAGGCTCGCGATGCTTTGAAGGCACGCATCGAGCCGATCTGCGCAATCAAACCGGACCAACTCGCCGAGTCCGATCTGCGTGACCTTGGTGCCGACAAGCTCTTCAGCCTTGATGAGCTGGGCACTGGCGAGTGCATGGCCTGAGTTTGCGGGTCTTGCCTCCGGTGGCCGCTTACCAGCCTCGCGGTAAATGAACGCCACTGATATCGTCAACCGTTGCCGCTTGTTCGCGCGTCTGCAGCCTGCGGCCCGGGCTCGGCTGGGCGGCGTGGCAGTGCTCCACGAGGCAGCCGCTGGATCGACCCTCTTCCGCCAGGGCGATCCTTGCCCCGGTGTGTTTATCGTCGGCAGCGGCATGATACGGGTGTTCAAGCTGGCTCCGTCCGGCAAAGAGCAGGTCTTGCATCTGGCCGGCCCAGGAGCGACTTTCGCCGAGGCAGCGGTGATCGGCGGATTCGACTGCCCTGCATTTGCCGAGGCGGTCGAGGCGACCACGGTGGTGTTGATCCCAGCGGCCGAGTTCCAAGCATTTTTGAAATCCGACCACCAGGGCTGCATTGATCTCCTGGCTGGATTGGCCGGCTGGTTGCATCACGTCGTGGATCTGCTTGAAGACCTGACCCTTCGCGACGCGGCCGGCCGACTGGCCAGGCATCTGATTCAGCATGCAGGAAGCGATGGCCGGGTCGAATTGCCATCCATGCGCAAGCACCTGGCATCACAGTTGAACCTGACTCCCGAGACGCTGTCGCGGACGCTGCGCCGACTGGATCAGGATGGCTGCATCAGCGCAGAGCGAGAGGCGATTATCGTTACTGACACCCAGCGCCTGTCGGCCGTCGCCGAAGGCCTTTATCCAGCCTTGTGATGAACGACCTTGCACTCGTTGTCGCCTACGCCGTACCTGGCCGCGTCATCGGCGATGGCGAACGTATGCCGTGGCATCATCCTGCCGACCTCAAGCATTTCCGTGCAGTCACGACCGGCCACGCGGTGATCATGGGACGACGCACCTGGGACTCGATTGGTCGACCTCTGCCCAACCGGCGGAATCTGGTATTGTCACGAGATCCCGCATTCGCTGCACCAGGTGCCGAATTGCATACCGACCTGCTGGCCGCCCTCACTGCGGCTCGCACAGGCGGCGACGCATGCCCGATGGTGATCGGCGGCGGCACGGTCTACGCCCAGGCACTGGGACTTGCGACCGTACTTTATGTGACTGAGGTGCACGAAGCGCACGTCGGCAGTATTGTCTTCCCCGACGTTGTCGAATCGGATTGGCGAGAAATCAACCGCCGGCAGGACGGTGTGCTGGTGTTCCGTGAACTGCGCCGAGCCAAGCTGCTGCCTTAGCGGCGGTCCAGGGCCAGATCCAGCAGGGCGTGTTCTGCGCCCATGGACGGCGGGATGACGCCATCCTTCTTCCAGCGTTCCATGGCCGCAACTTCACGAGTGCTCAGTTCTTCTTTTTGCCTGCGCAATTCGCCGGTCGCAGCGGCACCGCCGATGTCGTCGAGCAGCAGGATCAAATCCATCCGTGTGTCGCTGTCAGGCGCGTTGTCGATCAGTTGAGCCAGGGGCTGGATCCAGCGCTCGCCCTGGGCGCGTAATGCTTCAAGTGCGCGCGGCGGGAGCCATGACGGAACAGGACGAATGATAAGTACGGCGTCGATCAGCGGCAGCAGATCCATGGTGCTGAACGAGGCCAGTCCAGGTGGGATTGGTACCGTGGGGTCTGATAGACTGGCAATCATTTCATCGCGTTGTGCCAGACGTGCCCAGCGTGCAGCATTGTCATTCCACCACAGTTGCCAGGCCTGCCCCGGCCCTGCGCGATAGGCGGTGATAATCCGCAGGGTCGCGGCAGCCGCCTCGCGTAGTTCGGGCATGCGTTCTGATGCAGCGAGCTTCACCAGTGGTTCGACCGCCCGGGCATCACCGGCTGTCGATAGGACGCGGACAGCGATCAGGACGGTCAAGGCCTCTCGTTCGCCGACAAGCTTGGCCAGGGCTGGGCAGAGCCTCGTATCGGCGCTCCCCTCGAGTGATTCGAGCAGGGCGCGCCGCTGTTCTCCATTAAGTGTGCCCAGCAAGGCGATCACAGTCGGTGAGGCTTTCTGCATGAAGCACAGTTCATGCAGCGCCTTGGCTTGTGCCGCGCGGGTCGGTCCATCCGGGTCGCTACGTAGCCGGGTCAGCGGTTCGATCGCGCGAACATCCCCCTGGGCGGCAAGCGATGGTGCGGCCATGGCGCGTTCGTCGCCATCAAGCGAGGTGGAGAGTTCAAGCAGTCGTTGCAACACTTCGTCACCGCGGCAGCGGCCAAGGCCGACAATGGCCAGCCGGCGGACCCGCGGATCGCTGTCCTTGGATAGCCGGAGGGTTAAGGGGGCCCCTTCGGTGCCGCCGATTCCTGCTGCAACGCGCACGATGCGGGTGCGCAATGCCCAGTCGCGATCATTCGACATGATGGTCAGGTCGGGCAGGACGATGGCACCACGGCGGACAAGACTGCCAATCGCCGCTCCATGAATCGATGGATCGGGATCGGTGAGGGAAGCCAGGTCGTTGGACCATGGCCGTCCCGGCAGAGCGGCTTCCTTGCCGCTCAGGGCTTCGCCGGCGGCCTTGATCAAAGGCAGGACTTCCATGCCTTGGGGCGGTGCGCCGTCGTCGAGGGCGGACAGCCCGGCGGCAGCGAGCAGGATGGCGGCACAGGGGCGAAGCATGCGGCGCATGGTGGGACGGGCGATGGGCGGTGCAACGCTTGCGCCCCAGTACGGCCCGTCGGAGGAGGGTTGACCGCTTGTGCCAAGCGCTGGTTTCGCCACCATCCCGACCTCCAACGGAGACCCCATGAGCGCAGCTTTCGGCACCTGGATCGGCAACGGTAACCCTGGCACCTGGACCCCGCAGATTGATGCGGCCTTGGTCGACGATCCGCGTTTCCCTGCGCTCCTCGCTACTGCCACAGGCGGCGTCAGCTTTGCCGGAGCGGTGGCCATCGTCACCGGTGCGTCCGATCCGCATTCGATCGGCTACGCCATCGCCCGGAACCTGATGCGCGGTGGGGCCAGCGTGGTCATTACCGGCTCGCGCGATCTGGCCAAGATCACCAGCGTAGCCGAACAGCTGGCCACCGAGGCCGGTGGCGGCCGCGTGCTGCCAGCCCAGGTCAACCAGGGCGAGTTCGCGCAGGTCGACGCCTTGCTCGACCGTTTGAAGCAAGAGAATCTGGCTGCAACCCACGTATACCCGTTCGCTGCCATCAACCACCCCTGCCTCTTCGTCGGCATTAAGCCCGAGGACTACCAGCGGGTCTTCGCTGTGAATGTGTTCGGCGTGTTCCACTTGTGCACCCAGCACGCTCGCCGCGCTCCGCGCGACAAGGCTTGGTACGTCGTCGTGCCGCTGTCGCCGAATGATGGCCGCCTGCAGGGTTCAGGCCTTTATCCGTCGACCAAGCAAGCGCTGATCCCGATCGTGGTGCAGGGACAGAACGAAGTCGGTGAGCGCAAGAACGGCTGCTACACCGGCGTATCAATCGCCTGGACCCGTTCGGCCTTGATGAGCCAGCTGGATGCCGGGGTGGCCGGGGCCAAGGCTCAGGGCCTGAAGGTCTTCGAAACCCAGGATACCGCGGATGTCGCGACTCTGTGCGGCACTGCGGCTGCCCAGGCACTGAAGGGTACAGTGGTCGACGCTGCCGGCGGATTCGGCCGGGTCGATCCAAAGAGCTTCGCCAAGGCGCTGGCCGGACATTGATGCTGACACGGAACCCATCTGGGTCGCCGTCGCTGCTGGCGTATGCCGGCAGGATCGTGGATAAATACACCGCGTGCTGATCCTCGCCTGGTTGCTGCCGCCATTCATCGCGCTGCTTGGTGCCGCTGGACTGTGCACCGTGGCCATCCGTTTCGCTCCAGGCCTGCGCTTTGTCGATCGTCCGGGTAGCGAGGCGCACAAACTGCATGGCCGGACCATTCCGTATGGCGGTGGGCCGGCGATGGCTATGGCCGTCATTGCCGCTCTGCTGTGCTCTCTGGTGTTGCCATTGCCTGAAGCAGGCGCTGGTCTGCCCTGGGCCGTCCTGGCAGGTGCCATCGCTTTGGTGGCGATCGGTATGGTTGATGATGTCCGGCCGCTACCTGCCAAGCTCAAACTCGCTGTGCAAATGCTGATCTGTGCGGCTGCGGTGACGCTTGCAGACCTTCCTGTCGATTTCTTGCGTCACTATCACCCCATTCTCGCCTGGCTGGCTGCCTTCGGCTGGCTGCTGCTAATGACCAATGCCTACAACCTGCTGGACCATGCCGATGGTCTGTCCGGATCAGTGGCACTGGTCGGCTGTGCGGCTTTGGCGGGTGGCGCCATGCTCGGCGGAGACCCCGCTGCTTCGCGCATGTGGTTGTCGCTGGCTGCGGCGCTGGCTGGATTTCTCCTGCTGAACCGTCCGCCGGCCCGCATTTACATGGGTGATGCCGGTAGCCTGGCGATCGGCTTCCTGATCGGATGCGGCACCCTCAGCACGACCTTCTGGCCGAGTGATCAGGGCGGCAGCGCACTGGCGCTGCTCTCACCGGTCCTGATCTGCGCCATTCCACTGTTCGATACCGGTGCTGTGATCGTCAAACGCCTGCGCCGTGGGAAGCCGCTGATGCGCGGTGACCGCAACCACATCAGCCATCGGCTGACCAGACTCGGTGTCGGCCCGAAGGCCAGTCTTGGCGCCGTCATCGCGTTGCAGGTCGGTCTGGCCTCGTCCAGCTTTCAGCTGCGCAACGCCGATCCGATTTCGGCGATTGTCGCGCTTGCCCAGGCGGCGGCGATCTGTGTAGCCTTGGTCCTGCTGGAGACGTCCCGTGACCACGGGTAGCACCAAAGCCGCTCTGCAGAGGCCAGCGATTCTTGACCGCTTGCATGACATCCTGGTTCTGCTGCTCGTCGTCTTGCGACCGCTGTGCTGGGATGGTGCGCCCGGTCAGATTGCTGACCTGGTCTGGCAAGGCTTGGCCGTGGGAGGGCTAACTATTGCAGCGCTCGAACGTGCCGCTGGCCTGAGCAGCGCATGGCGCTGGAGCTGGCGCGGAGCGGCCGCTCTTGGGCTGATCCTTGCTCTGATACCTGCCGTTTTTGGTGCCGCCGAAGCGTCACCGGCCTGGTGCCGCTGGACCGGCTGGGTCGCTTGTCTTGCCGCTGCCGCATATCTGGTGCAGGTGCTGCCAGGCAGGACGCGTCTGGCGTTGGCCGGGCTGACCGCTGGAGTGACCATCACCGCCACACTAGGACTGGCCCAGCCGTGGCTCGTGCTGCCGGCCATGGCTAAAGCCCAACAGGCCGGCGATGCGGTCTTTCAAGGCATGCCAGGCGATCCGGGAGCGATAGCCGAACGGATCGCCAACGGTGGCGCCTTTGCCACCTTCACCCTGGCAAACCAGTTTGGCGCCTACCTTGCCCTGGTGCTGCCACTGCTGCTTGGAATGGCCTGGACCTGTCGCGGATTGGCACGCTGGTCGATGGTCGTGGTCGGAATCATCGTGCTCGCCGCTCTCGCCGAGACCGGAGCCAAGGGCGCCTGGTTGGCGCTGGCCGCTGGTCTGGCGGCCGGGTGGACAGTGGCTTGGCCAGGACGTTGGTGGCGCTGGCTGCCCCTCGCCCTGGGGGTGGTTGGATTCGCTGTCCTGTTGCATCGTGGTTTCGCCCAAGCCAGCATTGACGTTCGACTGGGGTATTGGCACTCGGCCATGACCCTCATCCAGGAACGTCCACTGACCGGACACGGGCTGGGAGGTTTCGCCGCCGAGCAGCCGCGCGTTATGCAGATTGGAGACGAACCGACTCGTTTCGCCCACAATGAGGTGCTGGAGGCGGCCGTCGCCGGTGGCTGGCTCGTAGCGGGTCTGCTGGTCATCGCCTTGCTCGCCATGGCTTGGCCACGTCGCGCGGATTCGTTAGCCGCGTCGACCGAGTCGTCGCCACCACGTCAACTGGCGCTCGTGCTGATCGTGGCCATACCGTACCTCGGCCTGCTTGGCGCCTTCGATGGCAATTTGGGCTGGTGGCCTGGCGGCAATGGCTTGGGTGGGATCATGCTGTGGTCAATGGTGCTGGGCCTGGTTGCAGGTGGAACGGCCTGGGTCTGCTGGCGTGCAGATCCGCCACCCATGTGGGCGTGGACGGCAGGTCTGACCGCCGTCGCATTGAAAGCCTTAATTGATTTCGATCTCCATGCCGGCGGCGTTATCGGCTCTGCTGTCCTGGTGGCGGCGGCGGCGCCAGGCGCTGTGCATTGTGCGACGAGCATGATGTCCCGCGTGCTGCCCGTGGTTGCGGCTGTCGTATGCACGATCGTGGTACTGCTTGGTGCGACGACTGCGTTGCGTCTATCGGAGGCAGAAGATTGGATCGTCGCAGCGCGCGGTTGTGGCGATCCGCAGATCGCCCAGGCGGTTGCACTGCGGTTAGGGCTTCCTCCACAGCAGACGACGCAAGCGGTGGCAGCCCAGGCTGCGCTGCGGGCTTGGCAGCTCGCCGAGGGCGCACCGGGCATCCAGGCCTCTGCGCTGGAGTTCATGCCTCCTGCTCCAGAGGTACTGGAGATGGCGGACACATTGGCCAAGGCATCTTCTCACAGCGCCGCCATCGCCTTGCGACATGCGCGTCTGTTGGCTGCGGCACATTACCGGGCGGAGGCGATTGCCGAGGCCGAACGCGCCACGCGCTGCGCTCCGACGGCCCCGCGGGTCCTGGACGTCGCAGCAGACGTCATCGAACGCTGCGGGACCGGCCAGCCCGAGCAACTCGCCAGAGTCGCTCAGTTGCGGAGCGAAGCCCAGCGGTTGGCACCGCTGGTCCATCCTGGCATGCGCCACTGAACCTCCGATTGCGGCTTCGACATGGCTCGCGCTATGCCCTTGAGACCTGGCCCCCGACAGGTAGGGTTTTTGCCTAGCCAGGAGATTCCATGTCTGCCGATCCCACCGCTACCGCCCAGCAGCTTTTGGCCGATGTCTGGCCGCAAATCGAGGCTGTCAGCAACGGCAAGCCGCCAGTCTTTCCAAAGCAGCTGGTGTGGTTGAATGGCGCTCCGGGAGCAGGCAAGGGGACCAACACCCGAACGATCATGAACATCCTGGGCATCGAACGTCAGCCGGTGGTGGTAAGCGATCTGCTGTCCTCGCCCGAGTTCGTCGCGATCAAGAACAGTGGTGCCCTGGTGGGGGACAAGGATGTGGTCGGCTTGCTACTCAAGAAGCTGCTGGATCCGCAATACATCTCTGGTGCGATCGTCGACGGCTTCCCCCGTTCACCTGCCCAGGCCGAATTCCTACGTCTGCTCGTAGCCAAGCTTGAACAGCTGGCTGTCACCTATCCAGACGTGTGCCAGAAGCCGAGCCTGCGTGTGATCGTCCTGAATGTCGCTGAAGAGGTAGCCGTCGAGCGGCAGATCCGTCGTGGCCGTGAGGCCGTACTGACCAATGAGCTGGCCCGCAAGATGGGCGGCACCACCCAGGAGATCCGTGCCACGGACGTAGATCCGGCCAGTGCGGCGAAGCGTTATCGCGTATTCCAAGAACAGACAGTCGGCGCTCTGCAGTCCCTGACCAACGCCTTCCCCTGCCACTTTATCGATGCGGGTGCAGATATTCCGACGGTCAGCAAATCGATTGAGCAAGCGTTGGCCGCCTGATTCAGGCGTTCACCGCGTCAGCGATCTCGTCGAGTTCGCGGGCGCCGCGAACGAGGTGCCCTGGAAACAGGCCGAGCGGAGCATGCGTTGCGGCGATGCGCTCGACCGTTTCGGCACTACAGCTGCCGGCTAGCAGCCCATAGTAGGCGGTGGTGATGTCGGCAACCGCCGCCGGCGCCAGATCGGCCAGTTCGAGCATCCACCAGTCGACCAGTCCGGCGGTGGATGCCGCTGGTTCTGGAGCACACAAACGTCGGCCCTCCCAAACAACTGTGTCGCGCACGCGGCGTTGCAATTCGTAGGGCAGTCCGCCCTCCTGGGGTATGGCGCGGATCGTACGGATGCCGCCGATCGACAGCGCATGGTCTTGCCGGGTCAGCATCGAGGGGACGCGGCCATGCACAGCGATGGCAATTTCGCTGGGGGAGTCGGCCAGGCGGGCAGCCAGACGGGCGACCTCCCTACCGGACAGTTCGTACGACAGAAATGCGCCCACTGCACCCAGTTCTGTCAATGCCGCGATCGTCGCCGTGCTGTAGACATTGCAGAATACATCAGCGTAGGCACGAAGTCCGGCAGCGTGCGCGGCCTGGAGGACACCAATGTGACCGCTGAGCACTGGTAGTCCAAGGTCCGCGATATGCGGCGAGACTGGTGCAGTCGCAGCGTGCCGCAACCAGAGCGATCGCTTGGACGTCGCCAAGGCAGGCATCTGAGCAGACCACAGATCCAGGGCCGCATCATCTAACACGACCCGTTCCGCACCGGCGGCCAGGGCAGCATCGGCGGCGGCCAGTGATCCGACCACCACCCACAAGCGGGTGGTTCGCGAACGTGGCTGGGCAATCGGCGGCGCTTCGCAGGCCGGCGGTTGTCCCGTCGGCTGGTCCAGCAGAGAGGCGATCAGTTCGCGGCGCAGACGCTTCAGTTCCGAGGCAGGCACGAAGCAGGCGCCGGTCAATTCCGTGGTCAGCTGGCGCAGGATGAACCCGCTGCCTCCGACAGCGCCTGCAGAGTCGCGCAACGTCTCATCGGTCAGCGGCTTGCCGGTCGCCGGCAGGACAACTGGTCCAACGATGGCGGCACAGCGACCATCGCTGGTGCGCGCAGAGATGCTCAGGGGCGTTCCCGGCACAGCGGTGACGGTCAGGTCGATTGGCAGCCCTCCCTGGTCTTCAGCAGGCAGGGGGACCGCTGCCATGGCGGTTGCTGCATCACGTTCGCGACGTTGATCCCGGTTGACGAGCAACGGTGTACTTTCGGGCGCCCGCGGTCCGCGCGGATCGATACGGATGCGCAGCTTCCAGCGGCCATGGCCCAGATCGTCAGCAGCGGTGACCAGGAATCCGTCATTCCACATGCCGACCGAAAAGGCATAGCCCAGCCCGGCCGCCGGACGACGCATCGCCTGGACCACGGCAGAGCTGGTGCGACGATCGAGGCTGATCAGCGTGGCGTCGCTGGGCCGGTCGCGCAGGGGGTCGGCACGATGCAGCCGGGCTTCCGCACCGTACCCACCGTCGAGTTGAGCGGCGGTGAACGGACGGGCGAAGACTTCAGTCAGTGGGGCAGAGGCAATGGCGGGATCGGCGGTCCGGCGCTGCTGCCAGGCTTCGACGGCTTCGCGGTATGACCGTGAAACGGTATAGACATAGTCGGGACTTTTCAGCCGACCTTCGATTTTCAGCGAGGCGACTCCGGCCTCGGCTAGCTCAGCGATCCGATCGATCAAGGCGAGATCGCGCATCGACAGCTCAGTATCGATGCCGTTCGGCGACGCGTACTGGAATCGGCAGTTCTGGGCGCAGGTACCGCGGTTTGCGCTACGGCATCCGGCAAAGTTTGACATCAGGCACTGACCACTGAAAGCGTAGCACAACGCTCCGTGGACGAAGTGCTCGATCTCGATGCCATGATTGCGGGCAGTGGCCGCGCAGGCGCGGATCTGATCAAGCGTCAGTTCGCGGGCCAGGATGACCCGTTCGGCGCCAAGTCCTGCGAGGACGCTGATCTGGGCAGGATCATGCACCGTCATCTGGGTCGAAGCGTGCAGGGGCAATCCGGGTACATGCAGGCGCAGCAGCCGCCAGAGCCCGAGGTCCTGGATGATCGCCGCGTCGACTCCTGCGACGTGGGCATGCCAGGCCAGGTCGATCGCCTTGGCATGTTCGTCGTCGTGCACCAGGGTGTTCAACACGACATAGCACTTCAGGCCATGCCGGTGAAGATAGGAAACGTGGCGAGGAAGATCCGCCTTGCGGAAGTTCTCGGCTCGCCCGCGAGCGTTGAAGTGGCGCAGCCCAAGGTAAACGGCATCGGCGCCACCTGCCACTGCAGCGGGCAGGCAGTCTGGCGAACCGGCTGGTGCAAGGATCTCGGGGCTCACTTGAACGACTGCTCGATGCGCAGGCGCTCCGTCTCGGGCAAAGCGGGAGCTGACAACAGCCGACGGAGATGCTCTGCCGCCTGGGTGTCGCCCGTACGGCTCGCGCGGATCCATCCGGTGACCAGTTCGGTAACGCCGGGCCGTTCGCACCACATGCTGCACAACCAACCATCACCCACATCACGGATAGCGAACCATTGCTGTTGGCCGTCGCGTAGTCGAGACCACTGCTTCCACGAACTGTCACTCGCGACCGGTTCCCAGGTGCCGCGCGGCAGCAGCCGCATCAGAGGGGCTATGGCTGGTTCGATCCGGCCCTTGTCGTCCCGGACCGTCCGTCCAGAGATCGCCCCGATCCAACCACGCACCAGGTCGTACTGGAAGGCTCCGCTCCAGCGCATTTCGGGAGTGGTCGGCGGGAATGGCACGGGGGAGCCCCATTCGATCGCCAAATGGCTCTCCGGCCGCCTGAGTCCTGACGGCGGCAGTGCGGTGCCAAGCATGGCCCTGACCAGGCTTCGTCCGGTAGCTGCCCAGCGGGTGGGCCAATCGCTGTGGCCTCCTGCTGCCGGACGTCCTTCGTGATTAACCACAACCACGGTCTGCAGCGACATGGGGGCAGACTGCAGTGCTTCACCAGGATGGCCGATGGGTAGCCGGGGGTCACTGATGCTGAATGACACCGTCGCCTTCCACTCGGCATCTGGGGTGGCTCCGATTGCCACGTCACGGGTTGCAATGCGGATGACACGATCAGCTGGGATCGGCAGCGGAGGTGTCGGCTCAGAGGCGTTCGACATCGGATCCATCACCGCGATCATACCTGCGGTGAACAGATCCTCGCCAAGCGCCAGCATCGCCGACCTGGTAGTAGGCTCACGATCATCGCCGGCAACGACGACGACTCGCCATAATCCGTCATCACGGGCGCCACGTTCGAGTCTGGCGGCCGTGCTGCCGGCCAGTTCGGCAGAAGCCGTGCGTAGCGGATTGCGTTTCGGCAGGCGCAGAATCCCCGCATTCACCTCGGGTCCGCCTTGACCCCTGCTGACATTTGGACGGATCGCTATGGCACCGATGGTGAAGAGGACGACGGCAGCGACTAGAGGGACGATGGAGTTGCGCACGTCAGGATGGTCATCTCGCGCCGACGGGCGCAACCCCGCATGGTCGAAGGCCTAGGCCAGCATTTCTGCCGCTTCGGCGCCACGTGAGACATGGACAAGCCTGCGTGCCAGGAGGTATTCTGCCGCAGATACCAGATCCTCTGGCTGACAGGGCAGCACATGCAGCACCTCTGCCAGAGTCCGGTGACCATCGCATGCGATCAGCAGTCTGGCCGCCAGATCAACGGCCCTGATGTCCAGCTGGCTGGCTCCCAGTGTGGTTTGGGCGAGGACGATCTCGAAGAGGAAGCGGTGATCTGGCGCAGGATCGGCTAGACCGGCGACCACCAGTTCGACGAGCACCGGTGCTGAATCCGGGTAGGCATCAAGGATGTCCCCGACCGTGGCCCGGCCATCGAGGCGGCGCCAGAGCCAGAGCTGGTGATAGCGGAGTTGGACCCGTTCGAGCAGGCGGCGGTCCCTGCGGCGATGGAGGATGGTGCTGCGCGGTGGAAGACGTTCGAGACAGCGGGCCAACTCGTCCAGGCGACGCATCCCATCAAGCAGCAGGGTGTTGGTCTCGGTCGCGATGCTGTGTTCGCGCGCCGGTGCATTGTGGAAGAATATGTACCGGCCGCTGCGCCACGTCAGCAGTTGATGGAAGCACACCTCACCACTGTGTGGTGGACAATACGCGTGAATGACCTTACCGTCGATGAAACTAATGCCCGCCGATTGGCGTGGCTCGGTACGTTCCAGGGCGAGTTGGCCAGTTTTGCGTAGCGAACACAGAAACTGTACAGTTTCCGGCAGGGGGGTGTCTTCGAGATGCCCCTGGATCACCAAGCCCTTGCTGGCCGACGACTGGGTTACCCGCCGGGTTGGTGGCTGATGCGGGTCGGGCATCAGCCGCGTGCCGCCATCCACGCACGCCATGCCACGGCGAAGGATTCGCTGTCCATCCGCATGCGATCGGCCTCGGCAAATGATGCAGTTGAAAGGCCAGCCTGCGAGGTGCGTATGCTCATCACCATGGCGAGGATACGAACGTAGCGCTGCCGTTGGCCTTCCCCGAATACCGTCGCTAGTTCTGCTCTTTCAGCACCTGCTTGAGCTCGAGTCACTAGGACTTCCGCGGCTGGACGTTGCGACGGCGGTACCGCCGAGATGAAGATCGCGTGTCGATCGACCGGGATCACCGCTACCGATGGCGCGACCACCGGCGGTTGAACCATCCGAGAGGCCATGCGCAGACCCGATTCGGAGAGCAGGCGTCGACGCACTGAGGCCCCGTTCACCCCGACCACCTCGACATCGAGGTGGTCGACCGGCAGACCCTGGACGATGGTCATGCCCCGGGCGATGAACAGGGCGGATCCACCGGCCAGGCCGATCTTTCCAGCACTCATGCCGGGCTCGATTGCGTTCTCGACAGGCAGGGCAACCAGTCGAGGTGTACCATCAATGGCCACTACGATCTGTCGGGCTCCCAAGGCGATGAATCCCTGGCCAGCTGGATCAGTCCACGTCCCCAGCATGTCGACCGGTGGAGACACGGCTGATGGTGACGCTGGCCTGTCAACCGCGGCCGATGGTGAGCGCTGGTCTGTGCCGCAGCCGGCCAGGAGGGCGAGCGATGCAACGAAGGCGATGGAACGGCGGTTCATGACAGTCCTTACTTCGTCAGAGCTGCTGCTTCGGACAGACTGAGGCCGCTGCCCTGCCGGGGGGCGTTTTTGAACGCGTTAGCCAATGCGTCCGCCTGCTGCTTCACCTCGGTGGATCGACGGACGATCTCTTCGACGGTGGCTCCTTCCTCCAAGGAACGTCGTGCCAAGTCGAGCGATGCCGCACGGAGGCGTTCGATGTCCTGCTGGTACTGGACGGTCGACGGTCCGCTCCAGGTCGCGATCGGTGCGGTTGGCATGACCGGTGTGACTGGTTTTGCCGCAGGCAAGACCAAAGGGATCGGAGCCGGTGCTGGAATTGCCGGTTTGGCAGCCACCGGCTTGGCTTCGTCTGCTGCTGCCTCGACACCCATCGCCTGAGTCAGTGTCGAACCAACGGCGACTCCCGAGAAAAGGCTGCCGGTGATCCGCTTCATGAATCGTTCCTTGACCTTGGTGCGCATCGACGCCGGCAACGGCACATAACCGACCGATTCGATGGTGCCGGGATTATCGAGCATCCAGGTGATGAAGCCGCCGACGTCCGGTCGCGCCAGATGTTCCGTGGAGAGATAGATAAAGATCGGCCGGGAAAGCGGCACATAGGCACCGTCCAGAACGCTCTGCTTTGTCGGCATCACCGCTCCCTTGCCATTGTCCACGGCGACTGCACGAAGGGTTTGGGTGTTCTCCAATAGGTACGCCATGCCCATGAAACCAAGGGCGTTGATGTCGGCGGCGACGCCTTGGACGAGGACGTGGTCATCCTCGCTGGCCGTGTAGTCGGATCTGATTTTCTTATCTTTGCCCATGACCGCCTCGTTGAAATAGTCGTAGGTACCGGAATCGCTACCCGGACCGAAGAGGGCAATTTTCATGTCTGGAAAGGTTGCCCGGACCTGTTTCCAGGACGTTGGTCCACCGTTGGACCACAGTCGCTGCAACTCGCCAACGGTCAGATCCTTCAGCCACGAATTGCGCGGATTCACCACCAGCGAGAGGGCATCAAAGGCAATGGGGATCTCGACGAATTCCACCCTCGCTTCTTCGGCCGCCTTTAATTCTTTGGCGGAGATCGGACGCGAGGCGCCACTGAGCGTACTGACCCGGGAAATCATGGATCTGAAGCCGGCGCTGCTGCCGGTCGGCTTGGCTTCCAGCGAGAACCGTGGGTCGACTTCGACATACCGCTCAGCGGCGGCAATAATGATGGGGTAGACCGTACTACTGCCGTCGTAGATAATCGTCTGTTCGGACGCGCAGACAAGGCAGGAGAGGCAGGCGAGAATGAGCTGGCGTGGCATGGGCTGCACATCGTTGCGGGAATGATGAAGACCTGATGTACCGGATATGGATTCCCCCTGGCATTCACCGGCTCATCACCGATTGGGGGAAGATGCACGTCCCACCGATGTCGAACAGGTCGTACATGTCCAAGCAGCGCACCTTCCTAAATCTCCGCGGGCGGAACCCAATTGCTCCAGAACCTGGTCAGGTGACGGTCGATGGCTACCGCGTCGAGGCGTTGCTTGGACAGGGGCCGTTGACTGCTGCCTACAAGGCCGTTCTCGAGTCGCATCAGCAATCGGTGGTTCTCAAGGTGTTGTTGCCTCATCTCGCTGATAGCGAAGTGTTCGTGCAACGGTTCCTACAGGCCGCCAATGCGGCTCGACTGGTCACCCATGACCGCGTGCTTCCGTGTTATGATGTCGGTCAGTCCCATGGCTGGGTCTATCTGGCCAGCGAATTGATGGAGGGCGGCACCCTGGCAGAGTTGTCGGCACATGGCCAGCTCGATCGCTCCCGGGCGATTTATCTGTCGTGGCAGGTAGCGATGGGCCTTGAGGCGATCCACGCTGCCGGCCTGGTCCACGGCAATCTGCGGCCATCGAACGTGCTGGTCGATCATGAGGATGGAGTGCGACTGTCGGATCTTGGTCTGCCTGCGCTTCCGGATACCGAAGGTCCGGTCTCGCCAGGAACGCTGCATCTCCCCCCAGAGCAGATTCTTGGCGAAGTTGATCCGGAGCCGTCTGGGGATATCTACGCCCTTGGCGTGATCCTCGCCGGTTGTTTGATCGGTCGCACTCCGTGGAGCGGTTCGGATCGCCAGCGCTTGACGACCGTGCACAATGAGGGCCGGACAGTGGTCGGCGAAGTTCCCCCAGCCTTGCTCGATGCCGACGTGTCGGCGGTGCTGATTCGGGCCACGGCGAAACGTGCCGAGGAGCGGTATGCGCATGTTTGGCAGCTGCGTGAAGACCTCGAACGGCTACAGTACCAGTTCGCACCCATCCATGCCCGGACGCTTGATCATGACTCGGGCAGCACCACGGCCGTACACGAAACGGCATCGGCTCGAGCGATCCGCGGCGTTCCGCATGTCGCGGCCCCAGCAAAACGACGGAGTCCACTCTGGTTTGTGGTCGGTGGCTGCGTACTTGCGGGCGTGGTGGCACTCTGGCTCCTAGCAGGTGGCGACAGGCAAGCAGGCCACGCGACCGCCCCAGCCCCGTTGCCTACGCCAGTTCCCACACCGGCGGTTGCGGTCGTACCGCCACTGCCAAAGCCCTCTTGGGCCGACTCAGTTGGAACAGACGTGCATGGCCGTTGGGCTGATCTGCGGGTCAGCACACGGATCCAGCGCCTGCGACTGATACCGGCAGGCAATTTCTGGATGGGTAGCGGATTCGACGAAGTCGGCCGGATCGCAGATGAAGACCGCCATCTGGTAACCCTATCGCGCGCTTTCTGGCTAGGGGACAGCGAGGTCACCCAGGGGCTCTATTCAGCCGTCACGGGAACGGCCGCTGGCTACTTCACCGGTGACGATCGGCCAGTCGAATCGATCAGTTGGGTCGCTGTACAGCAGTTTCTTGCCAACTTGGGCACCACGATCAAGGCGCCAGTGCGGTTCCCCAGCGAGGCGGAGTGGGAGTATGCCTGCCGTGCTGGCGGTGAACGGTCCGGGTCCCTGCTGGCCAGTAGAGCCTGGACAGCCGAATCTGGGGTCGATGGAACGCGTCCGGTGCGTTCGTTGCTGCCTAATGCCTGGGGCCTGTACGACATGCAGGGCAACGTCCTGGAATGGGTCGAGGACACCTATGGCCGCTATCATCGCGAGGCCATTACCGATCCCTTGTCCACCGGTGGCGTCTATCGGGGTGTCCGCGGAGGTGCCTGGAATCAGGATGGCGTGAATGCCAGGCCTGCGGCGCGCGGCAAGGCGTTGCCGATCACCGCATACTTCTATCTTGGCTTCCGCTTGGTGATCAGCGATGGCTGATCGTCACTTCCTGGTCGGGATCAGCTTCTGGGCAGACGGGATCCAGACCGACGGTCCGCCGGCTTCGTAGCCTAACCGACCAAGCACCTTTCCAGTAGCCGACAGCAGCAGGATGGTCGGGAAGCCTTCAATCTTGTACTTGTCGGCCATGGCCTGGTTCTCGACCTGCTGGGCCTTCGGAAGGGCTGATGTGCGCGGGAAGTCGACTTCCAGCAGGATCACGTTGTCCTTGGCCCAAGCTGCGAACTCCGGGGTGTTGAATACCTCTTTCTTGAGCTTGATGCACCAGCCACACCAGTCGGATCCGGTAAAGTCGGCGAGTATAGGCTTGTTCGCTTTGGCGGCCTGTTCGGACGCGGACTTCCATCCGACCGTCCAATCGGCAGCGCAGGCCAGGACGGCGATGGAGAGGCAGAGGAGAGTGCGTAGCATGATTGGCTCCGGTTCAGGCGGGTTGATGGACGTGGATCTCGGCTTCGCCAGCTAAACGCGCCTGGCAAGCCAGGCGATGGTCGCCAACGCAGCGATGGAATTCTTCGGCACTGCTGCGCGCAGTCAGGGCATCCTGACCGCTCGACACGCGGATCCGGCAACGGCCACACGAACCCGCCATGCACAGGTACATCGGAGAAAGTCCGGCATCGAGTATGGCTCCCAGCAGATCCTGGCCGCGATGCAGCGGGACTAGCGGGCTGCCATTCAAGGAGATCGCAGAAGGCATATAGCCTGATGATATGGCCGATGCCCGCTGCGCCAATCATCTGGTGCGGCGTCGAGGCCTTGCTACAAGCAGCTTGTGCAGACGAGATACGACCTTTTTGGCAAACCGTATCTAGCTGCTCCGAACGAACGTTCCGGCTGAGCCCTGGGCGCGCATCTTCGCGCGCCCCGACCTCTGACCAGGAACCCACACATGCATCCTATTGACCAAGCTCCCTCGGTGGGGCTATTCCGTTCCCTGTTGTGGCCAGCTGTACGGCCATGGCGCTGGTGGCTGGTGCTGGCCATTGCCTTGAATGCTGGTCACGGTCTGGCCATCACCTTCCAAACCTTGCTGCCCAAATACCTGATCGACGAGGTGATCAAACCCGGACCCGACGGCCTGTGGGAACGGCTGTCCTGGCTGGTCGGCACCTATTTGTTCGTCTCGGTGTTCGGCCGCATGGTCCAGTGGCACTTGTCGATGCGCATTTTCACCTGGGTACGCGAGAAGGCGATGCAGGATCTGCGCGAACGGTTCTTCAGCCATGTCAACCGCCTGTGCCTGCGCTTTCACGGGCGCAATGAGAGTGGCGAGTTGTTCAACTACCTGTTCGGGTCACCGATCGGCAAACTGCAGGCATTCCTCAGCCATGTGACGTTGGCGAAGGGGGCTGCACCCTCTCTGGCGGTCAGCGCCAGCGCATGGCCATCGCGCGAGCGTTGCTCGCCGAACCTGACTGGTTCATTTTTGATGAGGCGACGAGCGCCCTTGACTCCCTGTCCGAACGGTTGATCCAAGACGCCGTCGAGCGCAACCTCGGTGGCCGGACAGCCATTTTCATAGCTCATCGTCTGGCGACGGTGCGCAACTGTGACCGCGTTGTGGTGGTCCAGGCTGGACGGATCGTGCAGGACGGGACCTATGCCGGGCTTGCCGAGCAGGAAGGACTGTTCAGGGATCTGGTCAAACGGCAGGACCTGCTTGGATAGCTCACCATTCGGACAGAATCCGGATCCGCTGTTGCACCAGTCCACGAGGAAATGACTTGCGTGCTTGCATCGACCTTCCACAACGCTCGGCGTCGGTACCGGGGCGACGACCCGGCCTTCCACCAGGATACCAGGATTCATGCACCTTAAGCTCATAGCACTGCTCGTTTTCACTCTTTTCGCTGCCGCCTGCGGTGGCCCGCGCACTCTGACCGTGCCAGTGCGCGGCGTAGCGCCATTGAATCCAAATGATGCCCAGGAATCGACTCCGGTCGATGTGCGGATCTGGCCACTGGCCGGGGCCGACCGATTCAAGGCAGCCACGGTGGATCAGCTGTGGACCGATGCCAAGACTGTGCTAGGGGCCGACCTGCTCGGCGACGCCAAGGTATTCACCGTATTCCCTGGTGCCGTAGCCGATCCTATGGTCGAACAGAAGATCGAGGTGCCTGACAGCGCCCGGTTCCTCGGCGTCTTGGCCATGTACCAGCATTCCGATGCGCAGGATCAGCGCGCCACGGTGGTCTCGATCGATGACGCCCAAGAGCACGGCTTGATCCTGACCGGTTTCGCTGTGCATCTCCAACTGCCGCCTGCCGCGACGACTCCTACCCCTGCGGCGGTTCCAGCTGCGGCTCCGGCCGCTGCCCCAGGCAAGTAGCCATGGAATACGTCCAGCGCGTTCTGTGGCATGAGGGGATGTTCATCACCCCCAACCATTTCCAGCAGGCCGATCGACATGCGGAGGCGGTACTGCTGCGTTCGCTGCGGGCGATCCAGCCATCACTGCGCGGATTGACCGATCTGGAGGTCGATAGGGACGCGCTCGGCACCGGCAGCTTCGCCTTGCGAAGCTGCGCCGGCATCATGCCTGATGGCACCGTGTTTGGCATGCCGGACGCCGATGAACTACCGCCGTCCCGCCCATTTGAAGGCAGCTTTCCTGCCGACAAAGACCGCATCGGTGTTCTGCTGTGTCTGGCTGACCGTCGTCATGGCTCACCCAGCAGCGATGACGCAAGCAAGCCATCCTCCACCCCGGTCCGATTCAAACGTCGCGGAGCCCGGGTCCGCGACGAGGTCAACGGCGGCGCCGAACGCGAAATCCCCGTTGGCGTCGCAACGTATAGCCTCCGTTTCGACGGTGAACCGGTTGACGGCCATGTCGCCCTGCGCATTGCCGAGATCGTGCGCTCGCCCTCCGGCGGTTACGCGATCTCGGATGACTTCGCACCGACCGCGGTGTGTTGGGCTGCTGCTCCACCGATCGGACGTTTGCTCAAGCGCATGGTCGACATCACCTGCGCTCGTTCGGGAGAACTCTCGGCTAGCCGTCGCCAGCGCACCCAGGGCATGGTCGAGTTCTCGGTGTCAGACTCGGCCAACTACCTGTTGCTGCATACGCTCAATGGTGCCATTCCCGGGCTGATGCATCTAGCCGGCAATCCTCGGGCCCATCCTGAGCAGGTATGGC
>Ga0105046_10004097_pt1 | contig 23174 bp, 25 predicted proteins | sample MAT03_FD_78385 | JGI IMG/M metagenome (GOLD analysis project Ga0105046, IMG submission 78385) | Freshwater microbial communities from Lake Fryxell liftoff mats and glacier meltwater in Antarctica - MAT-03 (megahit assembly) | ecosystem: Environmental > Aquatic > Freshwater > Ice > Liftoff...
CCACTACGACTTCAAGGCCCGCCGCGACACGCCGAACGAGCTGCGGGCGTTCTTTCGCAAGGTCGGCTGGCGCAAGGTCGTGGCCTTCCAGACGCGCAACCCGCTGCACCGCGCGCATCAGGAACTGACGTTCCGCGCGGCCCGGGAAGCGCAGGCGAACCTTATCATCCACCCGGTCGTCGGCATGACGAAGCCGGGCGATGTGGATCATTTCACCCGCGTGCGCTGCTATGAGGCGGTGCTGGACAAATACCCGCAATCAACCACAACGATGAGCCTTTTGAACCTTGCGATGCGCATGGCGGGCCCCCGGGAGGCCGTGTGGCACGGCATCATCCGCAAGAACCACGGCTGCACGCATTTCATCGTGGGCCGTGATCACGCCGGCCCGGGCAAGAACAGCGAGGGCCAGGATTTCTATGGCCCCTATGACGCGCAGGTCCTGTTTGCCCAGCATGCCGAGGAAATCGGGATCGAGATGGTCGATTTCAAGCACATGGTCTATGTGCAGGAAAAGGCGCAGTATTTCCCCGCCAACGAGGTGCCTGAAGGCTGCACAGTGCTCGATATCTCGGGCACCGAACTGCGTCGCCGCCTGCGTGAGGGGCTGGAGATCCCTGAATGGTTCTCCTTCCCCGAAGTGGTGACCGAACTGCGCAAGACCAGCCCGGCGCGGTCCAAGCAGGGCTTCACCGTCTTTTTCACCGGCCTTTCGGGGTCGGGCAAATCGACGATAGCCAACGCGCTGATGGTGAAACTGATGGAAATGGGCGGCCGCCCGGTGACGCTGCTGGATGGCGACGTCGTGCGCAAGCATCTGTCCTCCGAACTTGGCTTCTCGAAAGAGCATCGCGACATCAACATCAAACGCATAGGCTATGTCGCGTCCGAGATCACCAAGAACGGCGGCATCGCGATCTGCGCCCCCATCGCCCCCTACACCGCCACCCGCCGCGCTGTGCGCGAGATGGTCGAGGCTTACGGTGCCTTCATAGAGGTTCATGTGGCGACATCTGTCGAGGAATGCGAACGCCGCGACCGCAAGGGACTCTACAAGCTCGCGCGGGAAGGCAAGATCAAGGAATTCACCGGCATCTCGGACCCCTATGAGGCGCCGACGCAAGCGGAACTGGTGGTTGACACCCAGGACGTGGACGTCGACCACTGCGCGCATCAGGTAATCCTGAAGCTGGAGCAGATGGGCCTGATCAAGGGGTGAGATGTGGTCCCCCTGGCCCGGCCCCCGGGGCGCTGCCCCGGACCCCGGGATATTTGTGCAAAGCTGAAAGATTGAAGGACGGATAGAATGTGGGCCGCCACGGCCCCGGCAACATCCGGGCGATCGGGCGCTCCTTCAGCGCGTATCGGGGAACGAGCGCTGCGAAGGTGTTGACGCCGACGTCTGTCAACAGAAGGTTCCTCGCCAGGATATGCAGGTCGTCCGGGGGGTTGCCGGATCCAGCACCCGGCGCGTAGACCAACGCCATCTGCAACGCCGTCGCCCCCGCTGAAAGCTATTCCTCCCGCCTCATCTGAGCGTGGTACATGCACAGTGTCATGAAGCTGCCGTTTGGTGACGCCATGACCATACCTTCTGAGGGGACCGGTGGTTCCCCCGATCGTTCATCTACGTGAACCCCCGCCCGGCATCCTGATCCGGGATGCGCGGCGGACCGATGTGACCTGGATTTTCGAGTCCATTGGCGAGCTCGCCGCACACCACGGCGATTCGGCCCTTTGTCGCGCGAAAAATCATGTCCGCGATGCCTTCGGCAGAACCCCGGGGATACGGGTGCCGTTGGCCGACCGCGCGGGAGAGGATTGCAGGTCAAGCTGCGCTTTGCGGGCATGCGCAATTGCAATTCGGCTTTCGTGGGCTTGATCTCAACTGCCTGTATGTCAAACCCGCCTTGCGTGGCCCCGGCATCGGGGCGGCGCTGGTCGATGCATCCGATAGCACGGCGCCACGGCTTCATCGCCACTTGCTCAGCGTCGGCACCCACCCCGAAAATCTGCAGGCCCAAGCCTTCTACCTTGTGAAAGGCTTCAAGCGTCGCCCCAGCTATCCTCCGAGATTTTTGATCCCACTTCAGCAAACGCGGAGGAGCTCTCAGGCCGAGCGCCGCGTTCAGTGCACCGAGACTGGCGCCATGTCATTCTGCCGCGCCAGTGCAAAAGCCATCCGTTTGTCGGCCACCAATGCCACCCGTTCGCCATTGGCGCGGTGCACGGCAAAGATCGTCTCCAGCCCGGCGGCCTGTTCCTGCATCTCTTCGGGCAGGTCGGACACGGCGATCTCACGGATGTACACGATGGCATCGGTACGGTCCGGCAGGCTGTTGAGTTTGGTGTTCATGTTCTTTTCCCTTACTTTTGCCCGATACGGATGGTCTGAACCACCGTATCCGGGACAGCTCGCTTCAGGTCGATGTGCAGCAGGCCGTGTTCCATGTTGGCCCCCGCAACCTCGACCCCGTCGGCCAGCACGAAGCTGCGCTGGAAGGCGCGCCCTGCAATACCGCGATGCAGGAAGACCCGGTCCTGATCGTCGTCACCTTGCCTGCCGCGGATCACCAGCTGACGGTCCTCGACGGTGATGGCCATGTCATCCTCGCGAAAGCCCGCAACGGCCAGCGTTATACGATAGGCGTTCTCTGCCACAGATTCGATGTTGTAGGGGGGATAGCCGTCCGAACCACCCTTGGCGGTCCGCTCGACCAGCCGTTCCAGCTGCTCGAAGCCCAGAAGATAGGGATGCGCCCCGAAGCTCAGTTTTGTCATCGACATGCCCTTTGCAAAGCGACAGTTCGGTCACGGGCCCCGCATTCGGCCACCCATAGCAGAATATGGGGCGTCGGGGCGTGGGGTGCAAGGCCCCGACACGGCCCGTGCGGCATCAATGACGACGGGCAGAAATTTGAGTCCAACAGAACGCTGAGCGCGGAATTTTTTCCTGAACCAGTGCAGAAGCTTGTAGTGTAAAGCCCGGATACCCCTCGACTCACCCCCCCGCAGACCCTTAAATCCAAGGCGGCTGACCTGACCATGAATGCCCCCTCCGAGCTCAACATCGAAGAGATGCTGCGCATTCGTCTGGAGGTGCTGCGCCGAGAGCATCGCGATCTGGACGAGGCAGTCCATGCGCTGGAGCTGACCGGTCGGCCCGATCAGTTGACCCTGCGGCGGCTGAAGAAGCAAAAGCTCGGGCTGAAGGACCAGATCGTGAAGATCGAGGATCAGTTGATCCCCGACATCATCGCCTGAATGCGCACGGCCTTGCCGGGTGTGGCTACAATCGGCTAGAGCCGGGCCAAAGGGCGCACAAGGCAACAAGGGGCGGGCGATGACCAACGATGTCGGCATCATCATGGGCAGCCAATCAGACTGGGCCACGATGAAGGAAGCCGCACTGATCCTCGAAGAATTGGGCATCGGGCATGAGAGGCGCATAGTTTCTGCCCACCGCACGCCTGACCGGCTCTGGACCTACGGGCAGGAGGCTGCGGGGCGCGGGCTCAAGGTGATCATCGCGGGCGCGGGCGGGGCGGCGCATCTGCCCGGCATGATGGCATCAAAAACCCGGCTTCCGGTGATCGGCGTACCGGTGCAGACTAGGGCGCTTTCGGGCGTGGACAGCCTTTACTCCATCGTCCAGATGCCGCGCGGCTATCCCGTGGCCACGATGGCCATCGGAGCGGCAGGGGCGGCCAACGCGGGGCTATTGGCGGCAGGCATCCTTGCTCTGTCGGACCCGGGGCTGGCCGCACGTCTTGACGCCTGGCGGGGCGCGCTTTCCGCGTCGATCCCGGAGGAGCCGACGGATGACTGAACCGCTTGCGCCCGGCAGGACCATCGGCATCCTCGGAGGCGGTCAACTCGGGCGGATGCTGTCGGTCGCGGCCTCCCGGCTCGGGTTTCGCAGCCACGTCTACGAACCCGGCGCCTACCCGCCCGCAGCCGATGTGGCCCGCCGCGTAACCACTGCAGCCTACAAGGATGAGGCCGCCCTTCGCGTCTTTGCGGCCAGCGTTGACGTCATCACCTACGAGTTCGAGAATGTGCCTACCGCGGCACTCGACCTGCTGGAGACGCTGCGCCCGATCCGCCCGAACCGCCGGGCACTGGCAATCTCGCAAGACCGTCTCGCAGAGAAGGAATTCCTGACCAGCCTCGGTTTGACGTGCGCGCCCTTTGCGGCGGTCAACGGGGCACAAGACCTGGAGGAGGCGCTGGCCCTCATCGGCGCGCCTGCGATCCTCAAGACCAGGCGCCTCGGGTATGACGGCAAGGGACAGGCCCGTCTCTCGACCCCCGCCGATGCGCCCGCGGCACTGGCCGCGATGCAGGGCGCACCTGCCGTTCTCGAAGGCTTCATCGACTTCAGCCACGAGGTGTCGGTAATCGCGGCGCGCGGGCTCGACGGTTCCGTGGCCTGCTTCGACCCCGGCGAGAACGTGCATCGGGGCGGCATCCTGCGGACGACCACCGTCCCCGCGCGCCTCTCGCCCGGCCAGCGGTCCGACGCGATCCTGCTTGCGGGGCGCGTGCTCAACGCGCTGGACTACGTGGGTGTCCTGGGGGTGGAGTTGTTCGTGACCAGCGCAGGCCTCATCGTCAGCGAAATTGCGCCCCGCGTGCACAACTCGGGCCACTGGACGCAAGCGGGTTGTGCCGTGGACCAGTTCGAGCAGCACATCCGCGCGGTTGCGGGCTGGCCCCTTGGTGACGGCGCCCGTTACGCCGATGTGGTGATGGAAAACCTGATCGGCGACGACATCGCCCGCGTGCCCGCCCTCGCCCGCGAGCGCGATCTGCAGGTCCACCTCTACGGCAAGGCAGAGGCGCGTCCGGGTCGCAAAATGGGCCACTTCAACAGGATCACGCGGAAAGGCGCCTGACTCCCCTTTTTCCGGTATCATAGAAGGGCTATTTGGGCTTCTGGCGGCGGCGTTTCGCTGTGACGCCGAGCGCAAGGCGTGCGGCCTCGGGCAGGGAGAGGCTCTGGTCGAAGTGACCGTGTTCAAGGAACCGGATCGCTTGTCCGATCACCATCGGGTTCAGCATCATGAAGGTGTGGCTGACCGGGAGGACAACGTGATCTGCCATGCCCTCGACCTTCGTGCTTTCAACGCTGACCTTGCCGTCATTTGGTCCAGGCAGGATCGAACCTGCAATGGGGTTCAGCGGAACCGAGCCTGCGATGATCCCGAGCGTGAAGTCCGGCAGTGGCAACTGGCGGGGCAGGGCGCTTGCGCCGGTGCCGAGCTCCCCCCCTGCAGGGCCCATGAACCAGGCAAAGGCGGGCCAGTCAACCATCAGATCCACCAGCTCCGACCCCTTGTTGGGCGGGGCAAGAAAGACGGCCCGCCCCATGCGCGCAGGGCGCGCGATCTGCAGCCACATCCGCACGAGTATGCCGCCCATCGAATGCGTCACGAAATGCACCCGTCCTTCGGGCCGACGGGTTTCTGCCTCGGCCGCCGCTTGCCCCACCACCGCGACCAGGTCTGCCAACGGTGCCCGGGTTGACGGATAGCCTGCGTTGACGACCGCATAGCCTTGCGCTGCGAGCGACAGCTCCATCGCGCGCAGGGATGACGCGGTCCGCGACAAGCCGTGCAACAGAACGACGCTGTCCGTCGTCGGGGGGAGCTTTTGGGCATTCATTCTGCAGGTTTGCGCCATTCGAAGCTGTCGAACAAGGGCATGGACATCGCGCCCATCGCACCGCACCCTTGTCGCATGAGCCTGGCCCGCCCCCGTCTTGCCGTCCGCGCGCTGATCCTGCATCAGGACCGGCTGCTCCTTGTCAATGCCTATGGCGGCGGGATCTCGGATCTTTGGTGCGCGCCGGGGGGCGGGGTCGAAGCAGGTCAATCCCTGCCCGAGAACCTGATCCGCGAAGTGCGCGAGGAGACCGGCCTCAGCATCGAAGTGGGCGCGCCCTGTCTGGTGAACGAGTTTCACGACCCTTCCTGCGGATTTCATCAAGTGGAGGTGTTTTTCCGCTGTGAGATCACGGCCGGCCGTCTCAGCGCCGGGTGGTCCGACCCGGAGGGCATCGTGACCGAGCGGCGGTTTTTCGCGCAGGCCGAACTCGCCTCCATCCGCTTCAAACCCGACAGCCTTCGGGCGGCCGCCTGGGGGGAGGGGCTCCGCTATGACCCGCTGGAACTGATCATGCCCTAGGTTCTTCGCATCGGACAGAGGGCAAGGATGACCCCGCCGAGGACCAGGGCTGCGGCGAGGGCGAAGCGCAGCGAGATCGCTTCGCCCAGAATGGCGGCGCCGCCGAGGGCAGTGATGAGGGGGACCGTCAGTTGCGCAACGGCCGCACGTGCGGCGCCGAGATCGGGCAGAAGGCTGTACCACAGCGCATAACCCAGTCCGGAGGTGACCGCACCAGACAGGATGGCAAGCGCGGTCCCTGCGGGCGGTGCGCCGAGGCCGGGGCCCAAAACATGAAGCACAAGCGCAACTGCGAGAATGAGGGGGGCCGTGGCCAGGAAGTTGGCGGTTGTGGCCGCAAGGGCGTCGGTCTGGCCCTGTCCGGCCAGCGAATAGATCCCCCAGCCGACACCCGCCGCCGCCATCAGCGCGGCATGTGGCAAGCTTGGCGCACTTACCCCGGGCGAGAGCAAGAGCACCAGACCCGCCAATGCCAGCCCCGCCCCGACCCAACGCAACGTGGGCACCGGCTCGGCCCGTACTACGGCGCCTGCGAACATCGTGATCTGTACCGATCCAAACAGGATCAATGCTCCCAGACCCGCATCCAGCGCCACATAGGCCAAGGAAAATCCCACAAGATAGGTCGACAATCCGACCACACCGGCGAGGCGCCCCTTCTGCACTTGAGCAGGTCGAACCGGACGGCGCCAGAGCAGCAGTCGCAGCATGACGGCCCCCGCCAACACCCGAACGGTCGCAAAGGCCAAAGGGTCCATCCCCGTCCCGGTGACCCCTAGGCGCGTCAGGATCGAGTTGGCTGCAAAGGCCAACATCGCAAGAGCTGTGAGCAGAAGAAGCCGCATAGGCGCATCTTCACGGCGCAGGTCCTGCGGCGCAAGGTCAGATGGGAAAAGCCAGGTCGTCTTGTGCGCTGATCGCAGCATGCAGATGCTTTGACCCGTTGCCCGGGCTCTGGCGTGCACCGCCTTGCGTGCACGGACCCCATTGAACCCTTTGGCTCTGTAAGGCTGGCAGAGCGCGGTGCGGGTCGCGTTGAACCGAACTTGGATCAGACTCCCCCGGTTGACGGGGTCAGCAGACCCCGGCTGTGCTTACCTAAGGACTGTTTGCCACTTAAGCGGATGTGATGCGAGGTTTCAGACACGTGTGAATGCGAAAGTACCCGCACGCGTTTGCCGCAAGATTGGCGCAGGGCTTGGCCAGACCGGCGACTTGTGCGCGGCGACATATCCGAAGCGCAGAGAGAAAGGAATGTCGACGTCACTGCGGTCCTTGTCGGACCCCCCCGTTTGGCGGCACTGCCGCCCTGCCAGAGGCGGCGCGAAGAGCCCGTCGGGGATGCGGCCACGCACTTTCGCGCAAGGCCGTATCATTAAGGGTTGTTACCAGGCCGAGGTCATTGGCTGATTGTGGCGGTGACGCTTCTCGCCGCCGACGACGATCCGCGACAGGCGCGAAGGGGCCGTGGTCAACAGACCGAGCCCGCTGTGACGCGCCTGTGGCCGTTCCGGAACCGTGATCATTCCGGTCATCAGAATGCCCTCGCCGACTGTGCGCGACGCGAAATGAATGTGACATTTCCGAGTTTCGCGGAAGGCGCGCCCTTCGTCAGACTGCGGCCCCGGCCATTGATTGCCATTTGCCGACCGAAACGAGCTTTATCCAGCATATCCATGATTTTATTCCCTTTGGCCTTGTTTGTTTTTCATTCGGTTGCTGGCAATGTTGCCAGAACGAGGTCAGTTTCCGTCCGCTTCGTGGCTGAAAAGTGTCGAGTGGCGGATTTATCTTGGACATTTGATTGGTATTTTGACGTCAACCAATGATTGCAGAGCGTTTCCGCGATCGAAACAATAAGGGCCGCTTTAGGTCTCGGAATCCGGGTTTGCGTGCCGGATCCCGGGTCGGGTGGCGCGCCCGAAAGGCGCAGCCTGTTCCTGGGACTTCGGGAGGGGCTGCCCATGAATGGCCATGATTGTCGCGCTGCAGGCCACAAATTGTCGTCCTTTCGTCTTGAAATGGGCAAGGTTATAGTGATTGTTGTCATTGTGGGCGAGATGCGGCCCCTGACGGTTCTTGACCGTCATGGTGGGCGGCAGGGTCAGGCCCGGCACCAGTCCCGTCTTGCGGGCGAAGTGGAGCCGCGTGCCATCTTTGCCCCAAACGCGACAGTCGTTGCCAAACGACGCAGTCTCCCGCGCTTCGGGACGAGATTGTCTGCGGCCGGGCAACAGGCCTGAGATGCCGATGTCCGGAGGAAATATGCCGTCAGACCCAAGTGCGCGATTGTCGATCGGACCGATCTGCCCGGAGGGGGCAGCGATTCGGGGGCGTTTCTGTGCCGCCACTCATGCCATCGGGGGGGCAGCTGACGGCGGTTTCGCCGTCAGCCGTGGCGCCCTCTCTCCTGCGGCTCGCATCTGCTCTACTGTCATCGAGGTGGTCAGCATGTGCCGGTCAAGCCTGAGCTCGATCACTGCAGGCTTGCCCGAGGCTGCCGCCCGTGCAAAGGCCTGGGCAAAGTCCGATTGCGCCTCCACCATCTCGCCGTGACCGCCGTAGGCACGGGCGAGGGCCGCAAAATCGGGATTGGCAAGGTCGGTGCCTGACACCCGGCCCGGATAGGTCTTTTCCTGATGCATCCGGATGGTGCCGTAACGGCCGTTGTTGGCGACGATGGCGATGGGGGTCGCACCGTGCTGCACCGCCGTGGACATCTCGTTCAACGTCATCTGAAAACAGCCGTCGCCTGCCATGCAGACAACGGTGCGCTGCGGATAGGCGAGGGACGCGGCCAAAGCCGCCGGAAAGCCGTAGCCCATGGACCCCGAAGTTGGTGCGAGCTGGCGCCGCGTGCTGCGAAACCGGAAGTACCGGTGCAGGAACGCTGCGTAGTTGCCAGCACCATTGGTCACGATGGCGTCGGCGGGCAGGTTGGCGGAAAGCCAGGCCACCACGTCCTCCAGCCGCACCTGTCCGGGGGTGGGCAGGGGGTTCTGCCATGCCTCGTACTCGGCCCGCGCCGCTGCCGACCACGCGGCCCAGACCGGCGCCTTAGGGGCCGCGAGCCCTGCCAGCGCCGCCAGCATGTCCGGCGCGGTCGCCACGATGCCCAGGTCCGGCCGGAACACCCGGCCCAGCTCGTCCGCCCCCGCATGCACATGCACGAGGCGCGGCCCGGGCCGGGCGGGGTCCAGAATCTCATACCCGCCCGTCGCGATATCCCCCAGGCGGGAGCCAATGACGACCAGCACATCCGCAGCCGCCAGCCGTGCCCCGAGCTTCGGGTTCATCCCGACGCCCAGATCGCCCACATAAGCGGGCAGGTCGTTGTCCAGCCGGTCCTGCCTGCGGAAGCTGACGGCCACCGGAAGGCTCCAGGCTTCGGACAGGCGGTCAAGGTCGCGCGCCGCTGCCGCTGACCAATGCGGCCCGCCAACCACCAGCAAAGGCCGCTCTGCCCCCCGGAGCGCCAAGGCCACGGCTTCCGCCTCTGTCACGGTCACACCGGCCAGCCGCAGCGCCGGTCGCGGGATGTCCATGACCTCTGCCTCGGCGCTCAGCATGTCTTCGGGCAGGGCCAGCACCACCGGGCCGGGCCGACCCGAGGTTGCCACGTGGAAGGCCCGGCTGATGTATTCCGGCAGCCGCTCGATCTGGTCGACCTCCGCCGCCCATTTCGCCAGCGTGCCAAAGACGGCGCGGTATTCGACTTCCTGAAAGGCCTCGCGGTCACGGTGCGCCCGTGCGATCTGGCCCACGAACAAGATCATCGGCGTGCTGTCCTGCCGCGCCACATGCACCCCTGCGGCGGCATTGGTGGCGCCGGGGCCGCGCGTGACGAATGCGATCCCCGGCCGCCCGGTCAGCTTGGCGGTCGCCTCGGCCATCATAGCGGCCCCGCCCTCATGCCGACAGACGATGTTCGCAATCCCCCGCTCATATAGCCCGTCGAGCGCCGCAAGAAAGCTTTCCCCGGGGACCGAGAACACCCTCTCGACCCCGTAAGCTGCCAGATGATCCGCAAGTATCTGCCCGCCGTGCCGCATCGGATGTGCTCCTTCTTGGTCCGGGCCAGCATTACCTTGCCGCCGGTGAAGGGCAAGCCGCCCCGCGCCGCCTTACCCCGGGGCAGAAAGCCCGGCAACGGTCACCCCCGCCCGTGCCCGCACCCTCTGCCGCCATAGCGCAAATAGCCCCGCCGCGACCACGATCGCAGCCCCCAGCACCACATCCGAGCGCCGCGCCCCGGAAAATAGGGTGATCCCGACGATTGAGGAGAAGACCAGCTGGAAATAGGTCAAGGGCTGCACACCCGAGGCCTCGGCCGCCTCATATGCCTTGATCAGCAATCCATGACCCAGCACGGCCAGCACGCTCCGCAGCAGCATCCACCCCCAGTCGATCGGCGTCATCGGCTGCCAGAACCACAGGCCGGGGCCGGTCAGCGCAACGGCCCCTATCATGCCGGTCCAGAAGAAGCTGACCGAGGCTGCATCCCGCCGCGGATCATCAGCCAGATGCCGCGGCGGGTGTTCTGCGCGGTCTTCACTGCGCGGCCACAGGGTCTGTGGCGGGGGTGGCGGTGATCCGGTCCACCCGTTCGCGCCAAAGCGCATAAAGCCCGGCGGCCACGACGATGGCTGTCCCGAACATCACTGGCAGAGCCAGCAGCTCGTCATAGACCAGCACGCCGATCATCGCCACAAAGACGATCTGCAAATAGGCATAGGGCTGCACCCGGCTCGCCTCCGCAGCCTCGTAGCACTTGAGCAAGAGCCAATGCGACAGCACCGACAAGCTCGCATAGATCGCAAGCAACAGCAGGTCGATCCCCAAGACCGGCTGCCAGTGCGGCAGGCCGATTGCGGTCATTATCATTGCTCCGATCACCCCGGGCCAGAAGAAGGCGGGAAGCGTCGGCTCGTCCCGCGTCACCATCCGTGTCAGCACGGAATAGACCGCGAACATCAGGGCCGAGGCGAAGGGCAGCAGCGCCGCCGGGGTAAAGACCCCGAGCCCCGGCCGCAGGATCACGATCACCCCCGCCATCCCAACCGCCACCGCCGCCCACCGCTGCCAGCCGATCCGCTCACCCAGCACCGGACCGGACAGGGCTACAATCAGCAACGGGCAGATGGCGAACACGGCATGGCTCTCGATAAGGCCGATCATCGTGTAGCCCCAGATGATCGCACAAATCTCTACCACCAGCAGCGTCGCGCGCAGCAGATGAATGGGAAGGTGGGCGGAGCGGACGGCCGCCCGCACCCCCTCGGGCTTGCGCAGGGCCAGGACCAGTACGAAGCCTGCAAAGACCCAGTAGCGGACCATGACCACCATCAGCACATTGTATTCCGAAGCCAGATGCCGGGAAAACCCATCCTGGGCTGCAAAGGTCGCAACTGCGGCGATCATCAGCACGATCCCCCGGCGTGAATTGCCGCTCATGCAAGGTGCCCCATCGTCATGTGCTTCTTGCGCCCGAAGCCTGGGGCGCGGCCAACAGTGAACCCCGCCGTCTCCAGCGCGCTGCGGACGTGGCCCGCAGCGGTATAGGTGGCAAAGGTTCCGCCCGGCGCCGCATGCCGGGCGACCGCGTCCATCACGTCGGGGCCCCACATCTGCGGGTTTTTCGCCGGGGAGAAGCCGTCGAGAAACCACGCATCGGCAGAGCCTTGCCAGCGCGGCAGTGACTGGCGCACGTCGCCAAGGCGCACCTCGACCTCCAGCGTGCCAAGCGCAAAGCGTCGCAGCCCCGCGCCCCAGGCTTCAAGGAAAGGCGCCGCCACCGCCAGCGCCTCGGGGAAGGCGGCAAGGGCGCGGGCGATATCTTCGACCGGCAAAGGCCAGGCCTCGAAACTGGTGTAGCGCATCGCGGGCGCGTTTGCCGCGCGATGCGCGATCAAAGTGGCCATCAGGTTCAGCCCGGTGCCAAAGCCAAGCTCGGCGACGTGAAACCCCGGCCGGAACCGGCCCGGCAAGCCGTTGCCTGCCAGAAAGACATGCCGGGTTTCTTCCAGCCCGCCCTCCAGCGAAAAATATAAATCGTCAAAGCGTTGAGAGACGGGCACGCCGCCGTCACGCCAGTCAAGGGGGGCGGCATGGTCGTCTTGGCGCTGTTCGGGTGCGGTCATTTGCCTTAAGCCCTGCCTCGAAGGCTGAATGGACAAGGGCGGGAGCAATGGCAAGGGTCGATGTAACCGTCCGGGGATGCGGCATCTTTGGCCTTGCTATCGGTTGGGCCTGTGCGCGGCGCGGGGCGCGGGTGCGGATGATCGACCCTTTCGGTCTCGGGGCCGGGTCTTCGGGCGGGGTGGTGGGGGCGCTGACCCCGCACATGCCCGAGGCCTGGAACGACAAGAAAGCCTTTCAGCTGGAAAGCCTGCTGATGGCTGCGGGCTGGTGGGCGCAGGTTTCGCACGCCTCGGGCCTGCCGACGGGCTATGCCCGCTGTGGCCGGTTGCAACCGATTGCGGACGCAGCGGCGCTGGCGGCGGCCCGCGCGCGCGCCATGGGGGCTGCGGCGCATTGGCAGGGGCAGGCCGAGTGGCAGGTGGTCTGCGCCACAGGGGGGGGATGGGAGCCGCCTTCGCCCACCGGCTGCCTGATCCACGACACCCTTTCGGCGCGCCTGCATCCGCGGCTTGGGCTTGCGGCCCTTGCCGGGGCGATCCGCGCGCGCGGTGGCGAGGTGTGTCTGGCCGAGGCGCCAGACGCTGGGGCGGTGATCCATGCAACCGGATTAGCAGGGTTGCAGGCGCTGTCGGCCGATCTGGGGCAGGTGGTAGGCTCGGGCGTCAAGGGGCAGGCCGTGCTGCTGGCATATGACGCGGGTGCCGCGCCGCAGTCGATGGTTGATGGCCTGCACATCGTGCCGCATGTGGACGGGCGCGTGGCTGTGGGGTCAACCAGCGAGGCGGCATGGACCACTGATGGCCCCGACCACCGGGCCGAGGCGCTGGTGGCGCGGGCGCGGGCGGCCTGCCCAGCGCTCGCCCATGCAGAGGTGGTGGAGACCTGGGCCGGCATCCGCCCTCGCACCCGCACCCGCGCGCCGATGCTGGGCGCCTGGCCGGGACGTGCGGGACAATTCATTGCCAACGGCGGGTTCAAGATTGGCTTCGGCATGGCGCCGCTGGTGGCCGAGGTGATGGCGGATCTGGTGTTGGACGGCGTGGACCGCATCCCGGATGGCTTTCGCCCGGAAGCCTCGCTGCGCTGACGGCAGGCGCCTACCAGCGCAAGAGTCGGCGGCCGAGCATGCCCGACACCAGTGTGACCACAAGGATCGCGGTGCCATACCAGGTGACGTAAAAGAGCGGACTGTCCTCGGTGCAGTGGAGCGCGTAGATCGCGGCGGCGAAACCTCCGCCTGCAAGGCCGGCGGCGGCCGCTGTACGGCCCGGGTGCAGGGTCGCTCCCCGCCGTAGCGCCAACAGCAGCGCAACCGTCGGCAAGATCGCAAGGAGCGGGATGAATAGCAGACAATCCACCATCGTCTTGCCCTGTATAGCCATGCTCATGCCGCCTGCCGGCCCCGCAAAGGCCGCCCAGAGCCACAGTCCGACCGCGAGCAAGGGCACGAGTACAACCACCGAAACGCGTGCATGCACTTCGCGGCCCGGCTGCGCAAGGGCGAGGCCAAGGCGCAGCGCAAGGACCCCGAGCGTCAGACTGAGCACCAGCCGCATGGTTGAGACTGGAACCATGATTGCCTGCCAGAAGTCTTCCCGAACGCCCAGACCCAGTGCCAGAAACAGTGCAGAGGCTGCAAGCGCGGGAACGAGCGGGATCAGAACACCGGGCCATAGAGGCCGCTCGTGCCGGGTGTCGGCGGCCAGGGTCGCAATGAATTGGTCGGTCTTCATGACAAATGCCCTTCCCGCAGGCGCGCAAGTTCCTTGAAAGCCCGATGCAGAGCAACCCGCACTGCACCTTCGCTCATGTTCAATGCCTGACCGGTTTCCGCCACGCTGGCGCCTTCGACCCCGATCTTGCGGACGATCTCGGCGGCGCGTCCGCCAAGCAGCCCGATCATGCGACCCATATCCATCGCCTCGGTCGGGTCAGGCCCGAGGTCCGCTGCAAGGGTTTCGGCGAAATCCTCGATCGGCAGTTCGACGCGGCGCCCCCGGGCGCGAAAGGCATCGACCACCTTGTAGCGCGCAATTGCATAGAGCCACGGTCGCACAGGCGTGCCAGCCATCCACGTGTGCCGTTTCAAATGGATGGCGAGCAGAACTTCTTGCACCACATCCTCACATGTCCCGTCACCAAGCCCGCGCCCCCGCGCGCGGATCACGCCCCGCAGGACCGGGGTAACCGTCTGGAGAAAACGCGTATAGGCGCGGGCATCGCCGCCGCTTGCCGCCTCCAGAAGGTCTGCCCAATCATCCGTCTGCGGTGGCATCTTGGTTCACACTTCGTTTCGGCTTGGCCGGGTGTTACATCGCGAAAAAGAAACTTGCACGTCGAAGTGACGGCGGATGGCGACAGGGGGCGCCTGCGCTCACCGGCCTTGCAGCCAAATCACCCTCCGATGTTCTATACTAGGACCGAACAGAATCGATCAACGGTCAGGCATTTGAAGGCACCGTAATTTGTACGTTGACAAAAAAGGGCGGATCGTTTTTTGAACGGTGCGAGGATTGTGTTCGCGCCGTCGTGACCCGACTGCGAAAAATGACTGTTGGGAAATTTGCCGCCTCCGCCGCGTTCGACCGAAAGCTTCTTGTGGCCGGGCGGATACTCCGTTCGCGACCTTGTCGCCCGCCTTTGTGCCACCCTGAAGGACGGCAATCGCATGTGGTAGGGGACACGCCGGTCAACATCGCGCTCATGATCAGTGCAGGCAGTCCGACGGGGGGTGGAAAGCCAGAGGCGAGCCTTGGCAAAAACGCTTGTCCCTACTGGCCGCCTCAAGTTGCCGGACGGTGTGACCCCGGGTTCCTTCAGGTCATAATTCCAGATGAGGCGCACGCGCCTCTTCGGTGCCGCTCGACCCTCCGGATAGTCAACGGTCGACCTGAATTCAGCGGTACGGATGGCCTTGCAGGCTTCGTCCTGCAAGTTCTGGAACAGGCGTTCCGTGCCTTCGAAAGAGTGGGAGATCATCCGCTTGTTCGTGCACGCCTTTTCGGCGATCAAACCGAGGCTGTTATTGCCCAGCCCGTTTGCGTGCAAAATCCATGATGCCGCATCAGGATGCGCGCCTTCGTCGCCTCGGCATCATGGACCCAAGGCGCAGGTGCGGGGCAGACCGGAGCGGGCTGTCGACGGCTTCCGACATTGTCGATCCCTGGCGTGAAGCGGGCAGGTTTAGCGAATCCCAAAACACCCTTCGGCATGGCCGTCACGGTCATGACGCCAAGTGTCCCTGTTTGCAGCTTTGCAATTAATGTCGGGAGTGAGGTACGCTCACAACGTGGCCGCGGCGATTAGCCCTTGGAAAGCCCGCGGAAGGATCGCATCCTTCCACCATGATCCCGCGATACTCTTCTTCTCAGGATGACCCGTCAGGGCGGGCCGAAGACACCGGGCCGGGTGTTGGGTCCTGCGAAGATGACCTTTGGTTCCTTTCTGGCCCGCTTGAGGATGGCGACTCCGTCTTGCTGCCCGATGCGGTGCATCCGCAGAACGAATCGTCGATCCTTGCGGATTGGGTTCGGGCAGAGGCGACGCTTGCAGCGCCGCTTGCGCGCGCAGCCGGAAGGCTAGGCGCCCTCGACGACCGGCTCCGCCGCGGGCCAGAGGGTTGGCGCCATCGGCTGGCGCTGATCGAGGCGGCGGACCTGAGCTGGTTCGTGGGTGACCGGATCGCGCCGGACCGGTTGGCATTGTGGGTAGCCCTGCGCCTCGCCGGGGTCCAGCAGGACACGGCCGCGTTGGCCCGTCTGGGGTGGGCTGTCAGACGGCTGACCGACGGGCCCGGGCCGTTTGCCGGGCTGGACACGTTCCTTGGCCGACACGACCCTGAAAATCAGGACGCTCTGGCCGACAGGTTTGCGGATCGTGCCGGCAACTGGCTTGATCTGATGCAGGCCGGGGACGGAATGCACCCGATCAGCCGCGCCTGCATGGGCTACCATTTGTGGAGTCTTGCCGGCCTCGGTTCGCATGGCGACCAGATGGAAGCCGCTGTCACCGCAGCGCGGATCGCGGCGAGCGAGGGGGCAAGCGGTGGGACAGGTGCCGTCTTTGCGCCCTTGGCGATGGGCGGGGCAATCGGCCTGCGTGCGTCAAGATCGCCGGCTGCACGGCTGAAGCGCTGGCTGGACGGGATGGAAACCGCGCTTCTGGCGTCCATGCATCACCTCGATCAGGTTGAAGCCTGGGATGTCCGCGCGCAATCGGTAACGGCGTCGCTGTCGGGGCGTACACCACCGGCGCTCCGCACGGTGCTAACTGCCTGGCCACTAGTGTCGGCCCCGATGGCCGAAGCGCTGACGGGCGCCAGTCGCGCGGCTGTCCAACGCAATCTTGCCTGGCTGGAAGCCCGCGGACTGATCCGCGAAGTGACAGGTCAGGGTCGGTTCAGGTTCTGGCGCTGTGCTCTGTGAGGGAGGTTTGCGTGCGTGTCAGCGGCATGGCCCGCCCCCGCGTGGCGTCCCCGTATGGCCCCCCGCGGTCAGCTATCCCTTCTGCCGAACCTCCTGCAGGCCAGCGGCTGTGCGACACCCGCCGCCCGCGCCGCTGCAATCACCCCGAACCGGCTGGCCCCTGATCGGTCAAGATATTTTACGACCCGTCCGCCACTGCCGACAGAAAAAAAGACGGCGTGCCGGGATCGGGGCGGCCTTGCCCAAAATCGCAATTGCGCCTGTCACGCCCCGGAATCCAGAATGCGCCGCACTTCTTCACGCAACTCCTTCAACTCGAATGGTTTGGAAATGAACCCGTCGGCGCCTATCGCCAGGCCCTTGCGACGTTCCATGGCCGAGCCGCGTGCCGTCATCATCAAAATCTTCACATCGGCAAGGTTCGGATCAAGCCGGACGCCCCGACAAATCTCGTAACCCGAGGCTCCGGGCAGCATTACGTCGAGCAACACCAAATCCGGATGACTGTCCCTGATGCGGACAAGGGCTTCTGCTCCATCCGCAACGCGGTCATGGTCATAGCCTTCACGCCGCAACAGGTATTCCAGCGCAGTGGCAATGTTGTCGTCGTCCTCGACGATCAAGACACGGCGTCGCGACGGGGCGAGGCTGCCAATTGCGGTCATCGGGCAACCGGGGCCAGGCGGGGGCTTGTGCGTTCCACCGTGATCAGGGAAAGTCGCCAGGTGGGAGGAGCCATCGTGATCGACCTTGTCCAGACGCAGCTTGCTGATCCGTTCCGCATCGGCCTGATTGTGGCTCTTGTGTTCACCATGGTGCGTACATCCGCAGTGACCGGCAGAGTGGTCCCTCTGGCTCTGGGGGTGGTGTTCGTCGCGGTCATCCTGCCTTCGACCAATCCGGTCGCATCGGCGACACTGACCGAGTCGGTGCTGGCGGGTCTGGTCTCCAACCTGATCATCCTTGGAATCGTTCTTGCCCTTGCGCTCGTGGTTCAGCGCCTGCGTGGCTGACTTGGCGGGCAGGGTGAATGCACCACGCCGTTAGGATGAGTTCTCACGGGCGTTGATGCCGTCCCGCCGGGGTATATTGGGGGCCGGACCCCCTGAGGTCCGGCCCCCAAGCAGAGGCATCAGCGCGCCGAGTCGTCGGCGAAGATGTCTTTCTTGTGCGTACCGCCCGGCACGAAGAGCATGCCGATGACAACCGTCATCAGCGCCACCACGATCGCGTACCACAGCCCTGCATAGATGTTGCCGGTCTGGGCCGAGATGGCAAAGGCGGTGGCAGGCATCAGCCCCCCGAACCAACCGTTGCCGATGTGGTAGGGCAGCGACAGGCCGGAATAGCGGATTCGGGTCGGGAAGAGTTCCACCAGCATCGCCGCGATGGGGCCGTAGACCATCGTCACGAGGATGATCAGGTAGGTCAGAGTGGCGATGATCGTCAGCTTCTGCGCGGTGAAGATGTCTAGGAAGTTTTGCGCCACGACCAGGCTCGTGTTGTCCTTGGCCACCAGCGGATAGCCCGCGGCCTTCAGCGCGTCGTTCACGCTCTTCTCAAAAGCTGCCTTCACACCGCTTTCGCTGGCAACCGTTGCTGCTGCCGCATCATAAGCGGCCAAAGCATCGGCAGGAACCGCAGAGCGCGCCGTATCAAGTCCGGCCTGCGCTGCGGGAAGTGCGGCATTGGCTGCGTCAACGGTGGCTTGCGCTGCGGTCTTTGCGGCCTCGTCGGTGCCGTCGGCCACCTTCTTCAGGGCGCCCTCGGCTGTTGTAACGGCGTTCTTGGCGGCCTTGAGCGCTGCCTCGCCGTCCGTCAATGCCGTCAACATACCTGCATCGATTGCGGCCTTGGCGGTATCCAGCCCGGTCTTGGCCGCCGCGATTGCGGCTTTGTTGGTTGTGGCATCATACGACGTCACTACAGTTTCGCCGACCTTGACCTGAGCTGCCGTTGCTGCCGCATCCAGCACGGTTTCATAGTTGACCGATGTCTTGGCCAACATTGCCTTAGCCACGTCGCAAGAGTTCGTGAACGAAACAGTGTTGGTCGGGTTGAACTGGAACGAACAATCCGCCTCGTTCGCCGTAACGGTCACCGCAGTCTGGTGTGCGGCATAAAGTGCCGGGTTGGCGGTCTTGGTCAGGAAGTTGAACACCGGCAGATAGGTGATCGCCGCAATCAGGCAGCCCGCCAGGATGATCGGCTTGCGACCGATCCGGTCAGACAGCGCACCGAAGAACAGGAAACCGCCGGTCCCAAGGATCAGCGACCATGCCACCATGACGTTGGCGGTAAAGCTGTCGACCTTGATCACGTTTTGCATGAAGAACAGCGCATAGAACTGTCCCGAATACCAGACCACGGCCTGACCAGCGGTCAGACCAAACAGCGCGATCAAGGCGATCTTGCCGTTCTTCCAGGTACCGAAGGCTTCACGCAGCGGCGCTTTGGACCCTGCACCCTCTTCCTTCATCTTCTTGAAGGCGGGGGATTCGTTCATTTGCAGACGGATATAAAGCGAGATCAGCAGCAGGAAGATCGACCCGAGGAACGGGATGCGCCATCCCCAGGCATTGAACGCCTTCATCATCTGCGGCGTGCCGTCGGCGTTCATCATCGCTGCACCAAGAGCGTCGAGCACCGGCTGGTCCGGGTAGTTGCCATTGACATAGCCCTGAACCGAAACGATCACGATCAGCGACAGCAAGAGGCCAAGTGTGGCCGTGGTCTGGATAAACGCGGTAAAGTAGCCGCGCTGGTTGGCGGGGGCATGTTCGGCCACATAGATCGCCGCACCGCCGTATTCGCCGCCCAGTGCCAGACCCTGCAGCATCCGCAAGGCGATCAGGATGATCGGTGCCGCAACGCCCCAGCTTTGATAGCTGGGCAGCAGGCCCACGAAGAACGTCGAAAAGCCCATGATGAGGATCGTCATCAGGAAGGTGTACTTCCGCCCGATCAAGTCACCCAGCGAGCCGAAAACCAGCGCGCCGAACGGACGGACGATAAAGCCGGCCGCAAACGCCAGCAGTGCAAAGACGTTCCGCGTAGCTTCCGGGAAGGGCGCAAAGAACTGCGCCCCGATGATGGCGGCAAGCGAGCCGAACAGGTAGAAGTCGTACCATTCAAAGATCGTGCCGGCAGAGGAGGCGAGAATGACTTTTCTCTCCTCCGGGGTCATCGGGCGGGAGCGTTCCCGCACATTTCTGTCAATTGAAGCCATCTGGCGTCCTCCTTGCATGTCCGGTCTTGTGACCGGACGGTTCCCCTCGTTCTGTCTGCCGACCTTGCCTTGCGGGCACGATCAGCGCGCTCGGCCCGGGCTTCAACCCCGGCTTTGCGTCTTTCCGACCCCTTGCCTGTGGCAGACGCGTCGGCTTATCTCCCCGCTTGTCCGGGACCGAGGTCCGGCCCGGGTAAAGGCTCCTTTTCAGGCCGTTACGCGGCACAGCACCGTTCCCAGTTCCTGCTGGATGCGGGCGATGGGACCCATCGCGGCGATCGGTTCCAGCACACCCATGTTTTCGTAATGGGCGATAAGGGGTGCCGTCTGGATGTGATAGGCGCGCAGCCTTTCGCGCACCGTTTCGGCGTTGTCGTCGGCGCGGCGCGTGAAAGACACCCCGCCGCATTTGTCGCAAACCCCCGCACGGGCGGGCTGCTTGAAGCTGTCGTGATACCCCTCACCGCAGGCTGCACAGGTATAGCGGCCCGAGATGCGGCCGATCATCGCCTCGTCATCGACTTCGAGGCTGATCGCCGCCGCGACCTTCTGGCCGCTAGCCGCAAGCAGCGCGTCCAGCGCTGCCGCCTGCCCCGCTGTGCGCGGAAAGCCATCAAGGATGATGCCCCGCGCCATATCGGGCTCTGCCATCCTGTCCTTCAGGATCGCGAGCACGATCTCGTCGCTGACCAGCTGCCCTGCCTCCATCACGGCACGGGCGCGCAGCCCCGCGTCACTGCCCGAAGCCACGGCTGCTCGCAACAGATCCCCCGTAGACAGCTGGATAAGGCCGAAGTCCTCTTCCAGCATCCGCGCCTGCGTGCCCTTTCCGGCCCCCGGGGGCCCAAGAATAATCAGGACTGGGGGTGCATCGGTCATGAAGCGTCAGACCCGGTTCATCCGGTTGGCGATCAAATCGTCCACCACCGACGGGTCAGCCAGTGTCGAGGTGTCGCCCAGAGCGCCAAAATCGTTCTCGGCGATTTTGCGCAGGATGCGGCGCATGATCTTGCCCGAACGGGTCTTGGGCAGGCCCGGCGCCCACTGGATCAGGTCGGGGCTGGCAATCGGGCCGATCTCGGTGCGCACCCATTTGACCAGATCGCGGCGCAGCTCTTCCGACGGCTGCTCACCGCCCATCAGCGTGACAAAGGCGTAGATCCCCTGCCCCTTGATGTCATGCGGATAGCCCACGACCGCGGCCTCGGCCACCTTTGCATGCGCCACCAGCGCCGATTCCACTTCTGCAGTGCCCATCCGGTGGCCCGAGACGTTGATCACGTCATCGACCCGCCCGGTGATCCAGTAGTAGCCGTCCGCATCGCGGCGACAGCCGTCGCCGGTGAAGTAGTACCCCGGATACTGGCTGAAATAGGCTTCTTCGAACCGTGCATGATCGCCCCAAAGGGTGCGCATCTGCCCGGGCCAACTGTCGGCGATGCAAAGCACGCCGTCGGCTTCGGTCGCCTTCTGGACCGTGGCGGTTGCCGGGTCCAGCACGATGGGCTGCACGCCAAAGAACGGCAGCGTCGCCGAGCCTGGTTTTTGCGAGATGGCGCCGGGCAAAGGCGTGATCAGGTGGCCGCCCGTCTCGGTCTGCCAGAACGTATCGACAATCGGGCAACGGCCGTGGCCCACGTGGATGTTGTACCAGTTCCAGGCCTCGGGGTTGATCGGCTCGCCCACGGAACCGAGGAGCTTGAGGCTGGAAAGATCGTGCTTTGCAGGCCATTCCGGCCCCATCCCCATGAGGCTGCGGATCGCGGTGGGCGCAGTGTAGAACTGGTTGACCCTGTGCTTGGCGCAGACCTCCCAAAAGCGGCCCGCGTCGGGATAGGTCGGAACACCTTCGAACATCACCGTGGTGGCACCGTTGGCGAGCGGGCCATAGATGATGTAGCTGTGCCCGGTGACCCAACCCACATCTGCCGTGCACCAGAACACATCGCCGTCGTGATAGTCGAAAGTAATCTGATGCGTCATCGCCGCATAGACGAGATAGCCGCCCGAGGTATGCACCACCCCCTTCGGCCTGCCGGTAGAGCCGGAAGTATAAAGGATGAAGAGCGGGTCTTCGGCGTCCATCTCGACATAGGCGCAGTAGGGCTTGGCGGCGGCCATTTCGGCCTTCACATCGTAATCTCGCCCCTCGACCCAGGTGGTCTGATCGCCGGTGTGCTTGACCACCAGACACTTCACCCGGTCATCGCAATGCAGAAGGGCCGCATCCGTATTGGCCTTCAGCGCCGTCTTTTTGCCGCCGCGCGGTGCAAAATCCGAAGTGATGACCACCTGTGCGTTGCAGTCGTTGATGCGGTTGGCCAGCGCATCGGGCGAGAAGCCCGCAAAAACGATGGAATGGATCGCACCGATCCGCGCGCAGGCGAGCATTGCATAGGCCGCCTCGGGGATCATCGGCAGGTAAAGGACGACACGGTCCCCTTTCTTCACCCCATGCGCCTTCAGCACATTCGCAAAGCGGCAGGTGTTTTCCAGAAGCTGCGCATAAGTGATGTGCAGCGCAGGCGAAGCAGGGCTGTCGGGTTCCCAGATGATTGCGGTCTGGTTGGCGCGGGTGACCATATGCCGATCTATGCAATTGGCCGAAACGTTCAGCGTGCCATCCTCGAACCACCGGATCGACACTGAACCAGGCTTGAAGGATGTATTCTTGACCCGGGTATAGTCCTTGATCCAGTCGATCCTTTGACCTTCGCGTGACCAGAACGTCTGCGGGTCAGCCACCGACGCCGCATAAAGGGCTGTATAGTCATCAGCTTTGACATGCGCGGACCTGATGAAGTCGCTGGATGCGCTGTAAACGCCTTGCGTCTGAGCAGAGTCCGACATGTCTTTTTCTCCGGGTTTCTGGGTTTGGCCACGCGGAGAGATTGGTTTCTCACGTGGACGCCTCACGAAAAAGACCTAATCGGAATCATTCTGTAAAGGAAGCGCTAACTACGTTTTTTTGAACGATTTTCTGGTAAATTAATTTACAAGATTTCTCGTCATACTGTAAATTTCTGCAACTCGCCAGGCATAGGACTATCCAGTCGCGTTCGACGCAGGATAAACAGTGCACCGACGGAGTAGCAGAACTGCGTCGTTTTTCTGCTTGGGGCGCGGATCTGGGTGTCCAAGGATCGATCGCTGTGCGTAGCGCACCGCGGGCCCCTGACAACCAGCCGCCG
>Ga0105046_10004100_pt1 | contig 23167 bp, 21 predicted proteins | sample MAT03_FD_78385 | JGI IMG/M metagenome (GOLD analysis project Ga0105046, IMG submission 78385) | Freshwater microbial communities from Lake Fryxell liftoff mats and glacier meltwater in Antarctica - MAT-03 (megahit assembly) | ecosystem: Environmental > Aquatic > Freshwater > Ice > Liftoff...
GGGATCGATGAGCACATGAGCATCGACCATACCAAGCACAGCCTGTTCGGCGCCTCCAAGGTCGCTGCCGATGTGATGGTGCAGGAGTATGGGCGCTACTTCGGCATGCGTACCGGGATCTTCCGGGGTGGATGTCTCACCGGCCCCAAGCATAGCGGCACACAGCTACATGGCTTCCTTTCCTACCTGATGAAATGCGCCATCAACCATACACCCTACACCATCTTCGGTTACAAGGGAAAACAAGTGCGTGACAACATCCATAGCGATGACCTTGTGGCCATGTTCGATGCTTTCCGCATGGCACCACGTAGCGGCGAAGTGTACAATGCCGGTGGTGGCCGCTTCGCCAATTGTTCCATGCTGGAGGCCATCACGCTTTGTGAACGGATCACAGGCAACAAGATGAACTATACCCTCTCCGACCAGAACCGGATCGGTGATCACATCTGGTACGTGAGCGACCTCTCCAAATTCAAGGCCCATTATCCAGGATGGGCGCCTCACTTCGGGATCGAAGAGACCCTGTCGCAGATCTTCGATGAGTTCAATACACGAAATACATGATGGACCTCGACCGCATATACGCTTACCGTTTTCGCGATGTGGACCATGTGAAACGTCGTATGGTCTGGGTTGAGCTTGCCCGGTTCATGCACAAGAAACTCAAGGGACCCAACATCCTTCTGGACCCCGCAGCGGGCATGTGCGAATTCATCAATGCTTCGGCCGCCAAGGAAAAATGGGCAGTGGATCTCAATGAGCCCTTTGTTCGGGCGCATGCGGACAAGGACCTGCACATCGTGATCGGCGATACGCTCACAGTGGAACTGCCCATGGACCATTTCGAAGGCGTCTTCGTCAGTAACTTCCTGGAGCACTTGCACACTCAGGAAGAGGTTGCTGCGTTCCTGGTCAAGTTGTACGGACACTTGAAACCCGGCGGCCGGATCGCCATCATGGGACCGAACTTCAAGTATGTATATCGCGAGTACTTCGACTTCGCGGACCATACTGTGATCCTTTCGGAATTGGGCGTTGCCGAACATTTGTACGGTGCAGGATTCGAGGTGGAGGCCATACATCCACGCTTTCTTCCTCTCTCCTTCCGAGGCGGCTTACCGGTCAACAAGTTCCTGGTGCGCACATACCTGTCCATGCCCTTCGCATGGCGCTTCTTCGGAAAACAGTTCCTGCTGATCGGTCGGAAGTGAAGCTCAGCATCGTCATACCCGCGCACAATGAGGAGGGCAGCATCGAACCCACCTTGAGAAGCTTGCAGGCCGTGCTGGAACGCGAGCGGATCCCGCATGAGACCCTTGTGGTGAACGACCACTCCAGCGATGCAACGGCCTCCATCCTTGAGCGGTTGCAACTGGAATACCCGACCCTGCGTGTGGTGGAGAACGAAGGTGCAGGAGGATTCGGTTTCGCGGTACGTAAAGGTTTGGAGCACTTCCAAGGCGACTGCGTGGCGATCATGATGGCAGACCTTAGTGACAGCCCGGAAGACCTTGCACTATTCTACCGCAAGATGCTTGAAGGATATGATTGTGTCTTCGGCTCGCGGTGGTCCAAAGGAGGCACCGTAGTGGATTACCCGTGGGTGAAAAGGGTGATCAATCGTATCGCGAACAACGTGGTCCGAATGATCTTCCGCTTTCGCTACAATGATTGCACGAATGCCTTCAAACTGTATCGCCGCTCCACCATACAAGGCTTGCAACCCTTGCTCTCACCGCACTTCAACCTGACCTTGGAGCTGCCGCTGAAAGCGATCGTGCGCGGTTATCGCTACGCTGTGATCCCTAATTCGTGGCACAATCGTAAGAGCGGCGAATCCAAGCTGAAGATCAAGGAGATGGGTAGTCGCTACTTTTTCATCCTGCTTTACTGCCTCATCGAGAAGCACTTCTCGCAAGGGGATTTCCACAAACGCACCTAATGGGTCTTTCCAAGAGCATACCGAACCAAACGACCTACCGTCTTCCGGAATGGTCGATCCTAGCAGTCTTCATCGGAATGGCCTTTATCTTCTGGAAGACGGATTTCAATTTCTTCTGGAGGGATGACTGGAACTTCCTGGATAGTATGCGACACTTCAGTTTGGCATACCTGTTCGAGGATCATGTGGGCCATGTCACCCCGTTGTTCAAACTCACCTATTACCTCCAACTGAAGATCTTCGGCACGAACACGATCTTCTTTTCCTATACGAACATTCTGTTCTTCGGGCTCTACAACTACGTCATCTTCCGCCTGGCCCGTTCGATCATGTCCACCACTTCAGCATGGGTGGTTGCGATCGCGTTGACCATACACCCGCTCATGTTCAACCACGTGAGTTGGACCTTCGAGCAGTGCATCACGTTCCACTTCCTGTTCCAAGTGCTGGCGGTGGCCTACTTCATGCGCTGGACGAGGACAGGCGTGCAGAAGGACCTGGTCCTCTCTTTCCTCTTCACGATCGTACAGAACTACTACTTCGGCAACGGGTTGTTCATCCCTCTGCTCTTCACGGCGGGTACTGTACTGTTCCGAAAAGAGCGCATACAGTGGGGTGCCTTCGTCGGATCGCTGGTCCTGTTCCTGCTCTTCGCGATCGTTCAACTCATCCTTGGTGGTACACGGGGCACGTCCGCGGTAACGCTCGCTTCCATTCCGGATATGATACGCTATGGATTCTACTTCCTCGGTCTCAGTACCTCGCGCATCTTCATTCTGCGGGAATGGGCATTGGGACCCATCACTCCGTGGTTGACGGGTGGTGCGTTCATCGGGTTGGCCTTGATCGCCGTGCTGCGCAAGGATCGGGATCGTCGGTTGGCATGGTTCCACATCATTTGGTTCGTCCTCGCATTCTGCTCCATTCCCATTGTGAAGCAGGGAACCCTAGCCGAGAACACATTACCACACTACTATTCTGTGCTCGCATTGATCCCCATGGTGTTCATCATTGAACATGCCGTAGGTGGTCTTTCGTTCTGGTCGCGAATTCCAAAACGTTCGATGGCGGTGGCATCGATCGCACTTGTCTCGTTGGTGTTCCTGATCGATCAACAACTGAAGGATACGGTCTCCTTCCGCAACTTCCGCAACAGACAGCAGATGGCAAAGGCCATTCTTGAAGGAACCCCGTACATCGGATTCGACGACCCCTATTTCACACCGGACAATTACGATGTGGAGGACCCTGTGGGGATATACAACGAATGGCGGTCACAAGATCTCTTCCAACTGTCGATGGGGTATGCCCATTTGCTACAGAACTGGACAGAGAATGTGATCGGTCCGAAAGAGGTGAACGTAAGCGTTCCGGAAGAGGACGTGGTCCAATAAGGGATCGACCTTATTGCTTGGCGAAGCGCGCTAGGACTTTGGTACCTACCTGTTCAACGAGCACAACCGCGAAGAGCAGCATGAAGGGATACGCCGTGGCCAGGTAACGCCATTCGCACATGCGCAAACCCAACGGGTGTATGAAGGTGGTATACAGCGCCAAGGCTGACAGTACGACCACCAGGTGACCATGCGTGGAGCGCCATCGCCAGCCCAAGACGATGGCACCAACGGTACCGAAGAGGAAACAGAATACATACAGAACGGATTGCATCAGTTTGAAACCTTTCGCCCAAAGATGGAGTGACCCGAACGAACGACTGAACAAGGATTCCGTTCCATTCTGGTCGAAGATGTTCTTGGTCATCCGTAGCCTGCTTAGCACGTGGTATTGGAACGGGCGCTCGGTCCGATAGGCCTCTGCATACCTGTCAAAGCGCTGCAAGACCGATGAGTTCAGTCCTACGGAATCCGCCGGATCAAGTGTTCGCGAATGCAGCAAGCGTATATCGTTCGAAAGTCGTAGCAAGCTATCGGGACCATAACCCGGGGCATAGGCATAGGCCGGTGGTGGAGCCGCAGATCGACCTTCCTGATCCATTTCACCACACTTGTCCCAAACTCCATACCAACGGATGTCCGCGCCTGGGTTCCACCAGATATAGTCGCCACCATAGCCTTGTACGAAATTCATGGCCCTATAACGCACCCCATCGGTGAAGGACCGGGAGAACATGCCTTGGTTGGTGAGCGGATGGAACCCCCCATTCACACTGTAATTCCGATAGGTCCATGCGCCATCGATGACAATGAATGGGAGCAGGAACCATAGGACATAAGACCATGACTTCGCTCTACCCATACGGAAGAACAGCAACGCCACGCCCAAAATGAGCAACGGTGCAAGTACCGGTTTGGTGAAAATGGCCCAGGTCAAGAAGAAACCTGCGCCAAGAAGGTCTGCCCTGCCCTTGGACCGTACAGCACGATCGAGCAGAAAAACATGGATGATCAGCGCGGATACTGCGAGACTATCCGACCCTATGGCAGGAACATACAGGCTTGTGAACGTACTGGCCAAGAACACCAAATAGACCAGCAGAAAAACACGTCGACGACCGGTGACCAACCACGCAAGGTGCGCAAGGATCACCACACTCACGGAGGATAGCAACCACTGAAGGATCACATACGCGTCCCGACCAGAACCGCTGTCCATGAGTTGCCTGAACACGTAGTAAGGTGCTGCCACGCCGGGCATTCGATAATCCGGTGTGTAGCCTTCTCCACGTAGCAGGGCTTCGACCGGGTCTAGGTACGAAGGCGTATCCCCAATATCCACTGACAGCGTACCCAACTGTTCCGGACCTCGCTTATCATGGGCCTGATAGACCACCCAAGCACCTCGAACGAACAGCGCGACCAACAAGAAAAGGAGCATTGCCTTGCGAGACGGCCACACCCCTATGGTCATCGACCCGAACTGCACCGTATCGGAGCTGGTTCCCAATTTGGTAGCCGAGCCTTGCGTTTTCATGTTCTCTGGGCGGTGAAACTAGCAATTCCAACCAAGAAAGACGGCCATCGAGGCAGGGCAAAGGCATCTATGGTCCTAGGACTTTTCGAGGAAAGGTGGTCATCCCCAAACCGCATGGAGCATCACGCTTGAGCATGGTCCCGGCCAATTGTAACAGGTTGGGGAAATTCGGCGCGGCATTTTCCCTGCACAATGGTGCAATTTCCTTACAAGAGAGAGGATCATAACACGATGGTCATCGCACAGCTCAGCCGAGCTATTTGGATGTGCTTGCCGTGCCGGGCTGCTCCACTCACCTTTGTTATCCCTTTATTTGTGACTTGACCGCACCATCCCAATGCACGATCATAATGACCACTTAACGCCGCCACGGACACATCCAACACCGGCTGTCGGTCTAGGGAGGCGGACATTTGTATTTCCCTAAGGACCAAACGGATGGAACTGAGTGGCCGAAACATTGTGATCATATCCAACGAAGGCTGGGGTGATGTTTGGTACTCCAAGCACAACTATGCTTACGAACTCTCCAAAAGGAACCGAGTGATCTTCATTGACCCCACTGAACGCTGGAGGCCGAAGAATCTTGCCGACCGCCGGATCAATATTCGGCCGATCTCCCCAACTCTCTCGGTGTTGCATTATGACAACATCCTTCCATCTTTGACCGACTTGCTCTTCCGCTGGAACAATTCCCTCGTTTCCAAGAACATCAAACGCGCATTGGACCGATCCGGTTTCCCGGTCGACCTCTTCCTCACCTTCGATCCCGTAAGGCTCTTCGACCCCAGCCTATTTGCAGCGAACCACTCGGTCTTCATCGCCGTGGACAACTACGATTTCACCATTCGAGGAGAGCGCTATCTCTATGATCGGGTCGACCGCATCGTTACCATTTCTCAACAGATCACAAAGGATTTCGAGCGGTTCAAGAAACCGCTCCTCACCATCAGCCACGCGATCTCATCAGAAGAATTCGAGGCTACCTCGGCATCGCTCCCTTACAAGGACTTCGGATTATATATCGGCACCATCGACATCCGGCTCGACACGGCCATGCTCATCCGCATGGTCCAAGAACATCCGATAACGCCGTTCGTATTGATCGGCAGGTTCGACCTGCACGGGAACAAAGTGATGGAGGACCTGGTCCTGAACGGTAGCCACGCCAACGTACACTACCTCGGCATCAAACCGTTCAAGGAATTGAAGAGCTATATCGCCGCTTCGCTCTTCTGCTTGGCTCCCATGAACATCGAACGCCGAGGCAACGACATTTCGCACCACAAGATCTTCCAGTACTTGGCCCTTGGCAAACCCGTGTTCTCCACCGTGTTCAGGGAGTACCTACCCATTGAGCACCTCCTTTACATGCGGAATGACGCAACCGTACTCCTCGAACGGCTCACTCATTTCTTAGCGCATGGTGAGCCGGAAGAAGTGGTAACAGCGCGGATCGAATTCGCCCGCATGCGCACTTACGAGGCTCTCTTCGATCAACTTGAGGCATTTATCAGCAGTCCGATCCAGAGCCCATGTTCACGCCCATGAAGGACGAACGTCTCCACGTGATGCACACCTTCGCCAACAACGATGGGGTGCCTTACATGACATGGTTCATGCAACGGGCCAGCGAGCAGCGAAACGTGCGTTTCACGATCGTGCTTCTCCATTCTGAAAAGCCTGCCATGCTGGATGAGATACGGTCCTTCGGGTTCGATGGCATTTGGATCAAGTTCAACAATGAAAGACGCGGACCGAGCATGTTGAAAGCCCTGCCACAACTGTGGTGGCATATGATGCGGTCGAGGCCGAATATCGTTCATGGGCATCTATTCGACGACACGCTGCCCGCGATGATCGCTGCTTGGTTCGCCCGTATCAAAGGGCGCATCTATACCAGACAAGACACAGGATTCCACTTGAACTACGCGCCGAAATGGGTCTTCCTGGACCGGTTGAATGCCCGTTTGGCCACCTTGGCGGTCGCCGTTTCCGAGGATGCGCGAACTATAATGCTCGAAAAGGAACATGCCCCCCGAGGCAAGGTGGCCATGGTACACCACGGTATACCAACGCAACGCTACACGGTGCAGGACAGCGATGCCGAACGACGGCTCCGTGAGCGCTTCCAACTCACTGGCGCTTTCCCCGTGATCGGAACCCTGGCACGTTTCATCGAATGGAAAGGCTACCGGCATATCGTCGATGCAGCGCGGCTGATCGTGGAATCACACCCCACCGCGAAATTCCTTTTCTGTGGCAGCGGACCGCAGCTTGAAGAGATCCGTTCCATGGTGAAAGATCAGGACCTGGTGGAGCATGTGGTCTTCACTGGTTGGGTGGACCGCAGCGATGTACCCTCGCTCTATCGCATCATGGACATTTACCTGCACGCGGCCGACCATGAGCCTTTTGGCTTCGTTTACGCAGAAGCCATGATGTCCGCCACGCCTGTAGTGTCCACCCCTACTGGCGCGGCAAAGGATGCGATCGATGGACCGCATGCCGGTCTACTGGTGGTTGAACGCTCTGGAAGGGCACTAGCCGAAGGAGTTGAGCAGATGCTTAAGCTGGATCACGTCAAGGTCGGTGCAGCTGGACAGAAGCTGGCCCTTCGAATGTTCTCCTTCGACAGGATGTGGGAGGGATATATGGCGATCTACCGTCACGGCGCACGGGGCAATTGAATGAGCGGTCAACTGCTGAGTGGAGAGCCATGTCCGCTATAATGTACTCCCCACACTTGACCAAACTTGAAAAAGTGGGAGATGGAGATCGAGAACGCGTTCCGATCCTGTTCCTTTGCCACCCAAGACAACCCTATTACCTTGACCGCCGGAACAGGAAGGAGCTCCTTTAAGGAGATCCGTACCTCGTATCCAGCTGCATTGCCTGGAACCCACCTTCCCCTTTGAATTGAGCTTTAAGCGCAGCATACTCTTCACCTTCCTTTCGCAGGCACCGACCCTGCTTCTGTACTTCATTTCCAGCACCCTGCTGACCAGGCTGCTTGGCGATGTTGGTCGCGGAGAATATGCGTTGCTCACGAACCAAGTGGCGCTATTGGCCATGCTGGTCAGTTTCAACGTGGGTTTCGGTGTTACCTATTTCACGTCCAAAGCCGGTCACGCTGCGAAGGAGATCATTGGCATTGCCGCTACCATGTTATGCGTCAATTTGGTCGTCGTTCCCATTATTCTTTTTGGGTTCGCATCGTCCATGCGGATCACAGACCTCTTCATGCCCACCGGGCGTGTCGATCTGATGTACTGGGGATATGTCTATTTGAGCATCGTTCTCAGCCTGTTGAACACGACGATCTCTGCGGTCCTGCTTGGACTGAAGCGTTTCAAGATCCTTAACTTGATGGGGATCTTCAATGCCGGCCTTAGCGCTGCGGCCTTCCTTATCCTCTTCCTTGTACGGGATGCTCTGGCGGCGGCGGATATCCTACCTATGGTCCTCATCGTTTCATCCATCGCCATGGCCCTCAATACCGGGGCGTGGATCGTACTTTACGTCGTGGATGTGCGTATTCCTCCGATCCCGATCTGGACATGGTCCATCCTGCGACCTATTCTCGCCTTTTCACTGATCGGTCACCTCAGTAATCTGATCAACCTGATCAATTACAGGTTCGACATCTGGGTGATCGGTGATACGCTTGGCGAATCGCAACTGGGGATCTACACGGTGGCCGTGGGTGTAGCACAGTTGCTGTTCTATATCCCAGACCCGTTCTCGAGGGTTGTGCAGCCGTACCTATTCGGCCAGTTGAAGGACGAAATGTTGGACAAGTTCAAGACCGTTGCGCGGGTGAACTTCACAGCTGTCTTCGGACTGGCACTCCTGGTTGCGGCCACGGCGCATTGGCTCTTGCCACTGCTTTTCGGCTCGGTCTTCAGCGCCTCGGTAAACCCTCTTTATTTATTGCTGCCGGGGATCGTTCTCAGCAGTGCGACCAAACTGCTGGTGCCCTTGGTCGTCCATGGCGGCTACCAACGTGTAAATCTCTACTCGATCTCGGTCGCCGCCGTGCTCACGATCGTATTGGACCTGCTGCTGATCCCGATCATGGGGATCGAAGGAGCCGCCATCGCCACTTCACTGGCTTACATGGTGATCATGGTCGCACTGCTTTATACCATCCGTTACAGAATGGGCATCCCGATCCATGACATCTTTCTGGTCCGACCATCAGACCTTCGCAATTTCGGGCAATTGATCAGTGGCCCTGGCGTTACCAAACGCAGCACCAAACCGACTGTCCCCGATACGGGAAAGCGGGTACTTTGTGTTGTGGGTTGGTGGCCGACCGGTGCAGATGTGACCGGCATCTTCATTAAAGAACACATCCATGCCATTGCGTGCGAGCAGCGGGTGGAAGTACTCTATGTGAAGGTGGTAAAAGCGCGAGTTGCGTGGCCTTCCACGACCATCTCCTCCGCTTTTGAAGACGGCCTTCTCGTGCATCGTGCCATTATCCTTACACCGCTCCGCCGTTTTGAACTTGCTGAGCGGCTCGTTCGACTACACTACAAGCGCATCATTCCCCAATGGCATAAGGAAGAACCGTTCGCTTTGATCCACATCCATGTGCGGACCGAAGTGACCGAACACGTGTTGACCACAGCCAAGAAATTGGACCTACCAGTGGTGGTAACGGAGCACAATTCATTCTATCACCTTGGCATTCGGCAATTGCCACCTGCCGTAGAGCAACACCAACGGATGAAGATCCGGCAATGGTTCAAGCACCCCAACATCCGCATGGTGATGCCCGTTTCCAATGACCTCTCGCACGTGCTGAACACTGATTTCGACGTGCCAAAGGAGAAACTGGCGGTGATCCATAATGTAGCTGCGGACGTATTCAAGCGTGCCAAAAGCCCGCCGGACGAACCTTTCAGGATGATGCTGGCGGCGGTTTGGCGCCCTCCAAAGGATCACGATGTGTTCATCAAGGCGATCGCGCTGCTGCCTCCAGAGCTTTCCGATCGGTGTGTTATCGAGTGGGTCGGATATGGGCCGGATTATGCGGTGATCATGGATCGCTGCGAACTCGAAATACCACATGTGGATATCCGCTTCCCGGGTTATCAGGACAAGCAGTCAATGGCGAACCTTATGCAACGAAGCCACCTATTCGTGTTGCCAACGCATGCAGACAATCTACCCTGCGTGGTGATCGAAAGCCTCTGTTGTGGCACACCGGTGGTTTCCATGAACGTCAATGGCGTGCCTGAACTGATAGACGGCTCAAATGGGATCCTGGTGCCTGCAAGTGACCCTCAGGCCCTGGCAAATGCATTGGTGGAGTGCATGCGGACCAAGGATCGATTCGATCGGGTCGGGATAGCTGAAGCCGCCTCACCGAAATTCTCCGCTGTCGCGATCAGCCAAAAGATCTCGACCATTTACCAGTTCGTACTTCGGACCAAGGCCTAGTGCGACACATCCAACATGGATAGACCACTGATCTCCGTCATCATACCTGCATACAATGCGGAGCGGTGGATCGCTGAGGCCGTTCGTTCCGTCCAGGCGCAGACCGAGCAAAGTTGGGAACTCATCTTGGTGAACGACGGCTCCAAGGACGATACGTCAACTATTGCGCGTGGTATTGATGATCCGCGTATCAAGGTGATCGATAAGGCGAATGCGGGTGTGAGCGCCGCACGCAATACGGGCTTGGACAATGCAAGTGGAACGTACATAGCCTTTTTGGACGCCGACGATGCCATGCTCTCACGAGACAGCCTGCGTGTGAAGATGAATGCCATGCGCACAGCCAAGGTGGATTGGGTTTACAGCGATATTTGGCAGTGTGATGCGGAAATGCGCCCCGTGTTGCACGAGACGGGAACGGATGGCGATGTGGTACGCAAGATCCTGTCGGGAAGAGGGATCGGCATTCCGGGGATCAGCAGCAACATAATGGCCCACCGAAGCTGTTTCGACGCCGGCATCCGCTTCGATGTGAACCTCTCGAACTCCGCGGATCAGGACATCGCGCTAAGTCTGGCCAGTGCATACACATATACGCGCGTACCAGAACCGTTGAACGGTTACCGCGTTCTGTCCGGTAGCATGAGCCGGAACATTACATTGTATCAAAAGGACCACCTCTACCTTTTCGCCAAGGCGGATAGGAACGGTCTGATGAAGGACCGTGTCTTTCGGCGCTATGCTTATGCCAATGCGTATTGGGCGATCGGTGGTAGTTGGTGGAAGAAAGCACGGAACCCCGCGAAAGCCATTCCGTGGTTCGTGAGGGCCTTGATCAGGCGACCAGCCTTGTTACTTCGCCCGTTCTTCCGAACGGATTGAAAGATCACATCCCTTCACTGGCCAGTTGTCGCTCCCACTTCCAGGCGGAATCCATCATCTCCTTCAGATCGCGTTGGGCCTTCCAACCAAGCACTTCGCGGGAACGCGTGGTGTCCGAATAGATCGCCCCAACATCACCGTCCCGTCGCGGTCCAACAGTGTAATTCAATTGAACCCCACTAACCGATCCAAATGCTGCTATGGCCTCCAGAACGCTGACGCCTTCACCTGTTCCCAAATTGAAAATGGCGTACGGTTCGTTCATCGCGCTTTTGGCGTAGTCCAAGGCTTTCACGTGGGCAGCGGCGATATCCGACACATGGACATAATCGCGTACACATGATCCATCACGTGTGGCATAGTCACTGCCATGTACCACCATACTGGGTCGCTTGCCAATGGCCGTGCGCGTAATGACCGGCACCAGACTACTAGGCGGATTCAAAGGCGCTTCGCCATTGAGGCCTGAAACATGGGCACCCACCGGATTGAAATAGCGCAAAGCGATGAACCGCATTGCCGGGTTGTTCCGCGCATAGTCCTCGATGACCCGCTCGCCGATCTGCTTGGTGTAGCCGTAAGGAGACTCGGCCTTGCCCAGCGGTGTATCCTCCCCCACGGGCAATCGATCAATGTTACCATAGACCGAACATGATGATGAAAATATGAACCGTTCGACCCCGTGTGCAACACAACCTTCCAGCAAGGTGAGTAGCGAGGCGATGTTGTTGTGATAATACTTGTGTGGATCGGCAACCGATTCCGGAACGGATTTGAACGCTGCGAAATGGATCACCCCGGTGATCCCCTTTTCCATATCCAGGAGCCGGGCCACCGCTTCTCGGTCGCAAAGATCCACTTCGTGGTTACGAACCCGACATCCGGTTATCCGCTCGATACGATCGAAGGCCGTACGGTCCGCATTGGAGAAGTTGTCCACTGAGACAACTTCGGTGTCGGTATGCTCCAACAACTCGATCAAGGTATGCGATCCGATATAGCCGGCACCACCAGTAACCAAGACCTTATTCCGCTTTTCCATAGATATTCGAATAGATCGCTTCGGCAATGCGAAAGTGGCGATATTTTTCGGCAACGGGTCTGATACGAAGGTATAATTCCTGCCGAGAATATCGCTTCAGCAGCGCATCGACCTCCTGCACTGCGCGTTCGTACGATCGTGGGGTATCATTAGCAAGGACAGCACCGATCCCATGGACCCGGATGATCTCCGAATCATCGGAGATCCCCGGGGTGATGACCACAGGAAGGCCGAGCGCCCAATACTCCCCATCCTTGATCGGTGTACAATATCGTTTTGTGGGAACAGGCCGAACCGGTGTAAGTGCCACATCCCCCAACCCCATATGGTCCGGGATCTCCGCATGGGGAACATGTTGAATAGTGAACAGCGCTCTTGGCAGCCCCGCGCGCTCCATAAATACCCGTAGCTCCGGTTCGGGATGCCCCGTAAGCAACAGTACGTGAAGTCGTTCTCCCCAATGATCGAGCGCTACGCGAATGAGATCGAACACTTCCTGGTCCCAATAGATGCCCCCGAATTTCCCAGCATAAACCAAGACCAGCTTCCCATGCAGGCCATATCGTTCGATCAACTCGGATCGCTTCACATTCACCTGCCCGAACTTTCCCAGATCGACACACGCCGGCTTTACATGGAATTCCTTTGGAACATATCCGTATGAAGCGAGCGCATAATCGCGCATTCCGGATGCTGCGGCGATCACAGCTCGTGCCCTGTGGGTCTGTGCTCGTTCGAACCAGAAAAGTACGCGGAAGGCAATGCCTTTTCGGGACCATGTACCATTCTCCACCATGGCTTCCGCGTGTGGCTCGTAGCTGTCGATCACCAAGGTTCGTCGGGTAAGCAGCGAGACGAGATAACCGATCATACCAGCCGGGGTACACCATGCATGCACGGTGTCCACCTTGTGTTCACGAACCAAGCCGATCAACCGCCACACCAAGGATAGGATCATTCCCATTCCACGCGCACCGAATGGTCTATACCGGAAAGGATGGCCAATGATACCGGGCTCCCGTAGCTGCGCTCCGGCGCTGAACCCGCCCTTCTCCAAGGTTACCAGATGAACTGTGCTACCAGGGGGCAATACCTTCAATATGATCCGCACATATGGTAAAGTGTAGGTCTGTACCAAGGCCTCATCCCAACACCAATAGGTGAGCACCAGGACCTGCCTCGGTGTCCCGGACCTTGGGGCCTGCAGTGGTTCGTTGATCATCGATATCGACCTGGTGCGGAAGTGCCACCGACGGATCGCTTCCCTCCATGACCCTTCTTTCTGGAACCCTGTTCCTCCTTGGCATCCAAGAGCAAATGGGCCGTACCCATCCGGTATCCCTTCAAGTCGAACCGGAGCCCTTGATTCTCCCGCTTACGCTTCAACTTGGCCAAGAAGATGATGATGAACAGTGAACTGATATAGAACGGTACCATCGGGATCTTGAAGCGCACCAATGCGCCGAAGTTCGGAGTGGTGACCCCCACCATGAATGCGAACATCAGCGCAAAGGCCATCGACATCATCAGGATCGGGATGCCGAGGCTGGCTCGAAAAAAGAACTTGGGACCTGCAACATAGAATGCATAAAGGGTCAATCCCAATACCCACAAATTCTCCAACCCGCTCAGTACCATGACCATGTTGTTCGATTCCCATATGTAAGGTCTGAACAAAGCAGCATTGGTCGCCACCGGGAATTTTGAAAACACAGAACTCCATGAGCCATCGATCTGCCCTACATCGAAGGAGTTGCTTCCATAAGCACTCGCATTCACCAGATCTCCTTGTGTGACCTGGATCGTCTGCAAGGCCCCGTCCAGGGCAAACTTGTCGAAGGAGGATCCCAGGCGGGTGAGAACGAACAATGAAATGCCAAAGACCATGGCCACGGCCAGAGGAACGATGACGAATTTCACAAGGACGTTCCTCAACGCGACCATGCGGAAATACATGAGCCAAAGAATGGTCATGGGGAAAAGTATCATGAAGATGTATGGCTTCATGGCGATCATGACCAATGCACTCGCGATCACGGCGAACCACAGGCTTACGGTAGTTCTTCGTTTGAAGAACAACTGATCCACGGAATGGACCCACCAACAAACTGCGCTGAAGGTGAAGGTGTCCTTGAGGATCGCTGAACCCCAGAAGATCGATGATGGCATGAACAGGAACCCAGTTGCCAGTCTACCGGCCAATTGAGGAAAATAGCTCACATAGGTCCTATAGCATGCCCAGATCCCAAAATACGAGGCGCTCGCTATCATCAGGTTGCTGATCAGGAAGCTTTTGAAGGTGAGAAAGGCCAATATGCTTGACGCTCGGATCACCGCAAAGGTCCGATCATCGAAGAATACGTATTTGAACGGCTTGGCCGTATCGAAGGTGTAGGCGGTCCAGCTCTGGTAGGAGTTGTCACCGAGCATTTGGCGGAAGTACTCGAGCGGTTCCACAAGTGCCAAGTTGCGCATTGCAACACCCCCTAAGAAGAACACCAGCGCATCGCCTCCTTGATAGTAGTAGAAGTAGACCAGACTGAACGCCAACCCTCCCATCATTTTCGCCATGAGGCCCGTGATGTAGAATTTGTACTCCGGTGACCCGACCAAACGCATGTTCTTCTGCCGGGTGAAGTACATGTAGAAGAACAGTAAGTACAGCAACGAGAGCATGTACTCCCAGTAGTCGATCCCTACTTCACCGTGATATTCAACCCAGAAGAGCGGGATCATGAGCGGTTTGAGCAGATGCTGAATTCGTTGATAGCTCCGAATGAAGGAGGGACAAAGGTCAGCTTTCGCAATTTTCCTTTCTCTCCGCTGCCTTCCATAATGTCCAACCCTTCACGCCAACCTACGCAGCAGCTTGCTTCCGCACTTGGCCCCTACCGACCCAGAGCCCATGGATGGCCAATGCTAAGAGGATCAAGAATACGAACCTCACTGATGTGGTGTAACGGGCCTGGATGGTAAATGGCACGTGCATCACACCGAAGTACAGTAAGTAGGCCACTAGGGGCCATGTTGTCCGTATTTGCAATGCGCCCTTACGATAGGCCCATGGCACCAGGATGATACCGAGCAGGAACAGACCACCTGTACTGGCAGTCGCGTATATCATTTGCAACTTCTGCATCATGGATGCTTGTTGGAAATCCTTCCGTTGGATGCCGATGACCCATAACCGGACAGCTGAATACGACTTGTATGCGAGAACATACAGAGGATCCTTACGATAGTGCTCCATGGTACTTTGGAACAGCAGTCGTTCGCGCTCCATGGTATAGGGTGTGCTATACGTACCTTCTGCGGGATACGGCATCAGCGTTGCCGCGGCCCGCATTGCACTGTCCTTGGAGGTGAAAAATGGAGCCAATTTCTCCTTGAACCCCACCCATTCCCGCTCGTACTGTTTGATGTGGGCAGGGATCGAATCTTCGGGGGTGAAACGAATGATCTCATCTCCCATGACGTTCTGGAGATAGAACCGGTCCGTATAGCCCGGGGTCTTCCCAGCCCAGTAACCGATGTGCATGTAACTGCCCGCACCCTCCAACGGGGTGGCCTTGAACACGCCGTGATTCGTATAATTCCAAATGGCGTACGGCAGCACTGTTGCGCCAAAGGTCACAAGCATGATGATGTTCCCCCTGATGTTCGGCCCGGCCCGATCGAACAAAATAGAGAGTAGCGCATAACCTAATGGGAATAACAGAAAGATCGGTTTGCACTGGTAAATAAAGCCGAATAGTAGGCCAAGCACCAACGTGTCATACCATTTCCTGGACCCAGGCCTTGTGATGACCATCAAGGTGAGTGCGATCGCTGCCAACACGGGTATTTCCGTATACAGTTGCCCGATGTAATAGGGCACATTGATCATCGGTATCAACATCAATAAAATGAGGTTGCGCACCACACGACTCGCATCGAACCGTTCGGCAACTGCCAAGGTCAAGTAAAGTGCGAGCCAGTAGAGCCCGAAATGTGCCACCAAGGTGGCCTTCCAGGTGCCAAATACCTTGATGAAGAATGCTACGAAGAGCGGATAACCTGGGGTCCGGAACGTATCGGGGTGCTCGGTTGACAAAGGCCACCACATACTGAACTCACCGTGCAGGAGCCCCTCGGCCAACCCCAAGTATGACCACGTATCCGAAAGTATTGTGCTGCGCGATGCCCATAGGATCCCACAGGTCACAAGAACGTTCAGGACCACTAGCGCAATGGTCGTGCGGCGGTCGTCCAGGATACGGTGGAGACGATCGGTGAGGTTGGACATGATCCGTGAGCGTTAGGCAACGTAGACGGTTACAGTTCGGTCTGGTTGCCGCGAAATTGAGGATTATCCAGCATCACTATGCCACCTTGACCATCAAAAACGAATTATTGCAACAGAACACCCATCCTATTGCTGAAAGCTATCTTCGGCCACCATTAAGTTCCTGTGGATACAACACCTCTTCCCCACCCTCCGTTCAAGGTCTGCATCGTGATCCCTTGTTACAACGAACAGGGAGTCATCGGACACACCGCTGGGGTATTGCTTCGCGAGCTGGACAGCATGGCGAAAAGTGGCTTGGTATCCGCAGAGAGTTACCTCTGCTGCGTGGATGACGGGAGCCGCGATGATACTTGGATCGAGATCCTTCGGGCCGCAGAGAGTGATCAACGGGTACGCGGCATCAAGTTCAGCGCCAATTTCGGACACCCGAATGCTTTGATGGCCGGCCTTCTTGCCAACCACAACGAAGCCGAGATCCTGGTTACCATCGACGCGGACCTTCAGGATGATGTTTCGGTGATCGCGGAAATGATGCGGCAGCACCACCAAGGAAAACGTGTTGTCTATGGAGTGCGCTTGGAACGCGCAGTGGATGTGCTGCCCAAGCGCATCGCCGCACACTTGTTCTACAAGATCATTAGTGCGATGAATCGCCGGACGATTCAAGGCCATGCTGATTTCCGAAGTGCCGATGCCCGCGTGATCGCCGATCTGGAGCGGTTCCACGAGGTGAACGTGTACCTCCGAGGCTTGTTCCCATTGATCGGATACCCGAGTGCCGAGGTGCATTTCACCCGTCTGGATCGGCACGCTGGCGAGTCGAAGTATTCCTACGGGAAGCTTATGAGCCTTGCTTGGCAAGGGATCACTTCCTTCACCACCACCCCATTACGAATGGTTTTCTACGTGGGCTTGATCATGTTCTTGGTGGCCAGCTTGGTCGGTGTCTGGATCCTATGGGCAGCATGGCGTGGCAATCCCATTCAAGGGTGGGCCAGCCTTGCCCTCATGCTCACCACCTTCTCTGCCATCAACATGGTCAGCTTGGGGGTGATCGGGGAATACATCGGCAAGATCTACAAGGAGGTAAAGCGTCGGCCGCGGTATATCATTGAAACGACCACTACACATGGCGGATAAACCCGATACCGCTTTCGACCACGAACAGTTCGATGCCATCTACCCGGTTGGTGTGGAGCGCCACTATTGGAACCTGTGTCGCAACAGGGTCATCGCCGAACAACTTCGAACGATCGGGGCTGAAGGCCCCATCTTGGAAGTGGGATGCGGAAAAGGCTTGGTGGTCCATGCTCTAAGGAAAGACGGCTTCGACATTACCGGTGTTGAACTCGCGGCCGTGCAACCCATTGCGGAGGCTGCCCCCTATGTTCGCACCGCGATGGATGCCCGGCTTTTGGATCCATCACAACGCAACGAGGTGCGTACCATTCTGCTTCTTGACGTGATCGAGCATCTGGAAGATCCTGTGACCTTCCTTACCGATCTCCGCTCACATTTCCCGTCGTTGCGCCATTTGCTTTTCACGGTTCCGTCAAGAAAGGAATTGTTCAGCAGTCACGACCGGTTCAACAACCACTATAGGCGCTACGACCCCGAGCTCCTGCGCCAGCACACCGCATTGCCAGGTGATCGACATTTGGGCTGTTCCTATTTCTTCCACATGTTGTACCCGGCAGCACGCCTTCAGTTGAAATTAGCCGGCGATCGAGCTGTGGGCTTTACGGTTCCAGCGCCAGGGCCAAGAACTTGGACGCATGCCATACTTGGAAAAGCATTCCTCTGGGAATACAACCTTCTACCAAAGTCTTGGAAGGGCACTTCATTGATCGCTGCGGTCCAGGTTAGCGGCGATGCAGGCTAGCACTTGATCAACTTCAGGGTACCTCGAAGAGCCGTGGGATCGACTGGGCGCGTATCCCTAACTCACCTCAATGATGATACGGACCACCATGTAGGATGGCTCTCGACCTTTTGAGTTGCTAGGCCCGAAACAACCGAAAACCAAAACGTGAAAACCATAAAGCCTGTATACTTATAGGAATATACGGACCTTGCACCCGTGTTCGGTTCCTGTCAACGATCAACTCCATGGCCACCCCTCATCTAGCCGTGATCGCACCTTGCTACAATGAAGGCCATGTCGCTGTGCGGTTCGTGGAAGAACTGGAGCAGACCATTGCAGCCCTTCCAATATCCGTCACGATCATAGTCGTAGATGATGCCAGTACGGACGGGACCTTGGCTCTATTGTCTCCCATCAGGACCCGAGCGTCGAATGTGACATTCAAAGCCCTCTCCTTGCCTTATAACATGGGTCATCAAGAGGCCATTTACCATGGTCTGTTATTCGCCAACAGTACAACGGCACAGCATTTCATCGTAATGGATTCCGATGGAGAGGACGACCCAAAGGCTTTGGCCGAACTCGTAAAACATATCGGAACGCCGATCGTACTTGTGGCACGCGGAAAACGATCCGAATCCCTATTCTTCCGATCGGGCTACTGGTGCTATCGCATGCTTTTCCGGGCGTTCACCGGGCGAAGCATCACCTTCGGCAACTTCTCCATGATCGACCGGCAGGTGCTCGGTGCTGTGTTGGACCGGTCATTCATTCATTACGCCGCTTTCCTTTCTCGTCAAAAGGCAAGAACGACGATCATTACCTACGACCGTCGAAAACGGCTGGATGGGAACTCGAAGATGAGCTTCAAAAGCCTTTCCTACCACGCCTTCCGGTCGTTGATCGAATACAGCGAAGAGGTACTTTCAATGTTCTTGAAGGTCCTTCTTGCCCTCACCGGCATCTTCCTGTGCTCCATCATTGTGATCATGGCGATCAAGCTGTTCACGGATCAGGCCATACCTGGATGGGCGAGTACCCTGATCCTGTCCATGTTCAATTCCATGCTCCTGTGCTTGGGATTCTTTGCCATCGGTCTTCTGTTGGTGAATACATCCCAACGAAAGGAACGGGCCGGAAAACAATTGTATCCTTTTGGTCAAAATATCGATCACGGCTCCAAGTAAGATGTCCCCAATAATGCGACTCACTTTCTTTGGCCTCAGCATCCTTTTCATCCTATCCATTGGTTGGGTGGTATCCATCAAGCTCTTCACCGATCTGGCCATACCGGGTTGGGCAAGTACGCTTTGCCTCTCCCTTTTCAATTCGGTGCTTTTGTGTTCCGGCTTCTTTGCATTGGGCTTGTTGTTGGTGCATTCCACGCACTTACGGAGCAACACCAATAAACCCCTTTTCACCGTGGTCCGTGGGGGTGAACAACCATGAAGTACCCCGGCACCGAACTGGAGCTCTTCGCCGAAGCCACGCATTGGAAACGCTATTTCGCAACCAAGCTGAGGCCTTTTGTGACAGGCCGGGTACTTGACGTGGGCTGCGGCATGGGGGTGAACGCGAATTTCCTTGTTGGCCCAACGGTTTCAAACTACACCTTCCTTGAACCCGATGTGCAATTGCTTTCCCGTGTTCCGGATCATATTGATGCCCCGCTTATGGCGATCAGCGAACTGGTGAACGGTACCGTGCATGGGCTGGAAGGAAGACAATTCGATACGATCCTCTACGTGGATGTGATCGAACATATCGAGCACGCTTCTGCAGAATTGGACCGGGCATTCACCCTTTTGGCACCCGGTGGGTACTTGATGATCCTTGTGCCAGCATACCAGTTCCTCTACACCAATTTCGACGCGGAGCTGGGCCATGTGAAGCGATACGACAAAGCGCAACTGGTCTCGGAATTGCCCCGTGGCGGCGAACGTGTTGCACTCCACTATTTGGACAGCATGGGGCTCTTGCTCTCACTAGGGAACAAACTCCTGCTCCACCAGGCACGACCAACACTTTCGCAGATCAAGTTCTGGGACCGAATTGTGATCCCCATTTCCAAGATCATGGACAAAGTGCTTATGCACAAGGCCGGTCGATCCTTGATCGCCGTGGTGCGAAAACCAACCGTTCCGCTCCAACAATGACCGGCAGGCCGCGACGTAGAGGACCTTCACCTTCACCCCGCGAACACGGAATTCAATGGTGGTACGGGCTGCCTTGCAAAATGGACACGGCCCTGTACAGCTGCTCCGCAAAGAGCACCCTGACCAATTGGTGCGGAAAGGTCATTGCCGAAAGGGATAGGACAAGCTCCGCCCGTTCGCGAACTTCTTCATCCATACCATACGCCCCACCGATGACGAAGACGACATCGCGCACCCCTTGATCTCGCCAAGACCCCAGTTGAGCGGCGAATTGTGGGCTGGTCAAGGTCTTCCCACGTTCGTCCAATATCACCACCTTCTCCCCCGGTTTCAAGGCCGCCAGGATCCGTTCGCTCTCCACTTTCCGCTGGTATGCGGCTTCTCCCTTGCCCGCCTCGGTCAGCACGACCAATTCCACCTTAAGGCCGCGCTCCAAACGCTGCACGTAGTGCGCCACACCATCGGCTACAAAGCCGCGTTCACTGCGGCCAACCAGCAACAATCTGCCCTTCATGTGCGTATGCCTGTTCGTAACTCCATGGTCATCAAGCGTTCAACTTGGCCCGGTATTTGCAAATTTCGCAACAAATGCGCAACCCCATGCACAAGCTCCTTTTCCTTTTGACCACCATGCTGCTTTCCCTAGGGATCCAGGCACAAGATGATGTCAAGGACAAGGTGGTACAAGCCATGAAGACCGGCAACTCGAAAGAGCTTGCGGAACACTTCATCCCGAACTTGGACCTTACCGTGAAGGACGCTTCCGACGTGTACAGCAAAGCACAAGCTGAGCAGATCGTCCGAAAGTTCTTCAACGACAACCCGCCCACGGATCTAGTGATCGAGCACACCGGGGTAAGTAAACTGGGGGACAAGTACTTCATCGGCATCCTGCGCACGGCGAACGGTCAATACCGAGTGACCTTCTTCCTAAAGAAAACGGATAAGGTCTTCCAAGTGAAGCAATTGCGCATTGAGACCAGCAAGAACGACTTTTGACCGTGCTGCCACCCGGAACCGAAACATTGATAGCCAATGCCCTCCAAGAGGATATCGGCGAAGGCGATCACAGCACGCTTGCGACGATCCCGGCCAACTCGAAAGGAGCGGCCCGGCTATTGGTAAAGGACAATGGGGTGATCGCCGGCGTGGAGTTGGCCGAAGCCATTGCCCACCAACTGGACCCTGATCTTATCCTTCGTGTTTACATCCTTGATGGTGCTGCGGTACACAAGGGCGACGTGGTCTTCAATATTCTGGGCAATGCACGCAGCATACTCTCCGTGGAGCGTGTGCTTTTGAACTTCATGCAACGCATGAGCGGGATCGCGACCTTGACGAGCCACTTTGTACACGCTGTGGAAGGGACGGGATGCAAGGTCCTTGATACGCGAAAAACGACACCTGGGCTGCGCGCTCTGGAAAAGTGGGCCGTGCGCATTGGTGGTGGGCATAACCACCGGGAAGGATTGGACGATATGGTGATGATCAAGGATAACCATGCTGATCTCGCTGGAGGGATACCCTTAGCGATCATGCGCGCAAGAGCCTACTTGCAGGACCGTGGCAAAGACCTGCTCATTGAGGTGGAAACGCGCAACTTGGATGAAGTATCGCAAGTGCTTGAAACGGGTGGAATACACCGGATCATGTTGGACAACTTCACGCCGGAGCTGATGCGCGAAGCGGTGAAGTTGATCAATGGGCTTTACGAGACCGAAGCTTCCGGTGGCATTACCTTGGGAACGGCACGCAGCTACGCCCAAACCGGTGTCGACTTCATCTCCGTTGGGGCCCTTACCCATTCCGTTCCCAGCTTGGACCTGAGCCTGAAAGCCGTTTAGTGTCATGCTCGCTAAGTTCCTTAACCGCCTCACCCCTTTTTCACTTTGCTGCGGCGTTGGAACATTGCGCCGTAACACCGCCACGCCGCGCGTCTTCCGCCCCCGAAAGATCGGGACGCAAGCGCTTGCATCAAAGAGAAAGAGAGGCAAAGCATTGTTCAACGAACTCAACGAACAGCATACCGGTGCATGTTCAAAAGACTAGCGCGCAAGCTCTTGTACTGGCGCGGCTTCAGGCTATTGATCAGCTGGGCCAGACGGATCGTACCGCCCGGTTTCGAAGGCTTTAATCTGTACGAAATTTCCCGCTTCTTTTTCAGGGCATTGTTCAATGGCAACATCGTTATGCGGGCCTCAGCGATCTCCTTCAAGCTGTTCGTGGCCTTTTTCCCTGCGGTGATCGTATTGCTTACCATGATCCCGTACATACCCATACCCGATTTCCAAGCCAAGTTGTTGGTCACCTTCCACGATATGTTGCCCTTGGAGGTGTATCGCTTCATTGAATCAACATTGCACGACTTGCTCGTACGCAAGCACGGCACATTGCTTTCCCTGAGCTTTCTGGTGGGTGTGTACATGGCCAGTAACAGCATAGATGCCATTCTGCTCGGATTCAGTGGAAGCGCCAACCACAGTACTTGGCACTCCCCGTTCAAGCAACGGATGTTGAGCATCGGTCTGCTCTTTGCCCTCACCATCCTTACCATGATAGCCATTCCCGTCCTCACCTTCAGCGGAAGCATCATCTACAAACTGGAAGA
>Ga0105046_10004102_pt1 | contig 23166 bp, 21 predicted proteins | sample MAT03_FD_78385 | JGI IMG/M metagenome (GOLD analysis project Ga0105046, IMG submission 78385) | Freshwater microbial communities from Lake Fryxell liftoff mats and glacier meltwater in Antarctica - MAT-03 (megahit assembly) | ecosystem: Environmental > Aquatic > Freshwater > Ice > Liftoff...
GTTGCGGCGGGCTGGTTGCGGCGGGCTGGTTGCGGCGGGCTGGTTGCGGCGGCGAAGGCAGGAAGCGAACGCAAAAACGAACGCAAACGAAGATTCTGGCTTGTCATAGCGAAATGGAACGGCCATGGTCTCTGAAAATACGAACATCGGGCGGGGAGGCCTCATGTTGCATCGTTCAGCCGCGGAGCCGGTCCTCGACCTCTTCATCATCGGCGGCGGCATCAACGGCTGCGGGATCGCGCGGGACGCGGCCGGGCGCGGCCTGAGCGTCGCGCTCGCGGAAATGAACGACCTCGCCTCGGCGACGTCGTCGGCGTCGACCAAGCTGTTTCACGGCGGGCTGCGGTATCTGGAGTATTTCGAGGTCCGGCTGGTGCGCGAAGCGCTGGTCGAGCGCGAAACCCTGCTGCGCGCGATGCCGCATATCGCCTGGCCGATGCGATTCGTGTTGCCCTATCACGCCGACATGCGGTTCGAAGGGGAGACGCCGACGTCGAAGCTGCTGAACGTGGTCATGCCGTGGACGCGCGGCCGGCGACCCGCGTGGCTGATCCGGTTCGGGTTGTTTCTCTATGACACGCTCGGCGGGCGCAAGGTTCTGCCGGGCACGCGGACGCTGGATCTGACGCGCGATCCGGCGGGGGCGCCGCTCGATCCGAAGTTCACGCGGGCCTACGAGTATTCCGATTGCTGGATCGAGGATTCCCGCCTCGTCGTGCTGAACGCGCGCGACGCGGAGGTGCTGGGCGCGAAGATCATGACGCGGACGAAGGTGTTGTCGGCCGAGCGGGTGGACGGACTGTGGGAAGTTCGCGTCGAGGAACGCGACACCGGCGTCGAGCGGGTGATGCGCGCGCGGATGCTGGTGAACGCCGCCGGCCCCTGGGTGGGCGACATCCTGCGCACGACGGTGCGGATCAACTCGACCGAGGGCGTGCGGCTGGTGCGCGGCAGCCATATCGTGACGAAGAAGCTTTACGATCACGATCGGTGCTATTTCTTTCAGGGGACCGACGGGCGGATCATCTTCGCGATCCCGTACGAGACCGATTTCACGCTGATCGGCACGACCGACGCCGAGCACGACGATCCCGACGTGGCGCCGGTCTGCACGCCCGAGGAGCGCGATTACCTGTGCGATTTCGCCTCCGCGTACTTTCGCAAGCCGGTGACGCGCGAGGACGTGGTCTGGTCCTATTCCGGGGTGCGGCCGCTCTATGACGACGGGGCGAGCTCGGCGACGGCGGCGACGCGCGACTATACGCTGAAGGTCGATGCGGCGGGCGGCGCGCCGGTGCTCAACGTGTTCGGCGGCAAGATCACCACGTATCGGCGGCTGGCCGAAAGCGCGCTGGAGAAGATCGCGCCGTACTTCGCGCCGTCGCGCGGCGCCTGGACCGCGGGCGCGCCGCTTCCGGGGGGCGATTTCGCGCTCGAACAGGTCGAGCCGTTGATCGCCGGTTTGCAGGTGGACTATCCGTTCCTGTCGCCGTACTGGGCGCGGCGGCTGATCCGGGCCTACGGCACGGACGCGCGGAACATCCTGGGGGACGCCGCGGCCGCCGAGGACATGGGGCCGGCGTTCGGCGCGACGCTGACGGGCCGAGAAGTGGCCTGGCTGATCGAAAAGGAATTCGCGCGGACCGCGGAAGATGTAGTCTGGCGGCGCTCGAAGGCGGGCCTGCGCATGACGGCGGCGGAGGTCGCGGCGCTGGACGACTGGATGCGGTCAACCGACGCCTCGACGCAGCTTCGGGCGGCGCACCTCGTCCGGGAGGGGAAACGATGACGCTGAGGCTGGTGGGCGTGTCCAAGGTCGTCGCGGGAGCGACGCATATCCATCCGACCGATCTGACGCTCGCCAAGGGCACGATGAACGTGCTGCTGGGGCCGACGCTGTCGGGCAAGACCTCGCTGATGCGGCTGATGGCGGGGCTGGACGCGCCGGCGACCGGGCGGATCGTCTGGAACGACATCGACGTGACGGGAATGCGCGTGCAGGACCGCAAGGTGGCGATGGTCTACCAGCAGTTCATCAACTATCCGTCGATGACCGTGTACGAGAACATCGCCTCGCCGATGCGCATCCTCGGCAAGTCGAAGGCCGAGATCGACGCGTCGGTGCGGAAGGCCGCCGATCTGATGAAGCTCGGGCCGTTTCTGGGGCGCAAGCCGCTCGAGTTGTCCGGCGGGCAGCAGCAACGCTGCGCGCTGGCCCGCGCGCTGGTCAAGGACGCGGGGCTGGTGCTGCTCGACGAGCCGCTGGCGAACCTCGACTACAAGCTGCGCGAGGAATTGCGCGCCGAGATCCCGAAGATTTTCGAGGAGGCCGGGTCGATCTTCGTCTATGCGACGACCGAGCCGGAGGAGGCGCTGCTGCTCGGCGGCGCCACCGCGACGCTGTGGCAGGGCCGGGTGACGCAGTTCGGGCCGACGCCGAGCGTCTATCGCAACCCGCGCGACGCGATCACGGCGCGGGTGTTCAGCGACCCGCCGATGAATTTCGTGACCGTGACCAAGGCGGACGGCGCGCTGCGCTTCGGCGACGGCCAGTCGGCGCCCGCGGTCGGCGCGCTCGGGGCCTTGCGCGACGGGCGGTATCTGGCCGGGTTCCGGGCGAACCATCTGGCGCTGGAGCGCCGGCCCGGCGACTGCATCGTCTTCGACTGCCGGCTGACCGTGACCGAGATCACCGGGTCCGAGACGTTCGTCCATCTCGACCATCACGGCGACCGCTGGGTGGGGCTGGTGCATGGCGTGCGGGACCTCGCGCCCGGCCAGGCGCTGCGCGTCCATCTCGATCCGGCGCATGTCTATGTCTTCGCCGAGGACGGCGCGCTGGTCGCCCCGGCGCCTTACGCGCAGGCTGCCTGAGCGATGGCCAAGATCACGCTCGACAACCTCGCGCATTCCTACGCGCCGAACCCGGTGTCCGAAGCGGATTTCGCGCTGAAGGAGATGAACCACGTCTGGGCGGACGGCGAGGCCTATGCGCTGCTCGGCGCGTCGGGCTGCGGGAAATCGACGTTGCTCAACATCATCTCCGGGCTGCTGACGCCGTCGCAGGGGCGCATCCTGTTCGACGGGCGCGACGTGACGGATGCGCCGACCGCCGCGCGCAACATCGCGCAGGTGTTCCAGTTTCCGGTGGTCTACGACACGATGACGGTGCGCGACAACCTGGCGTTTCCGTTGCGCAACCGCGGGGCGGACCCGGCCTATGTCGCGGCGCGGGTGGCGCAGATCGCGGCGATGATCGGGATGGAGGCGACGCTCGACCGCAAGGCGCGCGGACTGACGGCGGACGCGAAGCAGAAGATCAGCCTCGGGCGCGGCATGGTGCGCGAGGACGTCAACGCGCTCCTGTTCGACGAGCCGCTGACGGTGATCGACCCGCACATGAAATGGGAACTGCGCACGCAGCTCAAGTCGCTGCACCACGAGTTCGGCCACACAATGATCTATGTCACGCACGACCAGACCGAGGCGCTGACCTTCGCCGACAAGGTGGTGGTGATGTTCGACGGGCGGGTCGTGCAGATGGGCACGCCGCAGGAGCTGTTCGAGCGGCCGGCGCATGTGTTCGTCGGGTACTTCATCGGCTCGCCGGGGATGAACCTGCTCGACGCATCGGTGCGGGGCGGCGTGGCGGCGGTCGGGGGCGTCGAGATCCCGCTCGGCGCGGAATACGAGCCCAAGGGCGGGCATGTTCAGATCGGGGTGCGGCCCGAGTTCGTGCGGCTGGGCGTCGGTGGGCCGGGGCTGCCGGTGCGGGTGCGGCGGGTCGAGGACGTGGGGCGCCACCAGATCGTGCGGCTGGCGTTCGAGGGGCGCGAGATCAACGCGATTGCGGCGGAGGGCGCCGCGATCGGGGCGGACGTGGACCGCGCCGTGTTCGATCCCGAGGCGATCAGCGTCTACGTCGACGGCTGGCGCGAGACGCCGGTGCGCGCGCGCCAGGGGGAGGCGGCCTGATGAACAAGACGGTCAACCAGAGGGCGTGGTTCCTCGTGCTGCCGGTGCTGGTGCTGGTGGCGTTCTCGGCGGTGATCCCGCTGATGACGGTGGTCAACTATTCGGTGCAGGACACGTTCGGGAACAACGTGTTCTTCTGGGTCGGTCTCGAATGGTATTCCGAGATGCTGAGCTCGCAGCGCATGTGGGACGCGCTGGGGCGGCAACTGATCTTTTCCGGCATCATCCTCGCCATCGAGATCCCGCTCGGGATATTCGTGGCGCTGAACATGCCGAAGAAGGGGTTCTGGGCGTCGCTGTGCCTGGTGTTGATGTCGCTGCCGCTGCTGATCCCGTGGAACGTGGTCGGCACGATCTGGCAGATCTTCGGGCGGGTGGATATCGGGCTGCTCGGCCATACGCTGGCGAGCCTCGGGATATCCTACAACTATACGCAGAACGCGGTCGCCGCATGGGCGACGGTGATCGTGATGGACGTCTGGCACTGGACGTCCCTCGTGGCGCTGCTTGCCTACGCCGGGCTGCAGTCGATCCCGGACGCGTACTATCAGGCGGCGAAGATCGATCAGGCGACGCGGTGGAAAGTGTTCCGCTACATCGAGCTGCCCAAGATCTCGGGCGTGCTGCTGATCGCGATCCTGCTGCGCTTCGTCGACAGCTTCATGATCTATACCGAGCCCTTCGTCGTCACCGGCGGCGGTCCGGGGAATTCCACGACGTTCCTGTCCATCGACCTCGTCAAGATGGCGCTGGGGCAATTCGACGTCGGCCCGGCGGCGGCGTTCTCGCTGATGTACTTCCTCGTGATCCTGCTGATTTCGTGGGTGTTCTTCACCGTGATGACCAATCTCGACAAAAGGGATGGCCTGTGATGACCGACGCAGCCCTCAGCACGCCGGTAACGGCGTCCCGGCCGCGGGTCTCGGACCTGCGCCGGTTCCGGCCCAGCGGTTCCGCCGTGGTGATGACGCTTTACCTGCTGTTCCTTCTGCTGCCGATCTACTGGCTGCTGAACATGAGCCTGAAGACCAACGCGGAGATCCTCGGCGGCTTCTCGCTGTGGCCGCAGAACCCGACGCTGGCGAATTTCGCGAAGATCCTGACGGACCCGAGCTGGTACATGGGCTACGTCAACTCGCTGATCTATGTGGTGATGAACACGGCGCTGAGCCTCGCCGTCGCGCTGCCCGCGGCCTACGCCTTCAGCCGCTACAGCTTCATGGGCGACAAGCATCTGTTCTTCTGGCTGCTCACCAACCGGATGGCGCCGCCGGCGGTGTTCGCGCTGCCGTTCTTCCAGCTCTACAGTTCGGTCGGGTTGTTCGATACGCATATCGCGGTGGCGCTCGCGCATTGCCTGTTCAACGTGCCGCTGGCGGTGTGGATCCTCGAGGGCTTCATGCGCGGCGTCCCGCGCGAGATCGACGAGACGGCGTATCTCGACGGCTACGGCTTCTTCCGGTTCTTCACGCGCATCTTCATGCCGCTGATCGCGAGCGGCATCGGCGTGGCGGCGTTCTTCTGCTTCATGTTCTCGTGGGTCGAGCTGCTGTTGTCGCGCACGCTGACTTCGGTGAACGCGAAGCCGATCGCCGCGACGATGACGCGCACGGTCTCCGCCTCGGGCCTCGACTGGGGCGTGCTGGCGGCGGCGGGCGTGCTGACCATCGTGCCCGGAGCGCTGGTGATCTATTTCGTCCGCAACTACATCGCCAAGGGCTTCGCCCTGGGCCGGGTCTGAGGAGCTCCGCACATGGCATGGATGGCCTGGACCCTGCCGACGGCGCTGTTCTTCGTGGCCATCGCGTCGCTGCTCGCGCTGTTCACCGTCCTCGCGATCCGCTATCCCGAGACGCCGCGCCTCGGCGTGCTGCGGATCGAGACGACGCGCGGGGATCGGCTGTTCATCACGCTGCTCGGGTCGGCGTTCATCAATCTTGCGTGGCTCGGGCTAGTCGCGACCGCGCAGCCCTGGGCGATGCTGGTCTGTCTGGTCTATGGCGCGGCGGTGTTTCGCTGGGTCTGACCGGAAAGGAGACGGCGGGCCGACATGAGCCCGCCGCGACGAGAAGCGGTTCACCAATGGGAGGAAACCAAATGAACCTTGCACTGAAATCCACCACGGCCCTCGGGCTGGTGCTGGGGCTGATGGCCCAGCCGGCCTTCGCCGACATGGAGGCCGCGCGCGCCTTCCTCGACGAGCACATCCAGCGCTCGTCCCTGACCCGCGAGGAGCAGGAAGCCGAGATGCAGTGGCTCGTCGACGCCGCCGCGCCCTTCCAGGGCATGTCGATCAACGTCGTGTCCGAGACGATCACGACGCACGAGTACGAGGCGAACGTGCTCGCCCCGGCGTTCGCCGCGATCACCGGCATCAACGTCACGCACGACCTGATCGGCGAGGGCGACGTCGTCGAGAAGCTGCAGACGCAGATGCAGACCGGCGAGAACATCTACGACGCCTATGTCAACGACAGCGACCTGATCGGCACCCACTGGCGCTATCAGCAGGCGCGCAACCTGACCGACTGGATGGCCGGCGAGGGCGCGAGCGTGACGAGCCCGACGCTGAACCTCGACGACTTCATCGGCCTCTCGTTCACCACTGGGCCGGACGACAAGCTCTATCAGCTGCCGACCCAGCAGTTCGCCAATCTCTACTGGTTCCGGCATGACTGGTTCACCGACCCTGCGATCATGGCCGAGTTCGAGGCGGAATACGGCTATCCGCTCGGGGTTCCGGTCAACTGGTCGGCGTATGAGGACATCGCGGCGTTTTTCACGGGCCGCGAGATCGACGGCGAGACGGTCTACGGCCACATGGACTATGGCAAGAAGGACCCCTCGCTCGGCTGGCGCTTCACCGACGCCTGGCTGTCGATGGCCGGCGCTGGCGACGTGGGCGAGCCGAACGGCCTGCCCGTGGATGAATGGGGCATCCGCGTCAACGAGAAATCGCAGCCCGTCGGTTCCTGCGTCGCGCGCGGCGGTGACACCAACGGCCCGGCGGCGGTCTATCCGATCCAGAAATACGTCGATTGGCTGACGGCTTATGCGCCGCCGGCGGCTGCGGGCATGACTTTCTCGGAATCCGGCCCGATCCCGTCGCAGGGCGCCATCGCGCAGCAGATGTTCTGGTACACCGCCTTCACCGCCGACATGGTGGGCGAGGGCGCGAAGGCCGTGCTCAACGAGGACGGCACGCCGAAATGGCGGATGGCGCCGAGCCCGCACGGCGTCTACTGGGAAGAAGGCATGAAGGTCGGCTATCAGGACGCAGGGTCCTGGACGCTGATGGAATCAACCCCGGTGGACCGGGCGCAGGCCGCGTGGCTCTATGCGCAGTTCGTGACGTCGATGACTGTCGATGTCGAAAAGTCCCATGCGGGTCTGACATTCATCCGCGAGAGCACGATTGACCACGAGAGCTTCACCGAACGCAGCCCGCTGCTCGGCGGGCTGGTCGAGTTCTATCGCTCGCCCGCGCGCGTCCAGTGGTCGCCGACGGGGACGAACGTGCCCGACTATCCGCGGCTGGCGCAGTTGTGGTGGCAGAATATCGGTGACGCGTCCTCGGGCGCCAAGACGGCGCAGGAGGCGCTGGATGCGCTGTGCGCCGAGCAGGAAGCGGTGCTCGAGCGGCTGGAGCGGTCCGGCGTGCAGGGCGATCTCGGGCCGGTGCTCGGCGAGGAGATGGACCCGGAGTTCTGGCTCAACGAGCCGGGCGCGCCGAAGCCGAAGATCGAGAACGAGAAGGAGGCGCCGATCACCATCGGCTACGACGAGCTGATCCAGAGCTGGCAGTAACGCCGGAAGGGTCGGGGCCCGCGAGGCCCCGACCGCTCGACCCGACGGACCGGGCCGTGATGGCTGCCGGGTCAGCGCTCCGCGTCCATCTTGCGTCCGAGGAAGTCGCGCAGGTCCCAGACGCGGCGGGTGGAGAGCGAGACGTAGACAAAGCCCATGTTGGTGCGCTCGGTGATCATTTCGCCGGGATACGGCAGGTAGCTCAGGTCGCGCGAGCCGAAGGCTGGCGAGGCGGCCCCGACCTGCCATTCGGTGCGAAGCTCGATATCCACCAGCTTCAGCGCGGGGCCGCCGTCCGCGTCTGCGATCTCGAGCGGGACGCCGGCGATCCTCAGGTACGCGCTCTTGTCGCGGGCCTCGCGAAAGCCGTCGATGAACTGCGCCGTCAGGACCTGAAGGTCCGCCGCGCGGTCCGGTCCGTGCGGGTGGCTGTCGAGGTGGTCGGGGGCGGCGTGGTTGTGGCCGGGGCCGTGCGGGTGGTGGTGGGCGTGGCCGTCGGGGCCGTCATGCGCCACGGCGCCACCTCCGGCCGGTGAACTCGCCCGCCGGGATCGAGACGGGCTTGTCGATATGGCCCCTGTGGGCGCCGAGCTTGCCGTGGGCGACGAGCGAGCCGAGCACGTCGACGATGACGCGGACGCCCATCAGCGCGGTGATCTCGGACTGGTCGTAGGGGGGCGAGACCTCGACGAGCTCCATGCCGCAGACGCCTTCGGCGGCGACCTTCGAGGCGAGGGCGAGGGCTTCGCGCGGCAGGAAGCCGCCCGGTTCGGGCCAGCCGGTGCCGGGCACGAAACCGCAGTCGATGCTGTCGATGTCAAAGGACATGTAGACCATGTCGACCCCTTCCCAGGCCATTTCGAGCGCCATCTCGGCGGTGCGATCGACGCCCATCCGCTCCATGTCGGACATCGTGATGATGTTGGTGTGGCGCTCGCGCGCGACCTTGACCGCCTCGCGCGGGACCTGCCAGCCGCCGATGCCGACCTGGACGAGGTTCTTGGCCGGCACGTTGGGCAGGTTGGTCGCGTGGAACCACGGGGTCGTGTGCATCCGCTCGTCGAGATCCTTTTCCTGGATGTCGGCGTGGCGGTCGAAATGGACGATCCCGATCTTTTTCGACGTGCAGGCGGCAATGCCGCGCACCGTCGGGTAGCCGATCGAATGGTCGCCGCCGATGATGATCGGGGTCGAGCCGGAGGAGAACACGTGCGCGCAGGCGCGGCTGATCTGGTCGAAGGTCTTTTCGATGTTGGCGGGGATGGTGAAGATGTCGCCGGCGTCGCACAGCGTCATCTGCTCGCGCAGGTCGATGCCCATCTCGTAGTTGTAGGGGGTGTAGAGCGCGCTGATCTTTCGCACCCCTTGCGGCCCGAAGCGGGTTCCGGGGCGGTAGGTGGTGCCGCCGTCGAACGGCGCGCCGAGCACGGTGGCGTCGTAGTCGCCGACTTCCGCGACGTCCTCGGCGTAGGGGGCCTTCAGGAAGGTGTTGATGCCGGCGTAGTGCGGCAGTTCGCCCCGCGCGAAGGTCGGGATCGAACGGTCCTCGATGCTGTCGGCGCCGGTCAGGCCCATCCGCAGCGCCCAGGCTTTTTCCTTTTCCCATTCGGCGCCGGGGATTTCCGCCTCGGCCTGCATTGCGCGCCAGCCGAGCAGTTTGGTCAGGTCCGGGTGGTGGCTGCGGCGGCCATCGCGGGCGAGGTCACGCGGGTGGTGCGACCGGCTCCGGTTCGGGCTCCAGAACATGGGTGTCCTCCTTGATCGTCTGGTATGGCACGCCGCCGTTGCGGGCGTCGAAATCATAGGTGATCGTCGCGCCGTAGGCTTCAGGAAAATCGGGGTCCCATCGGGGTTTGTCGAAGACCAGCACGCGGTCGCCGAGCTTGAACGCCTCCTCCAGATCGTGGGTCACCATGAACACCGTCATGCCGGTCTCACGGCGCAGGCCGAGCAGGAAGGCGTGCATCGAGAGTTTCGTGCCGGGGTCAAGCGCGCCGAACGGCTCGTCGAGCAGCATGATGCGCGGTTTGCCGGCGAGCGCCTGGGCGATGGCGAGGCGCTGGCGCATCCCGCCCGACAGCGCCGAAGGGTAGGCGTCCGCGACGTGGCCGAGCCCGATGCGCTCGAGCACGGTCGTCGCGCGCTGGCGCGCCGAGGCCCGCGCCGCACCGAAGAACGCGCCGAAGCGCGTGCCGCCGAACGCCTCGGCCGCGACGATGTTGTCGCGGCAGGTCATGTGCGGAAAGACCGAGTATTGCTGGAAGACGATGCCGCGCGCCCGGTCCGGCTCGACGGCGGGCGGCGCGCCGGCGATGCGGATCTCGCCGCGAGTCGGGCGTTCCTGCGCGAGCAGCAGGCGCAGGAAGGTGGACTTGCCGCAGCCCGACGCGCCGACGATCGAAACGAACTCGCCTTGTGCGATGTCGAGGTTCACGCGTTCGAGGATCGGGCGCGGGCCGTAGCTGACGAAAACGTTGCGGACCGTGACGTAGCTCATCCCGTCGCCGCTCCCGCCCAGGGGTAGAGCCGCCGCGCGAGAAGCTTCAGCGCGAGATCGGCGAGGAAGGCGAGCAGCGTGATCCAGATCACATAGCTGAGAATGACGTCCATCGCGAGATAGCGGCGAACGAGGAAGATGCGGTAGCCGAGACCGCTTTCGGCGGCGATGGCCTCGGCGGCGATCAGAAAGAGCCAGGCCGGCCCGAGCGCGAGACGCAGCGCCCCGATCAGGCGCGGCATGATCTGGGGCAGGGCGACGCGCAGCGCGATGACGCCCGACGAGGCGCCCAGCGTCTGGGCCTTGATGATCAGCTCCTGCGGGATCTCGGCGACGCGCTGGGCGAGGTCGCGGATCAGGAAGGGCGCCGTGCCGATGACGATCAGCGCGACCTTGGACAGCTCGCCGAGGCCGAACACGATGAAGAGGATCGGCAGGATCGCGAGCGGCGGGATCATCGAGAGGACGGCGACGAACGGGGCGAGCCCGGCGTTTGCGAACGGGATCAACCCGGTCAGCAACCCGAAGCCGAGCCCGAGCGCGGCCGCGATGCCGAGCCCGAGCCCGAGCCGCCACAGGCTGGAGCGGGTGTCGATCCAGAACAGGATCTCGCCCGAGCGCCGGTCGGGTTCGGTGACGAGGCTGACCGCGGTCGAAACGATCTGCATCGGCGCGGGCAACAGCTTGTCCGCGGGGTTTTCCGCGCGCCGCGCCGCGGACCCGAAGCTGTAGGCGACGAGTGCGAGCACGAACGGGATCAGCATCAGCAAGAACGCGACCGTGCGGGTGGGCCGCCTGTTGATGATCCGCATGGGGTTGCCCCGCACGTGTCGGTCAGAGCGCGCCGTCGGCGGCCATTTTCATGAAGCTCGTGTCGAAGCGGAACGTGATATTGGCGACATCGCCGGTGGTCGAGCCGTCGGGATAGGCGATCCCGACGAAATCGGCCGAGGGGGCGCCGACGCCGAGGATGCCCTTGTCGAACAGAAACCCGGCGACGCCGGTCATCGTCGCCTTCAATGCCGGGTCTTCGGTGAAGGCGACCGCCTCGGCGGGGGTGATGAACATCGCGGTGGCGTCGAGTTGCGCGTTGTAGCCGTCGAGGTCGGTTCCCGACGCCTCTGCCATGAAGGTCAGCGCGTCGCGGCCTTCGTCGGAGTCCGAGGTCATCAGCGCCATCGTCTCGTACCAGGCGCCGACGAGCGCCTTGCCGAAGTCCGGGTTGGCGCCGAGCGTGTCGGTGTTGACCACCATCAGGTCGATGATCTCGCCGGGGATGTCGCTCGAATCAAACAGCTTGCTCGCCGCCGGGTCCTCGAGGATGGTCGAGACCAGCGGGTTCCAGGTGACGAGCGCGGTGACGTCCGGCGTCTGGAACGCCGCGACCATGTCGGCGTCGGACGTGTTGATCACGCCGCCGAGGTCGCGCTCGGAGAGACCCACCGTGTCGAGGGCGCGCGCGAGCAGGTAGTGGGAGACCGACAGCTCGACGAGGTTGACGGGTTGGCCCGCAAGGCCCGCGAGGTCGACGCCGTCCTTGACGATGATCGCGTCGTTGCCGTTCGAATAATCGCCGACGATCAGCGCCGTGGTGTCGACGCCGCCGCCCGCAGGGATCGACAGCGTGTCCATGTTCGTGGCGGTGACGCCGTCGAACGCGCCGGCGGTGTACTGGTTGATCGATTCCACATAGTCGTTGATCTGCACGATCTCGACGGTGATGCCGTATTTTTCGGCCCATTTCGCCATGATCCCGCTGTCGGCCATGTATCCCCAGGGCATCCAGCCGGCGTAGATCGACCAAGCGACGCGGAAATCGGTTCGTTCCTGCGCGAGCGCCGGGGCGGCGGCGAAGGTCAGGGCGGCGAGCGCGGCGGTCAAGCGGATCATCGGGTCATCCTCCGAAAACAGCGTTTGCCGGCGCGGGTGATCCGGCCGGCGCAGTGCTCTCCAGGGTTTTTCTCCCGCCGTGTACCGCGCCGGATGCGGCGCGGCGGCGTCTCTCGGACCAGTCCCCGGATGGGCGGAACCCTAGCCCCCCTGCCAGTGCAGGTTCGCAAGCGAAGGCCGCGCGGCCAAGGCCGCAGGAGGCGAAGCCACGCTCGAAGCGATCATGTGGTGAATGAATGAGCAAATGTGATGCGCTCCGGTCGCAAGTGCACGTTTTTGGTGCTCTGCTGCGGGGGGGTCGACGGGGAGCCGCCGCTCCGAATCAGGTCTCCCGCTTCCCGCCGACGCTCCGGTATCGGTCGCGGGAAGCCGGCCCCTCTTGTCCAGCGTGGCGCAACGGGTATTTGTGCAGCGGGCGTCCGTCGGTCTGGACGCCGGAGCGAGAACCAAGGAAAAGCCGCCGCGCATGGTCCAGGCCCCCGATCTTTTCGGCGACGATCCGACGTCCGGCGGGTACGACGCCAGCTCCATCGAGGTGCTCGAGGGGCTGGAGCCGGTGCGCAAGCGGCCCGGAATGTACATCGGCGGCACCGACGAGCGCGCGTTGCATCACCTCATGGCCGAGGTGCTCGACAACGCGATGGACGAGGCGGTGGCCGGCCATGCGAACCGGATCGAGGTCGAGGTTCACGGCGATTTCTCGGTCACCGTGCGCGACAACGGGCGCGGCATCCCGGTCGATCCGCATCCGCGATTTCCAGAACGGTCGGCGCTGGAGGTGATCCTGTGCACGCTGCACGCGGGGGGCAAGTTTTCGGGCAACGCGTATCAGACGAGCGGCGGGCTGCACGGCGTGGGCGTATCCGTGGTGAACGCGCTGAGCGACCGGGTGCGGGTGGAAGTGGCGCGGGGGCGGCAGTTGTTCGCGCAGGAGTTCTCGCGCGGCGTGCCGCTGGGGCCGTTGCAGGCGCTGGGGGCGGCGCCCAACCGGCGGGGGACGAGCGTGACGTTTCATCCCGATGCGCAGATCTTCGGCGCGTCGGCGCGTCTGAAGCCGGCGCGGATGCTGCGGATGGTCCGCTCGAAGGCGTATCTGTTCTCGGGCGTCGAGATCAGGTGGAAATGCGACCCGGCGTGCATCGGCGCGGGGGACGAGACGCCGGAGACCGCGACGTTTCATTTTCCGGGCGGGCTTGCCGACTACCTCGGCGAACGGCTCGAGGGGGCGCAGACCCATGCCGACAAGCCGTTCGCGGGGAAGGTGGCGTTCTCGGAGCGGTTCGGCAGCGGTGTCGTGGGCTCGGTCGAGTGGGCGATCAACTGGACGCCGCAGCGCGACGCGTTCGTGTCGAGTTACTGCAACACGATCCACACGCCGGAGGGCGGGACACACGAGGCGGGGTTCTGGGCGGCGGTGCTGAAGGGCGTGCGGGGGTACGGCGAGCTGGTGGCGAACCGCAAGGCCGCGCAGGTCACGCGGGACGACGTGCAGGCGGGGGGGTGCGCGATGATCTCGGTGTTCATCGCCGAGCCGGAGTTCGTCGGGCAGACCAAGGACCGGCTGGCGACGCAGGAGGCGGCGCGGCTGGTCGAGGGGGCGGTGCGCGATCATTTCGACAACTGGCTTGCGGCGGACACGAAGGCGGCGGGCGCGATCCTCGAGTATCTGGTGGGGCTGGCCGAGGAGCGGCTGAAACGACGCGCGGAAAAGGAGACGGCGCGCAAGACGCCGGTCAAGAAGCTGCGGCTGCCGGGCAAGCTGGCGGATTGTTCGGGCGGGCGCGACGGGTCGGAGCTGTTCCTCGTGGAGGGCGACAGCGCGGGCGGGTCGGCGAAGCAGGCGCGGGACCGGCGGACCCAGGCGGTGCTGCCGCTGCGGGGCAAGATCCTGAACGTGCTGGGCGCGGCGTCGTCGAAGATGACGGGCAACCAGGAGCTGTCCGATCTGTGTCAGGCGATGGGGGTGGCGACGGGCGCGCGGTTCCGCGTCGATGATCTGCGCTACGAGAAGATCGTGATCATGACCGATGCGGACGTGGACGGGGCGCATATCGCGGCGTTGCTGATGACGTTCTTCTTCACGCAGATGCGGCCGCTGATCGATCACGGGCATCTGTTTCTGGCGGCGCCGCCGTTGTTCCGGCTGACGCAGGGGGCGCGGTCGGTCTATGCGCGGGACGAGGCGGCGAAGGATCGGCTGATGACGCGGGGGCTCGGCGGGCGGGGCAAGATCGAGGTTTCTCGGTTCAAGGGCCTCGGCGAGATGATGCCGGCGCAACTGAAGGAAACGACGATGGCGCCGGGATCGCGAACGCTGATCAAGGTGTCGGTGGGCGAGGAGGACATGGGCGAGACCGGCGATCTGGTCGAGCGGCTGATGGGCAAGCGGCCCGAGATGCGGTTCCAGTACATCCAGCAGAACGCCCGGTTCGCCGAGGATCTGGACGTGTGAAACGACTTCCGCCTGATCGTCTCGGGGCGCCGATGTGAGATCAGGTCGTGCCCGCGCCCCGGACCAGAGCGCAAGCGGAGGGCAAGTGGCGCCGCGTCGAACGGACCGCCGGGCGATGCGATCAGGCCCGTCCCCCGCGATCAATCCTCGCGCCACCAGACTTCGGGCAGCCAGCCGGTCCAGTCGCCGTAGACCGGCAGCGCCTCGGGGTAGCGCAACTCCGCCTTGTAGGCGATCCGGCTGACGTCGGGATAGGCGAACGGGATCACGTAGCGGCCGGTCGTCAGCACGCGGTCGAGAGCCTGCACCGCCGCGACGAATTCGGCTTCGTCGCGCGTTCCGAGCATCGCGGCGATCATCGCCTCCGCCGCCGGGCTGTCGACGCCCGGATAGTTCCGCGTCCCCGGCGCCGCCACGCCGTCCGATCCCCAGTACAGCGTCTGCTCGTTGCCCGGGCTCAGGCTCATCGCCCAGGCGCCGATGATCATGTCGAAGTCATAGCCGCTGCGCCGTTCGTTGAACTGCGCCGGATCCACGATCGCCACGCGCGCCTCGATCCCGAGCTGGCGCAACGCGTCGACGTAGATGTTCGCGGTCGCCTCGCCCTGCCCCCCCGACAGCAGGATGGTGAACGCGAACGGCTCGCCGGCGGCGTTCCTGAGCACGCCGTCCTGCGACGTCCACCCCGCCTCCGCCAGCAGCGCCACGGCCTGGCGCATGTTGGCGCGGTTCCGCGGCGAGCCGTCCGAGACCGGCAGCGCGTAGCCGTCGAGCGCGCCGGGCGAAAGCTCGGCCGCGAACGGCTCGAGCAGCGCGCGCACGCGTCCCTCCGCGGGCCCGTCGCCCATCCCGAGCGGCGAATTCGCGAAATAGCTCGCGCGTCGCGGAAACGCCCCGCCGTTCAGCGCGTCATTGACGAACTCGAAGTTGAACGCATGGATCAGCGCGTCGCGCACCCGCCAGTCGCGAAACAGCGGCCGGCGCGCGTTGAACACGAAGCCCTCCATCCCGGTGGGGCGGCCGTGCGGGATCTCGGCCTTGACCACTTCGCCCGAGGTCACGGCCGGAAAGGTGTAGTCGTTCGCCCAGCGCTGCGGGCTCGTCTCCCGGAAGACCGACAACTCGCCCGCCGTGAACGCCTGGAACAGAACGCCCGCGTCGATGAAATACTCGTAGCGGATCACGTTGAAATTATGCTGCCCGCGGTTGAACGGCAGGTCGCGGCCCCAGTAGTCCTCGTTTCGCTGGAACTCGACGAACCGCCCCGGCTCGAACGCGCCGATCCGGTACGGTCCCGAGCCGACCGGAACGCGCAGGCTCGATTGCGCGAAATCGACGCCCTCCCAGTCGGCCTTCTTCAGGATCGGGCGCAGGCCGATGATCAGCGGAAGTTCCGCATCCCCGCCTTCGAGAGCGAACCGCACCGACCGATCGCCGGTCCGCTCCACCCCCGTCACCTTCGACCAGGCGTTGGCATAGCGCGGCGAGCCTTTTTCGGCCAGCGTCTCCATCGACCAGATCACGTCCTCGACCGTCACCGGGCTGCCGTCGGCGAATGCGGCCTCGGGCCGCAGCGTGAACTCCACCCAGTCGCGCGCCTCGCCGACCGCCACCGATTCGGCGAGCAGGCCGTAGAGCGTGAACGGCTCGTCCCAGTTTCGCCCCATCAGCGTCTCGAACACATGGCTTTGCACGGCGGCGGGCGCACGACCCTTCAAGATGTATGGATTCAGGCTGTCGAACCCGCCGACCTCACCGAATACGATCCGCCCGCCCTTCGGCGCTGCCGGGTTCGCATGGGGAAGGGACACAAAATCCGGCGCCAGCGCAGGCTCGCCATACATAGCGATGGCGTGGCGCGGCTCGGCGAGCGCTGCCGCCGCGAAGATGCCGACCGCCGCTGCGACCAATTGGGCCAGTCGAATAACCCGTTTCATTTCCGCCACATCCCGCGCTTCGTTCGCCGAGCGCACCCTAGACCGAGCCGCCGGGGGTCCGCAGCGATTTTTTGGGCTTGGCGTTATAACTTTGATTTTGTATAAGGGTTGCACTGCTCGATAGGTTTCTTGCCTGTATGAAACCTGCCTCAACGACTTGACGCCCTCCCCGGAGGGCGTCTTTTTTTTCTTCCCACCTTGCCGCAGTGCAGCATTTCGCCCCTAGTGCGCGCCGACGCCGGGTTGTAGGGTCGGCCGGCGAAAACCGATTGAACAAATCCAGCGGGGACAAATGCCTCTGACAGGAAAAGTCGCAGTCATCACCGGGTCGAACTCGGGGATTGGACTGGGGATCGCCCATGAATTGGCCAGCGGCGGCGCGAATGTGGTCATAAACTCGTTCTCCGACACGCCGGAAGACCACGCCCTCGCCCAGCAGATTGCCGACGACCACGGCGTGAAGGCCGTCTATATCGCCGCCGACATGTCGAACGGCGACGATTGTCGGGCGCTGATCGCAAAAGCGAACGAGGCGATGGGCTCGGTCGATATTCTCGTGCCGAACGCCGGCATCCAGCATGTTGCGCCGATCCCGGACTTCCCGCCCGCGATGTGGGACCGGCTGATCGCCATCATCCTCAACTCGACGTTCCACACCACCGCTGCGGCGCTGCCGCTGATGCGCAAGGCGGGCTGGGGACGGATCGTCATCATCGCCTCGGCGCATGGCCTGCGCGCCTCGCCGTTCAAGGCGGCGTATGTCGCGGCGAAGCACGGGCAGCTCGGTTTCGCCAAGACCTGCGCGCTGGAGACCGCCGAGGAGGCGATCACCTGCAACGCGATCTGCCCCGGTTATGTTCTGACCCCGCTGGTGGAGGCGCAGATCCCCGACACGATGAAGCAATACGGCATGGACCGCGAAAAGGTGATCCACGACGTCATCCTGGCGCGCCAGCCCTCGCGACAGTTCGCGACCACCGAGCAGATCGGCCAGACCGTCGCTTTCCTGTGCTCGGCGGCCGCCGATCAGATCACCGGCACGGCGATATCGGTCGATGGCGGATGGACGGCAGTGTGAAAAAAGAGAAAAAGGTCGTAAATCTGGCGCTGCAGGGCGGCGGGGCGCACGGCGCGTTCACCTGGGGCGCGCTCGACCGGCTGCTCGAAGAGGACGCCATCGAAATCGAAGGCATCGCCGCGACCTCGGCCGGCGCGATGAACGCGGCGGCGCTCAAATCGGGCATCCGCTCGGGCGGGCACGAGGGTGCGCGCCGCAGTCTCGATGCGTTCTGGCTGCGCATCGCCGAATTCGACGGCCTGCTGCCCGACAACTTGCTCGAATGGTTCCAGCGGCTGTCGCCGTCGCCCGCCGCGACCGCGCGCGCGCTGGAGGCGAACCCGATCGCCTTCGCCGCCGACACGCTGTCGCGCGTGCTGTCGCCGTACCAGTTGAACCCGATGAACGTGAACCCGATGCGCACCATCGTCGAGCGGCTGTTCGATTACGAGGTGGTCTGCGCCGACACCTGGCCCAGACTGTTCATCTGTGCGACCAACGTCCGTTCGGGCAAGATCAAGGTGTTTTCCGGCGAAGAGATCACGCCGGACGCGATTCTCGCCTCGGCCTGTCTGCCGACGTTGAACCAGGCGGTCGAGATCCTCGATCCGAAGTCCGGCGTCGTCGAGGCCTATTGGGACGGCGGCTATTCCGGCAATCCCGCGCTCTACCCGCTGTTCTATCGCACCGAGTGCACCGACACGATCATCGTGCACATCAACCCGCTCCGCCGCGACGAATTGCCGAAGACGGCAAACGAAATCGCCAATCGCATCAACGAGATCAGCTTCAACGCGACGCTGCTGCGGGAATTGCGCGCCATCGAGTTCGTCCACCGCCTGCTCGAGGAAGGCAAGATCCCGCCCGGCACGATGAAGGACATCCACATCCATTCGGTACAGGACGACACGCTGATGCGCCAACTCGGCGTCGCGACCAAGATCACGCCGAACAAGAACCTGATGCTCCAGCTCAAGGCCGCGGGACGCGAAACGATGGACCGCTTCCTTACCGAACACTGGGACTGCATCGGACGCATCAGTTCGGTCGATCTGCGCGCGATGTTCCAGAGCTGACGCGCCGGGACTTCGGCCGGCCGGGGGGCTGCGTCACGTGTGCGCGGCTGTCAGGGCCTTGCCGAGGCGCGGCAGTCCTGCGCGCTTGAGCAGCGCGCGCAGCGGCTGGTCGCGCCCGGAGGCGGCCTCGGCGCGGGCCCGGACCTCCGCCGCCACGCTGGCCACGTCGATCCCTTCGGCGGGCAGGTCGCACAGAAAGCCGTCCGGCTCGCGCAGGATCAGCCCGTTCCGCGCCAGCGTCCGGCCAGGGAAATCGTCGCGGTTCAGCGTCAGGAGCATGGTGGCGCAGCCGGTGATCGCCGCCGCCAGCACGTGGCGGTCACCCGGATCGGGCAGCGACAACCCGGCCTCCAGATCGAGGTCGGCCGGAACCTCGGACCCCGGCCAGTCCGCGCGAAGGCGCGCGATCTCGACCCGCGCGACGGCTTCGGCGCCCGTCGCCAGCCGCCGCGTCGCCCGCGCCCATTCCTCGAGGATCCGCGCCGACCACAGCGGCGCGAACCCGCCCCGCGCCGCCGTCCCGATCAGCATCTCGCGCATCACCGTCGGGAACAGCACACAGGCGTCGAGCAGCACCCTCACGACCTGATCCGCAGGAACAGCGCCTTCAGGTACGCCGTTTCCGCCAGGTGCGGGTGCACCGGATGGTCGGGCCCCGCCTCGCCGGTGTGCAGGATCGTCGCCGAGCGGCCCGCCTTGCCGACGCCGCGCAGCGACGCCTCGCGAAAGCGCGTCAGATCGGCGGCGTGGCTGCACGAGCAGAGCACGAGAAACCCGTCGGGCTCGACGAGCGTGGCGGCCAGCCGCGCCACGCGCTCGTAAGCCCGGAGCCCCGCCTCGAGCGCCGCCCGGTTCGGCGCGAAGGCCGGCGGATCGCAGACCACCAGCCCGAACCGTGCGCCCTCGGACCCCAGCGCCGCCATCGCGTCGAACGCGTCGCCGCGCCGCACCTCGAACCGCTCGGCCACGCCGCTGGCCCGCGCCCCGTCGTTGGCCAGTTCCAGCGCCGCGGCCGATCCGTCCACCGCCAGCGCCGTCTGCGCCCCGGCCGCCAGCGCCGCGAGCGCGAAGCCGCCGACATGCGCGAACACGTCGAGCACGCGGCGCCCGCGACCGAGCCGGGCGGCGAAGGCGTGGTTCGGCCGCTGGTCGTAGAAGATGCCGGTCTTTTGCCCGCCGGTCAGGTCCGCGAGATAGACGGCGCCGTTCATCGGAACCTCGACCGGTCCGCCGAGCCCGCCCGACAGCACCGCCGTCTCCTCGGGCAGTCCTTCCAGAACGCGCGCCCGACCGGCGCCGTTCTTGACCACCGTGGTGACCCCTGTCACGTCGCACAGCGCGTCGGCTAGGTCCGCGAGGCGGGTTTCGGCCCAGGCCGCGTTCGGCTGGATCACCGCGGCGTCGCCGAACCGGTCCACGACCACGCCCGGCAGCCCGTCGGCTTCGGCATGGATCAGCCGATAGAACGGCGCGTCGAACAGCGTCTCGCGCAGCGCCAGCGCGCGAAGGAGGCGCGCGGCGAACCACGCCCGGTCCACGTCCGCCGACGGATCGGGATCGAGGGCGCGCACGGCGATCTTCGACGCGCCGTTGAAGGCCGCGAGCCCGAGCGGGCGACGCTCGGCGTCCTGAAGCTCGACGAGGCTGCCTGCCGGGAGGCTCCTGGTTCGCCGATCCATCACCAGCTGGTCGGCATAGACCCATGGCGCGCCCCAGCGAAACGGCTGGGCGCCGACGTTGGGCCGCAGGCGGACGGCGGGGCGCGGTTCGGTCATCCGCAGCCCCTAGCGCCGCCGATCGCGGAAGGAAAGGCGCCTCAGCTCAGCGCGAAACGGCGAGATGCTTCAGATAGCGGTTCTCGAGCTGCCGGAACGCCAGAACGAACAGGAAGGTGATCGCCATGTAGAGCACCGCCGCCGTCAGGAACCCCTCGTAGGCGAGGTAGTGGCGCGCGTTCAGCGTCCGCCCGACACCGAGGATGTCCTGCAGCGTGATGACGCTCGCGACCGCCGTGCCGTGCAGCATGAACACCACCTCGTTGCCGTACTGCGGCAACGCGCGGCGCAGCGCCGACGGGATCAGCACGAGGAAATCGATCTGTCGCGGCGACAGGCCCAGCGCGCCGGCGGCCTCCAGCTCGCCCTGCGGGATGTTCTCGACCGCGCCGCGGATGATCTCGGTCGCGTAGGCGCCGGAGTTCAGCGAGAAGGCGATCAGCGCGCACCAGTACGGATCGCGCAGCAGCCCCCAGGCCCAGCTGTCGCGGATCCATTCGAACTGCGACAGACCGAAGTAGATCAGGAAGGTCTGGACGATCAGCGGCGTGCCGCGAAAGACGTAGACATAGGCGTTGATCAGCGGCGAGACGATCGGTTTGCGCCTTGCCCGTGCGAGGCCGGCGGGCAAGGCGATCAGGAACCCGATCGCCAGCGCGAGGAACGTCAATTGCAGTGTCAGCCAGACGCCGGACGCGAACAGTTGCCAGTTGGCGAGGACGAGATCAACGCGCATGGTGGCCCTGAAGCGCGAAACGGCGCTCCATCCAGGCCAGCGCGTTGGTCGACAGGAAAGTGATGCCGAGATAGATCAGCATGACCGCCGACAGGAAAACGAATGGCTCGCGCGCGGTCTTGCCGGCGTCGTTGGCGAGACCGACGAGGTCGTTGAGCCCGATCACCGAGACGACGGCGGTCGACTTGACCAGAACCTGCCAGACGTTGCCGTAGCCGGGAAGCGCGAAGCGCACGAGTTGGGGGATCATCACCCGGCCGATCAGCGGCATGCCCCGCATCCCGAGCGCCTGGCCCGCCTCGAACTGACCCTTCGGGATCGTCATGTAGGCGCCGCGAAACGTCTCCGCGAGGTAGGCGCCGTAGATGAAGCCGATGGCGATCACGCCCGCCCAGAACGGCGACAGCGACACCGCCGGAGCCCCGAACAGCCCCAGCAGCGCGTTCACGAGCCGCTGTCCCCCGAAATAGATCAGCAGGATCATCACCAGATCGGGGACCCCGCGGACGATGCTGCTGTAGGCGAAAACCGCGCCCTGCGCGATCATGCCCCCGCCGAGCCGCGCCGCCGCCGCGATCCCTCCGAGCACGGTCGCCAGCACCAGCGACACGAGCGCGAGCGCTATCGTCACGAGCGTGCCCTTTGCCAGCAGCGGCGCGTATTCGATGAGCTTTTCCATCTCGCGCGCCCCGACGCTCGGCCGGGACGCGACTCCGGTCAGCTCGCCGCGCCGTAGACGTCGAAGTCGAAGTACTTTTCGGCGATCGTGTCGTACGTGCCGTTCGCGCGGATCGCATCGATCGCCGCTGTCAGCTTGTCGCGCAGTTCGACATCCTCCTTGCGCACGCCGATCCCGGCGCCCATCCCATGGATCGCCGGATCGGCGTGGGGTTCGCCAAAGAACGCGTAGCCCTCGCCCTGCGGCGTCTTGAGAAAGCCCAGATCGACGGCGATGCTGTCGGCGACCACCGCATCGACCCGGCCCGACGTGAGGTCGAGATAGGCCTCGTCCTGGCTCGCGTAGAGCGTCAGCTCGACGTCGGGATACATCTTTTCCATGAAGTCATGGTGGACAGAGCCGCGCTGAACCCCAACGTATTTGCCGGCGAGACCCTCCGGGGTGTCGGTCAGGCCCGCGTCCTTGGCGGCGACGAACATCGCTGGAGTCTGGTAGTACTTCGCTGTGAAGTCGATCACTTCCATGCGTTCCGGCGTGATCGACATCGAGGCGACGATGGCGTCGCATTTACTTTCCAGCAGCGCCGGGATGATGCCGTCCCAGTCGGTCTTGACCATCGTGCAGGTCTCGCCGATCTCGGCGCAGAGCGCGTTGGCGACGTCGATGTCGAAGCCGACGATCGACCCGTCGGCGGAGGTTTCCGAGAACGGCGGATAGGCGCCCTCGACGCAGATGTCGAGCGCGAGCGCCGGCGATGCGAGCGCGCAGAAGGCCACGGCCCCGAGCAGTCGTTTCATGAGACGTTCCCTGTCTGTCGTTTTTCTGACAAAAAGCCTTAGACGTCCGTCCGGAGAGGTCAAGTGTCAAGCTGGGCGCGGATCCCGTCGTCCGGAACCCCACCGCTCAATTGCGCGCCACCTGCCGGCGAATGACGCAAACTTCGGCGCGCCGAAATGCGCGGGCGCGATTCAGGCGCTATCCGGGCGTCGCGAAAGGAGCGCGGGACCGGCCCCCGGGGCCCTCACGCGTGAGATGGGCGTCGCCGCCGGGCGCGAGCGCCGTCTCCCCAGCGCTGCGCGCCGCCCCTCAGAGCATCACCGAAAAGGAAAACGCCGCGCCGGCGACCGGCATCAGCAACGGCACGGTGCGCGCGATGAGCACCTCGTCGTCGGCCGCCAGACAATCGCTGTCGAGGGCCCGGACCCGCTGCACGCGCCGCACCGCTCCCTCGAACACCCGCGAGATCAGCGGCCCGGTCGTGGTCAGGATCGCCAGCGTCGCGAGA
>Ga0105046_10004103_pt1 | contig 23165 bp, 20 predicted proteins | sample MAT03_FD_78385 | JGI IMG/M metagenome (GOLD analysis project Ga0105046, IMG submission 78385) | Freshwater microbial communities from Lake Fryxell liftoff mats and glacier meltwater in Antarctica - MAT-03 (megahit assembly) | ecosystem: Environmental > Aquatic > Freshwater > Ice > Liftoff...
CCGACCGGCGCACGCCGCCCGGCGCGCGCCGGACCGCGCGCCGCGCACCCCGCACGCCCCGCGCCGCGCGCCGCACGCCCGGGGGCCGCCCGCCGCACGCCGCACGTCATGGAGCCGCACGCCGCACGCCGCACGTCATGGAGCCGCGCGCACCACCGTCCGTCGGCCGCACTTGTCAGCGCCCTGGCGCCTGTGGTCTAAGCTGGCCGCGAGATGGCAAGCAGCGTGCTCATCGTCATCGACGGGCCGGCGGGCGCGGGCAAGAGCACCGTGGCGCGCCGGCTCGCGGAGCGCCTGGCGCTGCCGGTGCTCGATACCGGGGCGATTTACCGGGCGCTGGCGTTGGTGGCGCGCGAACGCGGGGTGGCGTGGTCGGACGAGGCGGGCCTGGCGGCGCTGACCGCCGAATTCCCGGTGCGCTTTATCCCCCAGACCTCGGCGCCGCAGCGGGTGTTGCTGGCCGGGCGCGATGTCACGGCTGAGATCCGGACCCCGGAGATCTCGGACGGCGCCTCGCAGGTGTCGACCCACCCGGCGGTGCGTCGGGGCCTGCTGGGGATCCAGCGCGAGCTGGGGGCGCACGGCTGCGTCGCCGAGGGCCGCGACCTCGGCACCGTGGTGTTCCCGGACGCCCGCTTCAAGTTCTTCCTGACCGCCGACGACCGGGTCCGGGCCAGCCGCCGCCAGCACGAGCTGGCCACCGGCCCCAGGCCGGTCGCGCCGCCGCTCGAGCAGGTCCTGCGCGACCTCAAGGACCGTGACCAGCGCGACCAGACGAGGACCGCGGCCCCCCTGGTCCAGGCGCCGGACGCGGTGCGGGTCGACTCGACCGGGCTGGAGGTCGACGAGGTCGTCGACGCGATCCTGGCCGTGATCCTGGCCGTGATCCAGCCCGCGAAGCCCGCAGACTGACCCCGCCCGGCCCCGCGGAGGGCTGGTTGACCTTTTGTGCGAAGGGACCTACGGTCCCCGCGCTCTTGTGGATGGGATGACGATCGGACCGCCACGGCGGGCTGATATCGGTGCCCCGTTCGCTCGAGACTCCACGAGAAAGAAACCAACACTCCAACATGCAAACCCAACAGAATTTTTCCGCGGAAGACGACGACTTCGCCGCGCTTTTTGAGAAGAACACCCTCGAGACCGGAGACATCCGCGAGGGCAGCATCGTCACCGGGACGGTCGTCGACATCATCGGTGACTACGCGGTGGTCGACGTCGGCTGCAAGGCCGAGGGCCAGGTCCCGCTGCGCGAGTTCGCCGAGGAGGACGGCAGCATCAACGTCCACGTCGGCGACAAGATCGAGGTCTTGCTCGAGGCGACCGAGGACCACAACGGCCTCGTGATCCTTTCGAAGGACAAGGCCCGCAAGCGCAAGGTGTGGGACGAGATCCAGAGCGCCTGTGAGGCAGAGGGTCTGGTCAACGGCATCATCCAGGCGCGCGTGAAGGGCGGGCTCGCGGTGCTGCTGCAAGGCGGCGTCAAGGCGTTCCTCCCGGGCTCGCAGGTCGACCTGCGTCCGGTGCGTAACCTCGACACCTTCATCAACAAAGAGTTCAGCTTCAAGATCATCAAGTTCAACAAGAAGCGCGGCAACATCGTGCTGAGCCGCCGCGTGCTGCTCGAGGCCGAGCGCGCGAACTTGAAGAGCGACACGCTCAATCGCCTCCAGGAGGATCAGATCGTCGAGGGCGTGGTCAAGAACCTGACCGACTACGGCGCCTTTATCGACCTCGGCGGCATCGACGGCCTGCTGCACATCACCGACATGAGCTGGGGCCGGGTCAACCACCCGAGCGAGCTGTTCCAGGTCGGCGACAAGGTCAAGGTCAAGGTCCTCAAGTTCAACAGCGACTCCGAGCGCGTCTCGCTGGGTCTCAAGCAGATCACCGCAGACCCGTGGGTCAACGCGGAGACCCGCTACATCCCCGGCACCGTCGTCGAGGGCAAGGTCGTGTCGATCAAGGACTACGGCGCCTTCGTCGAGCTCGAGGAGGGCATCGAGGGCCTCGTGCACGTCTCCGAGATGTCGTGGACCCGCCAGATCAAGAACCCGAAGCAGATCCTCAAGATCGGCGACGAGGTCCGCGCGGTCGTCCTCGACATCGACGTGTCGCAGAACCGCATCTCGCTCGGCATGAAGCAGCTCGAGGAGAACCCGTATGACAAGGTGCTCGAGACCTACCCGCCCGGCGCGGTGGTCGAGGGCGTCATCCGCAACATCGCCGACTTCGGCGTGTTCGTGGAGCTCGAGCCCGGTATAGACGGTCTGGTGCACATCACCGACCTGTCGTGGACGCAGCGCGTGCGCCACCCGTCCGAGCTGTTCAAGAAGGGCGACAAGGTCCGTGCGATGGTCCTCAACATCGACAACACGGGCGAGAAGCCGAAGATCAGCCTCGGCCTCAAGCAGCTCGCGCAGGATCCGTGGGACCGCATCCCCTACGACTTCCCGATCGGCAAGATCGTCGAGGTCAAGATCCTCAAGCTCACCGACTTCGGCGCCTTCGCCGAGATCGAGCCCGGCATCGAGGGCCTCATCCACATCTCGGAGATCTCCGAGGAGCGCGTCGAGGACCCCCGTACCCACCTCGAGCCGAACCAAAAGGTCCGCGCCGAGATCATCCAGATGGACCCGCAGGAGCGCAAGATCGGCCTGTCCATCAAGACGGCTCGCCGCCAGGACGACCTCGCCGACGCCCAGGGCTTCACCAACGCCTCCGAGGCCGGTGCCACCCTCGGCGATGTGTTCGCCGGTCGCTTCAAGGACCGCAGCTAGCGCTGTGTCCGGGACCGTCAGGCACCGCGGTGCCTGACGGGTGAAACGAAGAAGGGTCCCGCTCGCGGGACCCTACTTTTTTGGTTCGTCGGCTCTCCTCGCCGAGGCTGGCGAACTCGCCGGCTGGCGTTCGTCAGGGCGCGGCGAAAATGTCGTCGAGGCCGCGGGCTTCGAGGAGCCGGGCGCCCCAGCGCGCAAGTGCGGCGTCATCACCGGCCATGACCCGCTCGCGCACCTGCACTGGGAGCTCGCCGAAGCGGCCTGCCATCAGCCGCAGGAGAAATTCACACTGCCCTTGTTGGTGACCCCTCTGGAGGCCGGTCTGAAGACCCTCCTGGAGGCCCTCCTGAAGGCCCTCCTGGCGGCCCTCCTGGCGGCCCTCCTGGCGGCCCTCCTGGCGGCCTTTGGAGTGCAGATATTGTGCCATGGTCTCCATGAGGTTCGTGTTCTCCGGGTTGGTCTCGTGAACGATGGTCTGGACGGCGGCGAACTCCGCCGGCCCACGGACCTCATAAAGATAACGGAACACCAACCACAGCGCACGTGCGCCGTCCGGCGCCCCCCGCAACTCGCGGATCAGGCCGCTCCAGTCGCACAGTAACTCGGCCAGGTCGCGCTCGCTGCGGGTCTGTTGCAGTGCAGACAGCACCAGGCGGGTGCACGCGGAGGCCGTGCGTGCGTGCAGGGCCGCCTCGCTCTGGATGGCGAGGTCGTCGAGGGCGAAGCGAAAGTGCGGGGTGAACTCGGCGGCGCCGGGCGGCAGGTCGAACAGTGCCTCGAAGCAGGTCGGCGCGTGCCAGCCAGTGTCGCTGTGGTGCAGCACGACCGGGACGACGACCGGGAGCCGTGTCGCGCTGGCGGCGATGCAGGCGTCCCAGATCCGCAGCATGTAGCGCAGCAGCCGCAGCGGCATCCACGGGTCCACGCTGCTCTGGTGTTCGAAGAGGATGTAGATGCGGGCTTCACGTCCGCCCAGGCGCACGGAGAACAGCAGGTCGGTGTGGCGCTCGCGCAGCGCTTCGTCGATGAAGCTACCTGCCTCGAGGGACAGGCTGCCGAGATCCATGCGGGCGAGCAGCGCCGGCGGGAGCAGGTGGCGCAGCTCGTCGGCCGCCTGTTCGACCTGCGAGAACGCGGCCTTGAACAGGGCGTCGTGCGGCGTGGTGCTCACGGCGACCCACGCTAGCGCGCGGACATGGCGACGCAACGCGATGCGAGCGAGTGTCCCGCCCGTTGGCCACTTGTGGTGGCGTGACTACTCGAGCGGGTTTTGCATCCGCAGGCCGGCGTCGGCGTTCACGCCGGTGCGGTCGGCGAATCCGCTGCGCTCGTACACCGACCACACGCCGTCGCCGTCGAGGTCGGCGGTCGCACGCACTGTGAACTCGCAGGCGCCGTGACCGTCGGGCGTGGCGCTGTTGCGAAAGCTGTAGCTGTAATGAAAGTGGTGGCCGCCGGTGTGGCGAAAGTTCATGCCCTGCCACACCGGGTTCTGCGTCCACTCGCGGAGGTCGTAGGTGCCCGGGCCATCGGCGCCCTGGCGCGGCGTGCAGCGACCGCGTGGGCCGTCGGCGCAGCGCAGGTCGAGCGCGGGGGTGGGGGGCTGCTCGCCGTCCAGGGGCTGGTCGACGGGATGCGGGCAGCGATGGGATGGCAGCGGCGGCAGGCCGGGCGCGCCGTAGCCCGGGCGCTGCTCGTTGAAGTGCGCGGCCACGCCGTTGAACATGTCGGCGAGTCCGCGGACCGCCTCCTCGGTCTTGGTGCGCCGCGACAGCGTCTTGAGTTCACTGACCGCGAGCATGCCGAGGATGCCGAGGATCGCCAGCACGAGCAGCAGCTCGAGCTGGGACAGGCCCCGGTTTCGGCGTGGGAGGGTCGGGTGCATGGGACAGACCTAGGTAAACGAATCTCGAAGGTCGATCACTGGGGCCCGACGCGCAAGGATCCTGCCTGATCAGTGAGGCGGTGTAGGTTTGGGCCTACCCTGGCAGTGGTTTTCGGTCGGCGTCCTCGTCCTTGCGCAGCGCGACCAGCAGATGGGCACCGAACCCGCGCATGACGCTGTCACGGGCCCACCACTCGCAGGCGGCCAGCAGGCGGCCAAGGAGCGGGATCTTCAGCGCGCGGGCGATCGGGACGAGCACGCGGATCCCGTGTACAGCGACCGGCTCGAGCATCGCCGGGGCGATCCGTAGCAGTCGGGCCAGAGTGTCGTGGCGGGTGACCCGGTGCTGGGCGTCGGCCAGGACCACGCTGCCGGTGGCGACCACGGTGATCGGGCGGCGGATCCCGTAGAAGAACCCGCGCAGGCTGCGGGGGTTGTTGATGTCGACGAGCACGACGCCGCCGGGCACGGTGACGCGCGCGGCCTCGGCCAGCAGGCTGCGCACGCCGAGGTCGGAGGAGGCCTCGTCGTACCCGAGGTGAGCGAGCGTGCGGAGGCTGTAGACGACGTCGTAGCGCGCGTCGCCCTGCGGGAGCCGGATCTCGCCGGCCTCGCTGGTGCAGGACCGCAGGTCGACGGTGTCGAGCGAGGCGGCGATGGGACGGACCCAGTGGGCGATCTCCGGTGAACCCTCGCCGATGTCGAGCACCCGGCGGCCGGCGACGTGCTGCAGCAGGGCTTCCCCAGCGAGGGCCTGCGTGAGCCCGGACAGGCGATCGGACGGCTTGTCCGCCCGCACAGGCGCGCCCCACCAGGTCGCACTCGCGGCCGGACTCAGACGGCGTGAGGCCAGCGAGGCCTCTGGCAGCGGATCCGCCGGTCCGACGACGCCGGCAGGACCGTTGTCCCGAGCTCCGGGAAAGCCCCGGCCTGTGGGCATTGGTTTCGTTGACCGGCTCATAGGCTCCATGGTACCCCTGCTGCCTCGAAGGAGCCCTGATGCCGACCAAGATCCTAGCGATCGATGACAGCAAGACGATGCGCCTCGCCATCAAGATCACCTTCGCGGCGGAAGACTGTGAAGTGGTCGCGGTGAGCAAGGGCTCGGAGGCGGTCGCGCGCGCCAAGCAGATGCCGGCCGACATTCTCATCGTCGACGCCGTGCTCGCCGCCGGCGAGCCGTCCGGCTACGAGGTCGCTCGCCAGCTCCGCGCCGACCCCGAGACCGCCCACATCCCGGTGCTGATCCTGGTCTCGACCCAGACCGGCATCGACGAGGGCCAGGTCCAGGCCTCCGGCGCCAACGGGGCGATGACCAAGCCCTTCGACACGCAAGAGCTGATGGAGAAGGTCAACGCGCTGGTGTCCGGCAAGAGCGTGGCGAGCAAGCCCGCCGCTGTCCGCCAGCCGGTCTCGACCACAGTCGGCTCGACCACCTCGCCGTCGCCCGCGACCGCGGCCCGTGCGACGCCGGCCGCCGCTGCGACTCCGGCAGCCCGCCCGGCCCAGTCGGTCGGCACCCCCGCGCCCAAGCTGGCGCCGACTTCCCCGGCCAAGCCGGCCGCAGCATCCGTAGCACCCTCAATGTCCTCGGCATCGGCTTCCGGTCAGGGCTCGCGCCTGCCCGCAGCCTTCACCTCGGTGGAAGACATGGCCAGCAAGATCCCCATCGCCGTCCCGATCCCCTTCGTTCCCGCCGGTTCGCCCACGCCCGGCATGCTCAAGCGTCTGCAGGCAGCCGGTGGCGCGGCCTCGGGTCTCGACCCGCGCGCCGTAGAGGCCCTCCTGGCCCTCAGCCGTGATGTCGTCGAGCAGGTCGTCTGGGAGGTCGTACCCGACCTCGCCGAGCAAGCGTTGAAGCAAAAGGGCTAACACCCTCGGGCCTGACATCGCTTCGCGGGACGCGGGTCTGAAACGACCTTGCGTCCCTTTTCTATTTGTACGTCTTGAATTTCGAGGAACCGAGGAACCGAGCATGGAACCGCTGCGCACTGTCTACGATCCCAAGGCGGTCGAGACGCGGCTGTACGAGGGCTGGCGCGACGCCGGTCACTTCACGCCCGCGGTCGACCAGGGACAGCCGACTTTCACGGTGGTGCTCCCGCCGCCCAACGTCACGGGGCGGCTGCACATGGGCCACGCGCTCACGGCGACGATCGAGGACGCGTATGTCCGCTGGCATCGCATGTCGGGCGCCGCGGCGCTGTGGCTGCCGGGCACCGATCACGCCGGCATCGCCACCCAGGTGATGGTCGAGCGGGACCTGGCGAAGGAGGGCAAGACGCGGGTCGGCATCGGCCGCGAGGCGTTCCTGGCCCGCACCTGGAAGTGGAAGGACGAGCACGGCGGGATCATCGACAGTCAGCACGCGGCGCTCGGCGCCTCGCTCGACTGGTCGCGCGACCGCTTCACGATGGACGAGGTCTCGTCGCGCGCGGTGCGTGAGGCGTTCTGTCGGCTGTACGAGGACGGCCTCATCTACCGCGACTACCGCCTGATCAACTGGGACCACGCCAGCCAGACGGCGCTGAGCGACCTCGAGGTCGAGCACCGCGAGGTCGACGGTTTCATGTGGCACATCGCCTATCCGGTCGAGGGCAGCGATGAAAAGCTCGTGGTCGCGACCACGCGCCCCGAGACCATGCTCGGCGACACCGGCGTGGCGGTGCATCCGGACGACCCGCGCTACCAGCACCTGATCGGCCGCCGGGTGCTCCTGCCGTTGACATCACGCAGCATCCCGATCTTCGGCGACGCGATCCTCGTCGACATGGCCTTCGGGACAGGTGCGGTCAAGGTCACGCCGGCGCACGACTTCAACGACTTCAAGACCGGCAAGCGCCACGACCTCGAGGTGCTGACGATCCTCGGCCTCGACGGCAAGATCAACGCCAACGCGCCCGAGGCGTTTCGCGGACTGGACGTACAACAGGCCCGGCAGGCCGTGGTCGCGGCGCTGGAGGCCGCCGGTGCGCTGGTCAAGGTCGAGCCGCACAAGCTCAACCTCGGGTTCTCGCAGCGCACCGGCGTGGTCTGCGAGCCGCTGCCCTCGGACCAGTGGTTCGTCGACACCAAGCCGCTCGCCGACAAGGCGCTCGCTGCGGTCCGCGACGGCCGCACGAAGATCCTCCCGGAGCATCGCACCGCCGACTACTACCGCTGGATGGAGAACATCCAGGACTGGTGCATCTCGCGGCAGCTCTGGTGGGGCCATCGCATCCCCGCGTGGCACTGCAAGGCCTGCGCGGGGATCACCGTCGGCCGCGAGGACCCGGCGCACTGCAGCAAGTGCGGCGCGATGGACATCGTCCAGGACCCCGACGTGCTCGACACCTGGTTCTCGTCGGGCCTGTGGCCGCTGACGACCCTCGGCTGGCCAGCCAGGACCGAGGACATGCGCCGGTTCTATCCCACCCAACTGATGGAGACCGGCTGGGACATCCTGTTCTTCTGGGTCGCGCGCATGATGATGCTCGGCCTGCACTTCACCGGCGAGGTCCCGTTTCGCACCGTCTTCCTGCACAGCATGGTGCTCGGCGAGGACGGCAAGAAGATGTCGAAGACGCGTGGCAACGTCGTCGACCCGATCGGCCTGATCGACGAGTATGGGGCCGACTCGCTGCGCTTCTATCTGGCGACGATGGCCGGCCAGGACCAGGGCATCATCTTTAGCCGCGCGCGCGTCGAGGGCTACCGCAACTTCTGCAACAAGCTCTGGAACGCGGCGCGCTTCGTCGGCATGAACCTCGAGGGCTTTGGTGCGACCGAGCTGGCGGTGTTTCGCCGCGACGTGCTCGGCGCCGGTAACTTCGCCGCGCTGGCGACCGGAGACAGGTGGATCCTCGCGCGCGCGGTCGAGACGTCGCTGCAGGTGAACGAGCTGCTCGGCAGCTACCGCCTCGACCTCGCGGCGCACGCGATCTACCAGTTCGTGTGGTACGAGCTGTGCGACTGGTACCTCGAGGCCGCCAAGCCGAGCCTGCGTGGGGACGCGACCGATGCGACCGGTGGCGCCCGCCGGGCCACGCAGGGCACGCTGGCGACCGTGTTCGACCTGGTGCTGCGCACGATGCACCCGATCGTGCCGTTCATCAGCGAGGCGCTGTGGCAGACGCTGCCGCGCCCCGAGGGCAGCCCGGACAGCCTGATGCTCGCCGCCTATCCGCGGGTCAGCGAGCGCGACCCGGGCGGCGACGTCCTGTACATGACCGGCCCGGTCGAGCTGGCCGGGGCGCTGCTGGCCGACCCCGGCGTCCGCGAGGCCCGCGAGGACATGGCCGCCGTCATCGAGATCGTCACCGCCACGCGTAGTCTCAAGGCGGAGTTCAAGGTGTCACCGGCGCAGCGCGTCGAGATCCTGCTGCGCGCCGAGGATCCGGCGGCGCGCGCCCGCGTGGAGCGGCTGCAGGCCAGCATCGTGCACCTGGCCCGGCTGCAGTCGCTGCGCGTGGTCGAGGCCAGCGAGGTCCCGCAGGAGTCGGGCAGCGCGGTGGTCCGTGGCGTCGAGGTCGTGCTCCCGCTGGTCGGCCTGGTCGACCTCGCGGCCGAGCGCGTGCGCATCGGCAAGGACCTCGAGAAGCTCCGCAAGGAGGACGACACGCTGGCCCGCAAGCTGGGCAACGCCGGCTTCCGCGCCAAGGCGCCGCCGGAGGTCATCGCCAAGGACGAGGCCAGGCTCGCCGAGCTGCGTTCCGACGTCGCACGGCTCGAGCGCACCCGGACGCGCCTGGGCGGATGAACGTCCGCGCCAGGCGTTCCACGTGTTCCACGTGTTCCACGTGTTCCACGTGTTCCACGTGTTCCACGTGTTCCACGTGTTCCACGTGTTCCACGTGTTCATGGCGCGGGCGCGCCGCCTGTCCCTGGGGACAGGTCGCTGGTGGGCATCAGGCAGCCGGTGCGCGTGACCGGAGTGGCGGCCTCGGGGTCGTGATGCGCGGCGACCCAGGCGCGCACGCCCTCGGCGTCGCGCGGCAAGTCGTCGGCCCAGCGGATCGCGCGGCCATCGCGGTCGATGCCGAGCAGGCCGCGGGTGTCGGCCGTGAAGCGCAGCACCGTCAGTTGGCCGCGGTGGCCGACCAGCAGGCGCGGCTCGAGGCGCGTCTCGGGGCCACCACTGAGGTCCCACAGCGAGAGCTTGTCGTCGTGCGTGGCGCAGGCCAGCATGTCGCCGGTCGGCGAGAGGCTGATGCGGGCGCCGATCAGGGTGTTGGGCGTGATCGTCCGCAGCAGGGCGCCGCTCTCGAGGTCGTAGAGGCGCAGGATGTTGTCGCGGCTGCTCGTGACCAGGCGGCGCCCGTCCGCCGACACGGCCATCGCGCTGACCTTGAGGCTGTGCCCCGCCAACGAGCGCTTGTCGCCGCGGGCGAGGTCCCAGATGTCGACGATGCGGTCGCTGGCGACGACCACCTGCGGGCGCCCCGGCACGCTGGCGAGCGCCTGGACCGGCCCGAAGTAGCGGTGCAGCACGCGGACCCGGGGGTGGGCGGGATCCCAGGCGCGCAGGTCCTCGTTGCGCAGCAGTAGCTCGCCGCCTCCAAAGCCGACATCACCCCTGAAGTCGCGCACGACCTCGGTCACGGCCGCGGTGGCGAGGTCGAGCCAGCGCAGCACGCCGTCGCCGCAGACCAGCGCGACGTGGCGGCCGTCGGGCGCGGCCGTCGGTTTACAGACGCCGGCCGCGGCGCCCGGCGTGATCGTGCGGGCCAGGACGCCGGTGCGAGCGTCCCAGATCTGGACGCTCGGATCTCCGGGGCTGTCGGCCTGGCCGGCACCGATCACCGTGGCACCGTCGGGCGTGATCGCGACCGCGGCGAGCGGCTGGCTCAGCGCGATCTGTCGGCGCGGCGCGAGCGTGGCGGTGTCGAGCACGACCAGGACGAGGTCGCGGGTGAGCACGCTGATGTCGGCGCCCGCGGCGTCGCTGACCAGCGCCGGGCCCTCGCCGGGCAGTCGCCACGCGTGCTGGCGAAACACCTCGTCTCGCCAGATAAACACCCGCGGGTCGTTGCCGACGCTGGCGAGCTGGTGGCCGTCGCGCGAGAACTGGACGTCGATCATCAGCGCCTGCGCGCCGACCAGCCTGCGGTCGCTGTCGTGCGCGAGGTCGTGGACCGAGACCCCGACGTCGCCGCCGACCGAGGCGATCAGCGCGGCGTCGGGCGAGAACACGGCGCGGCGGGTGTAGCCGGTGTGCGGCCGCAGGACCTGGGCTGTCCGATCGGCCATGTTGTAGGTCGCCAGCACGCGGGTCGCCATGGGCACCAGCAGGCGCCCGGCGTCCGCCGAGAACCGGACCTCGCGCGGGTCGCCGCTGACGTCGTCGGTCGGCCCGGTCAGCCGCAGCACCTGCATGTCGCCGGTCGTGCGGTCCCACAACGCGACGCTCGCGTCGGTCGTGCCAGCGGCGACCCAGCGGCCGTCGGCGGACATCGAGCCGTTGCGGCCGAGCGTGGTGCCCTCGGCGCGCAGGCGGGTGAGCTCGCCGGTGCGCAGGTCGTGCACGTGCACGCCGTTGTCCTCGGCGAGGCAGGCGACCTGGTTCTCGTCCCACGGGAACGAGGCGCCGGCGCAGTGGTCGAGGACCTCGCCGGTGCCGGTGTCGAGGTCCCAGCGCCGTAAGGTCCGGGCGTCGTCCGCGGAATAGAGGCTGCGTCCACCGGGCCCGAAGGTGACGTTGCGGACGCTGGCTTCGTGGCCGACGAGCACCTGCACCGCGCCTGTGTCGAGGTCCCACACGCGCACGGTCCGGTCGCGGCTGGTGGTCGCGACCCGGCGCTGGTCGACCGACCAGCTCGCGCGCCAGACCTCGTCGGTGTGGCCGAAAAACACGCGAGATGTCCGATCGGCCAGGTTCCAGACGCGCAGGGTGCAGTCGTCGCTGGTGGTCGCCAGGCGGGTGCTGTCGGGTGAGAACACCGCGCGGCTGACGGCGGCCTGGTGCCCGTAGAGCACGGTCGGGATCCCGTGCTGCTGCACCGCCGCGGCGATCTGACGGATCGTCCGCCAGTCGGCGCCCGGCGAGGTCCGGTGCAGCAGGTCGAGCGCGAGCGCCGGGTCGTAGTCGGCGCGCAGGCGGGCCTGCTCGAGCGCCAGCACGTCGGCGCGCTCGATCGCGTGGTTCCTCGCGACCACGGCGGCGGCCTCGGCCTTGAGCGCCCGGTCGCGCTGGGCCGCGACGCTGCGAAAGCTGATCGTGGCGGTGACGATCACGATGACGATCGCCACCGCGGCGACGACCAGCAGGTTGCGGTAGCGGCGGAGCACCCGCGCGAGCAGCTCCCACGCGGTGTAGCGGTGGGCGCCGACGATCTGTCCGGTCTGGAACCGGCGCAGGTCGTCGGCGAAGGCCTTGGCCGTCGGGTAGCGGGCGGCGAGCTCGCGGGCCATCGCCTTCTCGATGATCGCGGCCAGCTCCTCCGGCACCTGCGGCTCGCGGCGTTGCAGCGCCACCGGTGGCTCGTACACGGTCTTGAACAGCAGCTCGACCGCGTTCTCGGCGTCGTAAGGCAGCCGGCCGGTGAGCGTCTGGTAGAGGATCACGCCGAGCGCGTAGACATCGGTGCGCGCGTCGACGGCGGCGCTGTCGGCCTGCTCCGGCGACATGAAGCCGGGCGTGCCGACGATCGCGCCGACATGCGTCAGCTGCTGCGGGTTCGAGCCCCCCGGGGTCTGCGCGGACAGGCGCTCGCGGTCGACGCTCTCCCCGATGATCTCGTCGGGCTCGCCGAGCTGCTTGGCGAGGCCCCAGTCGATCACGACAGTCTCGCCGAACTCGCCGACCAGCACGTTGTTGGGCTTGAGGTCGCGGTGGATGATGCCCTGCGCGTGCGCGTAGGCGATGGTCTCGGCGATCGCCAGCACATGAGGCAGCAGCGCGAGCCGGGCCGGGAAGGTCGTGGCGTCGACGAGCACCTGGTCGAAGGAGCGGCCCGAGACCAGCTTCATCGCGTAGAACGGCTCGCCCGACGGCCAGCGACCGGCGGCGTAGACCGGCACGATGCCCGGGTGCTGCAAGCGGGCGGTGAGCAGCACCTCGCGGACGAAGCGCTCCTCATCGGTGCGGTGACCGGCGACCAGCAGCTCCTTGAGCGCGACCGTGCGGCCGAGCACCGGGTCGTGGGCGCGGAGGATCCGCCCGATCCCGCCTTGCGCGAACTTGCCGGCGACCTCGTAAGTGGCGCGGCTCGTGATCGGGAGCCGGGCGGCCTCGTCGGTGCCCGGGACCAGCGGCGCCGGGCTGCGGACCTGTTGGCCCTCCTCGAGGGTGTCGGCGTCGTCGACCCGCGGCGTGTTGACGGCGCTGGGCGCCAGCGTCGGCTCGCCGCGAGCTCCGCGAAGCCCGGCGATCGCCTCGGCGAGCGCGAGCCTGGGCGTCGACGGGCTGCCGTCCGGCGGAGCGCCTCCGGGCAGTGACATCGTGCTTTACGTGAGCGAGGAGGCGTCGAAGCCGTGGGGTAGGAGCGCCCGGATCGTGGTGCGGAGCACCGACCCGTCGGCGATCGCGGCGACCAGCGTGGCGTTCGCGGCGAACTCGAACAGGATCTGGCGGCAAGCGCCGCAGGGTGAGGACGGCGCGGCCGCCCCGGTGACGACGACGACGCTGCGGATGTCGCGGGCGCCGTGGGTCAGCGCGTAGAACAGGGCGACCCGCTCGGCGCATAGCCCGAGGGTGTAGCTGGCGTTCTCGACGTTGGCGCCGGTCCACACCCGACCCTCGCCGTCGAGGATCGCCGCGCCGACGGCGAAGTGGCTGTACGTACACAGCGCGGACTCGCGGACCTGCCACGCCGCGGCGAGCAGCTCCTGCTCGCGTGGGTGCGTGGTGTCATCCGGGTTCATCGAGCACGTCCTCGAATTCGTCGATCTCCTCGAGGATCTCCGGGTCGCCGCCTGCGGCCTTGGGGAGGGTCTTATGCGCGTCGGTGCCGGTGCTCGCGGTCAGCTTGGGGATGACGATCGCGCGTGGGTTGGTCTCCTCGACGCCCTCGGGGGTATCGAGCGTATCGAGGTCGACGACCATCGTGCGGTCATCGCCGAGCGCGCTGCTCAGTTGCATCTGGGCGTCCTCGAGCCGCTTGCCGAGCTCTCGCGCGAGGTTCCACAGCAGCTTCGATGCCAGCGCCGGATCCCGGCGCAGGACCTCGAGGACGTCGCGGCGGCCGATCTTCAGCAGCTTGCCCGGCTTGTCGGCGGTGGCGGTGGCGCGGGCGGTCTCACCGATGATGAGGTCGGTCTCGCCGAAGCACTCGCCGGCGTGGATCGTGGTCATGGTCGTGTCGCCGCGCGACAGCGTGACGTCGCCCTCGAGCACCGCATAGAGGTCGCCGCCCGGGGTGCCCTCGCGGCAGATGAGCTCGCCGACGCGGCACGGCTGCATGCGCGCGATGTTCATGATCTTGCACAACTGCTGGTACGACAGTTGGTCCATCAGCGGGATCCGCCGCAGGGTCTCGACCGTGAAGTTGAGCTGCGCCGCGCGGCTCGCCGAGCTCTCGTCGGGCGAGACCTGGACCACCAGCGCGGTGATGTTGTCCTTGCCGCCGCGGCTGTTGGCCATGTCGATGAAGCGTCCGGGGATCTCCTCGATGTTGGACAGCGCCAGCGCGCTCGCGATCTCGGCGTCGTCGAGGTAGTCGTAGAGGCCGTCGGAGCACAGCAGGAACGCGTCACCGGGCAGGATCTCGAAGTCGAGGATGTCGACCTCGACGTGCTCATAGACGCCGACCGCCCGCGTCATCGCGTTCTTGAAGTTGGCGTAGGGCGACACCGCGAATTCGTCCGCGCGGACCTTCCCGCTGCGGATCAGCTCGTTCATCAGGCTGTGGTCCTCCGTGAGCGGGTAGACCACGCCGTTGCGGCTGAGGTAGATGCGGCTGTCGCCGACGTAGGCGATAAACCCGCGTTGACCGATCGTCAGCAGCGCCACCACGGTGGTGCCCATGCCGCGCTTCTCGGGCTCTTGCTGGGCCTTGTGGAAGATCTGGGCCGAGGCGCTGTGGACCGCGTACTCGAGCAGCGTGCACAGCTCCATCTGCGCCGTCGCGTCGAAGTCGGTGTACTGCGTGAGCAGGTCCCGCTCGGCGAACACGACGTCACGGATCGTGTGCACCGCGATCGCGCTGGCCACCTCTCCCGACGCGTGGCCACCCATGCCATCGGCGACGACGAACAGGTTCAAGTTCTTGTCGATGAGGAAGTTGTCCTCGTTGTGGGACCGCTTGCGTCCCACATCGGTGGCTGCCCAGTGCTTGATCTCCATCGTGCTGCGACCTGCTTCGGGTGGGGCTTCGGGTAGGCTCGGGCGACCTGTGCGGGTGCACTTCGGTGCATTTTAGAGTACGGGGCTCGGTTCACAGCTCCGCGGGCGCTGCCGCCGAGAATACGGCATCGAGCGGCCGCTGGGCGGCCTCCAAGCCGACGATCCGCACGCTGATGGCCTCGAGATCTCCCTGACCGACGGCGGTGCCATCCAGCCAGGCGCCGTCTGGCAGGCCCCGCGCGCCGCCAGGGGCCGGCTCAAGCTCGGGCTCGCCCATCTCGCAGCCGTGCGCCTCGGCGGCCTCGTCGAGGCGTACGGTCAATGGCACCGGCTCCGCGGTCGCCAGGCCCCGGGTCATCGGGCCCTGGGCGAGGCGCCGAAGGTAGTCCAACTCCATGCCCAGCTTCTGCGCGCCACACAGCCGCAGCCGCAGTTGGCGGGCGGCGGCCGTGGTCCCACGGGCGATGATCTGGATCGCCAGGCGGCCCGGGTGTTGGCGGCGGTACTCGAGCACCGGGCCGAGGTTGCCGAGGTTCGGGTGCTCGTCGTGCTCGACGAACACCACCAGCCGGTGCGGAAGACCCACACCGCCGACCAGCATGCCGGCCTCTGCCGGCGGACGGATCAGCCGCAGACTCACCCCGGGGCGCGCGGGCGGCCAACTGTTTCGGCCGGGTGGCGGGCGATCGCTGCGCAGGCGCTGGAGCTCGCGGGAGACCTCGCCGCGCACGCGCTCGAGGGTGCCGTTGTCCTCGAAGACCAGCCGCTCGCCGAGCGCGAACAGGGGCGGGCGCCCAGCGAAGCCCCCGGCCGTCTGCTGATGCTCACGCAGGGCGCGACGCGCGGCCTCGATCCGGCGGTCCAGGCAGAAATCGAAACGCAGTCCGGGCTTGCCGATCTCGGCAGCCAGCGCGGCCGGTCCACCCGGCCGAGCCAGCCGCAGGGCCAGCCGATCGCGGCCGTCACGGTCCAGCAGGCGCAACGCGGCCTCCTGCGCCCCGGCGTCGCTGGCGGCCCAAAACCAGCGCAGCAGCGCCTCGGTCGCGGGGTCACGCTGGATGCCGCTGACGGGCAAGACCTGCACACGGAGGTCTCCGCGAAGGTCGCTGACCAGCCGGCGAACCTCGATCCACAGCGACAGCGCGCCCGCCGGTGTCAGGGGATCGACGTACACGGTCAACTGCACCGGCGCGTCGACCGGCCCCAGGCCGACCCCTGACGTCGCGGCGCACTGCAGTGCGGCTCGCGGCAGCGAAGCAGGCGTGGGTCGCGACGACGCGGGTCGCGACGACGCGGGTCGCGACGACGATGCCGGCGGGCGCGTCGGCACCGGTGCCGGTGCGGCGGCCAGCAACGCCGCGAGGGTGGCAACGAGCATGCGGTCCCCACTTTGGCGGGCGCGCCCCGACCTGGCAAGCATTCGTGGGGCGTCGAGGTCCGCGCGGCGGGCCCAGGAGCGTGCTAGCGTGCCGCCGCCGATGTTTCTTCTGCGTACCATCGTCGCCCTCGTATTGGCCGCACCGCCTGGCGCCGCACCGGTGCTCGTACCGGCCGCGCGCGACTACGGCGGCCCCGACCAGACCGCGGCGCCCGAGACCTCGCCCGAGCCCGCTGCTCCGGTGACCCCACCGTCCTCGTCGGACTCGTCGGCCCCGCGAGACCCCCCGCCGATCGTACCCGCGGCGAACCCTGTGGTCGTGGTGCCGCAGTTGGTAGTGCCACCGCCGATGACCCCGCAGACCGAGGGCCCGATCGACGAGCCCGGCGCCGACGAGCTGCCCTACGATCCGTTGGTGGATAGCCCGGAGGCGATCCGTGCCCGGCAGTGGGTCCGCAGCGGCATCGTCTTTATGGCCATCGGCGGCGTGCTCTCGATCGGCGCGATCGCCATGAGCCAGGCCAAAGTCAACGACCCCGAGACCGGCGCCACGCCGTGCAACAACCGCGGTGATCCTGCTGGCAACGGCTGCACCCTCGGCGGTCGGCAACGGGCCACCGCGGCGCTGGCGGTCCCGGGCGGCCTGATGCTGGCTGGCGGCATCGCCATGTTGACGGTCGGAAAATTGCAGCAAAAGCGCCTCGCCACCGCCCTGCACGCCGATCGCCGCGGCTTCCAGATCGCCCTCACGCTGCGGTTCTGACGCCCTGGTGGCCTGCGGTCTGGGTGATTACTTTCGCGCTTGGCGATTTCGCGCCGCGCGTGCATGCTGCGCCCTCTTTTCGGAGGTCTCGCATGCGTCTGTCTTTGCTTTCTCTCTCCTTGTTGTCCTCGATGGCGATCGCTTGCGGCGACGATGGCGATGCCACCGGTGATCCCGCGACCTCCGGGGACACGCCCGGGACCGCCTCGGCTGGCACGACCACTGGCGATCCCGAGCCGACCTCCACGACTGGCGACCCGAGCGGCGACCCGAGCGGCGACCCGAGCGGCGACCCGAGCGGCGACCCGACCAGTGACCCGACCGAGGCGCCGCCCAACTGTGGCGACGGCAAGCTCGACGCCGATGAGGCCTGTGACGCGGGCGCGGCCAACTCGAACACCGGAGATTGCACGTCCATCTGCACCAAGGCCAACTGCGGCGACGGCTGGGTGCACACCGGCAAGGAGGAGTGCGACGACGCCAACATCGACTACAGCGACGCCTGCTCGGTTGGTTGTAAGTTTCAAAAGTGCGGCGACGGGCAGCTCGGCGCCGGCGAGGGCTGCGACGACGGCAACGACATCGATGACGACGAGTGCTCGAACATCTGCGCCCCGGGGACCTGCGGCAACGGCCAGTTCGAGATCGGTGAGGAGTGCGACGACGGTAACGATGTCAACACGGACAAGTGCCTTAACACCTGCCAGTCGGCGAGCTGCGGCGATCTGGTGGTGTGGGCTGGTACCGAGGACTGTGACGACGGCAACGCCAACAACGATGACGGATGCACGGACCAGTGCACGATGGGCGGGGTCGGTCCGAACTGCAGCGACGGCATGAAGAACGGCGACGAGACCGATGTCGACTGCGGCGGCAGTTGCAACGGCTGCGGCGACGGCAAGAGCTGTGGCGCGCCGGCCGACTGCACGAGCGGAACCTGCACCGCCGGCGTGTGCGAGCCTGGCGGCAACAACGTGGCGCTCGCTCCGGTGAACTGCGCCCCGGCGATGGTCGGCCTCGATGCGGCGTTCGGCGGCGCGGTCATGGGCAACTGCGGCTGCCACGGCGGCGGCTCGGGCGGCCTGACCTTCAGCGACGCGGACAGCTTCAAGGCCGCGACGGTCAACGTGAAGGCGAGCAACGCGGACATGAACCGCATCACCCCCGGCGATATCGACGCGAGCTACATCCTCTACAAGCTGCACGGCCAGCAGGCCAAGGTGCCTGGCGGCGGCGGCAGCCAGATGCCAAAGGGCGGCGCGCAGCTCAGCGACGACAAGCTGTGCTTGATGATCAACTGGGTGAAGAGCATCAAGTAGAGCGTGTACGTCGAGCCCGGCCACCCCGACGAGCAGCGACCGCTGCTGCGTCACGCCGCCCGTGTGCTCGAGGACATGGGCGCCGAGGTCGTCATCCACACGCAGGACGACAACCTCGTGCGCAGCCGCCGGGCGGGTGACCCGGGTGAGGCCGCGTTCATCGTCGAGGCCGCGGGCTTGCCGAATCTCCTGCACGAGCTCGTGCACGTGTTGCTCGTCGATCGCCTCGCGGACGACCACGGCCTCGATTACGGCCAGATCCCCTACGACCTCGAGATCGCGGCGCAGCGGCGGATCCTGTGGGATGAGCTGAGCTGCTGCACCGTGTCCTGCGCGTACCTCGAGCAGGGCACCGAGGCCGCCTGGTTCGCCGAGCAAGTCGGGATCCAGGGCATTTTCTACGGGCACGACGACGACCCGGAGGGGTTCTTACGGCGCGTCGACCGCACGATCGCGGCGCACGGCCACGAGCTGGGCGAAGTGCTAGGGGCGGCCTATCGGGTCGTGGAGGCCCGCCTGCGGGCCGTGGGAGCCCCGCCGGCGCTGGCCAGGCCGCGCGCACGCCTCGATTTTAACGCGTTGTGGACGCGGTTTCGCGCGCGACCTTGATATTCATCGGACTTGTCACCCCGCGAAACCACGGGGACACTGCCCGGGTCCACCCTTGCGCGCCCCCATGCCCGGTCGTCTAACGCTGCCAAATCGTCTCGTGATTGTCCTTGGATCGGTCGCGGCCGCGGTTGCCAGCGTCGGCTTCTCGTCGGAGGCCCACGCCGCGCTGCCGAGCCTGCACCTCAAGCTCGAGTGGAGCGGCCTGCACGTCACCGATATCGTCGGTAACGTCGCCGGATCGATCCGCGGCTGTTTGACCGATGCCGGGCTCCTGGGCTCGTTCTGGGGCGGTGTCGACCCCGCGCTGGGGGCGGCCAACTGCGGCGGCGGCGGCTCGCTGGTGCTCGACGTCGCCTTCCTCGCGCTGCTCGTCATCGCCGTGATCGCGGTGGTCCGCATCCGCCAGAGCAGCGAACAAAATCGCCTCGCACTGGCCCGTCAGTACATCGAAAAGGGAATGAACCCGCCACCGACCCTGTTCCCCTCGGCGGCCGGCAACGACCTTCGCCGCGGCATCGTGCTGGTGTTCACCGGCCTGGGCCTCCTGTGCGCCTCGCTCGTCGCAAGCGGGTGGTCGCACGGCGTGCAAGGTCTCGGACCCGCGGGGCTCATCCCCGGGTTTATCGGCCTCGGTTACCTGGTCTCGTACGCCTGTGCCGTGCGGGGGAAGCAGAGATCATGAGCAAGTCGACCGTTGCCACCACCCTCACAAGCGCCGCACTGACCACTTCAGCGCTGGCATGGTTCGGGTTCGGACGCACCCAAAAGGCGCCATCCCTCGTCGACTGTACCGACGAGGACCTGGTCTCCCGCGCCGGCCAAGCTGCGGGCGAGAAGGCCTTCGCCGAGCTGCTACGCCGGCATCAGGGCAAGGTCCGCGGCCTGCTGCTGCGCCTCGCGGGCGACCGCACCCTCGCCGACGACCTCGCCCAGGAGGTGTTCCTGCGCGCCTATCGCGGTCTGGCCGGCTTCGAGGGCCGGGCCCGCTTCTCGACCTGGCTGTATCGCATCGCCTACAACGTGTACCTCAACCACCGCACGCGGGTGCGCGAGCTGGCGGCCTTGCCGGAGGGCTTCGAGGCCGGCGCGATGGCCCCGGAGACCTCGCTGAGCGCCAACCGTTCGGACCTGCGCCGTGACCTCGACGTCGCGATCGCTGCGCTGCCGGATCGTTACCGTGCGGTCGTCACGTTGTACTACCTCGAGGACGTCTCGTACCCCGAGATCGCCGAGATCCTCGACCTGCCGCTCGGCACCGTGAAGACCCACCTGCACCGCGCCAAGCGGATCCTGCGGGAGAACCTGCACGGCTGGGGCGACCCTGCTCCGACTTCATCCACTTCGTCCACTGCATCCACTTCAGGGGCGCAGGGCGATGTCTGATCTGCACCCCGAGGTCGCGCGCCTGCGCGGCTTCCTCGAGGAGGCCGACATCCCCTCGGGCGTGCTGCGGCGGGATCCGGCGGGCGCGTCCTGGCTGCCCGCCGAACTGCGCGCGCTCATCACCGCGAATGACCAATGCCGTGAAGAGCTGCGCCGCTTCGTCGATCGGGAGATCGAGCTGTTCGGCAGCGTGCGACAAAAGAGCGACGCGCTGTTCACCGACCGCGTGCTCAAGGCCGCCGCGCCGGTGCAGATCGCCGGCGCCGGCCTGGCGAGCCGGCAACGCGGCTGGATCCTCGCGTTCGCCTACGCGATGGCGACCGCGGTCGCGTACCTGATGCTCGCGCCGCTGCTCGGCCTCGCCGCGCTCGGCACCTGGTCGGATCGCTTCGCCACCGCGGTCGGCGTCGACGAGACCGGCAGCGGGGTGGTCGGCGTACGCGCCGCCCTGGTGCTGATCAGCGCCGCGGTGCTGGTCGTCGTGGTCGCGTTCACGCCCTCGCGGCGGCATACTACGCCGCCCGCATGACCGCTCCCACACCGCCGACCCTCGCTGTGCCCGCCGCCTCGCCCCGCCACCCGCGCTGGGCCGATGTGCCCGAGGAGAGCTGGACCGACTGGCGCTGGCACCTGCGCAACCGCGTCACCACGCTGGCCGCGCTCGCCGAATTGATCGATCTCACCGAGGACGAGCGCCTCGGCATCACCGCGCGCGCTGAAGCGTTCCCCTTCGCGATCACGCCGTATTACCTCTCGCTGATCGAGGGGCCCGGCTGTCCGGTGCGCTGGCAGAGCGTGCCGCACGTCGACGAGACGATCACGACCCCGTGGGACCTCGTCGATCCGCTGGCCGAGGAGGAGCACAGCCCGGTGCCCGGGCTCTCGCATCGGTACCCCGATCGCGCGCTGCTGTACGTCACGCACAACTGCCCGGTGTACTGCCGGCACTGCACGCGTCAGCGCAAGGTCGGCGATGCCACGTCGAGCCCCGACCGCGCCAGCCTCGCGGCGGCCCTCGATTACGTACGGCGCACCCCGGCCATCAAGGACGTGCTGATCTCCGGGGGCGATCCGCTGAGCCTGAGCGACGCGCGCTTGGTCGAGATCGTCGCCGAGCTCCGTGCGATCGACAGCGTCGAGATCATTCGTCTGTGCACCCGCAACCCGGTCACGCTGCCGCAGCGGATCACGCCGGCGCTGGTCGCCGCGCTGCGCCCGTACCACCCGATCTTCGTCAACACGCACTTCAACCACCCGCGCGAGTGCACCCCGGAGGCGGCGGCGGCGCTCAACCTGTTCGCCGATTCGGGCTTCGCGGTGGGCAATCAAATGGTCCTTCTGCGCGGCATCAACGATGACCCCGCGATCGTCGAGCAGCTCAATCGGTGGCTACTTCGCCAGCGCTGCCGGCCGTACTACATCCTGCAGTGCGATCCCGTCGGCGGCACCGCGCACCTGCGCACGCCAGTGCAGGCCGGCGTCGATATCCTCGACGCGCTGCGTGGCCGCGTCAGCGGGCTCGGTGTCCCGCAACTGGTCGTCGATCTCCCCGGCGGCGGCGGCAAGGTGACCCTGGTGCCCGAACGCCTGGTCCGCCGCGAGGGCGCCCGCATGGTGTTTCGCAACGGGCAAGGCCGTGAGTTCACCTACGTCGATGGTGCGGTGCCCACGACCCGACCTGTGCCCGACGGCTGATCCGGCGCGCGGCACTTGCGAGCCCGGCCGGCCCAGACCACCAAATCCCACGCAGGTGGCCGCAGATGGCCCGTGGCGGCCCCACAACGCGTCGCTTTCGGCGACGGGTGGGCGCCGTGCATACTTCCCGACATCGGCCGTCCAAGGCCGCCCAGGAGCTACCCACGTGCGATCTTCACGCCTCATCCGTACCGTTTGCCTCGCTGCTGTGCTTCCTGCCCTCGTCCTGACGGCGAGCCCGGCGCAGGCCGCCGACGGCAGCGTCAATGTCCTCGTCATCAAGGAGCAGGGGGTCGGTAGCGCGGCCCAGGCCCAGCCCTACGTCGACAAGCTGGTCGCCACCACCGCCAAGGCCAACGGCTGGGCCACCGCCGCGGGCAAGTATGCGACCAACCGCGAGGGCGCCGAGGAGTACATCCACACCGCCGACCCGCACTTCGGGATCATGTCGCTGGCCGCCTTTTTGGCGCTGCGCGGCAAGCACAAGCTCGAGGTGCTCGGCAAGGCCGAGGTCACCCAGGCCGGCGGTCGCGAGTACCACATCGTCAGCAAGACTCAGGCGGACCTCGCCGGCTGCAAGGGCAAGACATTGGCCAGCAACCACAGCGACGACGTCCGGTTCGCCGAGAAGGTGATCGGCGCGGGGGCCTTCACGTTCGCCGACTTCACCCTCGTCGTCACCAAGCGCCCGGTGCAGACGCTCAAGAAGGTCATCTCTGGCGAGGCCGAGTGCGCCCTCATCGACGACGCGCAGCTCGCCGAGCTCAAGAAGATCGAGGGCGGCATGGCGGTCAGGTCGGTGTGGAAGGCGGACAAGCTCCCGCCGATGGTCGTCGTCGCGTTCCCGTCGTCGTCGGCCGCAGAGCGCTCCACCTTCAAGGGCGCGCTCGGTAAGGTGTGCGGCGGCGAGGGCAAGGCCGCGTGCAGCGAGGTCGGCATCAAGGACCTCAGCGCCGCCAGCAACGCCGATTATCAGGCCGTCATCACCGCGTACGGCAAGTAAGCAGGCAAGTAAGCAGGCAAGTAAGCAGGCAAGTAAGCAGGCAAGTAGGCAGGCAAGTAAGCAGGCCTCAGCCGCGAGGTGAGGGC
>Ga0105046_10004104_pt1 | contig 23161 bp, 27 predicted proteins | sample MAT03_FD_78385 | JGI IMG/M metagenome (GOLD analysis project Ga0105046, IMG submission 78385) | Freshwater microbial communities from Lake Fryxell liftoff mats and glacier meltwater in Antarctica - MAT-03 (megahit assembly) | ecosystem: Environmental > Aquatic > Freshwater > Ice > Liftoff...
GGCCGGGTGACTTGGGCGAGTACGGACTGGGGGCCCGGACTGAGCGGGGTCGGCTGATCTTTGTAAAGTTCCTGCGCGCTCAGCTGATCCTTGCACTGAAAGTGCTCAATCGAAGCGCGCGCGGAACACCTCGCCTTGCGACAGGCCGTCGTCGCCGATGCCTCCGGCGGAGTACATCACCCCCAGGGCGATCGGCACCTGGTGGCAATGCCCGCGCGCGCGCGGCAACTGGCCCACAATCTCGAACGGTCCGAGCTGGCCCTCGGTCACGACGGCGCGGTGCACGGCCGCAGTGAACGTCGTAAGCTGGCCGGTCGGCCCCTGGTGATCGTGCGTTCCGTCGACGAGCCCACCGACGATCCAAAGCGAGTCGCCCACCGTGGTCGCCGCCGCCACGGCGAGGTCCATGGGCAGATCGCCGAGCTGCTCCCACTCGCCCAGGCTGCCGTCCTCCGCGATCGACGCGCGCGTCACGTCCGCGAGAGATGTGTCCTCATGGAGCGTGCCCTCGCGGTTCAGCCCGCCCGCCACGTAGAGGAAGCCTCCGTGCGCCGTCACCACATGGTGCGATCGAGGCACCGGGAGCGGCGTCGTCTCCTGCCAGGCCGACAGCCCCTCGGCGTCGAAGCGAGCAAACTCGACGGTCGGGCTGCTCCAGGGATCGCCGTCGCGAGTCTCGATCCCTCCCACCGAGTACACGAAGTCGCCGACCTGGGCTCCGCCCACGTGGAAGGCTTCGCGGCCCAATGCCTCGACTTCCACCGGCTCGCCCAACATGCCGTCGGGCAACACGTCGAGAAGGAATGACTGCGCGCTCGAGCCGAATCTGTCCCGCCCACCGAAGAAGAGCACGCGCTCGGGGCGGACCGCGACGCCGTGGCCAGAGCGGTTGAAGCCGGTGGCCACGATCTCGAAAGGCCCGAGCGATCCGTCCTCACCTATCAAGGCGCGCTCGGTGGTGTCGACGAGGTCCTCCATGTCATACGCACCGCCTTCGACGTAGAGAAAGCGGCCCGCCGGCGAGTCGACGACGAACGTTACGTGATGGTCGCGTCGCTCCACCATCATGCTGGCGGTCTCGAAGGAACCGAGCGAGCCCACACACGCGCCGCTCTCGTCGCGAGAGCTGTTCTCGGGGCAGCCGTAGGCCCCACCTCCGCCAGAGCTCGACGAGCTGCCCGCGACGCCGGACCCGACCGGCGACGTCTCGACGCTCGAAGAGCCGCCCGAACCCGACGTCTCGGCAGCGTCGTCCCCACAGCCCGCGGTCCCTGTGAGCGCGACCAGCGCGACCCGCGACACCCCGGTGAATCCGCCCCACCTTCCGGACCACGACGACCTTCTGTGCATGGTCGCCCGCGAAAGCAGGTTATGTGCCACCTGCTCACACCGGGAATCTTCGGACAATTGCGGCGCGCGAGCGGCCACCGTTAGCCTGCTAACGCGGGAAATCGAATCAGCACCCCCGCGTCGAATCCGAAGAAAAGCTCATCGGAAGTCGAAGCGTCGTCGAAGATGACCTCGCACCTGGCCTTCGCGCCGTCGATGCACTCCTGGAATGCAGCTTGGTCGTCGTCTTCGATGCACTCGACGCCGCTGTTCGGGCAGCGCTCCTCGACGCTGCAAGGCGGCTGGTCGCTGGAGTCCGCAGAGTCCGCACGGGCGCTGGATGGAAAAATGGCAATGGTGGTCGCCATCGCCAGGGAAATCGCGCCAATGGTCAAGCTCAAGTGCATGACCGATATCCTGTCACACAGCGGCGTCCCGCGAAAGGGCGAGAGCAGCGCGCCGACGCCCCGGGGTACTCTGCCGACGACAGACTTCGATGGAGCGGCAGCGGTTCTTCGTCGACCCGGGAGTCGGACGCGACGCGCTGCTCGCTTTCGTGACGGCCTGCATTGCAGCGGCCGACGACCCGGCCGCGCTGCGATCGCTCGGGCTCGGTGGTGCAGACTCCTATGGCCTATCCAAGGCATGCGCCAACACCTTCACCGCCATTGTCGCGCGCGAACGACCGCACCTCGTGGTCAACGCGTGCACGCCGGGCTTCATCGAGACCGACATGACGCGTCACCACGCCGAAGCCAGCGGCAAGTCCGCGGCGGACCTGGGCATGAAGCATCCCGCCGACGGAGCCCGGGCGCCGATGCACCTCCTCTTCGAGCGCCTCCAAGGCAACGGACGCTTCTACGGGAGCGACGCCAAGCGCAGCCCGCTCGACCGCTACCGTTCTCCGAACGATCCCGAGTTCGCGGGGCCCTGACGGGCTTTCCGCAGGGGCTCACGGAGGTGAGCGCACCATCAGCTCGAGGCCTCGGCGCTCGGCGCCGGCTCGGGCTTCGTGGCCCATAGCGAAAGGGCGATAAACAGCGCCTGAAGGGGCAGCCGTGCCCACATCGCCCAGACCGGCAAGGTGCCTCCCTCTGTCAGCTGGATCTGGTGAATGGCCATGTTCACGTTGGCCGGGAACACCGCGACCAACAGCGCGACCAGACCGTAGCCGGCCCAGCGACGCACCTTGCCCGATGGCGCCAGCAACGCGAGGCCAAGCGCGATCTCGGCGACGCCGCTCAGCGCGACCAGCAGCCCGGGAGCCGGCAGCCACGCAGGAACGATACGAATGAACGGCCCTGGATTGCGGAAGTGCTGGATGCCGATGCCCACCATCGCTGTCGCCATCACCACCCGGGCGACGGCGCGCGCGAGACGCAGGCGACTACTCGCCTGCGCCTGCGACATTGCCCGACGGCTCCTTCGGAGTCACCTCTTGCGGCGCAGCCTCGCCGCGCGCGGCCGCGCCGTGGACCTGATACGGCTTGCCGCGGAGGCGCTGCGCCACCGTCACGCCGCGCCACTGCACGTAGGCTTTGTTGAAGGCGTACGCCGACGCCGGATCAAGGATGGGGTTCTTCACATCGGACAGCGCGCACAGCATCAGCACCTGCTCGGCGACGCTGACCGGGCAGCCCTCCATCCGCATGAAGCCGTCGGACTTGGCCTTGCGCGCCTGCGCCGCGACGGTGGCCATCTTCACGTAGATGTCGTCGTGCTTGGCCGAGTAGGGGTCCTTGGTCGAGCGGTCCTTGTAAAGATTTTCCACCCGGATCGTCTTGTCGCCGATTCGGCCTTGCCAGGTTGCGCAGTCGCCGATGAAGACGACTTTTTCGCCGGGCTTGGCGTCGATAGGGCCCTCGTAGGCGCCGAACACCACGTGCAGACGCGCCATCTTTTCGTCGCACTTCGTGTCGAACTGCCGAAGGATCTCGATCGCCTCCTCGATCGCGCCGGGGCAGCCGCCCCAGCAGTAGTTGGTGTGCTCGCGCTCCGGAGGCGGGCCGGCGTAGGCGGTGATATGCGAGCCCTCGAAGTACTTCTCGACGCGCACGAGGCCGACCTCGAAGCCGTGAGCGCGCGTCCGCGCCTCCTCGAAGGTGACGTCGCCGCTCAGCTCGATCTGGTCGAGATCCATCGGGCCGAAGCCGCGCTTGTGCGCGATCTCGAGGTGGGGGACGTCGTGGGGGTTCACGCCGATGATCCGCGAGCACACCGCGTCGATTGCCGCCTGGCAGTTGCCCATGACGATGAGGTTCATCTTGCGCGGCTTGGGCGTGAGCATTCGGCCCTCGCCGGCGATGATCCCGTCGATTGCGATGAATTCTGGCTGAATGATGTACTGCAGGTCCGCGACCTTCTCGTCGAGCCGGTGGTCATGGTCGATGAGCCGGTGCCGATCGTCCTGGATACCGATGTAGTTCTTCATGGAGAACGTCACCGTCGTCCACGGGTGGCTCTTCATCTTCGGCAGGTTGATGAAGACGTCGGCGTTCGCAACCGGCTCTGGCGTGAAGACGTAGTCGCGCAATCGACCCTCGTGGGTCAGGCGGACCTCGACCTGCGGCACTTCCTCGAAGTGGTAATGCTTCACGCCGGTGCGCTCGAAGACCGGGTAGTAGCCGGCGCCTTCGAAGGCCATTCGCGTGGGGACGGTGATGCCGCAGCGCTCGCCGACCGCAAGCTCGGTCATCGCTCCGGTGTCGCGATCCTGCAAGGCGCGCAACGCGCCCTCAAGAAACTCCGGTCGGGTGTAGGCGTGGGGGAACTGTTCGCCCGCAGCCACGCAGTTGGGCTTCACCAGCGTGCGCCCGCGAGGCCGCACGTCCAGCTCTTCCATTCCTTCGCGGACGATGCGGCGGATGACCTCGGCGTCGTAGACGTCGCAATGACGAAGGATCACCTTCGGGCGCGCGGGGATCTTCATGGCTGAACCTTCATGTCGGGACCGGGAGCGTAGCAGCGGTCCCGGCCGAGCAACCCCTATCGCCGACGCGCCGATCCGTCGCGGACTGCTAACCTCCCGCGCCATGTTCAAGCACGCGACGCTCAGCGCCTGGCAGCGCGAGCACGAGGGCGGCGGCTACAAGGCCGAGATCGAGGGCTGGATGCTCGAGGTGAAGTGGCACCCCGAGGGCCCGGGCAAGCGCCGAGGCTTTTCGTGGACGGCGAAGCAAGAGGGCAAGGGCAAGCTCGCCGGCGGCCAGGGCGAGCCGATCGAGGAGATCGAAAACGCGATGGTTGCGGCGGAAGACGCCGCAAAGCAGGGCCACAAGGCCGGCATGCCCGAGGCGCCCGAAGGCGGAGGCGACGCGGCGCCGGCCAGCGCCGAAGAGGTCAGGGAAGCGAACGAGGGCTGATCCGATGCCGATCACGCAGGTGCTCATCGCCGACCGGCTGTGGAGCGGCGCCTCGTCGGCGCGCCACAAGGAGTGGCGGACCCTGATAAGCGACCTCCTCTCGGGGGAGCCTCCGTTCCCGGCGAGCGCTGCGACGACGCTCATCGTCGATTGCGACGACGAGGCCGTCACGTTCCTCTTCGAGGGCGACAGCGACAGCGACGACGAGGACGGCGAACGCACCGTGCCACGCGAGGAGATCGCCGCGCTCCTCAAGGAGTACCTGATCGTCATCGATCAGCTGGGCGACGAGGGTCTGCACCCGATGCGCGCCGAGGCGCTCGACATGGCCAAGCGCGTCGTCCACGACGACGGCGGCCGCACCCTCGTCATGCTGATGCCCGACCTGTCGCCCAGCGTCGACACCTGCCGCCGCGTGTTCTCCGTCGTCGTCTCGCTCGCGGTCGACACGACCAAGCGGGCCTGGGCCCACCGCCACGCCTGAGGCTCCGGCGGCCCTTGCGGCCTTGCGCCCCGACGGCGCCCGGGAGACTCCTCCCCCCGCGATGAGCCTTCAATCGACGTTCGGCGGCAAAGTTTCTCTCATTACCGGTGGTTCGAGCGGCATCGGCCTCGCTCTCGCCAAGCGCATCGCGGAGCTCGGCGGCGACCTGGTGCTCGTGGCGCGCCGCGAAGGGCCGCTCGCCGAGGCGGCCGCCTCGGTGCGCAAGTGCAACGGCAAGGTGAAGGTCGAGACCCTCGCCCTCGACGTCGCCGACGAGGAGGCGGTGACCCGGCAGCTGGGTGCCCTCGCCGAGCGCCTCCCGCTCCAGCACGTGTTCAACAACGCGGGCGTGGTGATGCCGGGTCGCTTCCTCGAGCTCGACGCCAAACACTTCCGCGACATGATGCGGGTCAACTACGAGGGCGCCGTCCACGTCTGCCGCGCGACGCTTCCCGGGATGGTCGCCCGGCGTTCGGGCCACCTGCTCAACGTCTCGTCGATGGCCGGGCTCATCGGCATCTACGGCTATACCGCCTATGCCGCGAGCAAGTTCGCGCTAGCTGGCTTTTCGCAAGCCCTGCGCGCCGAGCTCTGGCCGCACGGCGTGCGGGTGCACGTCTGCTATCCGCCCGACACCGACACCCCGCAGCTGGCCTTCGAAAACCAGCACAAGCCGGCCGAGACCAAGGCGATCGCCGGCAACGTCAAGATGCTGCGCGCCGAAGACGTCGCCGAGTCCATCCTCAAGGGGATGGACGCCGGCACCTTCGAGATCGTCCCCGGTCTCGACGGCAAGGTCTCCGCGCTCGCGCAGCGCATCGCCCCCGGGCTCGTTCGCTGGGTCTGCGATCTGTCCCAGAAGAAGGCTGCTGCCGCTTCCTGAGGGTGGTGAATGGGGCACGCCACGCGCTGCCCCGCCTCAATCGTCGTCGAAGAGCTTGCCCAGCCCTCTGACCAGCAGCGTCGCCGGGTCGTTGTTCGAGCTTCCGTAGTCGTGGCGCTTGCGGCGCCGGCCACCGTGGTTGCGCGCGGCGGCGCCGGCCAGCGCGGCGCTACCCAGCGCCGAAGCCACCACCGAGCCGACCTGGGCGACCTGGCTCATCGTCTGGGCGCGCTTCTTCGCGGCGAATCGCTCCGCCATTCCCGCGAAGGTCTCGTTGCAGCGCAGGCACGCCGGGATGTGATGGGGCGACAGGCTCTGGCAGAACAGGCACTGCACGACGACGTGAACACCGCACTTGGTGCAGGCGAGCACCCCCCAGTCGTTGTGCGCCTTGCACTTCCAGCAGGGTACGGCGCGCGCATTCAGATCGGCCACGAAGGGCCGCCCGCAAAACTTGCAAGTCGCAAGGCCAGGTGTCTTGCCGGCTCCGCAATTGTCGCAAATGCCGTCGGTATCGTCGCCGTGCATAAGGCCGATCCTCAATCAGGGAGCGTGATTCTCGGTCATCATCGTGCTCGTACTCGTGCTCGTGCTCGTTCGTGCTCGTTCGTGCTCGCTCATCGAGGAGATCGGCCCAGGAGATCCCGGGCCCTCGTCTCAACGCTTCACGGCGACCTCGAAGCGATCGGTGAGAACGCTGCGGTCGCGCTCGGCGAAGCGACGGCTCATGCGATCGTCGAACCAGAAGCGTTCGTCGAAGAAGGGGCGGATGGAGCGCGAGCTGCCGATCTGGCGGACGAACACCACCGCGCCGGGTCGCAGCTTGCCGAGCAGCTTCACGACGGCCTGGACGGCGGCGTCGCTTTCGAGATCGAGCGACGTGCCGAGGCTGACCAGGTCGAAGCGCTCGATCTCGGGAACGTCACCCAGCGCGCCCTCGACCAGATCGAGCTCGAACGGACCGCCATTGCGCACGTAGTACGGCTCGCGGTCCTCGCCATACATGCCGAGCAGGGCGAGCGACAGGAACGGGTTCTCGGGAGCGGCATCGCGGCGCAGCGCACGCTCCAGCGCCCCCCGCACGTACTCCGGCCACGTCGTGGTGAGATTGCGCTCCGTCTCGCTGCCGAGCACGGCGCGCAAGGGATCACCGAACGCGCCCTCGCAGGCCGCCTTCCAGCCGGGGTTGCGCAGCCATGTGCGAAGCAGGGCGTCGAGCTCCTGCAGATCGCGCTCGCGGCGGAAGAATCGCAACACCTCCTCGCGGGGGGCGACCGTCGCGTGGAGCCGCTCGCGGAAGTGGGCGAAAACGTCCTCATAGAGGCCGCACTGATTGAGCCCGGTGGGCGACTCGTTCTCCAGGTTGAGGAGCTTGGTGTCACGTGCCTCGGCCGCGGCGATCTTCGCGCGGACATGAGCCAAGGTTCGAGCGCTCGGCTCGAAGCCCGTGTACGCGACGTCCGGGTAGCGTCGGGCGAGGGACAGCACGCTGCAGCCCGCACCGCACGCGATGAGGGCGCGCTTCGACATTGCACGAGGCAACAGATCGGCCTCCAGACGCGGATCGTCGAGCGAGGTCGCGAACGGGAGCACCCCGGTCTTGGCGGTTTCTTCCACAGCAGGCTCGGCCATGGCGCGACACTATCCGAGACGCCGCCCCGGTTGCACCGAGACACGCGAGAGGCCGCGCATGAGGCGGGGTATGCTCGGGCGCATGACCGTGCATGAGCCCAGGCGCCAACGCGCGCGGTGGGCGACCGTTGCCCCCCTGTGCCTGGCCCCGCTGCGGGTGGCCCCGCTGCGGGTGGCCCCGCTGCGGGTGGCCCCGCTGTGCCGGGCCCCGCTGTGCCGGGCCCCGCTGTGCCGGGCCCCCCTCGCCTCCCGGTGCCCGGGCGTACCGCTGGGCCTGGGTGCCTGGCGGGTCGTCGGTTTTGCGGCCAGCAGCAGCGGGCGAGGCCCCCTTTCCATCGCGGGCGCTCCGGCGGTGTGGGCCCCACGACGACGGAGCAAGCTTCGATGAGCCCGACACCCGAGCATCCGCCATTCGTCCCGCCGGGCGCACATCACGTCGCACGCTGGGCCGCCTCGCGAGGCCTCGTGTTCACCCCGCGCCCCGACGAAACGTGGTTCCGCCGGTGGGAGCCCTACGACACGATGGCTCCTCCCGAGCACTACTTCGCGTCGGTGACGTGGAATACGCCGCAAGGCTCGGTCGTCGTCGTCGAGCCCTGGACGACCGCCGAAGACATGGAGCCGCTGGAGCGCACGATCATGGCATTCGCCGTGCACACGGGCCTGCGACGGCGTGCCGCGATGCGCGTGGGTGAGCCCTTCATGACCCGCGTGGCCTTCCTCGAGAGCCCGCCGCCACCGACCGTCACGATCGGCGACAAGAACTGGGACAAGCACATCGCAACCTTCGCGGCGTCCGGCTCGGAGGCCGCCGCCGCATTCCATCCCAGGCTGCGGGCGCTCTTGTCGGATTGGAACTTCCAGGGGCACCTCGAGCTGCGGGCCGGCGGCGGCCTCGTGGCCCATTGGCAGGGCCTCCTTCCGACCCCTGACGGGTACGACCGGCTGCTCGCCGCAATGCCCCGGATCGTCGCCGCCGCCCTCGCCACCCCTGGCACTCGCTGACTATTGCCATGAGCCGCATCCTCATCGTCGAAGACGAGCCGGCCATTGCCGAGTCTCTCTCCTATGCGCTGCGCCGCGACGGCTTCACCGTCACCTGGGCGCCAACACTGGCTGACGCCCGCCTGGAGATCGACGCGGCCGATCTGCTCATCCTCGATCTGATGCTCCCCGACGGCAGCGGCTTCGAGCTGGTCGGTGCGGCGCGCCGTGCCAAGGGCGCACCCGCCATCATCGTGCTGTCGAGCCGTGACGGCGAAGCCGATCGGGTCGCCGCGCTGGAGACCGGCGCCGACGATTACGTCACCAAGCCGTTCAGCCCACGGGAGGTCGTGGCTCGCGTCCGCGCCGTGCTCCGCCGCGCCGGCGGGTCGGCCGAGCGAGCCCTGCCCCGCGCGGATCCGGCACCTCCGCCGATCACTGTCGATGAAGCGACCCGTCGCGCTCACTTCGGAGGAAACCTCGTGGAGCTCACCCGGGTGGAGTTCGATCTCCTGGCGTGCCTCGTGTCGGCGCCGGGGCGCGTGTTCACCCGGGCCGGCCTCATCGATCGCGTGTGGGGCGACGGCTTCGCCATCACCGACCGCACCATCGACAGCCACGTCAAGGCATTGCGGCGCAAGGTGGAGGCGGCGGGCGGCGACGCCAACGTGATCGAAACGGTGCGCGGCGTTGGCTACCGAGTGAGCGACCGACCGGCGGGCTCGCCGCCGAGCGACGAGTGAGCGCCCCGGTCGGCGCCCCGGTGAGCGCCCTGGCGGGGCCTTCGTGAGGCTGCTCATCGTCGGAGCTGGCGCGATCGCGCTCATCCTCTTCGTCGCTTTCGTCGTCTCGCGCCTCATCCGCTCGCGCACCGCAGGCATCAGCATTCGAATGCAGGTCTTCCTCGCGCTGGCGGGCATCATCGGCGCGTTTGCCCTGGGCCTCGGCGTGCTCGTCGTCGACCGGGTGGAGGCGCGCGCGACCCTGCTCGCGGAGGAGAGCGCGCGCGGCGAGGCCGCGGTACTCGCGGCTCTCTTCGAAGGCGAGCTCGAGGAGCGCGGGCGCTCGTTCGAGGAGGTCGCGGTGAAGCTCGCCCGCGCCCAAGGGCAGCTCAATCTCGTGCTGACCGACAAGAGCGGAACGGTGGTGATGGCGAGCGGCAGCGCGCCCGGAACGCCGGGCACGGTCGCGGTGACCGCTCCGATCATGGCGCACGGCGAGCGCGTGGGCGAAGTGCGCGTCGTGAAGCCGACCATCGTGATCCAGCGGATGCTCGAGGACTTTTCGCCCATCGTGATCGTCACCAGCGTCGTTCTCGGCGCGGCGGCGGCGGCGGCCGCCGCGCTCATCGGCAAGGCCATTGCGACGCCGATCGAGACGCTCACCGACTATGCGGTGCGGGTGAGCGAAGGCGAGCGCGGCAAGCCCCCGCCCGCCGGTCCAGGGCGCGAGGTACAGCGACTCGCGCATTCGTTCGAGTCGATGCGACGCGAGCTGGAGGGTCGACCGTTCGTCGAGACCTTCGCCGCCGATCTCTCGCACGAGCTGAAGAACCCGGTCGCCGCCGTCCGCGCCAGCGCCGAGGTCCTGGCCGACGGCGCGCTCGATGAGCCGGAGGAGGCGCGCCGGTTCGTCAACCGCATCCTGGAGGCGACCATGCGCATCCAGGCGCTGCTCGACGACTTGCTCAGCCTCGCGCGGATGGAGGCGCGGGGCGTGGAGGATGCGCGGCCCGTCGCCCTCGGCGATCTCGCTCGCGAGGTCGCCGAGCGCCTCGGCACCGAGTCGCGCGAAGTCGTGGCGCGCGGCCACGCGACGATCAAGGGTGACGCGACCTGGCTGGCCCGCGCCGTCGACAACCTGGTGGAGAACGCGATCGTCCACAGCACCGAAGGGTCGGTCCACATCGACGTCGAACGCGACGGCGCAGGCACCATCGTGGAGGTGCGCAACAGTGGCTGCGTCGCCAAGCACGTCAAACCGCGGCTTTTTCGTCGATTCGTGACCACCCGCGCCGATCGCGGTGGCACCGGCCTGGGCCTCGCGATCGTGCGCGCCGTGGCCGAAGCGCATGGGGGCACCGCCGAGTGCGCTTCGGCCGGCCCCACCGAAGTCCGCTTTCGCCTGCGCTTTCCGCGGGCGTGAGCGGCTCGGCGCGGGGCCGACACCACTCGCGCCACGCGCGGGCGGCGACGGCGTGTCAGGCCGGGACTGCAGCGGCGGCAGCGACCTGATCGCCGGTCTTGCCGAAGCGGCGCTGGCGGCGCGCGTACGCAGTCATCGCCTCGTCCAGCGTGGCCTCGGTGAAGTCGGGCCACAGCGTCTCCGAGAAGAACAGCTCGGCGTAGGCGCATTCGAACAGGAGAAAATCGCTGAGGCGACGCTCGCCACCGGTGCGGATGATGAGGTCCGGGTCGGTCATGTCCCTCGTCGAGAGGTGGCGGCGGATCTGACGCTCGTCGATCTCCTCGGGGATGAGCAGCCCCGCTCGCGCCTGGATGGCGATCTGCTTGATGGCGCTCACCACGTCCTTGCGGCCGCCGTAGGAGAGCGCGAGCGCAAGCGTCATCTGCGTGCCGCCCTTGGTGGCCGCGCACAGATCTTCGGTTGCGCGGCGGGTCGCGGTCGGCAGCTCATCGAGGTCGCCGATCACGCGGACCTTCACGCTGCGCTCGACCAGCTCCGCGCGCTCTCGCTCCGCGAACTCAGCGCACAGACGCATGAGGGTCTCGACCTCGTGCTTCGGGCGCGACCAGTTCGCCGCGCTGAAGGCGTAGAGCGTGAGCGTCGGGATGCGACGCTCATGGCAGCCGCGAACTGCAGCGCGAACCGCGTCGGCACCCCGCTCGTGTCCCGCGGAGCGCGGAAGATCACGGGCCGATGCCCAGCGCCCGTTGCCGTCGAGGATGATCCCGACGTGACGCGGACGCTCCGAGCTCGGAGCCTTGTCACCCGAAGCGAAAAGCGAGTCACTCATGTCCCTGACACTAGCCCCGCGTTTGGGCGGTGCGATGGGCAGAGTGTGGAGGTTGTGTGGAGTCCACCGATCAGGGCTTGGGCGCGGCTGGCGGCGCGGCGGGCGGCGGAGCGGCGGGCGGCACGACCTGCGTTGCACCCGGCGCCACAGCCGTGCCGATGACCTTCGGCGGGATGTCCGTCTTTTCGAGGATGACGAACTGAACGCGACGGTTCTGCGTGCGGCCGACGTCGGTCGCGTTGTCGCCGATCGGCTTGTCGGGGCCGTAGCCCTTGGAGACGAGCCGCGCCTTGTCGACGCCGCGCGACTCGAGCGCCTTGCGGACCGAGTCGGAGCGCTGCTGCGACAGCACCTGGTTGTGCTGCTTGGGGCCCTTCGAGTCCGTATGGCCTTGCACCTCGATCTTCTTGATCTCGGGGTGGTCCTTGATGACCTGGGCGACGCTATCGAGCAGGCCGTTGCTCACCGGCTTGATCGTCGCTTTGTCGGTGTCGAACTGGACCTGCTCCTTGATGACGATCTCACCGGCCGTGACCACGACGAGAGGGCAGCCATGTTTCGCCGGGTCGGCGTTTGCAGGACCCGCGTCGGTCGGGCACGCGTCGACCGCATCGAGGATGCCGTCGCCGTCGGTGTCGTCGGGGCAGCCATGCTTCGTCGGGTCGGCGTTGGGCTTGCCGGGCACCGTCGGGCAGGCGTCGACCGGGTCGAAGATGCCGTCGGCGTCGCTGTCGAGCGGGCAGCCGTTCTTCGCCGGATCGGGATTCGCCGCGCCAGGCACGGTCGGGCAGGCATCGACCGGATCGGGGATGCCGTCGCCGTCCATGTCGCCGGGGAGCGGGCAGCCGTTCTTCGACGGGTCCGCCTGGACCACGCCAGGGATATCGGGGCAGGCGTCGACGATGTCGAGGACGGTGTCCTTGTCTCGATCGGCGGGCGGGCAACCATGCTGCTCGGGGTTCGCGTTGGCCACCCCGGGCACCTTGGGGCATGCATCGACGTCGTCGTAGATGCCGTCGCCGTCGCTGTCCTTGATGCGGATGCGACCGGTCGAAACCGCCAAGCCGATGCGGGCCGCGAAGTACGTCGCGGGGTTTCCGCCATCGGCGCAGTTGTCGATGACGTCGCCACCGAAGGCGTAGTGATCGGCGCCCACCTGGGCGTGCATGATGAGCACGCTGGACAGCGGCAACAGAAAGCCAGCACCCGCCCGAACGCCGAGCTTCGCGGAGTCGTAGCCGTCGCACCTATTGGCGATGAGGATCGGGCTCGGGCTCGTTTCGTCCACGGCGGCGCTGGTCGAGCTCGCCGACAACGTCTGCCAGACCGGCGCGCCCGCGATATCGACGAAGAACGCGAGGTTCTCGGATTCGTAGGGGTACAGGCGGCCCGTGAGCCACAGCGCGTGCGCGCCGCGCGACGTGCGGCGGGTGCCGACGCCCCCGGTCACGTCATCGCTCCCTAAAAACGACCGCTCGTAGCCGAGGCCGACGTCGAACCAGCGGAGCGGCCCGTAGAAGACGTTGCCGCCGATGAGCGCGCCTCCGGGAGACTCCGTTTCTTCGTCGGGATAGAGCTCGACGAGGCCGCCGACGTGAACATCGAAGAGGAATCTCGGATCGCCGCTCAGCTTGCTGGGCCCGGGTTGCAGTGGCGGACCGTCGTCAGCATCGGCCCCAGCGGGCGGCGGTGCCGTCACGGCGGCTCCAGCGGGCGGTGGCGCCGTCACGGCACCAGCGGGCGGCGGCGCCGTGCCGGAAGCGGTCCCCGAAGCGGCAGGAGGCGCGTTCGTCGACCCGGAGCCGTCGACCGAAACTGAGCCACCGGCCTGGGCGAACGCTCCGGAGGCTGCAAAGAGGCTCGCGCCGACGACACCGAGCAACACCGACACACGTCGAGACATGGGCACCTTACGAAGACCGGGGCGGAAACGGTACGGCGGACCCCGGAATCCGCGGGACGCTAGTCCGACCCGAGCGCTGAGCGCAACGGCCGACTGACGCCAGCCCCCACGTCCTCTCCCCCGACCGCAGCCCGCCCACGACGCGCCCACCGCCCACTGCCCGCCCGCGACGGCCCAAGGCAACGAGAGGTCCGGCCGGACCCCGCCCGCGGGCGGCCCGGGAGGGCGGCCTTGGTCGCGCGCGAGAGATTCGCTACGGTCGGTTTCTCCCAAGCGCTCGTAGCTCAGTGGATAGAGCAGCCGCCTTCTAAGCGGCTGGTCGCTGGTTCGAGCCCAGCCGGGCGCGCTTCGACATCCCCCCGCGACGATCGTCGCGCACTTCTCACCGTGTGCTTTGTCGCCTTCCGCTCCTTGCCCCTGCGCAGCGGGGCAAGGAGCCTCGCCCGGCGGACCTGATTCCAGGGAGATCCCCGAGACGCGAGTTGCGGCATGGAGGCTGCAACGAGCCTCTGGCATGACCTCCGCAGCCTTTCGCTCCGACCGCTACGCGACCCTCTCGAGCGCCGACACAAGCTCGATGTCCGGCGCGCCCCTGCGTGCCGTGGGGAGCGCCGTGAGCGGCACGATGGTCAGCGTGGGTCGTCGTCGCGAGAGCGGAACGATGGCCAGCGTCGACGTGCAAGGCGACGGCAGCGCCCTGTTCGAATCGGCGCTTCGACTCGCCGATCGGCTGGAAGGGGACGCGCTGCGCTACGCGAAAGTCCTGGGTGTGCTCGACGTCAGCCGCGCGCGTGGCTGTTTCGAGCTCGCAGGTTCCGTTCGAGACGCCGCCTCACGTCTGCGCGCCTGGAAGTGGAACGTTTCGTTGGCGCAGCGGCAAGCCGATCTCGCCCTGTGGAACGTGTTGGTGCAAAAGGCCAAGCAGCTCGGCGTGGACGTCAGCGCCCTCGCCGGCTGATGGTCGCCGGCTGATGGTCGCCGGCTGATGGTCGCCGGCTGATGGTCGCCGGCTGATGGTCAAACCGTTGCCGGCTGAGCACCGATGGCAGGTTCACCGTCGCGACCGGTGGGGGGGTTGGCCGGTTCGAGATCGCGATTGGCAGGGCCGCAAATGACCTTGCCGAACGCATCGTAGCGAGCGCCGTGGCAGGGGCAATCCCAGCTCCTTTCAACCGCATTCCACCGAACGACGCCACCGAGGTGCCTGCAGGCTGCGGACATCTCGTGGGCCGTACCCGCCTCGTCGCGATAAACCGCTAGCAGATGCAGACCGCGGCGGACGATGGCGCCTCCTCCCGGAGGGATCTGCGCGACATCCGCCACATCTCCGGCCAGGAGCCAGTCGGCGTACTGCAAGGCGGTGTTCGCGTTCTCCTTGATGAAGTCAGCGGCCGAGCGAAGCGTAACGCGACCGGGGGCGTAGAGGTCGGCCCATCGGTTGGCGCGGCCTGCCATGGCATCCGCAACGATGACGCCTCCGAGCGTTCCGTGGGTCATGCCGTGACCCGAATCCCCGGTGATGACGTACACGCGCTCGTCGCCGGAACCCACCCGGCCGATGAAGGCGAGACCGTCGGCGGGCTCGAGAACCTGCCCCGACCAGCGCGCGACGACAGCGGCAATTCCTGGAAAACGCGCCCGGGCCCACTGCTCCAAGCGGGAAAAGCGTTGGCCCTGGTCATCATCTTGCCCGGTGCGGTGATCTTCGCCTCCGACCACCAGGAGGTCGGTGGTCTGCTTCTCGGTGCCGGGCGTGATACGAGCGTAATGGTATGGCTCCGAGGTGTCCCAGTAGAGCGCTGCAGGGATGGCCCCACGGGGCACGACCAGAGCGACCGCGTACGTCCGGTATGCCGCCTGTTTCAATGGCAAAGCGATCACACTCTCGATGGGACCGTTCGTCGCCACGACCACGGACCCCGCAACCACCGAAACGCCCTTGGCGGAGGCTACCGTCATGGCTCCCCCTTCGACTTGTGGCTTGTCGATCCGGTCGACGTGCACGTCGGTGAAGATCCGACCTCCCAATCGCTCGAATGCGGCCGCCAGCCCCGCCATGTATTTCATCGGGTGGAACTGGGCCTGGCGCGGAAAGCGGATAGCCGGTCCGCTGTCGTAACCAGGTACCGGGATACGCGGGACCATCTCCGCGCTGATGTGCCCCGCGCGGATGGACGCCGCCAGCTCGTCATCCAATAGCTCGGCCGGGCTGTCCGCGCCGCGGAACAGGTAGCCGTCGACCCGGCGCAGGTCGCAGTCGATATCCTCCTTTTCGCAGATCCGTTCGATGAGCTCGATCGCCGCCGCGTGACTCTCGGCGGCGAGCTCTGCCCCTCGCGCGCCGTGGAGCTTCTCGAGCACGGTGAAGCGATCGTCGAGATAGCTCGCGAGGTGAGCCGTGGTCCGACTCGTCTCCCCACCCCCGACGGCGCCGTCGTCGAGCACGATGACCCGCCGCCCTTCGCACGCAAGGAGGTACGCCGTGCTGAGTCCGGCGATGCCGGCGCCGATGACACACACGTCGGCGGTCATGGCGGCGGTGTCGCCCGAGCCCTGCAGCACGGGGACGACGACATCCATCCACGGCGAGGTCGTTCCCCCCTCACCGTCGTCCGCGACCGCTTCTTGGGGGACCTTCGAAGTGGGCTCGGTTTGCGTGCTCATGTCGGGGTCGCCTGCAGAAACGATGCCGTCGGCATCTCCCCGCCCGACCGGCTCACCTCGACCTTGGACGGGCCACACCGCCAGCTCAATTGCCGCGCCTTGGGGCGCACTGCCACGGCGGGACACGAGCTCGGGGGCGCCCATCATCCGCCGCGGATCGCACCCACCTCGCGCCGCGAATGGATGATTTGCGCGCGAGGCGGTAGGCGTCACCATGCGCGCATGACGGTGAGGACCTGGAGGCGAGCGTGAAGCGACGCGACGTGATCGCCAGTCTCGCTGCGGCACCCTTAACGGCGTGGCTCGGCGGGTGCGGCAGCAGCGCAACCAAGAAGGACGCAGTGCTCCCCGAGTCGATCCCGGTCGAGCTGTTGGAGCCCACGCCCATCCAGGTTCGCATCGCCGATCTGCCCAAGCCGTTTGCGTCCAAGAGCGCCTCCAATTCGTCCAAGGTCATCGCTCGGCCGGCAGGGGCCGCTCTTCGCGTGCCGAAGGGCTTCCGCGTGCAAGTCTTCGCGCAAGGGCTGGACGAGCCGCGCTGGCTCGCGCGCGACGCGGGTGGCGCGGTACTGGTCACCGAGACCAAGGCCAATCGCATCACCCGTCTGGTGGACAGCGACGGCGACGGGATAGCCGAGGGTCGAGCCGTCTTCGCGACCCAGGACAACGAGCTCGACATTCCCTTCGGGATGGCCTTTTCAGCGGAGTACTTCTTTCTCGGCAACAGCGACGAAGTACGTCGCTATCGCATTCGTCCGGGGCAGACCGCACTCGACGGCAAGGGCGAGCGCATCGCGGAGCTGCCGGGAGGCGGCTACAACCAGCACTGGACGCGCAACGTGATCCTCGCCCCCGGCGGCGAGAGCCTTTACGTGTCGGTCGGCAGCAAGTCGAACGCCAGCGAGGAGGACCCTCCGCGCGCTTCGGTGCTCGTGATGGGACTCGACGGCAGCGGCATGCGGGTCTTCGCCTCCGGTCTGCGCAATCCGGTCGGGCTCGCGTTGCAACCGACCTCGGGAGATCTGTACGCCAACGTCAACGAGCGCGACGAGCTGGGTGACGACCTCGTCCCCGACTTCATGACCAAGGTGGAGGACGGTGCGTTCTATGGCTGGCCCTATGCCTACCTGACGCCCTCCCTCCTCGATCCGAGGCAGCTCGCCAATGGCATCAGCAAGCGCCCCGACCTCGCCGCCACGACCCGCACGCCCGAGGTGCTATTCCAGGCACATTCCGCCGCGCTCGGCCTCACCTTCCACCCCGGCACAAGCTTCCCCGAACGCTATCGCCAGGGCGCCTTTGCGTGTTTTCGCGGCTCATGGAATCGATCGGCCGGAACCGGTTACAAGCTGGTCTACATCCCGTTCGAGGGTGGCAAGCCCGTGGGCCATTACGAGGATTTCCTCACGGGCTTCCTCGTCGCACCGGCAGGCCCGACCACCTGGGGACGACCGGTCGGGATCCTCTCCATGCCCGACGGCTCCGTCCTCTTCACCGAAGAGATGAACGGCGTCATCTATCGCGTGAGCTTCGCCGGCTGAGCTTCACTGGCTTTTCAAGCCGGCCGCGCGAGCATCAAGTGAGCGCGCACTGCCTCGGCCGTCTCGCCGGGGCGGTCGAGGGTGAGATCGTGCCCGGCGCCAGCGAACGTGAGGTGCTGCGCGCCGGGGATCGCCGCCGCCAGCTTCGCCTGGCGATCCACGGAGATCAGAGCGTCGTCGCCACCCGTGAGCACGAGAGTGGGAGCCACGATCTGCCCTACGCGGTCGCGGGTGTCGTGGGAGGCCGCCGCTGCAGCGAGCCAGGCGATCTCGGGCCAGCCACGGGCGTGCGCGCGCACGGCCGCATGGATCCGACGCCGTTCACTGCTGTCAGCCAACGTGTCGCCCGAGACGACTTTCTCTGCCATGTGCAGGGCCGGCTCCGAGAGGAAGAGGCAACCCGCGAATCCGAGGTTGTCGAACGACAGCGCTTCGATCGGGGTGGGTCCGCGCGCCGCCGTCGACGCGAGGACCAACTTGTCGACTCGGCCCGGCGCTTCGATCGTGAGCCACTGCGCGACCATTCCGCCCAGCGAGATCCCGAACACCGAAAGGCGTGGGAGGGCAAGGTGGGCGAAGGCGCCGAGCACGTCGCGGGCGAGAGTGCGCGTGCTCGGCATGCCGTGCGGCTCACTGGAGTCGCCGCTCCCTGGAGGCTCGATGGTGACCACGCGAAAGTCGCGCGCCAGATCATCGCGGAAGGGGCCGAAGAGATCACCCGAGCCGGCGAGGGGCGGCAGGAGCACGAGCGGCGTTGCGTCCCGCGGGCCGCGCACCTCAAAATGCACCACGGCGCCGCTCGCCACGAGGCAATCGCCCTCTTCCCGATCGTCGCGACGCAACTTCATCGGTCCTCACCAGCCATGTCGTGGAGCGCAGCCTGCATGCGCTCCACGACGAGGTCACGCACCTCCAGAGGGTCGACGGACGGCGGTGCGGGAATCGGCGCCAGAATGCGCAAGCGGATCCCCAGCGGCAGGGGAAGGAACGGCACCCAGGGCCCGACTCCGACGCCCCAGGGGAGGCCCAGCGCGATGGGGAAGCGCCGCAATCGCGCGCGCGCCGTCAGTCCGAGAGCTCGGGCCAACCATTCCCCCTCGTGAAGGATGACCGAGCTCCGGTGGGCGCCATGGGCGACGATGGGCACCAACGACACCTTCGCCTGCTGCGCGACCTTCACGAAGCCGGCACGAGGTCCGAACACGATACGATCGCGATGCTTGAAGTGACGAAAGGCTTCGAGGTCGCCCCCGGGATACACCAGGACGTTGCCACCCCGCGCGAGGACTTGTGCCGCATTCTTTGGGTCGGCCCGCATCCCCCCGACTCCCTGGATGAAGCGCCCGAGCGGCGTCAAATGGCGCATCGCGAAGTCATGGGCCATCGCGTAGAGCGGTCGCTGCGACGCGTGCCGCCATAACGTCGCCAAGGTGCAGCTGAGATCGGGGCCCATGATCCCGCCATTGTGGTTGCCCACGAAGAGTGCCTGGGCGGCCGGAAGATTCTCGAGCCCTTCGACCCGCAGTCTGAGCCACCGCCGGTTGATGAGCTCGAAGAACGGGAGCAAGGCGGCGACCAGCTCGGGGTCGCGGCGGTCGAGTCGATAGGGGTCGAACTCATCCCCGCTGGTGAGGCGCGCGCGGACAGCAGCGAAGGCGCGCGACAGCTCGGTGGGGGACATGGCCGGGCAAGGAGAGCAGCTCTCGTGCCGCGGCGCGGGAGAAGCGCTTCATGAGAGATCCTCAACGAATCGGCGGTTCAAGCGGAAACCGGTCTGGAAGCAACACCTGCCGGGCTGTGACACCGCCCCGACGATCGTGGCGAGTTTGCGTGCCAAGCCTACAAGGACCCGCCATTCCTCGCGCATTCGTCGCTGGCCCACCACTTGCTCAAGGCTTGCCTGCCATGTGCTGCAGGATCCTCGTCGTCGAGCCAGATGTCTTCCTCCGCAGCGCCATCGTCAGCGCGCTCGAAAAGAGCGTGTGGGTCGTAGGCGTGGGTAGCGCGCGCGACGCCCTCGCCCTGTTGCGTTCAGAGTCGTTCGACGTCGTGCTTTCCGAGGCCGACCTCGGATGCGACGCGACCTCCACGCATCGCCTCTTCGCCGAGATCGGCGGGCGATGGCCCTGGGTGCGCCGCGTTCTGATGAGCGACGAGCGCGCGGACGCGACGGGCGACGAGCCGTTCCTCCTGAAGCCACTCGCCGCGCAGCAGCTCGCGGTCATCGCGGGCATCGAGGATGACTACGCGGCCTAGCAAGCGCGGGCAAGCGCGGCAATTGGCACCGACGGGATTGACCATTAGCGTTTATGCGGGCGCCGCACCTTGTGCTCCGCCAGGAGGCCACGGACATGCTCTCACCGCCCCCCGCTCTCCAGACCACGATCGACCGCGCCAAAGCTCCCCCCACCTACGAGGGATGCGCCCGCGCCATGATGCGAAGCCTGCTGGCGGAGCTGCTTCATGAAGAGGAGGCCCTCGTGACGCGGACGCGACGCGACGCCGATCGGTACGACGGAGTTGAGCTGGACGCTCCCTTCTACGCGATCGCCACCCATGCTGAGGCCACCCTGATGCGACTCGACGTCCTGGCGACGGCGCGCAACATGGGCCGGAAGCGAGCCTCGGCTCGTGAAGTGCCTATTGGCATGTGCGAGCGAGCTGTACCGCGAACGGTTCGTGAGCGCCGAGCGAGCCTACCGGTCGACCGTCTCGACGCTCCGCAGCGGGATGGATCTCGTTCGACTCGCGCGTAGCGCTGCCGACGTGGCGGGCGACGCCGAGCTCACCGACTTCTGCGAAGAATGGCTGAGTCGACGCGGCGCGCTCGTGGAGAACCTGAGCGAGCAATTAGACTGGTTCGCCGATCGACCTCGCGTCTCCATGGAGACGTCGCACGGCATCGCCGGCGCACGTCGGCGACTCGCGTTTCCTCGTCGCAATACTCACGGCGCTCCTACCACCCAGCGTGCCCCATTGCGTGGGGTCGACTCGTACCTACGCCTCGTTCGAGGTTCCAATAACCCGTTCGGTGCAGCTGCATCGAACATGCCGTGAGAATGAAATGATCTCTGAAGACTTGAAGAAGGCCGCAGCGTTTCCCCTCCTGCTTGCAACCATCCTGGGTGGCACCATCCTCCTGGGCGGCACGGTGGCCGCCTGTGGAGACGACACCGGAGGCAATGGTGGAAGCGGTGGTGCCGGCGGCGCGTCGGGCGCGAACGGCACGCAGGCCAATGGCACCCAAGCCAACGGCACCCAGAGCAACGGCACCCAGAGCAACGGCACCCAGAGCAACGGCACCCAGAGCAACGGCACCCAGAGCAACGGCACCCAGAGCAACGGCACCGAAACGGGAACCGGGGCGGGCCAGACGGGCGCCTCGAACGCCTCTGGCGCGTCCAACGGCTCGGCTGGCTCCGGCGCGTCCAATGCATCAGCGGGCTCGGGTGCGAATGCCTCGGGGGCGGAGGCGAGCGCGGGCAGCGTGGAACCTGACGCCAGCGCGGGCACGACCGCACCGGTCGGTAGCGGTGACCCCGACGGTTCTTCGGGTACGGTCGACTCCACGATCGACGGCTCCGGCCCAGACGGCTCCGGTCCAGTCGGCTCGGGTCCGTGAGACGTCGGTACCGCTCATATGACGCCGCTCCGAACCGCCCCACGACATGTGGGGCGGTTCGCTTTTGTGACTTCGTGGCGCTCGAACTGGACGGTGCGCCGCAGAGGGTGCAGAGGGGGTGCAGAGGGTTGAGCGAGCTCGAATCGCCCCACGTGAAACGCGCGACACCCCGAAAGATGCCGCGCGCTCCAGCGAGTGACGTCAGGAGCCGGAGTTCAGAAGGCGCGCGCCTCCTTATCCCTGGAGGAAGGCGACGGCGGGGCGGCCTCGCCAACGGTCACGATGTCCGTCGCGCCACCGCGCTCGAGGATCTTCTTGGCCCGCGCTCGCTCCTCGCCGTCCTCGACGTGGATCGACAGGAGGATGTTCCCTTGCTTGAGCTTGCCTTCGTAGGCCTTCGCCTCGACCTCGGGGATTCCCATCCCAATGAGGGCGCCGGTGATGCCGCCGACCGCCGCCCCGGCGGCGGCACCGCTGAGCGCCGCGAGGATCGGACCGGCCGCAATGAAGGGCCCGAGGCCCGGGATGGCCAACGCGCCGATACCAGCGAGCAGACCGAGCGTTCCGCCGATCGCCCCGCCAGCGGTCACGCCAGCGACTGCGCCTTCCGGCGCCTTGGTGCTCTGCTCGTGCGCGAAATCCCGGGTCCCCTGGGTGTCGGGGAAGAGCGCCGAGATGTCATTGTTGACGAACCCCGAGCGGGTGAGCTCACCTACGACGCTCTCCGCCTGGGCACGGGTGGTGACGAAACCGAGGACTGCTTTGTTCGATGCCATGATGACTTCTCTTTCTCTTCAAGCAGCTCAGTTGGCTGCGATTTCGAGCTGATTATCGACGCGCTTCACGCCCGCGACATCCGTCGCAATGGACGCAATTTTGTTTCTTTCGTCTTCGCTCTTCACCGGGCCGCGCAGGGTGACGAGGCCATCCTTGGTGATGATCTTGACGTTCTTGGCATTCATCGAGAGCCCATCGGCGCCGACGACCCCCTTGCGAATCTCTGCCGTCATCGTGCGATCGGCCTCGCTACCGCCCTGGTCCAGGGGGGTCTTCGTGGCTGAGTCGCTATCACGCTCGTTCTTCTTGGTGTTGTCGGCAGGAGCGTTGGCAGCTTCCTTCCTGTCTTCGGCTTTGCTGTCGCAGCCGGATATTGCGAGTGCTCCCAAGATGACGAAAATGGCGCGCTTCATTCGACTTGTCCTTCTGCTGGTCGTGAGGCCTGCGACCTATCCGCGAAGGAAAGGTCGATGGGCTGCGTCCGCGAGAATCGGAAAAGGCGCATGAACCGCCGATTCCCGTTCGCTGCGGAGGGCCACAGCAAGCTTGGGGCCAACGCCGATGTGGCTTGATGAGCGCGAGAAACCACGACCGAGAGGCCACCCCTGGGACCGACCCACGTGGCGTGTTGCCTCATCCGTGGCGAGACTCCCTGACCGATGTGCTCACGTCGCCCGTCGACGCGCCAGATCGTCTCCCGCTTGCTCCACTGCTTGCGCCGGTGCCCCCCTGCACACTTTCCGCGGTCGAGAACGTCTGCCGGCTCCACGACGATATGGCGTGGCTACCCGCGCGCCGCAGCGCCGCGCGCGAGGCAACTCGCCTCACGACTGGCGCATCTTTCCGCGTGGGCAGGGGGCGCGCGACGGCACGCCGACTGCAATGCGGCGCGCCAGGAGAGCCGAAGATATGGACCAGCAACAAAAGTCGACCGCCAACACCAACACCGCCAACACCAACACCGCCAACACCAACACCGCCAACACCAACACCGCCAACACCA